>Ga0070709_10001426_pt1 | contig 12925 bp, 14 predicted proteins | sample LARL51metaG_FD_65449 | JGI IMG/M metagenome (GOLD analysis project Ga0070709, IMG submission 65449) | Corn, switchgrass and miscanthus rhizosphere microbial communities from Kellogg Biological Station, Michigan, USA - LAR L5-1 metaG | ecosystem: Host-associated > Plants > Roots > Rhizosphere ...
CTCCTCTTGCGCGCTGAAGATAAGCTTGCCAAGCGGTTCGCGAAGCTCTTTCAACTCACCACACGTAAGGATGCGTGGGGCGCTGCCATCTGCAGGATCAACGCCGTGTCTGGTAGCGGAACGACACCACGAGGTTGAAAACTGCTCTATGTCTGGCGTTGGCGTCGCTCCCTCAGCAACCGAATAAGCGAGTTCGGCGTGCTGCGCGAAAGTGCAAATCGAGTTTGCTGGGCGCTCCAACTTTCCCATCACACCACCTACTCTTAGATGGAATCGTAGCTGGGAGCTATCGGGCCTCTCGTGTCCGACAGCGGCATAAACAAATCGAGCTCGCTGGGCGGTGGTACTATTCCTTGGGGGCGTCGCAACCGGCTTGCCCCTTGGGTTGTCGAATTCGATTCGAGGATATTCCCCTCAAATCCTTCCCTCAAGAGGAGAAATGGGCGCAGCGGTGCGGCCGATCGCCGATCCGGATCCGATCTCTCGGTAGATTCGGAACCGCGAAACAAATGTCCCGCAGCAAGCGCTATCGCGCCCCGACAAAAAAGCAAAGGCCTCCGCGACATATCAAATCCGTTCAAGAGGCGTTCGAATAACCATGAGATCGTAGTGGCGCGTTTTGAGAAGGCATCGAAACCGACTTGTTACTGAACCGCGGTGAGCGGACGAACCACCTCCTCCCTGAAGGGCGCTGCGGCGATAGCACTGTCGATTGGGAAGGAAACACGGCGGGATGCTCACCAAGCGCTATCCACGCAAAGCCCAGAGGAGGCGAAAGTGTTCAACCGCTCCCAGGATCTTCAGCATCGCACAGCGAAGCGGTGCGCCATCTGTGACGGAAGGTTTGGTCTCGTCCGGTACTACTCCTGCCGAACTGGCCTCTGTTCAAAGCCGTGCGTTGCTCGCTTCATGGCCCGCCAGGAGGGTGACCGCAGATGGCTACGCCGACCTCAGGCGGCCTGACCAAGCGTTGCAGGTTCATGAGGAAGACTTGGAGCCATCCGTCTTTTCATTGATGCCAGCTTCGGTGGAGGAGGAACCAATATGAGCATTGATGGCACCCCGACAGATTATGCTGTTCAAGCCACTCGCCCGAGGTTCCAAGACCGGCGACAACTGGCTTCGGCAAGAAGGAAACCCGGTGCGAGCTATCTGGAAGGTATACGGCGGTTTGCGATGCTCGAAAGAGACCAGGAATACATGCTCGCCAAACGCTGGCGCGAGCACGGTGATCGCAATGCAGCGAACCAGCTTGTCACAAGCCATATGCGTCTTGCCGTTAAAGTCGCCAAGGATTATCGCGGTTATGGCTTACCTGTCTCCGAAATCATCTCTGAAGGCAACGTCGGCCTATTGCAGGCGCTCGATCGCTTTGAACCCGACCGAGGTTTTCGTTTCTCGACTTACGCGGTGTGGTGGATCAGGGCCGCGATACAGGACTACATCCTGCGATCCTGGTCACTTGTGAAAATAGGCACCACCGCAAGCCAAAAAAAGCTCTTCTTCAAGCTGCGATCGGCAAAAAACAAGATCGCGGCAATGCAAAACGGCGATATGCACCCCGATCAGGTGACGCTGATTGCCAAAGACTTCGGCGTTACAGATCAGGATGTCGTTGACATGAACCGGCGCCTTGGTAGCGACACATCGCTTAATGCGCCCGTACATCATGAGGGGGGCGAGGCCGGTGAGTGGCAGGACTACCTCGTTGATCAGTCGCCCTCACCGGAAGTGCTCCTCGCTGTGCGCGATGAGACGGATCACCAGCATAAAGCACTAATCCACGCGATCGGCGTACTAAACCAGCGTGAACGCCGCATCTTCGAGGCGCGGCTTCTGGCCGACCCGCCCATACCATTTGAAGACCTCGCGGTAGAGTTCAACGTGTCACGGGAGCGCATCCGGCAAATCGAGACGCGTGCGTTTGAGAAGGTGCGGCACGCTGCCCAGAAACACTTCGGAAAAACACCCACGCCTGCGGAGTTGTGCGCGCGGTGACAGTAAGACGCAACACCAGAATGCGCGGAAATGGTCTGGGTTTCGAGCCTTAGAGGTGCCCCATGTTGGCGAATTCTCCGTCTTCATCCGTAGCATCGCACGGCCTTTTCGACCGGCCTATCTTCGCGCCTGTAGCCGAGCTCGTTGAAAGAGCGGGCTCGCTACAGGAGAGTCACAACATTGAGTGGCCGATCCTAAACCTAGGTATGCTCTTCCCAGCCAAATGTAACATACGGATCAACCCTCCGTGCAATGGTCTGATCCGCCTCTCTTCGATTAGGCTTGGGGTGTAACCGCCGATGTGTCGTCGGCAAGATGATCCGAGGAGTTCATCGATGAAAATCATGGACGCAAACACGTTGTCACGTTTTGCCCGCAAGACGGCGGGGTCAATCTCCGACTTCGCGGGCGTCGTCCGCAACCTGATCCTGGACGTACGCGACTGCTACCGGCCAGAAGTGCACTACATGCGTGGCCCCGGCCCGAAATGGCGCGCCAAGCATCGGGCCTGGTTAAGGTTCGATGCTGAAGCCGTACGGCCGGGCGGACAGCACGACCTGTCGCCAGTGTATGCGCGCGGTCGCGAAGGCTAAACCGGCCCGATAGCCGGCCAAGGTATCGGATTCATGCTCATGATGCGGGTGTTAATGTTTGCCGTCTCGCTCTCAGCCCGCATCTCCGATGTAGCCTCCGCTCTCAGTCGTTGGACGGCAACTGGGGCTTGGATGCTGCTCGGCGCCGCCCCCCTCTGCATCGCATTGCCCGGCCTGGTGCCCATGCTGGGCGGTTCGGCGCATGCCGGCATCGCGCTCGAAGAACGCAAATTGCCAATGAAGTTTAGCTGGGTCGCTTGCCAGCCGAATTGCCGGGGCTGGGTCAGTGCGGTCGGCATCGTGACCGCCGACAGTCCAAGGGATTTCGATGAATTCGCGCGCGGCCGACAGCTCAGCGGCGCGACCATCGTGCTGGATTCCAGCGGCGGCTCGGTCAACGATTCGATCGCGCTTGGACGGCGCTGGCGCAATCTCGGGGCGCTGACGACCGTCGGCATCAGCGTCCAGACCAATACCGCGCAGGGCGCTTCTGCCAGTATTGCTCCTGCGGCGTATTGCGAATCGATGTGCGTGTTCCTGCTCCTGTCGGGCAAGATGCGTTACGTGCCCGAGACTGCCCATGTTCGGGTGCATCAGATCTGGATCGGCGACCGCGCGGATGACGCCAAGGCCGCGACCTACAGCGCAAATGATCTGACGATCGTGGAACGCGATATCGGGCGTCTCGCCAAATACACCTTCGACATGGGCGGTGCAGGTGATCTGTTGTCGCTGGCGCTAAGCGTGCCGCCGTGGGAAAATCTGCATGAACTGTCTCGGGAAGAATTACGACTGACCAATCTCGTCACCACCGATATGGTTGCTCAGCCGGGCAGCCCCAACGCAGCGGTGATCGGGCTGACGTCCAAACCGGCGCAGGATCTCATCGCGAGCAGTGCGGTTACGACCGAAACAAATCCAGAGCAGGCGAAATCAACCAAGACGGCTGAAGCTATGGGACCTTCGAGCGGCGTGATGGCGACCCGGCCTGGGCAAGAGTAGCAGGTAGGCCTCTCTGAGGAACTGCGAAGGGCTTCCCAGAAAAGCCAACAGGGCGAAACGGCATTTTCGCCGCGATTTCCGAATTGGGTCATGAATTGACTCTAAGGGAGCGTCCGGTTGTGGCGCAAAGCGGCCTCGAGGCGACGACGCGCATCGAGCCGAAAGGCCTTACACTTACGGATCAATGAGAACGCCTGGGTTGAGCATGCCTTGCGGATCTAATTCGCGCTTGGCTCCCCTTAGTGCGGCGGCGAAAAGCTCCGGCCGCTGTCGATCGTACCAAGATCTGTGATCGCGACCGACGGCATGATGATGCGTGATGGTGCCGCCTGCTGCGATCAGCGTGTCGCTCGCCGCATTCTTGATGGCCTGCCACTGCTCGAGAAGCGCGCCGTGTCGACCAAGTGCGTGGAAAGAAAAGTAAGGTGCAGGCCCGTCCGGATAGACGTGGGTGAAGCGGCAGGTGACTTCACCCTTCACGCCTGTCGCTTCCAGAATGGCGCGCTCGGTTGCCGCCTTGACTTTGTCGTGAAAGTTTTCGAACTGATCCCAGGTGATGGCAGTCTCAAACGTATCGTTGATAAGGCCCGCAGGCGTCAGAAATTCGCGCGCATAGGGCATGCGAATGAACGCGTTGCGCCAGATGCCCGCCGCGCCTTGCAGATGCGCGTCGCTGGGCTTCGCGGGTTCCGGCGTTCCGCGATGGTCGGCGCAGCACTCGAGCGCGCGCGCCATCCAGGCGTCCAGCGGATGATCACCCGATTCGAACGCGAGCACCATGATGGCAGCACTGCCGTCCGCCGCACCAGTGTTGAAGGCCTCCTGCGGGTCCAGGATCCGGCAATTTGACGGATAGAGGCCAGCTTGCGCGACCGAACGCACGGCGCGCGCGGCATCGAAGAACGAGGGGAAACGAAGCGATGCGCCGGCGCGGAAGCTTGGACGCTGCTGCAATCGCATCCAGGCACGCGAAATCACGCCCAGAATTCCTTCCGAGCCGATGAACATGCGGTCGGGACTAGGCCCGGCACCCGATCCGGGAAGTCGGCGCGTCTCCATCACGCCAACGGGCGTCACGACACGCAGGCTTTCGACGAAATCGTCGATATGAGTATGAAGACTGGCAAAATGGCCGCCCGATCGCGTCGCAATCCAGCCGCCAAGCGTCGAAAACTCAAAACTCTGAGGGAAGTGGCGCAACGTTAAGCCATGCGGCTTGAGCTGGTTTTCCAGGGACGGACCATAGGTGCCGGCTTCGATCGATGCAGCACGCGATACCGGGTCCACTTCGACGACTTTGGAGAGATTGCGTAGATCGAGGGTAACGGCAGCCTTATGTCTGATGCCGTCAACGCGCGGCTCGACGCCGCCGCAGACGCTTGAGCCGCCCCCATAAGGCGTCAGCGAAGCGCCGACAGCGCTCGCCCAGTCCATCACGGCCGAAATCTCGGCCTCGTTGCGCGGATAGGCCACAACGTCGGGTGCACAATTGTAATCGCCAAGCATTGCTCTGACGTAATCCGGGTAGGACTTGCCGTAGGTGTGTGCGGCGCGATCGTAGCGGTCAGTCGTGCAAAAGGGGGTGAGTGAGGCCGGCGGCGTCACGCGCGGGTCCCGCAAGGAGAGATCGTCGAGGCCCGGGACAACGATCGTGTCGAATTCGTCAGTTGCAAATTTCGCTCGGTAGCGGCCGAGCACAAACGTCCGCTCCTCCACACTCATGCCTTCACCTTCGCGCCCCCAGCCGTAATGTTTCAGCCTTGCGCCAGTCATGAGGGTTCCTCGTGTTTGGTTTCTTGGAACGAAGAAAATATTCTGAACGACGGCGCTGCGCCAGAGTATTCTATTGTTTGCGGCAATGGCCGACTGGCCGTGATCTTGGTTCTATGAGTCCATTTGCACGATTGACCGCCAGAAATGACCCAGGCGTCCGGATGGGATCGATCCGCTCGTAGCTGCATCTGGCACTCGGCGTATGCTAACGTAGGTCCGTTAATTGCGAATAGAGGTTCATAAGTCTGCCTATTTCATTGTCCAAAGCACGATCAAAGACGAAGCGCAGTATCAGAAATGCGCGCAAGCCGTCGTGCCGTTCATCGCCTGCTTCGGCGGAAGGCGTGTTGCCATACGCGCAAAAGTAGACGTGCTGGAAGGCGAACATGACGAGCGGCCAGTCGTCATGTTCGAGTTTCCGAGCATGGAGGCGATCCACGCGTTCTGGAATTCTCCGGATTACGTTCCGATCAAGAAACTGCGCGAAGGAATAGCCACACTAAACATTTGGGCCTTCGCGGGCGCCTGATCGATTTGGACCACAAGGCGGGGTCGAGCGCTTACGTCGGCGATGGGTCTTCGCTTTCACATAGCCAGGGGCATTCGCGTCGTTGTCGAACGACCGCTTCTGGCGCGAAGCGGACGTCCACGATTGGCATTTGCGAATTGATCTATTGGTCCGGAATCCCTGCTTCACGCAATGCGTCTGCAAAGAGCGAAAAGATCTCCAGCACAATCCCGACCGTGACGGACCAGTTGTGTATTGTGAAGGTGGGATCGAGTTCCCTAACACGCTGTGCTTCTCCGATCGCTTCGGATCTGCGATCCAGTCGCATCAACGCAGCACAGTGCAGTACGCGGGGAACGCTGAAGGTCGGATTTGCTTCGACGGCCCGGTGTGCTGCGTCCCTCGATTTTTCATGATCTTTGATGTGGAAGTATGCCACCGCCAATGCCAGATAGGAATTCGAGGTGTCGAACGGACTTAGCTTGATCGCGCGTTGCGCGCGTTCAATCGCTATCTCTGAATTCCCCATCCAGGCAAGGACAAATGCGCTATTGCTGAGTGCGACAACATTCGAGTTACTGATTGCCAACGCGCGATCAAAGAGCTCAAAGGCAGTGGCGACATCGTGACCGTCGAACCAGATAACCATCGCGGCGATTGCGAGCGTTGTGGCGTCGTCCGAGCCTGCCGCTGTAGCAGCACGTGCATGCTGAGTTGAAGCAACGCGATCTGCTTCGCCGAGTCCGCCTCGACTGAAGCGAAAGTGGAAGCATTGAGCGAGAAGGGCACGGGCCCAAGCATAGTCTGGTTCGAATTCCAACGCCCGTTCCAGCAGCGGGATAGCCGCATTTGCGCCATGCACCATTCCCGTGCGTACAAAAGGCAGAGCGCGCAACACGAGATCATAAGCATCCAGATTATCGGGTCGCTTTCGTTTGACCCGTTCAATCTCGACTTTCCGGAGGCTCGGCTCGATGGCGCCGATGACGCTCATCGTAATCTCGTCTTGAACCGCGAAAATGTCGCCCAACAGACGATCATAACGCTCGGCCCAGAGGTGGCCGCTGGTTTGGGCATCTATCAGCTGAGCTGTTATGCGTACCCGATCCCCGGCCTTTCGCACGCTTCCTTTAACCAGGTAACGGACACCGAGATCGTGCCCGATCTGCTTTAGGTCGACAGCCTTTCCCTTGTGAAAGAAACTGGAATTGCGGGCAATCACGAGCAGCCACTTGATGCGAGACAGGCCAGTGATGATGTCTTCGACGATGCCATCCGCAAAATATTCTTGTTCGGGATCGCCACTCATGTTCTGGAACGGTAAGACCGCGATGGATGCGCCCGGTACGACAAGCCCTAAAGGGTCGCGTATCCCGGTTTGGTCGGTTTCTGGTGGCGGTTCCAGTCCAACGAGCCGATAACCCCGGCCCGGCACCGTCACGATGAAACTCTCGCCATCGGTTCGCTTGTCGAGTTCTTTTCTCAATGCGGAAATGTGAACCTGGATATTGTTCTCCTCGACGGCCAGGCCAGGCCATACCGCGTCAAGGAGTCGATCCTTGGACACGACTTTCCCCTTCGCCAACGCGAGGACACGCAGAATTTCCAGCGCGCGGCTACCTAGGCTGATCGGCGTGCCCTGAAAGCTTAATTTGCTGTCGCCCAGATCGAAACGGAAGGGTCCGAAGCTGATCTGATCCTGATCCATCAAGGCGCCATTCTACCAGCAGATTCAGGACAATTAAGTTCCTGAACCAATGAGCTTAAGGGCTGCGCCGGGTACAGTCCAGCAGTCACCGCGCTTCCTCTTCAAAGAAGGGTTTGCGTGAAGCGTACCTAGGAGGAGGTGATCATGCACTATACAGTAGCAAGGACATTGGGCGTTGTCGTGGTCTGTTTTGGAAGCTTCGCCATTGCGCCGTCACCATCGCTGGCAGAGGTCTGGCCCGAGCGCGGCGTGAGGATCATCACTTCGTTTCCTGCGGGTACCGGCGGCGACCTTTCGGCGCGTCTTTACGCTGAGCGACTGACGCTGCGTTGGGGCAAATCGGTCATTGTCGAGAACAAGCCAGGAGCGGACGGTATCCTCGCGGTCACGGCCGTCATCGGGATGCGCGACAATCACACGCTTCTCTATACCAATGGCGGTCCGGTCACGACCAACGCGTTTAACCACGATAATTTGCCCTACGATCCCGTGCGCGATCTCATTCCGATATCCTCGGGCGCCGATGTCTCGATCGCGGTATCAATTCCGGCGTCATTGAAGATCGACTCACTTGCGGGCTTCGTAGCACTCGCTCGGGCGCAACCCGGTAAGCTCAACTGGGGCGCTACTCCAGGTGCCCTCGACTACGTCGTGCCGAGTTTTCTCAAGCGCGCCGGTCTCGATCTAACGCACGTCTCCTACCGGGAGATCGCACCGGCGCTGCAGGATTTGGCCGAAGGGCGAATTCACCTCTACGTTTCCGCCCTCGCAAGCCAACTTGGCATGGTCGGCAGCGGAAGCATCAAAGTCATCGCGATCACCAACCGGGAGAGAAGCCCATTGGTTGCCCAAGCTCAGACGACGGCTGAAGCTGGCTTCCCCGATCTATCTTTGGAGGGCTTCCTCGGATTCTTCGGCCCGCAGGGGATGTCGAAGGATCTGGCCGACCGCATCGGCGCTGACATCCGAGCGGTTGGTGCTGATCCGGCGATCGGTGCTCGCCTAGCCAGCGGCGGGCTGATCGCTCGCACCAACACGGCCGCCGAATTTGGCGAAATAATTGAACATGAACGCGCCAAGGTTGCGGCCATCGCGCGTGCCGGCGATGGCAAGGCAAAGCGCTGATCTGGCCGGAGACGGGGAAAGTGTCATGCAGCATAGCCACATCACTCCCGATCGGTTGTTTTCGCTGGGTACCGCCTATCGACGTGCCAAAGTGTTGCTCTGCGCGATTGAATTAGATGTGTTCACAGCGCTTGACGGGTGGCCGCGCATGGCTGCGGATCTCGCGCGGATGCTAGGCATTCATAACCGCTCCGCATGCGACTTTTTCGACGCGCTGGTCGCACTTGGGTTGCTGCAGCGGGATACCGATGGGCGATACGCGAATACGATGGAAGCCAGCCTTTATCTCGATCAAAACAAATCCACTTATCTCGGCGGCATGTTCAACCAGTTCAATGCCCGTGAATACCAGATGTGGTCGAAGCTCGGTGATGCATTGCGAACCGGCGAGCCTCAGATTGGCAGCACGTCCGCCGAGCATTTCGCAACGATTTATGATGATCCGGAACGATTTCGGACGTTTGTAAACGCCATGACAGCAGGCAGTCTGTTGGCGGCGAAAGCCATCGCGGAGAAGTTTCCCTGGGGGAACTACCGGACGCTGATGGATATCGGCACAGCACAGGGGTGCTTTCCAGTGCAGGTCGCTCGCTTTCATCCGCACATCATGGGTGGCGGCTTCGACTTACCCGAACTTTCGACAGCATTCGCGGAGTACGTTTGCGAGAACGAGCTTTCCGGACGCCTGCGTTTCCACCCGGGGAGCTTCTTCCATGACGATCTTCCAGCAGCGGATGTGCTGGTGTTCGGCCGTGTCCTGCACAATTGGGACCTCCCTACAAAAAAAATGCTCTTACGAAAGGCCTATCAGGCTATCCCAAAAGGCGGTGCCGTGGTCGTTTACGACATGCTGATTGACGATGAGCGACGCACCGCCGCGGGTGGATTGTTATCAAGCCTGAATATGTTGCTGTGGACCAACGCCGGGTTCGGTTACGGCGGGTCGGAGTGCGCGGATTGGATGCGCGAGGCGGGATTTAGCGGTACGCGCGTCGAGCCGCTTGTAGCCGGGCAATCGATGGTGATTGGCGAGAAATAAGGAGAACGGGGCTTCGACGGCCAATGTTTGGTCCGGGCCAAGGTCAACAAATGACAGCTTCTGGCGTGAAGCGACCACCGGCGTGGATGCCGGTGGTCGACGATTAGAGCTCAATCTGTTCAGCCATATTCAAGGCGTCGTCCACCTCAATCCCGAGATACCGGACGGTGCTTTCCAATTTGGTATGACCGAGGAGAAGTTGGACTGCACGCAAGTTTCCGGTCTTGCGATAAATCTGGGCGGCCTTCGTGCGGCGCATCGAGTGCGTCCCGTAAGATGCTGACTCTAAGCCGATGCTTTTAACCCAGCGGTGCACCAGCCGGGCATACTGGCGGATCGAAATGTGAGTACTGGCATGAATTCGCGTTGGGAAGAGGTATCGGGAGCCGGTGGCCCGCAGCGTTGTTAGCCAGGCTTCAACTGAATTCCTAGACTGCTCCGAGATCTCGAACTGAACTGCTCGACCTGTCTTCTTTTGGACAATCGTCGCTCGACGCCGCACATTTGTTCCCGAGCAAATGTCGTCTAGTCGCAGTTTGACCAAGTCACAGGCGCGAAGTTTACTGTCGATTGCCAGGTTAAAGATAGCAAGGTCACGCACTGACCGCGCGATTTCTAGGCGGACTCGAATAGACCATACGTGTTTGGGCTCAAGAGGTTTCTTCTGGCCGACGAGCAATCCTTTGTTCCAGGTCGTTGGCATCGATCAACGGGGCGTGTGGGCATACGGGATCCTCCGCCATCCCGCCCCCCGCGTCGCTCTTCGCGAGCGAATGACGTTAGTGCCGACTGATCAATCCAGCGTTCCCGACGAGCATCCTCAGGACCGGCCGCTTCTGGCGCAGAGCGGACCTTCGGTTGGAGGAATAAGTCAGCGAGGGGCCAGAGTCGTTCGAACTGCGCCTGCGCATCCGCCAACTCCAACATGAAGCGACGGCGTTGATGAAGTCCGTCTCGCTCCACGAAGCGAACGTCCGCTCCCACTTCGGTCGCCTCAAACAGTCGCTCATGACGCGGCGTTTCCCCGTGACATTCACGACATCCCCCTAACGTTTCTTTTCCTACGCCAGCCTGCGAGCGTGGCGAGTCGCTTGTTGCGCCGAGCCGTTTCCTGCCTTTCTAATCATCCCCATCGGAGGGCGCTTAAGGCGGCCTCAGCTGTTGGGGGACGATGGTGGCGATCCATCCTTTTCAGTCGGAGGCGATCTCGCGCGGCGCGCGCATGCTGCGCACGGCACTCGGTCCTGCGATTGCACGGTTTCTCGAAGATCCCGCGGTCATTGAGGTGATGCTCAACCCAGATGGTCGGTTATGGATTGACCGGCTGTCGGGAGGCCTGGCGGAGACAACCGAACGCCTGTCCGCTCCTGACGGCGAACGCATCGTTCGATTAGTCGCCCATCACGTTGGCGCTGAGGTTCACGCAGGCAGCCCGCGGGTCTCGGCTGAGTTACCCGAAACGGGTGAGCGCTTCGAGGGACTGTTGCCGCCAGTGGTCGCGGCCCCGGCCTTCGCGATCCGAAAGCCAGCGGTCGCCGTTTTCACGCTGGAAGACTACGTGGCCGCCGGGATCATGACCTCGGGCCAAGCCAGCGCTTTGAAGGCCGTGGTCGAAGCACGCAAGAACGTACTCGTGGCTGGCGGCACGTCCAGCGGCAAGACGACGCTCACCAATGCGCTGTTGGCCGAAGTCGCCAAGACGTCGGATCGTGTTGTTCTTATCGAAGACACGCGGGAGCTTCAGTGCAAGGCCCCAAATCTCGTTGCGTTACGTACCAATGACGGCGTGATCTCGCTATCGGATTTGGTCCGTTCATCGCTGCGCCTGCGGCCCGATCGTATTCCGATCGGGGAAGTCCGCGGAGCAGAGGCTCTCGATCTGCTCAAGGCCTGGGGCACGGGCCATCCCGGCGGTATCGGCACCATCCACGCGGGCACCGCGCTCGGAGCGTTGCGTCGACTCGAGCAGCTGATCCAGGAAGCCGTCGTCACGGTCCCCCGCGCCCTGATCGCAGAGACCATCAACGTTATTGCCGTTCTTTCCGGTCGCGGTGCTGATCGCCGCCTGGCCGAGCTCGCCAGCGTCGCCGGGCTCGGATCTTCCGGTGATTACAGCCTTGCTGCATTGGGGGACCAATCATGAGTGTTACATCTTCGCTGGAACGAAGCATCATTTCGACGACCGTAGTCGCGACTGCCTCACTGACCGTCGGCCCAGCCTTCGCTGCAGGTTCTAACATGCCGTGGGAGCAGCCGCTCAACCAGATCCTGCAATCGGTCGAAGGTCCGGTTGCGAAGATCATCGCGGTCATCATCATCATCGTCACAGGGCTATCGCTGGCATTCGGCGATACCTCGGGCGGATTCCGCAGGCTCATCCAGATCGTGTTCGGCCTATCGATCGCGTTCGCAGCGTCGAGCTTCTTTTTATCGTTCTTCTCGTTCGGCGGGGGAGTGGTGATCTGATGGATGCAGAAATCCCAGGCTTCGTCACGCCCGTGCATCGCGCGCTGACCGAACCGATCCTGATGGGCGGTGCGCCGCGCTCGATCGCCATCGTCAATGGCACGCTCGCAGCTGCGCTCGGAATCGGTCTGCGCCTTTGGATCGCGGGCCTCCTCCTTTGGTTTGTCGGCCACATGGTCGCCGTCTGGGCCGCCAAGCGCGATCCTGACTTCGTCGAGGTCGTACGACGACACCTGCGTATCCCCAGTCACCTCAACACGTGAGCTCTCTCATGATGAACCTAGCGGAGTATCGGCGCTCGAATACGCGTCTCGCGGATTTTCTGCCTTGGGCGGCTCTTGTCGATGAGGGGATCATCCTCAACAAGGATGGGTCGTTTCAACGGACAGCAAAGTTTCGGGGGCCTGATCTCGATAGCGCCGTGCCAGCCGAACTTGTCGCTATAGCCGGCCGTCTGAACAATGCGCTGCGTCGTCTCGAATCCGGTTGGGCGATTTTTGTCGAGGCACAACGTCACTCAGCAGGCACCTATCCGCCCAACACATTTCCGGATGTGGCGTCTGCCCTGGTCGACGCCGAGCGGAGGGCCCTGTTCGAGGAGGCCAGCGCCCACTACGAGTCGAGCTATTTCCTGACGCTTCTCTATCTGCCGCCGGACGAGGGCACGGCGAAAGCCGAACGGCTGCTTTACGAAGGTAGCAACCGCACCGTCG
>Ga0070709_10001430_pt1 | contig 12905 bp, 9 predicted proteins | sample LARL51metaG_FD_65449 | JGI IMG/M metagenome (GOLD analysis project Ga0070709, IMG submission 65449) | Corn, switchgrass and miscanthus rhizosphere microbial communities from Kellogg Biological Station, Michigan, USA - LAR L5-1 metaG | ecosystem: Host-associated > Plants > Roots > Rhizosphere ...
CGCTTCAATTAGGGCATGGCCCGGCGCGACGATTGAATTGACAAGGCCAGCCTCCCGGGCCTCCTCCGCACTCATCGGCCGCCCCATCACCAGCATGGAGAAAGCGCGCTGATGACCGGCCATGCGTGGGAGCAGCAGGCTAGATGCACCTTCGGGCACCAGACCATAGGGAACGAGAGGCGACAGAAACGATGCCGTTGTTCCCGCGATCACGTAGTCGCAGTGCAGCACCATTGTTGTACCAATACCGACCGCGACGCCATCGACCGCAGCAACGATAGGCTTCTTGTTGCTGACAAGGGCTCGCAAGAAAACGATGGATTTTCGCGGCTTGGCCTCATCCCGTTCGATCGCTGTCTCGTTCAAAAAATCGCCAATGTCTTCACCGGCGGTAAAGACCCCCGACCGGCCAGTCAGGATGAGACACCGAATATCGGGATTTGCCTGCGCAGAATTGATTGCGTCGCTCATGGCGAGAAACATGTCCTCGCTCAGCGCGTTCTTTTTCTCAGGCCGCCGCATGACTATGGTGCGGGTTGCGTCCTCGTCTGTGACAATGATGTGACCAGCCATGGTCTCCTCGCCAAGCCGCCCGCCGAAAGCCCTCGCACCTGCGACCCACGATGCTCGAGCCTACATCGCCCCATTTCTCCAAGCAGAGGCGTGACACCTTCCCCGAATGATTAAGGCACTCCCTGCGGAGCAGGAAGGCTGCCGGGGACATAACAGTTACAACTTAGACAACAACCTTAATGGGAGACGAATGCCCGTTATTGACCAGAGGGTGTTCGCAAACCGTGCCAGGCGTCCCGCACTTGGTGATAATGGACGTCCGGCAGGTAATCAGGCGTGCTGAGGTTGAGCGTGTGCACGTCAAGCCGACCGACCGCACTCAAGAGCGTATAGGACGCAATGACGCGGTCTCGCTGCGCCATGATCTGCCGGGAGCGCGCATTGGTCAGGTCCTGCTGAGCGTTCAGGACATCGATAGTGGTGCGTTGGCCGCCCTGCGCTTCACGCCGGACCCCCTGAAGCGCCACATCTGCCGCACGCACCTCGGATTCGGCGGCGCTGAGCGCGATCTTGGTGCCCTCATTGGACACCCAGGCACTAACTACCGCAGTGCGGGATTGATTCCTGATCTGCTCGAGTACAAGGCGGCTTTGCGAGGCGACCTCCTTCGCCTGACGCGTCTGGGAGGCCGCCAGGCCACCATCGTAGATCGGCACGTTGATCTGGCCCAAGACCGACGCCTGACTGGTCGCCGTCGTGGTCAGGCTGGAATCGGTTTGTACGGACCGGCTGGCGCTCGCCTGCACAGAGGCCTGCGGCAGCAGGCTGCCCTCCGCCAACTTGATGGTGGTCTGGGCTACATCGACGTCATAACCGGCGCCAAGGATCGCCGGGTGCTCATGGTTGGTCGTTTCGATAGCCGCTGGTTGTGTCACCGGCGCGAGGCGGTCGACAGGGCTCGCTGGCGCCAGGTCAGAAGGTGCCGCACCGACAACCTGAGTGTAGAGTTCCTTGCTGATAGCAAGCGCGACTTCCGCCGCGTTAAGATCCGCCAGGCCCCGATTCAGGCGCGCCTCCGCCTGCGCCGTATCCGTCGGGGTAACATCGCCGGCATCCAGGCGCTTCTTCGTCGTCGACTGGATTTCCCTAAGCACCTGCACATTGGCGCGCTGCGCCTCGTAAAGCGCCTTGTTAGCCAGTACGTTCATATAGGCTGTCACGGCATCCAGCAGCACACCTTGCCCGACGTTGCGCAAGGCCTCGCGGCCCGAGAGCACCTGGAGTTCTGCGACGCGAACGTTGTTGGCTGTCTTGAACCCGTTGAACAGGGTCTGGGTCACGGTGACCCCGATCGTCCACGGACGCAGAGTGGCGCTCTGGATCGTGTTATCCGGAAGCAGATTGCGTACAGCCTGCAACCCGGCACCCAGGCTGGCGACAATCTGCGGCCGATAGCCTGATAAGGCCTGCGGCACGTTTTCGTCGGTTCCTCTTTGCCGTGCACGCTCGGCGTTGACCTGCGGGTTGGTCTGATAGGCCTTCACCAGGGCATCGGACAGGTTGTCGGCCAAAGCTGGGGCGGCTGTTGTCAGGCTGAGTACGGCGGCGGCCAAGATCGAGACCGCGAAAGATAGGCTGCGCGCTGCCAGGCGATAGATCGCGCGGCATTCGAAGGCAGTTCTGGTCGCACCCCCAACCATCCCGCGCCCATCATTCGGCGGAGACGAGATGGCCTTCCGCGGCCAATCCCGTTCTGTTACGCCGCGAAAACATCGAAATCAGCGCCGGCAAAGTGAGTAGAATGATGACCGGCGCCAGCATCATGCCCGCAACCACCACGACCGCCAGCGGTTTTTGCACCTGCGAGCCAATTCCGGTGGACAAGGCAGCCGGCAGCAACCCGACGCCAGCGACCACGCAGGTCATCAGGACCGGGCGCAGTTGGAGCTTGCCTGTTCGCAGAATTGCCGCTCCGCGCTCCAGTCCCTCGTCGATGAGCGCATTGTACTGAGAAAGGATGATGATGCCGTCCATGACCGAGATGCCGAACAGCGCAATGAAGCCGATCGCCGCAGAGACGCTGAACGGGATCCCGGTGATTAGTAACCCCAGAATACCACCAAACACCGCCATGGGAATCACGCTCATGGTCAACACCGTGTCGACCACGGACCCGAAATTGAACCAGATCAAGGCGGCGATCAGTGTCAGGCTGATCGGTACGACGATCGATAGTCGCTTGATTGCGTCTTGGAGATTCCCGAACTCACCCACCCACTCGATCCGTGACCCCGGCGGCAACTGCACCTCGGCTTCGATTTTTTCCTGGGCTTCCTGGATGGCACTGCCGAGATCGCGCTCACGCACGGAGAACTTGATTGGGAGGTAGCGCTCCTGCTGCTCCCGGTAGATATAGGCCGCACCAGAAACGAGCTTGATCGACGCTACTTCGCTCAGTGGCACTTGGGTAATGCCGTTCGGACCCTGTGCCCCGATGCGCAAGTTCTGGATCGCCTCCGCGCTTTTGCGGTATTGCGGTGCCAAACGGACGATGATCGGAAAATGCCGGTCGCTGCCCGGCTCATAGAGGTCGCCAGCACTATCGCCGCCGATCGCCGTACGAATCGTCGTGTTGATGTCGCCTGGCGAAAGGCCATAACGCGCAGCGCGTGCGCGGTCGATCTCAATCTGGATGGTCGGTTGGCCGAGCGAAGTGAAGACGGCAAGATCGGTGATGCCTTGCACGGTTGCGAGAACGGATTTGATCTTGTTGGCAGTGGTTGTCAGCGCCTGCAAATCATTGCCGTACAGCTTGATCGAGTTCTCGCCCTTGACACCGGAAACTGCTTCAGAAACGTTGTCTTGAAGATACTGCGAGAAATTGAATTCAACGCCTGGAAATTTCGCCTGAAGCTGTGCCAAGAGCTTCGCGGTCAGGGCGTCCTTATCCGCGCCACCCGGCCATTGCTTAGCCGGCTTCAACGGCGCAAAGAACTCCGCATTGAAGAAGCCTGCTGCATCCGTGCCATCGTCAGGCCGGCCGTGCTGTGAAACGACCGACTCGACCTCGGGCCGCTGCGCGATCAGCTTGCGCATCTCGTTGACGTACGAATTTCCCTCCTGCAGAGAGATCGTCGACGGCAACGTCGCTCGAATCCAAAGGTTCCCCTCCTCCAGTTTTGGCAAAAATTCCAAACCCAAAAGACGCACGGCGAAGATCGTCATGACGACCAGTGCCGTCGCGGCAATCAGCACGACACGACGATTTGCCAGCGAGCGCTCCAGCGCTGGAATGTAAAGCCGCTGCAACAACCGCATCAGGAAAGTCTCGGTCTCCCGCACATGCGCGGGCAAGATGATCGCGCTCAGCGCCGGCGTTACCGTGAACGTCGCCAACAGGCCACCTGCGAGCGCGTAGGCGTAAGTTCGAGCCATCGGGCTGAAGATGTTGCCCTCGACACCACTCAAGGTGAACAGCGGGAGGAAGGCCGCGATGATGATGGCGGCAGCGAAGAAGATCGATCGCGACACGTCGGCGGCAGCCGTCAAGATCGCGTGATGCTTCATCGCCATCACAGTTCGCGGCGAGATCGCCGCACGTTCATTGTCGGACAGCGGCTCCGTATGCGACAGCCGCCGGAAAATCGCCTCGACCATGATGACAGTCGCGTCAACTATCAGGCCGAAATCGATCGCACCGACCGAGAGAAGATTGGCAGACTCGCCACGCAGCACCAAAATGCTGACTGCAAAGAACAAGGCGAATGGAATAGTCGCCCCGACGATCAAAGCACTTCTCAGGTCGCCAAGAAAGATCCACTGCAACAGCACAATCAGCGCAATTCCCACCACCATATTTTCGAGCACAGTCCTCGTCGTGGTCTCGATCAGATCCTTTCGGTCGTAGATGCGTTCGATCCGCACGCCTGGTGGTAGGATGGTGGAGCGGTTGATCTGTTCGACCAGCTTCTCAACTCTTTCAATCGTCGGCGAACTCTGCTCGCCACGGCGCATCAGGACAATGCCCTGGACAATGTCGTCGTCCTCATTCTGCCCCGCGATGCCGAGCCTTGGCTGCTCGCCCACGGTGACCGTCGCGACGTCCTTGACCAGGACCGGCGTTCCGCCCGGCGAGGCGACCATGGTGTTCGCCAAACTATCGATCGATCGGATCAACCCGACACCGCGCACGACGGCCGATTGCGCCCCAATATTGACCGTGTTCCCGCCAACATTGATGTTAGAATTACTGACGGCCTGCAGCAATTGTGGCAAGGTCAGGCCGTTCGCGACCAGCTTGTTGAAATCGACCTGCAACTCGTACGTCTTGGTTTTACCGCCCCAGCCAGTGACATCGATCACGCCGGGCACGTTGCGGAAACGACGCTGGAGCACCCAGTCCTGCAACGTCTTCAGATCGAGTACCGAATAGTTCGGCGGTCCGACGAGCCGGTATCGATAGATTTCGCCGATCGGACTGAGCGGAGAAATCTGCGGCTGCGCGTTGTTTAATAAGGGCGCGAGTTGCGACAGCCGGTTCAAGACCTGCTGTAACGCCTGATCATAGGTGAAATCGAAAGAGAACTGCAGCTTGACGTCAGATAGTCCGTAGAGCGAGATCGTGCGGATCACGTTCAGATTCTTGATGCCGGCGACCTGAGTTTCCAGCGGAATCGTAATATAGCGTTCGATCTCCTCAGCCGACAGCCCGGGACTTTGCGTGACGATGTCGACCATCGGCGGTGTTGGATCGGGATACGCCTCGATATTCAAGTGCTGAAACGCGAATAGCCCGCCGAGAATGACCGCAACGAAAAGGCCGACCATCAGGAACCGGCGATTGACGGCAAGGGATACGAGGCGGTCCATTCGGTCTGGATCTCTTCTGGGGCATCTCGATGCGGTTAGGTGCCTGAGGCTGCGCGGTCAATGAACAGACTGCCTTTGGTGACGACTTTCTCGCCCGCCTTTACATTGGTGCGTACCTCGACGAGGTCACCATTTGTCAGGCCGGTCTGGATTTCGCGAAGCTCAAGCGACTTGTCATCGTGAGCGACCCATAGCCGCACATGGTCGCCTTCGTAGATCAATGCCTGCTTGGGTACACCGACCGACGTATGATCTGCCCCTGCGTAGATAGTCACATTTGCAAACATTTCCGGCTTGAACCGACCTTCCTTGTTATCGATGGTGGCCCGCACAAGCAATCTACGGCTCGACGGGTCGATCGCCGCCGACACATAATCGATGTTGGTCTTAAAGGTACGACCGGGTAGAGCGAGCACCGTGAAGTCGATCTCTTGCCCCACCTTGACATCCGCCGCCTCGCTCTCGCGCACAAAAGCCGTCAACCACACGGTTGAAAGGTCACCGATGACAAACACCGGATCACTCGCGCCGCTACTGATGAATTGACCAGGCCCGACCTTGCGCTGCACTACCGTGCCGCCGATGGGCGAATTGATTGACGTATCGGCACTGATCTGCCGCGTCTGCTGGAATGCCGAAATCTGGTCTTCTGAACGACCGAGGATGCGCAGCCGATTGCGGGCTGCCTCGACGGCGGTTTCCGCCGAGCGCACGTCGTTCTGGCTGGTCGTCAAATCCGCCTGGGCCTGTTGCCAATCTTTCAGCGGAACGGCCTTGCCGGCATAGAGATCGTCCTGCCGCTTCTCCACGATCTGCGCAAGATTGAGTTTGGAGCGCGCGGTGTTGAGTGCGCCTAGCGCCGTCACGAAATCATTCAATGCCTGCACGGTGTCCGTCGCTTCGATGACGAACAGCGGCTGCCCTCGCGCGACGGAGTCGCTCGGCTTTACCAGAAGTTTCGTGACCCGCCCCGCATAGGGAGAGAAGATCGGCGTCGAGCTGTCCTCGTTGACCGCGATCTTGCCTTCGGTGATGTGCTCAGCGCGGAAGATCCGTTCTGACACCTGCTCAATCGCCAAGCTTGACCATACTGCATCGCTTGGACTGAAGCGCGTGGGATCAGCTTTGGATTTACCCGATGTTTCGGACGATTTGGCATTGCGGACGAACAGCCTGCTTGAGCCGACAACGGCGCCGCCCCCAAACATCACAAGAACCAGCGCGATAGCCAGCCGTCGCCAGTTCTTGTTCGCGCCAGTCATCATGCGGCCAATTCATGCATCGATTTACGCACCACCGCCGACCCCGCCATACATGCATATTTCTTGCGGTCCGGGTTCTGCCGCCCTCCTCATATTGGTGATTTCGGACCGCCGCAATAGCGCATCGGTCCGACATTGGCACGCCGACGTTTCATTCGTCTTAGCCGATTCGCCAGGGCCTTGGAGGCCGTGCTTCTCCGGATGATTCTTGCCTTTTTGCGCCCGAAGTGATGCGATGAAAGCACACCCAGCCGCGACGAAAGGGTCAAGCTTACACCAGCCTTACACCGCCCCCTAAACGTCCACTTCATTTCGATCCACCTCGACCGAGCGAACTGGCGCCAATCGCTTGACCAAACCGATCGGGGTAGCCCGCTCGACTTGGACAGATGTGTTTGCACCCGGCGTGTCATTGTTGAAGCTCAGGTGCCAGGGACCCTGGATGCGATTGTTGATCGTCGAAGACAATGAAGAGTTTGCCGAGCTTCTCGCGAGGGGCCTGCAGACCGCAGGCTATCAGGCCGACGTCCTGTCGACGGTCGAGGAGGCCAGAAACGTGCTGAGCACGACCTTCTATGCGGCCCTGATCCTCGATCTCGGGCTACCCGACGGGGATGGGCTGGAGCTGCTGCGCGAGATCCGGCATCGGGACAACCCGATACCGGTGCTAGTACTGACCGCCCGCGGCGGCCTGCACGACCGCGTCCAAGGCTTGCGCAGCGGCGCGGACGACTACCTAGTCAAACCGTTCGCGTTGGAGGAATTGATCGCGCGGCTGGAAGCCCAATTGCGACGGCCCGGGCAATTGCTCGGTAGCAATCTTCGCATCGCTAATCTTGAGTTCGACACACGGAGCCGCCAGGCCTCGATAGACGATTGCCCCCAACTTTTCTCTGCCCGCGAGATCGAGGTGCTCGAACTCTTGATGCGCAGTAAAGGGCGCGTCGTGTCCAAGAAGCAAGTCGAAGACCACATCTTTGGGCATTCCGGAGACGTCGCATCGAACGCAATTGAGGTTTACATTCATCGTCTCCGCAAGCAGCTTTCCGAGCACGGCGCCAAGGTTCAGGTACACACCATTCGCGGCGTCGGCTATTTGATCGCGGAGGACAAATAACGCGATGAGATTCAAGTCAATCATCTCACGCATCGTTATTCTGCATATCGTCGCGGTTATCATCACCTCCGTCCTGATGTCGGTGGCACTCTCATGGCTCCTGAGCTATGCGACAGACAATATTCACGATAAAGCGATGCAGGAGCAGGCCATTGCGGTCGGCGACCACTTGAGCACAGGTCCCGACGGTCGTCTCGAACTGAACCTTCCTTCCGACCTACTCGGCCTCTACTCGCAAGAATATGGACGCTATTCTTACGCGGTGACCGACGAGCAAGGCCGCTTACTGTTCTCTTCGCTGAAGGACCGCGCCGCCCTATTTCCAGCCGACCCGCGTAACAGTGCGATCGCCTTTTTGCAGCAAAGGCTTGGCGATGCGACCGTTTCCGGCGCCAGTGTGCGCAGGGTCATCGGCGACCGAACCGTCTGGATTCAAACCGGCGAAGACCTCACCAACCGCGACGTGCTGATCGATGACATCGTTGCAAATTTTTATAGAAATGTCGGTTGGATTACGCTGCCGATCTTACTCGTGCTTCTTGTCACTGATATTGCGATCTTCAGCCGTGCCTTGCGGCCGCTTCGGGAAGCCTCAGAGATCGCCGCGGATATCGGACCCGCCCGCCCCGGCGTGCGTTTGCCAACCGACGAGATCCCAAGCGAGGTTCGCCCTCTGGTGTCCGCTGTTAACCAGGCGCTGGATCGGCTCGAAGAAGGCTTTCGGATTCAGCGCGACTTCACTGCCGATGCCGCGCACGAATTACGTACTCCTTTGAGCATTCTGAGAACACGCATCGACATGCTTGAGAATCTTGAGCTACGGCACGCCCTGCGCCAGAACGTCGAAGGCATGGCGCGAATCGTCGGCCAGTTGCTTGATATCGCCGAACTCGATGCGTTCGTAGTCGACCCCAACGAGAAGGCCGAGCTTGTGTCGGTCGCGGCAGAGGTTGCCGAATTCGTCGCGCCGCTTGCACTTGCTCAAGGAAAGGACGTTGCGTTGCTGGGCGCAATTGGACCGGTCTGGGTCAAAGGAAATACGGAGATGCTCGGGCACGCCATCCGGAACCTCGCCGAAAACGCTATCAATCATACGGCCGTAGGATCGACCGTCGAATTCATCGTCGACAACGACGGAACGATAAGCATTCTCGACAGCGGCCCCGGCATTTCCGAAGAAGAACGTAGCTTGATTTTTCAGCGCTTCTGGCGCCGCGATCGGAGGAAGCCGGGAAGCACAGGCCTTGGGCTATCGATCGTGCAGCGTATCGTCGAATTACATTCGGCCAGCATTACCGTCGAAAACCGCAGCCCAAACGGCGCTCGTTTTTCCCTCAGGTTTGCACCTGCCGTTGCTTGAATTTTCTCGGTCGGCAAAAGCCGTTTGCATTAGTGAAGGCTAAGAAGGAAAATCGGCGGTTTCGATGCGGATTCGATCGGCATGCAACGACCAGTCACATAACGACTGCGTTTCGCAGAACCTTTGTTTCGCCAATTCCGTCGCCTCGCCTTCATTGGCTGCATCAATCTCAAGGATGCCCTGGCACGCTTCAATCTCCCGGCCATTTTCGCCAAGCACGTCTTTCATAAAGCGGACGACATAGCGTGACATGGAACCTCCTGCTAAACTCGGCGGCAATGAAGCTCATCTAACCACACCGAACGATTGTCGTCTTGACCGATATCAAGCCGTAGGGCGACGGCTGGTAGAGCTAGGAACTCAATCGCCGACGTCCGGCAGGCTGGCGGCCGCAATGGCCAAAAACCGCGCAAGACGACGGACGGCCTGGGTCGGCACGGCACGCAATAGGGAGCAAACCCGTTGCATCTGACAAAACCCCTTCGCGCCCTCGCATTTCTTGCAACATATTGGCGCAACAGGGAAAATGGCCTCGGGCTGAAGGCGATTCGAGGTGTCGGAAAAAATAGCAATGGTCATATCGCTGCGCGGCCAGAGCGAAGGAGACCGTTGCTCTCGACCCAATGGCCGAGAGGAATATCATCGCTTGCCCGTTGCCGTAGCGGCCTATTTCGGCGCGATCCCGAAAGCACTTTGAAACCGGTTGGCATAGCGGGGCCAGACTTCCGGGTTGATGATGCGCGGTGGCCGCTGTCCGTCGAATGCGCCGAGAATTTGCTCCGCGGCAATCTTGCCCATGTTTTCTCGAGCCTCCCTGGTGACGCCGGCCGTGTGCGGGCTCGCCAGCACGTTATCGAACTGCAGAAGCGGATGCTCCGGCTGAGGCGGCTCCTTGGACCACACATCAAGCCCTGCACCCGCAATACGCTTGTCGCGAAGCGCATCCAGGAGCGCGCCCTCATCATGGATGAAGCCACGTGCCGTGGTGATGAAGTAGGCGTGGGGCTGCATCAACGAGAATTCGCGTGCGCCGATCATGCCGCGGCTCTCCCTGGTTAGCGGGCAGTTAATCGACACGTAATCGGAGCGGTGCAGGAGATCGTTAAGTTCGACCTTCTCAGCCGAGCGCGCTGCGATTTCAGTTGCAGAAAGATAGGGATCGTAGGCCAAAACCTTCATGCCGAGCAGCCCCTTGCAGAGTTCGGCGATCCGGCGTCCGACATTTCCGATACCAACGATACCGATGGTGCGTCCTTGCGCCTCGGTCCCCATTAGAGAATTGCGATTGACGTCGTGGTCGCGCCGTAGCGCACGATCAGCCTCGATGATCCGTTTCGACAACGTCAGCAGCATGCCGAGCGCATGCTCTGCAACTGAATGCGCGTTGCCACCGGATTGATTGACAACCAGGACGCCCGCCTTGGTACATGCGTCTACATCGACGGGATCGAAGCCCGCGCCGTTGCTCGAGACGATCAAGAGATTGGGTGCCCGTCGCAACAGATTCTCATCGACATGAAAATGCGGTGCCAACTCGTCGCGCGCAGCGCCAATCTGATAGGCATGCGCGTCGCGAAGGATCGGCGTGTAGATCTCTTCTGCGCTTTCGTTCTCGAGCCGGTCAAGCCGCACGTCGGGCCGTGCGCCCAAGATGTCCGCGTAGATCTGATGGGCCAGATATTTGACGTAGAATACGCGCTTGCTATTGACGAACATCGATCCTCTTTCAGTCGGTAAACCCATAAAGTCTTGCCGGATCCGTCACGAGTATCCGCAACCGCGTCTCCTCGTCCCGCGTCCACGCTTGTAACAGTTCGAACAGATGACCTGCATCGGGCATTTCACCTTCGACGCGGGAATGCGGCCAGTCGCTGCCCCATATCAGCCGCTCCGGATTGGCTCTAACCAGCGCCTCCTGGAAGGCCGCGCATCGGGATAGTCGGGCGCCTGCTGGCCAGTGCGATGCGCGCCCGGCAGCTTGCCCCAGCACCACCCCTCGTCTACCGCACCCAACCGGCTCTGGACGCCGTCCGTCTCGATGCCGGCGCGCGCGTCGATCCGCCCCATATGGTCGATCACCACGGGCAGGCCGAGCTGTTTCAACGTTAGAATTGTATCGGGCAAATCTCTCACGTCGATCCAGAACTGCAGATGCCAGCCCAGTTCCGCTATGACCGGTGCAAGCGTTTGCGCCGCCGTCTGCGGCACGCCACCACGATAGTGCGACTGTCCGCCACGGAAGAAGTCGTTGAAACGCAGTGCCCGCGCGCCAGGCCAATTCCAATCGTGCAAGGTCTCGGGCGGCATATCGCTACCCATGACCGCGACGCCGCGTAGGCGATCCGGCTGCCGGGTCAGTGCACCCAGCATCGCCGCGTTGTCGCGGCCATGCGCGCTGCCCTGCAACAGAACGCCGCGTGCAAATCCAACCGCGTCGAGCATGGCCACATTCTTTTCGAGCGGCGCGTCCGGCGGCTTGTAGCTCCGATCCTCCGCATTAGGAAAGCGATGGGCCGAACCGAACACATGGGCATGGGTATCGCAGGCGTTCTGCGGCGGCGCCACCTCGGGACGCGTGCCCTCGCGCGCCGGTAGGCAAGGAGGAGCTATCGTCATCAGTCTGCTTTCATGCCGGCCGCCTTGATGATCGGCCCCCATTTATCATAGTCGGCGTGGATCTTGGCATCGAAGGCCTCTGGCGAGCTGCCAATCGGGGACGCACCGAGCTTGGCGAGCTTTTGCTTCACGGTGTCGGTTTTCAGAGCCGCCACAAAATCGTGCGCGAGCTTGTTGACCAAGTCGAGTGGCATGTCGCCCGGTCCGAGCAGCCCCCACCAGACCTCGGTATCGTAGCCCGACACGGTCTCGCCGATGCTTGGCACGTCAGGCAGGAACGGCGCCCTTGTCGCGGTGGTCACCGCGAGCGCCCTCACTGTGCCAGCCTCGATCTGGCCGACCGACTCAGGCCCGTTGTTGAAAGACAGCGGAATTTGTCCGCCGAGCAGATCGTTGATCGCGGGCGCGCCGCCCTTGTAGGGAATTGCCTCAATATCGATCTTGGAGAGATTCTTCAGGAGTTCACCCGCAAGGTGCGTGGACGTGCCGTTGCCGGCATGACCGACGGACAGGCTACCCGGCTCTGCCTTTGCCTGCGCGATCACGTCGCCCAGGCTCTTGAACGGCGAGTCCGCACGCACCAATAATATGTTCGGCGAAGATGCGAGCAGCGAGATCGGCGTGAAATCCTTGAAAGTATCGTAGGGGATTTTTGAGTAAAGGAAGGGGTTGGTCGCGTGCCCGCTGGCGACCACGATCAGCGTGCACCCGTCGGGCGGCGAGCCTACGAGCGCCTGCGACGCCACTACGCCGCCAGCGCCTGGCCGGTTCTCCACCACCACTGTTTGGCCCCATTGTCGGGAAACAACGTCTCCGAGCGTCCGCGCAAGGATATCGACGCCGCCGCCAGCGGCGTATGGCACCAGAATGTGCACCGGCTTAGCAGGAAATACCGACTGAGCCGAAGCAAGACCGATGGTCATCGTCGTCGCTGCCGCGATGGCGGCGAGCCGAAGCCGCCCTGGCATGATTTCCTCCTTGTTGTTGCGTGCCTTATTGCACACCGTCATTGGTGAGCGCACGATCTCAGCGCGCAGATCACGTCATTGCACAGGACATGTTGACAATCCCGCTCTTCGCGTCAAGCTTTGGCGCGACCAATATCCACCAACGGTCGCGCGAACGAAACGTCGTCGCGAATGAGGGAGAACAGGATGGCAGCCGCCGA
>Ga0070709_10001437_pt1 | contig 12862 bp, 8 predicted proteins | sample LARL51metaG_FD_65449 | JGI IMG/M metagenome (GOLD analysis project Ga0070709, IMG submission 65449) | Corn, switchgrass and miscanthus rhizosphere microbial communities from Kellogg Biological Station, Michigan, USA - LAR L5-1 metaG | ecosystem: Host-associated > Plants > Roots > Rhizosphere ...
GCGAGGCTTGCCACAACGCAGTGGCCGACCAACAATTTCGGGCCCGCATACTCGCCCGACGGAAGCCAGATCGCGTTCTCTAGCGACCGGCGGCACCCGGACCTGTGCTGCGAGGAACTCTTCGTGATGCACGCGGACGGCTCACACCAGCACCTCGTGGACACCGGCTTTGAAGGCGTCATCGGCGTCGCCTGGGGCACCGCGCCACCGGTTCCAGCGGGATCGCCAGGCACGCTCTCGCGCCTCCCGGCTGGCGCACACGTACCCGGTGGCGCTCGGTATGTGGCGGGCTGCCGCGAAGTGCCGTCCTGGCTTACCAGCATGCGGTGCCCTCTAACACTGTCACAGCGCTAGGTGGGGCGCTCAGGCGACGCCGGGCCAGTCCCCGCTGGCGCCATGATTGACAGCGGTTGGGGCGGTGCGAGGGTTGGTGGCGGTGCCAGCATGATCCCGTGTTAACGCACTGCCTTGCGGGGTAGAGGCTTTCCGGGCATGGCGTGATCACTCGTACGCTGGCGGCACTGCCAGGACCGTGCGGGTTACGGTGCCCGAGGGGGATCACCATGGCTTTGCGGATCATCATGTCGTCACGGGTGAGGCGGTTTGCGGGGCTGCGGCCTAGCTGGGTACCGGGCGGCACGGATTGAAGTACCGAACCGCAGCCGGGGCTGCGCTGGAGCCCGGCCCGCCTGCGGCGCACCGGGTTGGCTGGGGTTTTATCGCGCTGTACGCGTTGGCGTTTATGAGCACCAGCCTGTTGTTCATCGCGCCCTTGCTGGTCACCTTGGCGTTGAAGGTGAACTCGCTGGTGGGGATCGAACGGGCACCGGGCAGCTTGGCGCTTGTCGCCGGGACCGGCGCTCTGCTGGCGATGGTCGGTAATCCGTTCTTCGGCAGGATGAGCGACCGCACCGCGTCGCGGCTGGGCATGCGGCGGCCATGGATGGTTATCGGCCTGGTGGGCGGTTCCCTCGGCATCCTCATCGTCGCGCTCGCGCCCGACATCGCGGTGGTCCTGGCCGGGTGGTGTGTCGCCCAGCTGTTGTTCAACGCGCTGCTCGCGGCCATGGTGGCGGTGCTGCCAGACCAGGTCCCGTCCGTGCAGCGCGGCCTGGTCTCCGGTGTCCTGGGTGTCTGCCTGCCCGTGGCGTCGGTGTGTGGCACGTTCCTGGTCAAACTGTTCACCGGCAACATGCTGGCCATGTTCTTGGCCCCATGCGCGATCGGCGGGTTCTTTATCCTCCTTTTCGCGGTCAGCCTGAAAGATCGCCGGCTTGCCAAGGCGGACAAGCCGGCCTGGTCGCTGCGCGAATTTGCCAGCACGTTCTACGTCAACCCGCGGCAGAGCCCGGACTTCGCCTGGGCTTTCGCCAGCCGCTTCATGTTCGTGCTGGCTTACGCGTTCCTGGTGACCTACCAGGCTTACTACCTGCTGGACAAGATCGGCACCGCCAAGGCCGACGTGCCACAGCAGATATTTCTGGGCACACTCGCCCAGTCGGCCGTCATCGTCGCCGCTTCCCTCATCGGCGGGAGGCTCTCTGACCGGACGGGCCGGCGGAAGATCTTCGTCCTCACCGCCTCGATCGTGTACGGCCTGGCGTTGTTCGTGGTCGCCATCGCCAGCAACTTCAATGGTTTCCTGGTCGGCATGGCCATCAGCGGTCTCGGCTTCGGTGTATATGTGGCCGTCGACCTTGCGCTGGTGGTGGACGTGCTGCACGACACCCACAATGCCGCCAAGGATCTGGGTGTGTTCAATGTCGCCGGCGCTCTTCCCTTTTCGATCGCGCCGGCGATCGCGCCGGCCATCCTGGCCTTCGGCGGCGGCAGCTACGGCGTGCTGTACACGGTCGCCGGACTCTGCGCCATCATCGGGGCCTTCGCCGTCCTGCCCGTGAAGCGTGTCCGCTGAGCACAACACGGCCGGGCCCTGGAGGGCCCGGCCGTGTTTGCCGATGGTTACGCGGTGACGTCGTGGTAGGCGGGCGGGCGGCTAGCAGCGTCCATTCCAGCGGTGATGGGAGAGGGATTGAAGCCCTTCACGACCAGCCACACGCCAAGCGAGAACTCCCAGACAGCTACCGGAAGGGTCGCGATCGCCGCCCACGCGGTGTAGTGATCGATGCCGCCGAGCAGCTTTGCGATGACGGCGGAGATGAGCAGCGGGGCTCCGATGAGTCCCATTACCGGAAGGATGCGGGGCACGAGCCGGGACCGGTACAGCAGGGAGCCCAGCAGCAGCGCGTTGATGCACGGCATGAGGGTCTGCCCGAGCAGGAACGTCCACTTGTAGACCGCGACGTGCGAGGCGGCGGTGGTGACGAGCGCGGCGGTGTTTGCTCCGGCCGCTGCGCCCAGGTCTTGCCGCAAGGTCACCAGCGACAGCAGGCTGACGACGCCAACGAAGATCATGCTGCCTTCCAGGACGCGGGCGGTGACGAAGCCAAGCGCGGCGCCTTCGTTCTGCCGCTTGACCACCGGGTACAGCGTGACGGCGGTGCCGATGCCGGCGAGGGCGACGATCACTTCGAGGAAGCCGCCGACGAGCACGGCGGTGTGGCCGCCGGAGCCGAGGATCCAGTCCTGGTGGTTCTTGATGGGGCCGTAGAGGGCGAGTGTGGGGATCGAGATGAAGGTGATCAGGTAGAAGATGCCCGCGACGAGCGCGGTCTTCCTTGTCGAGCTCATCGGAGCGCCTTTCGCCGGCGGTTTGGTTGCTGGGGTTCGGACGGTGGTCGCCATAGCGGTCTCCTTGTGGTGAAGCTGCTGAGTTACCGGGCCTCGGCTGCGGGCGCCGGGGGATGGTCGGGGTCCACGTGATTGACCGAGATCAGGGGCAGGCCCAGGTCGCGTATTTTCTGGAGCAATCCGTGCAGCGCCGCCTGGTCGGCTACCGGGCCGTCGATGATGGTGGTGCCGTCGCTGCTGTGAGTGAGAGTCAGTCCGTCGAACCAGGCGGCCCATCGAGTGTCGAGGTGCCCCTTGACGCGGATTTCGTACCGTCCAGAATTCTGATGGCGGCCGGGCGATAGCGCGCTCATGGTGCTCCTCTTGCTGGTGCCCGCCTGGCTTGATCTCCGCCGGGCGCTGCGGAACCTTCCTGGGTCTGATCGGAAGCTATGAGCGGATGTGGTGAGCAGGGATCACCACACCTGGTGATTGATGTGGTGATTCGGGCGCCGGGCGGTCTGAGCTGGGGGCCGTGAACGGCGGGTCAGCGCCGGGGGCTACGGGTCCGCGGCAGCAGGTTGAGTTCGGCGGCTCGGCGGACCGCGGCTCTGCGGTTGGTCACCGCGAGTTTGGCGTAGATGTTCTTGGTGTGAGTCCGCATGGTGTTCAGGGACACCATGAGTTCGCGGGCGATGGCCGGGCCGTCCAGTTCACTTCCGAGCAACCGGAGGACGTCCAGTTCGCGTTCGCTAAGTGGCTCGATCAGGCCCTGTTCCGTGAGGGCGTTGTGCTCGATCCCGCTCGCGGCTGCCAGTAGCCGGCGGACATAGTCCCGCCTGGTCCCCTGTTTCGCGGCCGCTCTCAGCAGGGAGGCCATGGGCTGCCCCTCATCCACGAAGACCCGGACATAGCCCTCCGGCTCGGCCAGCGTCACCGCGCGGTCCAGGAAGCCAAGCGCAGCCGGGATGTCCGCGAGTGCCTGGTGCGCGAGCGCCCGCAGTACCAGAATCTCGATGACGCGCCCCGTCCTGCCCCCCGCTTCCGCCGCCAGCAGAAGGCGCTCCAAGAGCCGGGCCGCCTCCTGAAGGGAAGGCTCCGCACGCTCGCTCCGGTGCCGCGCCAGGAGCAGCCTGGCCAGGGTGATGTGCTCGAACTCGCGCAGGTAACTGAGGTTGTCCTCGACGGACAGGCCCTGCTCACGTGCCCAGCCGAGAGCTTCACCGAGTCTGCCCTGCGCGATCCAGACCCTTGCCCTGAGTGCCGGGACCGGCCGCACTTCCGGGAAGAAGTCGCTCACGTAGAGGCGCTTCGCCTCGTTGAGCAGGTCGAGCGCACCGCTCAGATCTCCTTCGGCCTCCCGTACCCGGGCCATCGCGACCCGCCAGCGGTAAGGGTTCTGCGGCAACCCGGTGTGCTCGCCGAGTTCCTGGCTTCGCAGCAGAAGCTGTGTGGCGGTCGGCAGGTCGTCGCGCTCGCGGGCGATCTCGCTCATGCCCACGTACATATCCGCGGTGCCCCGCAGCACTGACCCGCCTTGGTCACCTGCGAGCAGCAACGCCTGCTCGAAGGTGCGCATCGCCTCGCCGAGACGGCCTTGCGTGCTCCGGATGTCCGCAAGCGCGATCGAGCAGCCCAGGACGTCAGCGACGAACCCGGCCCGCCGCAGGCCGTCCACGCAGGCGGAGTAGGCCCGGTGCCCGGCCTCCAGATCCCCGCTGCCCCAATACACGAGCCCCAGCAGTCCCGCTGCCGAAGCGCGGCAGAGATAGTCGTCCTCAAGCGCAAGCTCGATCGCCCGCTGGGCATGCCTGACAGTGCCGGGTGCGTCGCCCCGGACCAGCGCCTGCCCGGCGCGGTAACTCTCGATCAGCGCAGGGAGACGGTGGTATTCCTCCGCGTCGGCGACGACCATCTCCGGTGAAGCGGCGTGGGGTTCCCCGCGGCCGCCTGTCGCTGGCTCCAGCCACCGCTCGGCGTCCCGCAGCCTGGCCTCAACACCCTCAAGCTGGCCGCCCAACAACAACGCCCCGGCAAAGTAAACGCTGAGCACCGGCCTGACCTGGACCACTTCGGCGGGGAGCACCTCGAGCCAGCCACGCAGCTTGGCCTCCTGCCGGGTCCGCCGTATTGCCGGGATCGCCCGCTCGACCAGGTCGGCCGCTCGCCCGAAATCCCCGGCGGCCAGCGCGTGGCGGACGGCCTCGGACAGCTCGCCGTTCTGCTCGTACCATGCGCTGGCCCGCCGGTGCAGGTCCGGTACCTGGGCGGGCTGCTCGTCCAGCAGCCGTGCCCGCAGCACGTCGGCAAACAGGTGGTGGTAGCGATACCACCGGCGGCGGTCATCCAGCGGGACCAGGAACAGGTTTCCCCGGTCCAGCGCCTCCAGCATGCCCTTGCCGCCACCCTGCCCGGTGACGGCATCGCACAGCGGGCCGCTCAGCCGGCCCAGGATGGAGGTCTGCAGCAGGAAGGCCTGGACGCGGCCGGGCTGACGCGCCAGCACCTCCTCGGCCAGGTAGTCGACAACGTAACGGTCATCTCCCGCGAAACCGGCGATGAAGCCGGCGACGTCGTCTCGCCCCTGCATCGACAGCGCCGCCAGCTGCAGCGCGGCGATCCAGCCCTCGGTGCGGGCCTCCAGCGCCGCCACGTCCCGCGCCGTCAGCTGCAAGCCCATCATCTCGTTGAGATACGCCGCGGCCTCATCAGCGGTGAAACGCAGCTCGGCCGCGCGGATCTCGGCCAGCTCACCGCGCGCCCGCAACCTGGCCAGCGGCAACGCGGGATCGGCCCGGCTGGCGATCACCACATGCAGCGACGGAGGCAGATGGTCGAGCAGGAACGCCATCCCGTCCTGCACCTCGCGCGATTCGATGACGTGGTAATCATCGAGCACCAGCACGATCTCGCCGGCAACGGCACCCAGGTCGTTGAGCAGCGTGGTCAGCACCGTTTCGATGGGGAGCGGCTGCGGCGCGTCCAGAAGGGCCAGCGCACTCTCACCTACCCCGGATGCCACCGTCCGCAGTGCGACGATCACATAGACCCAGAAGGATGCCGGATCATTGTCGCCCCGATCGAGCGAGAGCCAGGCCGCCAGCCGCTCATCGGCCGGCGCAGCCGGTCGCGCCGCAAGCCACTCGGTGAGCAGCGTCGTCTTGCCGAACCCAGCAGGTGCAGAAACGAGCACCAGCTTCGACGCCGTCCCCCGGTCCAGCCGCTCGCTCAGCCGCGGACGCAGCACCAGACCACGCCGCGACCTCGGGACATACAACTTCGTCTCGAGCAGCGTGATTGGCACTGATGTCTCCTCAGTCACCCGTCAGCCAGAGAATGCCAGGCTTCGCTCCCCTGCTCCTCCCCCGCCAACGACAGATAAGTCCCTTCCTCGTGTACGCGCTGGTCGCGGACGGTCCGGCGCGGCCGTTCGGGCTGGCCGCCGGTGCGCTGTGATTCCGTTCGTAGATGGACATGGCGCGTTCACCCCCGGTCGGCCTGCATCGCGCACACTGGGCACTTGTGACATGACCATGACTTGTCACCACAATTGAGTGCTCGCTGGCAGCAAAGGTTGAGTCACGGAAGGTGCTCGTGGTGCCTGGTTCCCGGCTCGGCGCCGGTGCTGCCCGCCGAGCGGCGTTGGCACCACGAGGATGGAGCAGCATGACCAACTCGGATAACTCACGTGAGCATCCGCACGGCGCACCCGGATCAGCGCGGCCGCCTGGCCGATGGGTCGGGCCGGGGGTCAGCCGGCGCCGCTTCCTCCAAGCCACGGGGCTCGGTGCCGCGGCGGCCGCAGCCGGCCTGAGCGGCGGACCGGCGGCCGGCGGCACGGTCGGCAGGTCGGCTGCGGCCCACACGCTGCCCGGGGGCTGGAGCGGGACCATCGCCGATGTGAAGCACGTGGTGATCCTCATGCAGGAGAACCGGTCCTTCGACCACTACTTCGGGACGCTCAGGGGCGTCCGGGGGTTCGGCGACAAGCAGATCCTCACGTACCCGAACGGGACGAGCATCTTCCAGCAGCCCGACGCGGCCCGCACCGATCTGGGGTACCTGCTCCCCTATAACCTCACCGACCAGGTCGACGGTGACCTCGACCACAGCTGGGACGGCGACCACGTGGCCTGGAACGGTGGGCTGTGGAACAGCTGGGTTGCGGCCAAGACCGAAGAGACGATGGGCTACTTCACCCGGGACGAGATCCCGTTCCAGTACGCGGTCGCCGATGCCTTCACCATCTGCGATGGCTACCACCAGGCGATCATGGGGCCGACCAGTCCCAACCGGATGTACTTCTGGACCGGGACGTCGTCGGGCTTCATCACAAACCCTGACGACTACAAGGTCGACTTCGGCCCCGATGCCGGGACGCCCCTGGTCACGACCTACCCCGAGCTGCTGCAGGCCGCCGGGATCGATTGGCAGGTCTACACCAACGACCAGCTCGGCGACGTCGGCTACTTCCCCGGTTTCTTCCTGGGCGACTTCGGCGACAACCCGCTCTGGTTCCACCAGCAGTACAACAGCAGCAACAGCCGCAAGGGCGGGAAGAGCGAGCTCGCGATGCGCGGGGCGGTCACGCCCTGGAAGTCCCATGCGGGGGCGCCGCACATGGGCAAAGCCCACGCCGCATACGTGCTGTCCTCGTTCATCAACGCCGTCAACAGCAACACCCTCCCCCAGGTGTCGTGGATCGTCGCCCCCGCCGGCTATTGCGAACACCCCGCCTTTACCCCCGACTTCGGCGCCCACTACGTGAACACCGTGCTCCAGGCGCTGTTCTCCAATCCCGAACTGTGGAAGACCACGGCGCTGTTCATCACCTACGACGAGCACGACGGGTTCTTCGACCACCAGCTCACGCCCTTCCCCGAGACGAGCGTCACCGACGAGTACATCGCGGGCCTGCCGATCGGCCCCGGCAACCGGGTTCCGATGCTCATCTGCTCGCCGTGGACCCGGGGAGGCTTCGTGGACTCCAACGTCTACGACCACACCTCGATGCTGCGGTTCCTGGCCGCCTGGACCGGGGTGCAGCCGGTCAACGTCACCTCGTGGCGGGAATCGGTGACCGGCGACCTGACCGCCGCCTTCGACTTCCAGCACCCGGACTTCTCGATCCCGGCCAACATCCCGACCCTCGAGCAGACCTGGAAACTGACCCGCCTGAAAGGCGGATCGACGGCCCCTCCGCCCGAGGGCCAGCAGAAGATGCCGGCCCAGGAGCCCGGAACCCGGCCGCACCGGCCGAGCGTCCACCAGCCCTTCGCCGACGTGACCGTGGACCGTACAACCAGCCAGGTCACGGCCGCCCTCACCAACACAGGCAAGGTCGGTGTCTCCTTCGCCGTCTACCCCGATAACTTCCTGGCGCTCACCGCCACGCCGGTCACGGTGCTTGAGTCGTCTCCGGGCTCCTACGCCTGGGACGCGACGCTGACGGCGGGGAAGTACGCCTTCTCGGTCTACGGCCCTGACGGGTTCCTGACCAGCTTCGCCGGGGAGGTGGTGCCCGCCGGGCAGAACGCCGGCCCGGTCCCGGTCGTCACCGCCGCCCTGCGCTGCGGCGCGGACAAGACCCTAGAGCTCACGCTCGCCAATGAGGGCCACCGCGCAGTCGTCTACACCCTGACGCCGAACGACTATGAGGGCCACACCAAGACCGTCACCGTGGAGTTCGGCAGGCCCAGGAGCATTCACTGGCCGGCCGACCGGTTCGGCTATTACGACGTGGTGATCACCACCAACACCCCCGACGGCTTCCGCCGCCGCTACGCGGGCCGCATCGCCTGAACCACGGCAACCCACGTGGCGCCTGAGGCCCCCGGTCCCAGGCGCCGCGTGGCGCCGTCCCTGGGCATCGGCCGGTTATACCTTGCTGGCCAGGGCGACCTGGCAAAGCTCCGGCATCTTGCCCTCGCCGGTGGCGGCCGCGATGCGCACCCCCGCCCAGGCCAGCGCGAGGCCGTAGGCGGCGGCGCAGACCGTGAGCACGGGGGCCCGGAGAGCCAGCGGGGCGCCCGCGGTGAGCACCGCGGCGACGATGACCGGGGCGACCAGCAGGGGGACGCCGAGCAGGGCGCCCATGGTTGCCGCCACCCGGCTGGACCCGTAGCCCGGTGCGGAGACATAGATGGGGGTGCCAACCCGCTTGGCCATCGGGTAGGCGCCGTTGACCGTGATGATGTTGCTCAGGGCCAGCGCCGCGCCGAGGGCGGCCAGGGCGACCGGCATGGTCTCGAACCCGAAGGTCGGGACCCGGGCGACGGCCCCCAGGCCGAACGTCAGCGCGATGAGCAGCGGTATCCCGATCGCGGCGAGCACGAGGTTCTGGCCGGACAGGTAGGCCCGCAGCGCGTTACGGCCGGTCAGAGCGGTGGCCTCCATGACGAAGGCCGGCCCGGTTGACCCGACCATGTTCGCGTGGAAGAGCCCGATGAACGCCGCGCCGAGGACCGCGCTCAGGAACAGCACGCCGGGATGGCGCTGCGGGCCGATGATGCCACCGATGGACGCGGCGACCATGATGACGGCGGTGATGCCCCAGTAGACGAGCGAGAGCGGCTCACGCCGCTGGTAGATCCAGAATCGGGCGGCCACCGCGCCGCGCAGGCCGTACCGGCCAAACGGCAGCACCGCGCCGCGCACCCGCGATGACTGGGTGGAGGAGTCGGGGGAGACCAGGGCGCGGTTCAGCGACCGGATCCACAGCCAGCCGAGCACGACAATGATGGCGGCCAGCAGCGCCAGGCGCAGCATGGCGGTGCCGGGGCGCCCGTCCGAGGCGTCCTGGATCGCGTGCGCGGCCAGGCCCGGCGGCAGCCAGCGCATCCACGCGTCGAGGCCGGCGAAGCTCGCGGTGGTCAGCTTCCCGGAGGCGGCCAGCCTCGGCACCACCTGGGTGAAGAACTCGTAGCCGGCGACGATCGGGATGAACAGGAAGGCGGCCAGGTCCTTGCCGCGGCGGGAGCGCAGCAGCCCGGCCATGCTGGTGGTGACGAAGCGGGCCAGGGTGATGCAGAACAGCACCTGCAGCGGCACTGCGATCAGGGCGACGAGCACGCCGAGCCCGCCGCGGGCCAGCCCGATCAGCACCCCGAGCAGGCCGATCACGTTGGCGGCCGGCCATGCGCCGGTGGCAGAGGCGGCCAGCAGCCCGGTGGCGAGCTGGCGGGTCCGCAACGGGTACAGGGCCATCGTGGCCGGGTCCAGGGTGCTGTCCAGGCCGAAGGCCAGCAGCGGCAGGATCAGCCAGCCGAAGGCGAAGACGGTGAACAGTACCGAGGTCAGGTCCACCGCGGTGCTCTGGCCGTGCAGCGAGGCCAGCAGCGCGAACATGCCGAGCGCGGTCAGCACCGCGAAGGCCGTGCTGGTGATGAACGAGGCCTTGGCGCGGTTGGATGACCGCAGCGCGTTGGCCAGCAGGCGCAGCTTCAGCTGGACGAGGAGCCGAGCCATGACAATCCCTCCTCGCTGGCCTTGGAGCCGACCAGGTCGATGAACGCCCGTTGCAGGGTCTTACCGCCGCGGACCTGCTCCGTGGTGCCGGTGGCCACGATCCGGCCCTGGCTGATGATCGAGACGTGGTCGCAGACCTGCTCGACCAGTTCCATGACGTGGCTGGAGAACAGCACGGTCGAGCCCGAGCCGACGTAGTTGGTCAGCATCCGGCGGATCGCGTCGGCGGACACCGGGTCCACGCCCTCCAGCGGCTCGTCGAGGAACAGCACCGATGGGTTGTGGATCAGCGCGCAGCCGAGGGCGGCCTTCTTGCGCATGCCGGTGGAGTAGTCCGCGACCAGCCGTTTGGCATCGGCGGTCAGGTCCAGCACGTCCAGGAGTTGCGCGGCCCTCGATCGCGCTTCGCCGACCGGCAGGCCGCGCAGCCGCCCGGCGTATTCCAGCAGTTCCTCGCCGCTGAGCCGATCGAACAGCCGGGCTTCGGCCGGCACCACGCCGATGATCGCCTTGGCGGCGGGCGGGTCCGCCCACACGTCCAGCCCGTTGATCAGGATCTGCCCGGCGTCGGGCCGCAGCAGGCCGGTCATCATCGACAGCGAGGTGGTCTTCCCTGCCCCGTTCGGTCCGACCAGCCCGGCGAAGGAGCCAGCCGCGATCTCCAGGTCGATCCCGGCGACCGCCTCCTTCGCGCCGAAGCTCTTGCGCAGCCCGAGAACCTTGATCGCTGGTCCGCTCACGATCGACCTCCCGGATGAACCTGTGGCCCTGGTGACCGTGCGGCCTTCTGTGACCTGCCCGTTGGGCACGGTCGCGGCCCGGACGGCCAGGACCGGGGCCGCCATGACCGGTTCCGGGATCTGCTCGCGGCCGGGAGCGGCGGCCGCCATGACTGACTGCGGCGCCGGTTCACGGCCGGGAGCGCGGGCCGGCCCGTCCGTCCGCCAGTCCCTGAGCCGGTCGGGCAGGAAGAGGGTCAGTGCGGTGATGAAGGCAAGGATCTTCGACACCACGTTCATCGTGATAGGCAGCGCGGACTGCGGGTAGCCGAAGCCGAACAGGGCCCATATGGCGAACACGCCGATCATCAGCGCGAAGCAGAAGAACGTGGATCTCCGCACGCGCACCATCGGCGACAGCGTGAGCAGCCACAGCGTGGTGAGTTCGACAAGGAGCAGGGGAGTGAAAAACACCGCCCGGTACAAGGCCGGGTCGGGGGGCAGCGCGGGGTAGGTCCTGGCCATCACGATGAGGTCGAAGGGCAACTCGAAGATCATCGGTGCGGCCATAGCGGCGACAACCGCGCTGCCCAGCCTGGTCTGGTAACGCCACCCGGTGCGGGTCATAACGATGCCAAAGATGGCCGCCGCGGCCAGCAACGTCACCGGCGTGATGGGGTTATGGACACCCGATCGGATGTCGGGGTAGTCGTGCAGGAACTGCTTGACGTAGACCCCTAGCCCGACCAGGAACGCAATGAGCGCAGCGGCCCAGAGCGAGAACATCAGGACCACGACCGAGGTGGGTGGCCGGACGGCCCGTACGGGGCGGCGCAGCCGGACTCCCGCGTAGGCGGCGCAGCCCGCCACCGCCAGCAGGCCGGCCGCGAGTTCAATCTTGGCGTCTCCGCCATAGCCGACCCATCCGCCGTTAAGACTCATGGCGCTACCTGCCTTCTACTACTGACTCTTTAAAGTGATATCACTATGCTAGACATGTGATACCAGCCGCGTCAATGGGTATTTACCTGCGGTTACGGGACATCGCCCGGCCAGCCTGACTCTGTTGCTGTGGCTGCTGGCCGCGCGGGCCTTGCCCGGCCTCACCGGGCAAGGCAGGGTGGACGGGTGATCGAGGCGGTCGTGTTCGACCTGGATGGGGTGCTGGTCGATTCCGAGCCGGTATGGGAGCAGGTGCGCCGGCAGGTGGTGGCCGCGCATGGCGGTCACTGGGCCCCGGACGCACAGCAGCGGCTGATGGGCATGAGCACCAGCGAATGGGCCCGCTACCTCAGCCACGACCTGGGCACCGGCCTGCCGCCGGAGGAAGTCGCGGCGCAGGTGATCGGGCAGATGGACGCCCGCTACCGCGAACAGGTCCCGTTCCTGCCCGGCGCCGTGGCCGCGGTCCGGCGGCTGGCGGCGCGGTGGCCGCTTGGGCTGGCGAGTTCCTCCCCGCCCGTGCTGATCGACGCCGTCCTGGACGGCGGGGGCCTGCGGGAATGCTTCGCTGCCGCGATGTCCACCGAACAGGTCCCGCACGGCAAGCCCGCGCCGGACATCTACCTGGCCGTGGCGGGCCGGCTGGGCCGCGCCCCGCAGCGGTGCGCGGCCGTGGAGGATTCCGCGAACGGGCTCCGCTCGGCGGCGGCCGCCGGATTGCAGGTGATCGCCATCCCGCGCCCGCAATACCCGCCCGGGCCTGTGGCGCTCGCAACGGCCAGGCTGGTGCTGGCCGGGCTGGACGACCTTACGGTCCAGGCCATCACGGAACTGGCAAACTCCGGGTGAGCACTGCCGGCAACCGCGGCTGAGCTGGCGTTAGCGCGGTGCGCCGCGGCTTCGCGAGGGGGTGTCCGTCCACAGCGGACGATCAAGAAGAAGGAGGAGAGCACACTCCCCTCCACTTTCAATCTATAGCGCACCGGGGGGCTTGCCGCAAGACCCGGGTGATGCCGCATAATCGCAGGCCGGGCCCAAGAACCTACGGAAACGGAGGATGCGAA
>Ga0070709_10001441_pt1 | contig 12846 bp, 9 predicted proteins | sample LARL51metaG_FD_65449 | JGI IMG/M metagenome (GOLD analysis project Ga0070709, IMG submission 65449) | Corn, switchgrass and miscanthus rhizosphere microbial communities from Kellogg Biological Station, Michigan, USA - LAR L5-1 metaG | ecosystem: Host-associated > Plants > Roots > Rhizosphere ...
CGCTGCCCTCGAACACCACCGGCGCTGCGAAAGCCGGAGTGTGGGCCACGGGCGCTTACGCACGCATTCGTGCGCAGTTCAATCAGCCGATCGCGCGCTTCGAGGGCGTCGAGTCGGTGATCGCACGCATGGTCGGCCTCACCTATACCATGGATGCGGCGCGCTCGGTCACCGCCGGCGCGATCGATAACGGCGAGAAGCCGGCAGTCCCCTCGGCGATGCTCAAGTACCACATCACCGAGATGGGCCGGCGGGTGGCCAACGATGCCATGGACGTCCACGGCGGCAAGGGCATCATGCTCGGCCCGAAAAACTATCTCGGTCGCGGCTACCAGATCGTGCCGGTGGCGATCACGGTCGAGGGCGCGAACCTGCTCACCCGCAACCTCATCATCTTCGGCCAGGGCGCGCTGCGCTGCCATCCGTTCGTGCTGCGGGAGATGAATGCGGCGCGCAATCCCGACCGGGCCGCCGGTGTGGACGAGTTCGACCGCGCGCTTTTCGGCCACATCGGCTTCACGCTCTCGAACGCCGTGCGCTCCTTCATCATGGCGCTCACGCACGCACGCTTCACGCGCGCGCCGGTGCAGGGCGCCACCGCGCGCTACTACCAGCACGTGGTGCGCTTTTCCGCGTCCTTCGCTTTCGCGGTGGATGTGGCCATGCTCGCGCTCGGCGGCTACCTGAAGAAGAAGGAGCGGCTCTCGGCGCGCCTCGGCGACGTGCTCTCGTGCCTGTATCTCGCCTCCATGGTGCTCAAGCACCACGAGAACGAAGGACGGCAGCTCGAGGACCTGCCCGTGGTCGAGTGGGCCTGCCGCACTCTGCTCTACGACGCGCAGGAGCAGCTGCACGGATTCCTGCGCAATTTCCCCAATCCGCTGCTCGCCGGGCTGATGCGTGTCCTGATCTTCCCGCGCGGTCGGGTTTACTCCGCAGCGCACGACCGTCTCGAGCGGCAGGTAGCGGCGCTCGTCACCGCGCCGACGCAGGCGCGCGAGCGGCTCGGGCAGTTGGTGTACCGCACGCTCGAGCCGCGCAACCCGCTCGGGCTGCTGCAGGAGGCGCTGCTGCTCGCGGTGCAGCTCGAGCCGCTGGAGAAACGCATGCGCGTGGAAGGTGTCAACACCGGACGCGTCACCGCACTCGATTTCCCCGGCCGCATCCAGCAGGCGCTCGGTGCGGGCATCATCTCGGAGACCGAAGCCGCGGCGCTGCGCGAATACGATCGCAAGGTCATGGACCTCATCAACGTCGATGACTTCGAGCCGCAGGAGCTCGCCGCCGAGAAGCAGCCGGCTGCGAGGTCCAGCGTCCACGTTGCATGAGCACCGTCGCGGCGGCTGGGCCCGTGGCGGACGCGGGAGCCGCCGCGGGAGCGAGTGCCACGCAAAGCGCGCGCTGCGACAACTGCGGCGCCGCCGTCGCCGGGCGCTACTGTGGCGCCTGTGGCCAGCGCCTCGAGCCCGCGGTGCATTCGCTCTGGCACTTCGCCAAGGTGGCCGCTGAGGACCTGACGCACGCGGATTCACGGCTGTGGCGCACGGTCGGCGCATTGCTGTACCGCCCCGGTTGCGGCGCATCGCGCCTGCGTACGCATGATCGGGGACAATTTCCGCTCGCTGCAGGAGGCATTCATGCACAACCTGCCGCGCGCCATGTTCCTGTTCGTGCCGATACTCGCGGGCGCGATGATGCTCATGTACTGGCGGCCGCGACACTACTACGTCGAGCACCTGCTGCTGTTCGTGCACAACCACGCGTTCGTATTCCTGCTGCTGCTGCTCGCGGGACTGGCATCCGCGCTGCTGCCGCCGCTCGCCACCTGGATCTCGTGGGCGGTGGCGCTCTACATCGCCTGGTACGCCTATCGCTCCATGCGTGTGGTCTACGGTCAGGGACGCAGCTTGACATTCGTCAAGCTGGGGTTGCTGTCGCTCTTCTACCTCGTGAGCGGCTCGCTCATGCTTGCGCTGCTCAGCGTGTACAGCGCACTCACCTTGTGAAGGAGAATCTCGATGCGTAGGTCCATGCTCGCAGCTCTGGTCGTCGGCGTTCCGTTGGCTGCAGGCGCGGTGGCGCTCGCGCAGGAGCGCACACCTGCGGCCCCTGGTGCCGAGGTCTACATCATCAGTCCGCATGATGGCGCCAGCGTTCACAACCCGGTGCGCGTGCAGTTCGGCCTGAAGGGAATGGGTATCGCGCCCGCCGGCGTGAAATACGACAACACCGGCCACCACCACCTGTTGATCGACACCGAGCCGCCGGCGGACGCCTCCGCTCCGCTGCCCGCAACCGACAAGATCGTGCACTTCGGCAAGGGCCAGACGGAAACGACGCTGACTCTTGCGCCGGGCAAGCACACACTGCAGCTGCTGTTCGCGGATCTGAACCACATACCGCACTCGCCGCCGGTGGTGTCGAAGAAGATCACCATCACGGTCGAGCCTTGAGCCGCCGCGCGCAAAGACACGGACACCGTCCTCCATGACACGGGCCGTCCTGCACGTCGACATGGATGCGTTCTATGCGTCCGTCGAGCAGCACGACGACCCGCGCCTCGCCGGGCAGGCTGTCATCGTCGGGTGGGAGGGCGCGCGCGGAGTCGTCGCCGCTGCGAGCTACGAGGTGCGCCGCTACGGGGTGCACTCGGCGATGCCCATGCGCACGGCACTGCGGCTGTGTCCGCATGCAGTGTGCGTGCGGCCGCGCATGCGTCGCTACCAGGAGGTGTCGCGCGCGGTGTTCGGCGTGTTCCACGAGGTCACACCGCTGGTCCAGGGGCTCTCGCTCGATGAGGCCTTTCTCGATGTAACCGCGAGTCAGCACCTGCCCGGAGGCGCCACCGAGATTGCGCGCCACATCAAGCGCCGCATCGCCGCGCTCACCGGACTCACCGCTTCCGTCGGGGTTGCGCCCAACAAGCTCGTGGCGAAGATCGCCTCCGATCTCATGAAGCCCGACGGCCTCACGGTCGTCGAGCCAGCGCGCGTGCACGCGGTGCTCGATCCGCTGCCGGTACGGCGCCTGCCGGGCCTCGGGCGCAAGACGGGCGCCAAGGTGGAGGCGGCCGGTGTGCGCACGCTCGGCGAGCTGCGCAGCGCCCCCGATGCGGTGCTGTGGCCGCTCTTCGGTCGCTACACCGCCTTGATGCGCGAGCGCGCCTCGGGGGTGGACGAGCGGCCGGTACTGCCGGAGATCGAGGAAAAGTCGCTCTCCGCCGAGGACACCTTCGAGCGCGATATCGGCGATCCCCGCACCCTGCAGCGCCAGCTCGCGCGCCTGGCGGACCTGGCGGCGAGCCGCCTGCGCGAGCGCGGCCTCATGACCGGCTGCATCGGTGTGAAGATCCGGCGGGACGACTTTGTCACCTTCACGCGACAGCGGGCGGTCGCGCCGCCGACCTGCGAGGCGCGTGCGGTCGCCGGCGTAGCGGCAGAGCTGCTGGCGCGCTGGCTCACGGGCAACCGCGGTGCGAAACTTCGCCTGCTGGGGGTGGTCCTCACTGAACTGACCCCCGCCTCGCAGCTGGGGCTGTTCGAGGAGACGCGGCGGGCCGGGCGGCTCGATGCAGCCCTCGATGAGGCGCGGGCACGCTTCGGCAGCCGGGCGCTGCGGCGCGGCAACACGATCGAGTAGCATCCTTTCATGTACCTCTCGTTCTTCGGGCTCAACGAAAAGCCGTTCGCGATCACTCCCGATCCGCGCTACCTCTACCTGAGCGAACGCCACGCTGAGGCGCTCGCGCATCTGCTCTACGGCATCAACGAGGCCGGCGGCTTCGTGCAGCTCACAGGCGAAGTCGGTACCGGTAAGACCACCATCGTGCGCTCGCTACTCGCGCAGACGCCGAAGAACGCCGAGATCGCGCTGATTCTGAATCCGAAGATGACGGCGCCGGAGTTCCTGCTCACCATCTGCGAGGAGCTCGGCATCGGCGTCCCTGATTCCGCGCTCGGCAGTCTCAAGGACCTCGTGGACATCCTCAGCGAGTATCTGCTGCGCGCGCACGCCGTCGGGCACCGCGTGGTGCTGGTCGTGGATGAGGCGCAGAACCTCTCACCGGAGGTGCTGGAGCAGGTGCGCCTGCTGACTAACCTCGAGACCAACACCCAGAAGCTCCTGCAGATCATCCTCATCGGCCAGCCGGAGCTGCGTGAGCTGCTCTCGCGTACGGAGCTGCGCCAGCTCGCGCAACGCATCACCGGTCGCTACCACTTAAATCCACTCTCGCACGACGAGACTGCGGCCTACGTGCGCCATAGATTGCGCGTGGCCGGGGCTACCACCGACGTATTCGCACCGCAGGCGCTCAACGCGGTGTTCAGCCTCTCGCAGGGTGTGCCGCGCGTGATCAACGTCATCTGCGACCGCGCACTTCTCGGCGCCTATTCCCTCGACCGCCATCGGGTCACCGCCCCGCTGGTGCGCAGCGCCGCGACCGAGGTATTCGGCCGGCGCTTCACGCCCGACTGGCTGCCGTGGGCGGTGACGGCGGCCATTGCGCTGGTGCTGAGCGGAATCACCTTCGCCGTCTGGAAGGCGCAGCCCTGGCACAGCCGCGCGCCGGTCACGGCAACAACTGCTGCTCTGCCGCGCGATGATGGCGCCTCTGCGCTGCCCGTGGCACTCGCGAGCACGCCGCGCATCGAGCCCAAGGGAGCGCCACTGGCGCAACTGTTGGGACAGCACCTCACGGAGACGGATACCGACAGCGCGTTCGCCAAGCTTTTTGGGCTGTGGGGCGCGAAGTACCAGCCGAGCGCCACCGACCCGTGCACGCAGGCCGCGAGCCTCGGTCTCGCCTGCATCGCCGAGCGTGGCTCCTTCGGTCAGCTGCGGCTCTACAATCACCCGGCCATCCTGCTGTTGCACGATGGCAAGGGCGCCACGCATCAGGTCGTGCTCACCGCGCTCGATGACGAGCAGGCGCACCTCGATGTGGGCGGAGGCCAGGCGGTCAGCCTCGGTGAGTTGTCGCGCTACTGGCTCGGCGACTTCGTCATGCTGTGGCGCCCGGCGAGCTCGCCGGTGAAGGCACTCTCGAGCGGAATGCGCGGCACCCAGGTGCGCTGGCTGCGGGAGAGTCTGCAGCGAGTGCGCGGGGTGCAGAGCGATGCGCCGGTGAGCGATGTATTCGATGCCGAGCTCGTCGGCGAGGTGCGTGAGTTCCAGCGACTGCATCAGCTCGCGGTGGACGGCATCGCCGGCATACAGACGCAGATTGCGCTCGCCGGCGCCGTCGCAGGCTCCGACGCTCCGTTGCTGTCGGCAGCGGATACTCATCATGGCGGGTGATCGATGTCGTTTATTCTGGATGCGCTGAAGAAATCCGAGAGCGATCGCCAGCGGCAAAGCGGCCCGGCGCTGTTCGAGGTGCGCGTTGCGCCGCCGCGCACACGCCTGCCTACATGGGCGATCGCCATCGCGCTGCTGCTGGTATTGAATCTGGGAGTCGTGCTGTGGATGCTGCTGCGGCATCAGGGACACGCCACCGCACCGCTCGCGACCGACACCGTCTCGCCGGCCGCAGCGCCAGGGGCCGCTCCCACCGCACCGTCGCCCGCCGTCCCCGCCACTTCCGCCCCGATGGCTGCCGGCTCCGCACCGCCCGTGCCGGTGGTCCCCGTGAGCTCGGTGGGCACCGGCGCAGCAGCCCCGCCGGCTTCGACGGGCGCGCCATCGGCGCTGCCCACTGCTTCGGCCGCCAGCGCGCCGTCCACACCCTCGGCGACGCCGGGGGCCGAGCCTGGAAGCCCAGAGGACTATGCACCGGCGGAGGATCGATCTGCCCCGGCACCCGGCAGCCATGTACGCAGAGGGACCGACTCAGGGATACCGCTTTATCAGGACCTGACCAGCACGCCGGGAACGCAGCTGCCGCAGTTGCGGCTCGACCTGCACGTGTTTGCTGCGCATCCGCAAGAGCGGTTTGTGATGGTCAACATGCACAAGCTGCGCGAAGGCGACACGCTGCCCGAGGGAGTGCGTGTCGACAGCATCACACCCGAGGGCGCGGTGATGAGTTACAACGGCACGAAGTTCCTGCTGCCCCGGGATTAGCACCCCGCTGGGGGGCTCCCGGGCCCGGGGGTGCGGACGGGTGTGGCCGACCCCCTCACAGGATGACCAGCTTCACAGAAATCCCGCCCCATTAGCGACACGTCACCGGTCTTACGTCATCTTAACCCCGCGGCCGGGCATGGCGGCCCCACGGGCGGTTTTTGCGGATTGTGACAGTCGTGGCCCCCAAGACCCCAGCGCGAGATCACCGGGCGGCGACACCCCTCGGGGTCGTCGAGCTGCGTCTTGGTCTCACGCCGGCCCCTCTCATCGCGCTCACGCGCGACAGCCAGCTCGTCGGCATTCTGAAGACGGTCTCTGCTTCTTCGCACGAGGTCCTGCCGGTCGGCTCCGAGGTCGATCTTTCCGGCGCGCTCATGACTCATCAGGGAGGAGTCGCGGTCATCGACTGCGCGGCACTGGCAACACCCATTGCCCAGCTCATCGATGGTCTGCACGCGCAGTTCCCGGAGCTCGTGCTGATCGCAGCTGGCGGCTCCGACGACCAGGGCATGCTGGCGACACAGATCACCGACGGCTCGGTGCATCGCTTCCTGCACAGGCCGCTGTCTGAGCAGCGGGTGCGCCTGTTCGTCGAGGCAGCGTGGCGACGCCACGCGCAGGGCGCGGCACTGCCGGAATCGAAACCCTCGGCGGCGACGCCGCGACGCGGGCGCGCGGGCCGCTGGCTGGTGCTGCTTGTGGCCCTGGCGGTGGCAGCTCCGCTCCTGTGGCGCGTGTTGAATCCACCGCAGGCACCGCAGGGTGCGACTGCGGCACATCCCGCCACCTCGAATGATGACCCGGCTCTCGAGAGCCTGCTGGCGCGCGCCGACGCGGCGCTCGCTGCGGGCGCGCTGGTGGCTCCACCGGGCGAAAGCGCCGCGGCGCTCTACCGTGAAGCCCTCACGCGCAACGCCCGCGATCCGCGCGCGGCCAACGGACTTGCCGAGGTGATCGACCGGCTGCTCGCCTCCGCGGAGAGCGAGCTGCAGCAGCAACATCTCGATGCCGCACAGCAGCTCACCGATCAGGCGCGCGCCATCGACCCGAATCACGCCCGGGTTGCCTTTGTCGCGGCCCAGATCGGAGCGCAACGCGAGCGGGCGGTGCTCAACAAGGCCCAGCGGGCCGCGGCGGGCGGCGATGTGGCCGGGGCGCTCGCCACGCTCGAGGATGCGGCGCGCAGCGAGCATCGCTCGAGCCTGGTCGAGGAGGCGCGGCAGCAGCTGGCACAGAAGCAGCTCGACGTGCGCATCGCCGGTTATCTCAGCCGCGGGCGCGATGCGCTCGCGCGCGGCGCGCTCATCGCACCGGTGGAGGACAACGCGCGCTTCTACATCGAGTCCGCGCGCGCACTGGCACCCAACGACCCGGCAGTACAGCAGGCGACGCAGGAGCTCATCGACCGCCTGCAGAGCGAGGCGCAGCAGGCGCTCAAAGCGAAGAATGCCGAGCAGGCGGACATCTGGATCGCGGCCACCGCGGACGCCGGGGCGGATGGCGCGCAGGTGAGTGCGCTGCGCGCCGAGTCGCAGCAGCTGCGCAGCAGCATCCACGGCGAGGAGCTCGCTCAGCTTGCCGCGCTCTTCAACGCGCGACTCGAGCACGGCGCGCTGCTCGAGCCGGCTACCGACAGCGCACACTTCTACCTGGCGCAGCTCGCACAACAGGGTCCGGACGATCCGCTCACGCAGCGTGCACGCAGCGCCTACGGTACGCGGCTGATCGATGAGGCGCGCGCTGCGCTGCGCGGCCAGGACTTCCCGGCGACCCAACGCTGGCTCACCGAGGCGCGTGCCGCCTCCGCGGATGCGAGCGCGCTCGCCGGTGTCGAGGCGGCGCTGAGCGCGGCGCAGAAAGATGCGCAGGCGGAGAGCTACGTCAATGCCGCCGCTCTCACGCGCACCCATTACGTCGCACCGCAGTTTCCGGACCTGGCCCGTACGCGCGGCATAGATGGCTGGGTGGATCTGCAGTTCGCCATCGGCACCGATGGCGCGGTGAGCGATGTCGCCGTGGTCGGCGCCCAGCCGGCCGGCATCTTCGAGCAGGCAGCGCTCGATGCCGTGCGCCACTGGCGCTACCAGCCGGTGACACAGGACGGTCACCCGGTAAGACAACACGCGCGCGTGCGGCTGCGCTTCGCGGTGCAGCGGTGAGCACGCGCCGCTCTTCTCCGCCTGCGCGGGTGCTGGTGGTGGACGATGACCAGCGCTACGGCGAATGGCTGCGCCATCATCTGGATGTGCTGTGTCCGGAGGCAAGCGTCAGCATGCTGAACCTCGAGGAGTTTCAGCGCTGGTGCACCACCTTCTCCGGACGCGACTGCGATCTGCTGATGCTCGCGGCCTCCTTCGGCGCGAGTCCCGAAGATCCCGGCGCGCATGGGCTGACCTTGCTGCGTCGGCTGCGCGAGCAGCCCGCGACACCTGCGGTGATCGCGCTGGCCGATGATGGGAACGAGCTCACCGCAGTACGCGCGCTGCAGCTTGGCGCGGTGGACTATCTGCCCAAGCGCCTGCTCACCCCCGAGCGGCTGAGCACCGCGGTGCGGGTCGCGCTGCGTCGTGTCGAGCGGCGCGTGGCGCGCCGCCTCGCGAGCCTCGCCAATCTATCGCGCGATGCGGAGCTCCACGGCGCCAATGCCGCCGAGCAGACCGCGCCGGGTGCGGCGGGTGCGCCGCCGGCCGATGCCGGCAGGAGCGCCACGCTCTCGCCGAGCGGCATCGCCGCACTCCTCACTACCAACTCCGAATTCATTCCGGGCTACACGCTGCGTTTGAAGATAGGCGAATCCGAGAAAGCGGTGGTCTATCTCGCCAGCAGCAGTCATCGGGGCCACAACGTCGCCCTCAAGGTCAGCAAGACGCTGCGCGATGAGGCCGCCGGACGGCAGTTTCTCGAGCGCGAATACACGGCCATCATGGCGGTGCGCAGCCCGCTCGTGGTCGAGATCTACGACTATGGCGTGCACGGCGGCTTCGAGTATCTGGCGATGGAATACCTGCCACGGGGAGATCTCAAGGCGCGCATCCAGCGTGGCGTGAACGAGCAGGAGGGGCTGCACTACGTTGCGCAGATCGCCGGGGCGCTGCAGGTGGTGCACGAGGCGGGACTGGTGCATCGCGACCTGAAACCGCCGAACGTCATGCTGCGCGACAACGATTCGGTGGCACTGATCGACTTTGGACTGGCACGCTCGCTCGATGGCAACACCATCAGCACGCGCACGGGCGTGCTGCTCGGCTCACCGTACTACATGAGCCCGGAGCAGGCGCAGGGCGAAGCGCTCGATGCGCGCTCGGATTTCTACAGCCTGGGCGTCATCTGCTACGAGCTGCTCACCGGACAGAAGCCTTACATCGGCACCACGGCCATGGAGGTACTGCAGCAGCACGTGAGCGCGCCGCTGCCCGCGCTGCCGGCCGATCTGTCGCGCTTCGAGCCGTTCCTCATCCGGCTGATGGCCAAGGCCCGCGGCGAGCGCTTTGCAAATGCTGCGGAGATCATCGCGGCGACCACCGCACTACGCAGTATCGCCGCACCCGATCTTTCCGAGACCGGCGGCGAGGCGCAGCCAAGCGCCGCATGATGGCAGCAAGAGCCTAGCGTGCGGCTGCGGCCGGCTGCGCCACCTGCGCCGCAGGCTCGACACGCCCCTTCTGCTCCTGCGCTCGCCCTAGCCAGAGCGCGAGCAGCGTCCACAGCGCCGAGATCGCCGCTCCCACCCAACCGACTGCGGATGGTCCGGCACCGAGCGAACCGGTGAGCGCCTGATAAAACGAACCGCTGGTCGCATCGCCGCCCCGATACACGAAGGTGTCGATCAGGCTTTTGGCCTTGTACTTCTCCTCGCGGCTCACAACCGTGAAGAGCGCGTCCCGGCAGGGACGCGTCAGCGCGTAGTCGCCGACGCGCCGCACGGCATACACCAACACCAGCACCATGAAGCGTGGCGCCAGCGCAAAGATCGCGTAGCCAGCGGTCATGATGAGCGGCACCGCAGCCAGCATTGGCCTGAGCCCTACCCACTTGAACAGGCGGCCGAAAAGCAGCAGTTGCCCCACCAGCGACGCCGCCTGCACCCAGAAATCGATACCGGCGAAGAAGCGCGTGCGCTGATCGGCGCTGGTAAACACCTTCGCGACGAAAGCCTGCTGCTCCAGGTACAGGAATGTCGACACCCAGGTCATCAGCAGCACGAACAGGGCTATACCGAGGAGGTATGGGGAGCGCACCACCAGCGAGAATGCGGCGAAGCTGCTCCCGCCGAGCGCGCCGTCGGTGCGCGCTGGCGCTGGGGCGGTCGCGCTCGCAGGCGCAGCGGTGTCCCCCTGGGTGCGCTGCCAGCGGATGATCTGCGCCATGAATACCAGCGCGAGCAGCAGCAATCCCGCCGAGAACGGCAACAGGTTGATCGCGCCGAGCGGCACCGCGAGCTCATGGGCCAGCAGCGGGCCGATCAGCCCTCCCGTGCTCGCACCCGCCCAGATGAAGCCGAACACGCGCCCCGCCTGCTCGCGCGTGAAGACATCCGCCATCAGGCTCCAGAACGCCGCCACCACGAAGAGGTTGAAGACGCTCACCCACACGAAGTAGGTGCGTGCGATCCAGGTGTGGTCCGCCTGCAGCCGGAACCACACGAAAAAACCCAGCAGGTTGAATGCAAAGAAACCATACACCCAGGGCAGGAATACCCTGCGCGGGTAACGTGAGGTGAGCCAGCCGTACACCGGCTGCAACAGCAGCATCACCACGAACACGCCCCAGAACAGGTAAGGGATCTTCTCCAGGCCCGAGGTAACGCCCATCGCGTCGCGCACCGGCCGCAGAATGGTGTAGCTCGAGAAGGTGCACAGCAGCGTCGCGAATGACGCGAGCAGGGCCGGCGCCTCACCTGGCTGCAGCACGACCAGGCGGCGAAGGAGTTGGCTCATGGCACAGCACCTCGGGGGTCGTGGCCGTGGACGGCGCCACAGTGTGCCACAACCGCCCGCGCGGCAGCGGCCAGTCTGATCACGCTGGCCTCAACCAGGCGTAGAATTGGCGGCGGAGATGCGTGATGGACATCGACGCACTGCCGCTGGCGCTTCTTCCGCGCGAAACGATACGAGCGCTGTCGCAGCGCTCGGACGCGCGCGGTGCTCTACAACTCAGCATTCATCTCGCGTTGCTCACCGCGACGGGCCTGCTGGTGTGGGCGAGCCGCGGGCACGCCTGGCTCGCTGCGGCGCTCCTCCTGCATGGCATCGTGCTGTGTTTCCTGTTCTGCGCACTGCACGAGTGCATCCACCGCACCGCCTTCCGCAGCCGTCCCCTGAACGATGCCATCGCCTGGTTGTGCGGCGCACTGCTCGTGCTGCCGCCGGCATATTTCCGGCCGTTCCATTTCGCTCACCACCGCTACACGCAGAATCCAGCGCGCGACCCGGAGCTCGCGCAGCCCGCTCCGGCGAGTCGCGCTGCCTATTGGTGGCGGGTCTCGGGGCTGCCCTACTGGCGCGAGCGGCTACAGACAAGCTTGCGTCATGCACTCACCGGCCGTGTCAGCGAGCCTTTCGTACCCGCGGCAGGCGCGGCGGGGGTAGTGCGGGAGGCCCGCATACTCTGGGGCGGCTACGTCGCCATCGCCGCCACCTCGGTGTATCTGCACAGCGCGGCTGTGCTGCTCTATTGGATCGTGCCCGCGCTTCTCGGGCAGCCGTTCCTCAGGCTGTTTCTCATCGCCGAGCACACCGGCTGCGCCCTCGATCAGGACATGCTCGCTAACACACGCACTACCTACACCAACGCAGCGGTGCGGCTCCTCACCTGGCGCATGTCCCATCACGCCGAGCACCACAGTTTCCCATCGGTGCCCTTTCACGCCCTGCCGAAGGTCGATGTCCTGCTGACAGGGCAACGGCGCGTCACCTCGCCGGGCTATCTCGCCCTGCACCGCGCGCTGCTGCGGCAGCTACGCAGCGCAGCCGCCGTCGCACGTTAGCGGGCCGGCGGTACGCTCCGATCACTCGTCGTCGATGGTGTCCGACAGCACCGCCTTGCGGCGTGCGATGAAATCGAGCATCGCCTCATTCTGAGCTGCATCGATTCCGGGGTCCTGGTAGTCGGCCAGCATTTTCTTCCACACCCGGTTGGCGCGCTGCTCGGCCGTCATTTTCCCCTCGAGCGTCCACTGCTCGTAGGAAGAGTAGTCGGCAATGCTCGACTGGTAGAACGCGGTCTCGAAGTTCGCGAGCGTGTGTGCACAGCCGAGGAAGTGGCTGCCCGGCCCGACCTCGCGGATCGCATCGAGCGCCTGGCCGCGCTCGCTGAGATCCATCCCCTGCGCGAGCATCTGCATCATGGCGCACTGGTCCGCGTCCATGACGAACTTCTCGTAGCTCGCCACCAGGCCGCCCTCCAGCCAGCCGGCGGAGTGCATCACCCAGTTGATGCCCGCGAGGAAGGTCGGGAGCATGGTCATCAACGACTCGTAGCCGGCCTGCGCGTCGGCCGTCTGGCTCGACGTGAGCCCGCCGCCGGAGCGCACCGGCAGCCCGAACCGCCGGGCGATCTGCCCGGTGCAGAGCAGCCCGATCGCCGACTCCGGCGTGCCGAAGCAGGGCGACCCGGACTGCATGTCGATGTTGGAAAGGAACGACCCGAAGATCACGGGGCAGCCGGGGCGGACGAGCTGGGTGAGGGCGATGCCGCTGAGCGCCTCGGCCATCTGCTGGGCCAGCGTCGCCGGGATCGACACCGGCGACATCGCGCCCATCAGCAGGAACGGGGTGATGA
>Ga0070709_10001442_pt1 | contig 12837 bp, 12 predicted proteins | sample LARL51metaG_FD_65449 | JGI IMG/M metagenome (GOLD analysis project Ga0070709, IMG submission 65449) | Corn, switchgrass and miscanthus rhizosphere microbial communities from Kellogg Biological Station, Michigan, USA - LAR L5-1 metaG | ecosystem: Host-associated > Plants > Roots > Rhizosphere ...
TCGGCCTCGAACACATCGCTCGCGGTCGCGACGCGTCCTCCCCGGATCATCAGATCATAGGCGGGCTCGGTCATGACGATCTCCGTGGCGTGAGTTCTGGATGGCGATGCAATGGCGCCGCGCACATGGCGACGTCACCCCATCCGTGGTATAATGGTTGCTTGGGTTTCACGGCGTCGATCGAGCTCAAGCAGGAATCTCCATGTCCCGGCCGCGCATTCTGGTGATCAATCCGAACTCCAACACTGTGGTCACCGCGGGACTTGCCGAGGCGCTAAAACCGTTGATGTTTTCCGATGGTCCCGAAATCGTCTGCGAGACGCTCGCGGAGGGGCCGTTCGGCATCGAGAGCCAGGCCGACGCGGAGAGCGTGATCATGCCGCTGCGCCGCCGGGTCGAGGGTGACAACAGCTCGGCAGCTTTCGTCATCGCCTGCTACAGCGACCCCGGCCTGCATGTGTGCCGCGAGGCGACCAAACGGCCCGTGCTCGGCATTGCCGAATGCGGAGTACTGACCGCGCTGACCCGCGCCGAGACGTTTGGCGTCATCGCGATCGCGGAGCTCTCGATCCGCAGGCATCTGCGCTATCTGCGCCAGATGGGACTGATGGACCGGCTCGCCGCCGAACGTCCGCTCGACATGAGCGTCGCGGAGACGGCGTCGGGCCAGCATACGCTCTCCAAGATGATCGCGGTCGGCCGGGCGCTGAAAGAGGAGGATGGCGCCGGCGCGATCGTGATGGGCTGTGCGGGCATGGCACGCCATCGCAAGCCTCTCGAAGAGGCGCTCGGCATCCCCGTGATCGATCCGACCCAGGCCGCAGTCAGCATGGCGGTCGGCGCAGTTCAGTTCGCGGCCCAGTGATGTGGATGCCCCTTCGCCTCGTCCATCAACCCCAGCCATAAGCTGGACGACGACGTCGCGCTCTTCGGCGCGCTGAAACGGTCCCATCTTTGCTGCGGCGACGTTGATCATTCGCCTGGCGCGAGCGTCAGCCATTGAACGCGGCCTGTGCTTCCGGCAGATCCCAAATTCTTTCGATTGCCGCCGCCCCGGCCGCTGATATCGCGGCCTCTTCGCCGTGGATGTAGCGGCCGGCGTCGATCAGCACGCGCCCGTCGACGACGACCTGGTCGACATTAGCGCGGTTGGCGAGCGCGATCAGTGCGCGGCGCGCATCGAACAGCGGCTGCAGATGCGGATGCGTCATGTCGATGACCGTGAGATCAGCGGTGGCGCCCGGCGCGATTGTGCCGAGATCGGGCCGCTTGATCAGGTTGGCCGCCCTGGCGGTGACCGCGTCGATCAATTCTGGCGCGCTGGCCGCGTCGGGGCGCTCCGACGATATTTTTGAGATCATCGATGCGGCGTTGAGCTCGCCGAGCAGGTCCATGTTGTAGCCGTCGGTCCCGACCACGGTGCGCACCCCGTGCGCGGCAAAGCGGCTGAACGCCGCGGTCACGCCGGACCGCGCGAACACGCGCGGGCAGTTCAGCACGGCCGCCCCGCGCGCCGCCATCAGCTTCAGATCGGCATCCGTACTCGCAATGCAATGCGCAGCGAGGAGGTCAGGCGCAAGCAGGCCGAGCCAATCCAGATATTCGGCCGGCGTGCGCCCGCCATGGCGCCTGCCGATGGTCTCGACCTCGGCCTTGCTCTGCGCCAGATGCGTCGTGATGGGCACGTCGAGCTCGCGCGCCCGCGATGCACAGGCTTTTAGCAGGTCGGGACCGCAGGTGTCCGTCGCATGCGGCGACATCGCAAGCGCGATGCGTCCCTCGCCGCGGCCGTTCCAGCGCTGATGGAGCGCGTCCCAGGTTGCGAGATCGGCGGCACCGTCATCGCCGGCATAATGCACCACGCCATCCGCGCCCGCTTTCGCGTCCGAGGTCGAAAACAAATAGGGCGCGCCGTAGAAGCGGATGCCCATCTCCTCGGCGGCGTCGAACATTTCCGGGATGGCGTTGCGGAACGGCTCCATCACCGTGGTCGCGCCGCCCTTGAGGAGCTGCAGGATGCCGAGCCGCGCGACCGCGAGCCGCTCTTCCGATGACAGCAGCTCGGCACCGCGTTTGGTGAGCGGCAGCAGCACGGTATAGACGATGCTCTGGTTGTTGCGGCGACCATTGCCGTCCTCGGTGTGGCTGCGCGCGACAGCCTCGCTGAAGCAGTGATTGTGCAGGTTGAGCAGGCCGGGAAGGACGAAACGGCCGGGCCGGTCATAGATGATGGAAGCGGAGGGTCGCGCGCGCGTGACCGCCGCGATCGTCTTGCCTTCGATCAGCACCCAGTGGTCGCGCAGCACCTCCTGCACGCCTTCGCGGCGGGAGAGAACGTAACTGCCGAGGATCGCGATCGAGCTCATGACGGGCGCACGCTCCAGAACACGGCCGTTCCATCGAGGATGCCGGTGATGCTCTTGCGGTAGGCGGTCGGCTGCTTGTACTGGCCGATCGGATAATAGGGAATTTCCTCGAAAGCCAGCGCCTGGATGCCGCGGCAGATCTGCTGCTGCGCCGCAAGCGTGGATGCCGCGAGCCATTTTTCGCGCAAGCCGCCCATCTTCGCGCTGGTGTACCAACCGGCGACCTTGCCCTCGCCGCGCAAATTGGTGTTGGCCGCCGGATTGAGCCAGTCGATGCCCTGCCAGTTGCCGACCGCGGCGCTCCAGCCGCCCTGCTCGACCGGCTCCTTCTTCAATTGCCGCTGCAGCACGGTGCCGAAATCGAGCGCCGCGACCTCGACAGTCATGCCGGCCCGCCGCAGCATGTCGGCGGCGACTTGGCCGAGCGGCTTCTGCGCCAGCGAATTGGCGGGAATGAGCAGCACGACCTTCTCGCCATTGTAGCCGGCGGCCTTCAGCTCGGCCTTGACCTTCGCCATGTCGCGCGGGGTGCGAAACACCTCGAGGCCGACGTCGCTCGCCAACGGCGTATCAGGCGCGAAAAAGCCGATCGGCGAAGACTGATAGGCCGGATCGGTCCCGGCCACCGCGGTCATGAAATCGGACTGGTCGATGGCGCCAAGGAGCGCGCGGCGGATGGCCGGATTGTTGAACGGCGGCTGCAGATGGTTGACGCGCATCATGCAGGTATAGCCGCGCGGATCAAGTATGCGGGTCGCGATGGTGCCGGCGCCGGCAAGCTGCGGCAGCAGGTCGTGCGGGGTGGTCTCCTGCCAGTCCTGCTCGCCAGTGCGCAGCGCGAGCGCGGCCATCCCGGCATCGGGCATCGTGGTCCAGACCACGCGGTCGTAGTGCACGATTTTTGGACCGGCGGTCCAGTCGGAGGTGCCGTCCGGCCGCGGCTGATAGCGCTCGAAGCGGGCATAGACGTTGCGTGCACCCTGCACACGCTCGTCGGCGACGAAGCGGAACGGGCCGGAGCCGACGACTTCAGTCAGGGGCTTATAGGCATCCTGGCTCGCCAGCCGCTCCGGCATCATGAAAGCCGCGTTGATCGCGGCCTTGCCGAGCGCCTGCGGCAGCAGCGGGAACGGTCGCTTCAGGCGGAACCGAATGGTGCGGTCGTCCGGCGCCGACAGCTCGTCGGTCGCGGCCATCAGTTCGCCGCCGAAGCCGTCGCGCATCGCCCAGCGGCGGATGCTGGCCACACAGTCGCGCGCCAGCACGCGCTCGCCGTCATGCCAGACGAGCCCGTCGCGCAGCGTCAGGTCCCACTGGCGTTCGTCGTTGGACACCACTTGACCCGACAGCATTTGCGGGGAAACCTCGAGCGCCGCGTTCATGCCGTAGAGCGTGTCATAGACCATGAAGCCATGGTTGCGCGTGACCTGCGCGGCGGCATAGATCGGGTCGAGGAAGACCAGATCGATCACCGGGACGAAGCGCAGCGTGGTCTGCGCTTCCGCACGCACGCCCCCGGGCAGCGTCAAGGCCGATGCGGCTGCGGCAGCCCGCAAGAATGAGCGGCGCGACAAAGCCATCTCAAAACTCTCCGTAAGCGGCGGCCGAACGATCGGTCATTTCGCGGCCGCCGCTTCGTGTGTTGCGAAATTCGCCGCGATCGCGGCGCCGGTCGCGATCCACAGATCGGGACAGGATTTTGCATAAATGAGGAATTCCCGCAGCAGCCGCAGCCGCATCGGACGGCCGCTGCATTGCGGATGCAGCACGGTCGTGACCATCGCGCCCCAGTCCCTGACCTCGTCGAGTTCGTCCTTCCACAACGAGAGCACATGCTCTTTCGGAAAGATCGGCCGCGGGGAAAAGCGCGCCGACAGCCCATGCATCCAGTCGTCATAGCTAGCGGTGACCGGTAGCTCGATCGTCCCTGCCCGGCCATCGGCGAGGCGATGGCGGTAGGGCCGTACGTCGTCGCGGAACGAGGAGGTGTAGACGATGCCATGGCGGACCAGCGACTGCCGCAGCTCCTCGGTGAACTCGCCATAGGGCGCGCGATAGCCTGAAGGCGTGACGCCGAGCCTGCGCTTCATTGCCTCGAACCCGCGCTCCAGCTCTTCCTCGATAAAGGGATCGCCAGGATCAGGCAGCAGATGGTGATAGCCGTGATGGCCGATCTCGTGGCCTGCCTTGAGGATGGATTCGGCCATTGCGGGATGCGCATCGACCGACCAGCCAGTGACGAAGAACGTTGCCCTGAGGCCGAGCTGGTCGAGCAGTTCCAGGAGCTTTGGCGTGCCGACGCGGGCCTCATAGCCGCCATAGCTCATCGTGATCAGGCGCTGGGCGTGGGTCACGTCCTTGCTCGTCCAGGCGCTCTCGGCATCGACATCGAAGGACAGGAACATCGCCGACGTGTAAGGCGCCGGCCAGGGATATAGTGGGGCCGGCGGCGCGGTATTCGCCGGAACCAGCGGGATACTCGCGAGCGCTTTACTGTCCAGCATTGATTGTCGCCTTCTCGATACCGTTGTCGTTCAGTTTCCATTTTGCGAGCAGCGCATGATAAGAACCATCCGCGATCAGCGCGTCGAGCGCGTCCGCAACCGCCTGCTGCAAGGACTTCTCCTTCACCGCGAACGCAAGCCCGGTGAATTGCGACGAAATTCTCTCGCCGACCGGCGCATAAGCGTTCGGTTCGAGATCCATCAGGTAGGGCAGCGTCTCGCTGCCCTGGACCGCCGCGTCGACGCGGCCCTGCTTCAATTGTGTGCGCGCGTCAGCCGATCCGTCCGTGCCGACGAACTGGATCTGATTGTTGGCGCAATGCGCCTCGCTCCAGGCCGCAATCTCCTTCGGGAACGAGGTGCGGCGGCTGGCGCCGACCTTCTTGCCGCACAATGCCGCCATGTCGTTGAACTCGCCGGCGCGCGATTGCTGCACGAAGAAGCGGGGCCCGCTGCGCAGATAGTCGATGAAGGTTGCGGTCTCATGGCGGCTCGCGAGGTCCGTCATGCCGGAGAGGATCGCATCCACCCGTCCCGTCGCGATCGACGGCATGAACTGGTCAAAGCTGGTCTCCTGCCAGACGATCTTGACGCCGAGCTTCTTGCCGAGCGCTTCGCCGAGATCGACATCAAAGCCGGTCAGCGCGCTGGTTGCGGGATCGCGGAACTCCATCGGCGGATAGTTCGGCACGATCGCAACCGTGAGACTGCCCTTGGTCGCGATCTCCGGCGGCAGCTCCGCGGCGCCAACCGCGGTGACCATGGCGATCAACGCTGCCGCTAAACTCGTTTTCGTCATCGGATAGGCCCCCATCAGATCACCGCGGAGAGAAATGCTTTGGTGCGCGCCTCGCGCGGCGCGCCGAGCACCTCGGGCGCCGCCCCCTGCTCGACGATCGCGCCCTGGTCCATGTAGACGACCCGGTCGGCGACTTCGCGGGCAAAGCCGAGCTCATGCGTCACCACCATCATGGTCATGCCGCTCTGCGCCAGCTCCTTCATGACGGCGAGCACCTCGCCAACCAGTTCCGGATCGAGCGCGCTGGTCGGCTCGTCGAACAGCATCAGCATCGGTTTCATGGCAAGCGCCCGCGCGATCGCCACGCGCTGCTGCTGCCCGCCGGACAGCTGCGATGGATGCCAGTCGGCTTTTGCCGCAAGCCCGACGCGCCGCAGCAATTCCAGGGCCTCGGCGCGCGCCTCCGCGGCCGGGCGACCTTGCACCTGCACCGGGCCTTCGACGATGTTTTCCAGCGCCGTCTTGTGTGGAAACAGATTGAAGCGCTGGAACACCATGCCGGTCTTCAGCCGCTGCCGCGCGATCTCGCGTTCGCCGAGACGATGCAATCGCCCACCCTGCTCGCGCATGCCGAGCAGTTCGCCATCAAGCCAGATGCCGCCGGAGTCGATCGTGGTGAGCTGGTTGATGCAGCGCAGCAGCGTCGTCTTGCCCGATCCGGATGCGCCGATCAGGCACAGCACCTCGCCGGTCCAGACGTCCAGCGAGACCTGCTTGAGAGCCACAAACTCTCCAAAGGCCTTGCTGACCGAGCGGATCGCGACGAGGGGCGTTGTCATCGGGTGATCAGCAGGATGCCGCGGGCAAAGCGTCGCTCCAGGAGCATCTGCGCTGGGGTCAGGATCGATACCACAGCGAGATACCAGAGGCCGGCGACAATCAACAGTTCGATCACGCGTGAATTAGCGTAATAGATATTCTCGGCGTTGTGCAGCACTTCCGGATACTGCACCACGCTGGCAAGCGAGGTGGCTTTCACCAGGCCAATGAACTCGTTGCCGAGCGGCGGGATCACGACGCGCATTGCCTGCGGCATGATGATCCGGCGCAGCGCAGCCAGCCGGCCCATTCCGATCGCCTGCGCCGCCTCATATTGACCGGCATCGACTGACAGGATTCCGGCCCTGATGACCTCGGACGTGTAGGCGCCCTGATTGATGCCGAGCCCGAGCAGCGCGGAGAGGAACGGCGTCATCACATCGACCGCGCGCGCCGACCACAGGCCGGGAATCCCGATGGTCGGGAATACCAGCGCGAGGTTGAACCACAACAGAAGCTGCAGGATCAGCGGCGTGCCGCGAAACAGCCAGGCATAACCGGCCGCGACCGACTTCAGCACCGGATTGGGCGACAGCCGCATGATTGCGACGGCAACGCCGAGCATGACGCCGAGCGCCATCGCCAATAGCGCCATGACGATGGTGTTGACGATGCCGGTGAGGATCACGGGCGCGGTCAGGAAGCGCTGGACATAGGACCATTCGATCTGACCGTAAGCGAAGGCGCGGCCGATCGCGGCCAGCACGATCAGGATCACCGCAGCAGCCAGCCAGCGCCGCCAATGCAGCGGGCGGGCAACAACAACCTGAGACAAGTCGGGAAAGCCTGGAGCGAGCGTGTCCGCAGGGTTCATTGCGGCGCCGCATTCATCATGGGCTTTTCCACGGCGTTCGCGCCGAGCCCGTATTTGTCCAAAATGGCCTTGTAGGCGCCGTCGGCGATCATCGCGCTCATTAGAGCCGTGATCACCTCGCGCGTTGCGGCATCGTCCTTGCGGAACATGATGCCTTGAAAACCCTTGGACAGGGACTCGCCGACGATGCGGTATTTGCCGACCTCGAGCTGCTGAGCGTAAGGCAAGGTCTCGCTGCCCTGCACCGCCGCATCGATCCGGCCCTGCTTGAGCTGGTTGCGGACGTCGATCGAGTTTTCGCCCGGCACGTACTGGATTGCCGCCTTGCCGGCCGACTCGCAATTCGCCTTGCTCCATTTGTCGATCTCGACCGGAAAGCTGGTGGAGCGCGTCGTCCCGACCCTCTGGCCGCAGAGATCGGTCGCTACTTTCGCCGGGCTCTCGGTCAGGACGAAGAACTGCGGTCCCGTGGTCAGGTAATCGACGAAATCCGCCGCCTCGCGCCGCGAACTGCGGTCCGAAATGCCGCTGATGATGAAGTCAGCGCGCTTGGTCTGCAGCGAGGGAATCAGCTCGGCGAATGGAGTCTCACTCCAGCTAATCTTGACGCCGAGGCGTTTGGCGAATTCGTTGGCAAGGTCGATGTCGAGACCCCTGAGCTCGTTGCTTGCGGGATCGCGATATTCCATCGGCGCGTAGGTCGAATTGACGGTGAGGTGCAGCTCGCCTGCCTGTTTGATCGCGTCAGGCAGTTCGGCGGCTGCGACTGGTGCGAGCGCGATGGTGGTGGTGAAACCGAGGAAGATCGAAAGGCTCTTCATATCATCTCCTTCTGCCAACGCCGCCGCGCATCAACGCGTCTCCAGAACGACCGGCTCGACGACGCCGGCGCGCTCGGTGATGATTCCATATTGCTCCGGCCGCCGATGGGCGGCGAAATTGAACATCTTGTCCTTGCCCTGACGGCAAAGGTCGAGGTCGAGATCGGCTGTTATCACCTCGTCCGCCAGCGTCCCGGTTTCCGCGACGAGCTGGCCGTTCGGGTCGACGATGCAGGAGCCGCCGATCAGGCCGGAGCCGTCTTCCTCGCCGGCCTTGGCGACCGCGATCGCCCAGGTGGCGTTCATGTAGGCGTTGGCCTGCGTGACGAGCTTGGAATGGAAGGTGCGCAAGACAGCGTCTTCGCTCGATCCACCGTTCGGATCGTAGGCCGCGGAATTATAACCGACGCAGACCAGCTCGACGCCCTGCAGGCCGAGCACGCGCCAGGATTCGACCCAGCGGCGATCGTTGCAGATCATCATGCCCATGATCGCATCGTGCCATGCCGGGCCGGCCCTGAACGCAGGGAAGCCGAGGTCGCCGTAGTCGAAATAGCGCTTTTCCAATTGCTGATAGCGCGCGTTGGCGCGCGGTTCGACTGAGCCCGGCAGATGCACCTTGCGATAACGACCCAAAATGGCGCCGTTACGGTCGACCAGAATCGAGCAGTTGTAGCGCCGCCCCTCCTCCGTCAGTTCGGCGTAGCCGACATAGAAGCCGACGGAAAGCTCACGGGCGCGATCGAACAGCGGCTGCACGGCCGGATTCGGCATGCCGCGCTCGCAATATTGGTCAAGCGCCTCGCCTTCGATGAGCCAGCGCGGGAAGAAGGTCGTGAACGCGAGTTCCGGAAACACCACGAGCGCCGCGCCGCGCGCGGCCGCCTCGTCCAGCAGCCGCAGCATCCGCTTCAGCGTGTGCTCGCGCGTATCCGCCTTTTGCGTCGGCCCCATCTGGGCGGCCGCTGCGCGAAGGACTCGAACCAAGATTGCCTCCAATTGATGCGCCCTGCTGCCTCCTTGGGCGGAGGCATGTCGTTGGCAGCACTCATCTTTCAATCTCCATTACGGGAAATCATGAGGCTGATTGCAATCACGCGTGCTATGATATTTTCGGCTCGACTATCACTGGTACTTATGGACGATCGCATAGATGAAGCTGCGCCAACTCGAGATCCTGCGTGCGGTCATTCGGCACCGGACCACGGTCGCCGCTGCCGACGAGCTCGCGCTGTCGCAGCCGGCGATCAGCAACGCGCTGAAGGCGATGGAGGCACAGGCCGGCTTTGCACTGTTCGAGCGGGTCAACAACCGGCTGTTCCCGACCGCCGAGGCGATGGCGCTCTACAAGGAGAGCGAGGCGATTTTTGCGCTGCACGCAAAGCTCGAAAATCGCGTGCGCGACCTGCGGGACAACCGTGCCGGCCATCTGTCGATCGTGGCCACGCCGCCGCTTGCCTACAGCCTCATTCCGCCTGCGCTGTCGGACTTCTTGCGCCGCCGTCCGCAAACGCGGATGTTTTTTGATGTCCGGCGCTATGAGGGAATCATCGATGGCGTGCTGAGCCGTGTCGCCGAGCTCGGTTTTGCGCTTGGCTTTTCGCATCATCCCGGCATCGCGCATGAGGTCGTTCACGAGGGCGAAATGGTGTGCGTGCTACCGCCCAACCATGCGCTCGGGGACCGTGCCGAGATCGCGGCCTCCGATCTCGTCGGCCTGCCGTTCATCGGGCTTGAGCGCGGCACCCGACTGGGCGAAGCCGTACGCGACAGCTTTGCCAAGGCCGGCGCGCCGTTCCAGCCGACCGTCGAGGTACGCTACTGCAACACCGCCTGCGTGCTGGCCGCGGCCGGCGTCGGCGCCGCGGTGGTCGATCCGTTCTCGCCGCGCCAGGGCGGCAACAACGGCCTGCTTGTCCGGCCCTTCGTTCCCAGGACGCCTGCATTGGCCTACATGCTCTGGTCGCAAGCAGAACCCCTCTCGCGTCTGGCCAAAGCGTTTTTGGACGAAGTCCGCCAAGCAAACCGGGTCTTGGACGAGTCGGCGCGCACGTAGCCGGGGCGTTCCCATGATCTGGCCTGCGCCAGCACGTTCACCAGTGAACAGGTGCCGGCCATAGTTGATGCATGAGCTGCGAAATCGCCAATCTCACTGACGGAAGCGGCTGGCCGATCGCCGGACTCCGGCGCGACGCATGCCTTCCTCGACGCCTTGGGCGATGCCGCGGGAGGGATCATCGGGCGTGGAGGAAACCTTCCAGACCTCGACCCGTCCCTCATCTTCCTCGAACATGCAGATGTCGGTAACGGTGCCGCCGGAATCCACGCCATCGCGACACGCCCGAATGTCCTCGTCTCGATTGATGCTTCCCGGCCCGGCGAAGTTTCAAAGATGTTGTTGCGGATTGCAACAGAAATTTCCGCAGGCGACGTCTTCGTGTTTGCCATGCGTTACGATGATCTGGCATGAAGTCCCATAGATTGGAACTGACGAACGATTTCGGTTGAGACATTCCCGACGGAGCGCATCATGCGCGCCCCAAGTTTGCGTCCTTACCTTTCGAAACCGAAGGGATCGTCGACCGAAAAGGCCGGCTCCGTGAACCAGCGGGCGCCGGATTCGGTGATGACCATGTGGTCCTCGAGCCGCACGCCGAACTCGCCGTAGATGCAGATCGTCGGCTCGTTCGAGAACGTCATGCCGGGTTTCAACACCGTCTTGTCGCCCTTCACGAGATAAGGCCACTCATGCACATCGAGGCCGATGCCGTGCCCGGTCCGGTGCGGCAGGCCGGGCGTCGCATAGCCGGGCCCGAAGCCGGCGCCGTTGATGACGTTGCGAGCGGCGATATCGATGTCCTCACAGCGATTGCCGGGCTTGGCGGCGGCGAAGCCAGCGGCCTGCGCGGCCTTCTCCAGATTCCAGACGTCGCGCTGACGCTTGCTCGGTTCGCCGAACACGTAAGACCGTGTGATGTCGGACAGATAGCCATCGACCGGCGCACCGGTATCGATCAGGATCATGTCGCCATTCTTGAGTGTCTGCGGATAGGGCACGCCGTGCGGATAGGCCGACGCCTCGCCGAACAGCACCGCGTTGAACGGAGGATCGCCTTCCGAACCGAGTTTGCGGTGCGCGGCGGTGATGAATGCCTGCACTTCCGTCGTGGTGATGCCTTCGCGCATGATGCGGGCAGCCGCCCTGTGGGCCTCGAGCGTGATGTTCTTCGCCGTCTGCATGAGTGCGAGTTCGTGCTCGGACTTGATCATGCGGCAACCAGCGGTGACATCAATCGCGCTGATGAAGGTGTAGGCGTTGCCGGCCCGGCGCAGTCCGTCGAAGGTGAAAAACGGCGTGGCTTCATCGACGGCAATGGTGCCGCTCGGATAGCCCAGCGCGCGCACGGTTTCGGTCACGGTCGCGGTCGGATCCTCGTCCTCCTCCCAGACGGCGATCTTGTCGCCGAAAGAGGTCATGGTCCTGAGCTTCTCGACCTCGAAGGCCGGCGAGACATAGACGATCTCGCCCTTCGCCGGCAGAACGGCGCTGTGCATGCGTTCGGTGCGGCGGAATTTCAAGCCAGTGAAATACGTCATGCTCGAAGAGACATCGAGATAAAGCGCGTCGATACCCTTTTCGCGCATGATGTCCTGCGCGCGAGCGATCCGCCGCAGGCGCTCATCGACGCCAATGGCAGGCACGTCTCCGCGCATGCTCTTCATGGCCGCAAGTTCCGCCTCCGCCGTCGATCCACCCACGCCAATCGTCATCGGAAGTCCCTTTCAATCGCTATCGCCGAAACCGGCGCTGAACCATGATATTCGCAGCCGCCGTCAGCCCGAGCGTTGCGGCCATCAGAACGAACGCAACGGAGGCGCCGAACGGCCAGTTGTTGAGTTGAAACTGCCCATACATCAGCGGCCCCATCATCTTGAATTTGGGACCGCCGAGCAAAACGGGGGTCGCATAGGCGTTCATGCCGAGGATGAAAGTCAGGATGGTGCCGGCGAGGATGCCGGGCAGCGACAGCGGCAGCAGCACGCGACGAAACATGGTCAGGGGATTGGCGCCGAGACTGAAGGCCGCCTCCTCGACATTGCGGTTGATGCCTTCGATTACGCTCTGCAACGTCAGCACCATATAGGGCAGATTGACGGCGATGATGCCGGCTACGACCGCGCTTTCGGTGTACATGATCTGCAATGGTTCACTGACGAGGCCGAACTGCAGCAAGGTGACGTTGAGAAAGCCCTTGGAGCCGAACAGCGTCATCCATCCCGCAGCGCGCACGGCATTGCCGACGAACAGCGGCAGCACCACCAGGATGATCAGCACGTTCTTGAACCGCGACTGGGTTCGCGCCAGCACGTAGGCGAGCGGCAACCCCATGATGAGGCAGGCGAGCGTGCAAAGCGCCGCCACACGCAAGGTGGTCCACAGCACGCCGGTGTAGTAGGGATCGGCGAAGAACTTGACGTAGTTGTCGAACGAAAACGTCTCCACCATCATGCGCCGCGGATCGAAACGATTGAAGCTGTAGCGGAACAGGATCAAGAGCGGCAGCAGCAGACCGATTGTCACGAACGCCGTCGCCGGCCCGACCAGCATGGTGGCCGAGAGCAGCGACGAGGGCCGTTCGTCCGCCGGGACTGCCGTTCTGGATGTCGTGGCCATCGATCGTTTCGCCGGTCTCTGCTCAGCCCTTCAGCTCCT
>Ga0070709_10001446_pt1 | contig 12815 bp, 13 predicted proteins | sample LARL51metaG_FD_65449 | JGI IMG/M metagenome (GOLD analysis project Ga0070709, IMG submission 65449) | Corn, switchgrass and miscanthus rhizosphere microbial communities from Kellogg Biological Station, Michigan, USA - LAR L5-1 metaG | ecosystem: Host-associated > Plants > Roots > Rhizosphere ...
TGGTGTGCTCCAACAGGCGGGCGAACCGATGGTCCGGCCCGGTCTCCCAGAGCCAATCGGACGCCGTTTCGGCATAATCGCGAAAGCGCCGCTCGCTCTCGCGCAGCGCGATCATGGCCTTTTCCAGCTTGTCCCTGGCGTTCTGTTGCTCCGTGACGTCCATATGGGTGCCGACGAATTCGACAAGCTCGCCGGTGCGATCGGGCACCGGGTGTGCGACCGAATGCGCGTGCCTTATCGTGCCGTCCGGAAGCTTGATGCGAAAATCAAATTCGAATTGCGCCGTCTTCTTCTCGCGCATGATCTGGTGATGCAGATCGCTCAACCGGGGGACGTCTTCCGGATCGATGCGAGCGAGGATCGCTTGTGTTGTCGCGGCGGGATCATCCGGATCGAATCCGAACAGACGGTACAATTCGGCCGATCTGTAGAGGAAGTCACCACGGCGGATATCCCAGGCCCAGCTCGAGGTGTGACTGAGATGCTGGGCTTCGGCGAGATAAGCCTCGCTGCGGCGCAGGTTCCGTTCGGCCTCGCGCGCTGCCGTGACATCCGCGATCACACCGACAAATTCGAGTCTGCCTCGACCGTCCGTAGTGGCGCGCGCCTGCCCATGCACATGTTTCACCGAACCGTCCGGTAGCAACAACCGGTGTTGATGGTCGAAATCCCTTCCACCCCTGGTCGCCTGCTCGATCGCTGTTCGCACGGTGTCGCGATCTTCCGGATGGATGCGCTCGAACACAAAGGGAATAGTCGGCTTCGTGGCAGGATCACATTGGAAGATGCGAAAAGTTTCCTGTGACCAGATGAGTTCGCCGGTTGTGGGATTCCAGCCGAAGCTACCGGTCCGGCTGATTTCCTGAGCCTGCGCTAAGTAGGCCTCGCTTTGCCGCAGCGCATTTTCGGTCTGCTTGCGCTCGGTAATGTCCTCGCAGGCGATCAGAACGACGAGCTTGTCGTCAGCGCGCGGCATGGCCTTGGCGTTTTCGCGGACCCATAGTAGCGACCCATCCTTCCTGATCTTACGGACCTCCCAAGTATGCGATTGGCCGACCGTTTGCAGGCAGACCGCGACACATTGGCGAACAAGTTCGCGGTCTTCCTCAAGAAAGACATTCATGACCGATTGGCCGGCCAGTTCCGACGGCGAATAGCCGAGTTGCGCCGCGCCAAGGGTGTTCACGTTCAAGACCGTCCCGCTTGCATCGACCATGAAATACATCACTGGATTGTGCTCAAAGACCTCCCGCCGTTCCCTCTCGCTGTTACGCAATTCAATCTCGGCGTGCTTGAGCTTGGCTTCGGCCTCGCGTGCACTCTCCTCCTGCGTGGGGGTGTTTCGGATCAGTTGCGTCACGATCAAGGAGGTAAAAAAGAACACCGCCAATAACGCGAGAACTTGCGCCGCGTCGATCCTGAATTGGAGGACCGGCGGCGTAAAAAAGTAGTTCAGCGCCAGGACGGCGGCAAAGGAAAGCAGGGCCGAGGCGGTGAAGTTGCCCATCAGCGAGACCAGCACGATCACGACCAGAAAGGCGAATGCGCTCAGGGCGAGGTCGATTTGAAGCGGAACGAACACCAGCGTCAACAGGGTCAGCGCGGTGCTGCCGAGGAGTAATTGCGCGGCAAAAGCTCTGAAGTTCCTGGTCTGGTGATGCAGCATTTGCATACCGTCCCGGCTTTCTCCGGCAGATTAGCGCATTTTGAACCAAAATCGGCAATTCGTTACGGCCGCCGAAAGTGGACACGGCCTCCGAATACGCGCGCTCTGTTGGAACATCCGGGCGCGGCGCTCGCGCATACTGCAATCCTGCAATACCGTCCCGTCAACACCGACATCTTGCCGATGTTCGTGATTTATCACATTTTTGTTCGCGCCGCTTCTGTGGCTGCTGCTGCGGGTGCCGAACGTGACCCTTGGCGCCTCGCTGTTGCTTTATGCGCTCGTGTACGTGTTCGGCTGGACCATCCCGGCTTGGCCGAACCTGTCTGGTTCTTCAATCCACTGGCCTGGCAACTTTTAATCGTGTTGGGCGCGTGGTGGATCATCGGGGGCAAGAGACTCCGACCGTGGGTGACCTCGCGTACACTAATGGTACTTGCCGTTCTCTATCTGGCTTTCAGCCTAATCATCACATTGAGTTGGAGCATCAAGTCTCTGGAACCGCTGGTCCCGCAAACTCTGACAAATCTGCTTTTTCAGTGGACAAATCGAATCTCAGTCCATTACGACTGCTGCATTTTCTTGCTCTTGCGATTTTGGCGGCAAGGTTTGTGCCTCACACTTGGCGAGGGCTAATGACGCCTGTGATGCGCGGCGCGATGCGCTGTGGGGAGAACTCGCTGCCAGTCTATTGCCTCGGCGTTCTGCTGGCGCTCGTCAGCCACGTGACACTGCTTGACATCTCGGATGGGCTTGCGATGCAGATCGTGCTCAGTCTCGGTGAAATTCTGGTGATGATCATAGCCGCGGTGCTGCTGAACTCGATCAGGGTCGAACCCCGGCGACAGCCACAGGAGGACGCAACCGACTTAGCCCGTTACCGCGACATTCTAAAACGGGTAGGATTGCCGGAAGAATAAGCTCCAATCCGCAGGTGGACCGCCGCCCTGTATCCGCGATGTCCGAATCGGGTCAAAACGCGACTTGCGTTTCTACGTCGGCTTCCTGGGCGAAACCGGACGCTCGCGGCGAACGGCGGAGCGGGCGCCCGCCGCAGCGGCGTTCTGTCGGACATGCTATTGACTTACACCGACTCGTTTCTGCTCTTAGGGCACACTCCGCCAAGTCCTGCTTCGGTGCCCGTTATGTACGTGGAGCAACACCGACCCCGGGGGCGACGCGGTCGCTGGGATAAACGATGACGGGTTCGCCCTGGTTCAAGCCGGACGCGATCGCGGCAACACGGCCGGCCCTGCGCAGGATCTGGACTCCCCTCACCTCGGCGCGCCCATCCTTCACGACATAGACATTCCAGCTGCCGCCACAACGGAACAACGCCGGCGAGGAACCGGATCGGGACAAGTGGTCAGGACGAGCAGAACATCTCCGACGGCCATCGGGCCCTCCGAAAGAGGAACCGATAGGCTATCTCGCGGCCTCCGGATCTGTCTAATCTATCGCGGGAGCCCGGCACGCGACGATCACGCAGAAGGTCGTCGGTCCGATGCCGCCGACGATCACATTGATGCGAAAGACAGTCCCGATGCCCAGAATGCGATCTCGCGCCAGCAGGATCAGCAGGTGACCAGATCGGTGTGACCGAAGCCCTTTGAATAATCGAGCACGGAGACGACCGTCGGCGTGACGCGAAAGATGCGGACATCCTGAGGCGTCGGCATCGGACCCGGTACAGCCTTCTGTTCGGGATATCTCGAGAACAGCAACCGCATTGCTTTCTCAGACTCGGCCGGATTGTCGACGACGTCCGCGTGAGCGGCCATCGACAATCCGGTGATTTCCATAACCTGTGGCATATCATCGTCAATCGCAAGCGACACACGATTATCGCGGGCCAAATTCGCCGCCTTCTGACTATCCGGTCCGCAAAGGAAATAGAGCGAAAAGCCTTCGTTCGCATAACCGACCGTGGTCACCTGTGGCCAGCCGTCCGGTCGCAGAGTTGCGATTCTCATGGTGCGGTGCTGATCCAGCAGCGTCTGAATCTTTTGTTTGAGTACCTCGTCCATCGCGGACCTCAATGGCTGCATGAAGATGAAATTGACGTAGCGGCGACGAGGCTTGCTGTTGAGGTAGGTCAATCCCAATGCCTACTGCAATCCCCTCAATGTTGGCGCTATTCTCTTTGGCCGCTTCCTTGCTGCAGGGGCTCTTTGGCGACCGCTCCTCGAAGCAGGTGCACTTCCCCAACCGGGCTTATTGAAGACGACTCGACGCGTTCAGCAGATTCTCGCTCGCGCCGCAGCGGAAGATTCGGGCACAGGACGAGCTTGCCCAAGAGCTTGCCCGACTCGAGGCGGCGGTGAGCGTCGGGGACCTCGTCAAAGGAGATCCGATCGGCGACGCGCGGCCGGATGGCGCCAGTTGCCAAGAGGCCAAAGAGCCGCTCCAGATCCTCCTTGAACCAGCTGGGATGTCGCGCTCGCATCGCGTTGACCGAGTAGAAGCGGGCCCGCTTGCCGCCGGGTAATAGCCTCCACAGGTACAGGCGCGCAATCTCCATCACGATCGGGAGCATGCGACGCTGTGCCTGTACGCTCGCCGAGAAGCCGATGGCGCAGAGCAGGCCGCCACGCTTGAGCGCCGCATACGATCGCCGATAGCCCTCTTCGCCAATGCCGTCGACGATCACGTCGAAGCCGCCCGGCATGACGCGCGTAAAGTCCTCGCGCTGGAAGTCGATCGGCGTTGCGCCCAACTCTCGGACGAGTGCCATGTGCTCGCCGCGCACAGTGCCCCACACCTCGAGCCCGGCCAACCTTCCGAGCACGAGCAGCGCCTGACCGACGGCGCCGGCGGCGCCGTGCACAAGCAAGCGCTGACCTCGTTGCACTCGCGCCGCGCGGTGCAGGAGCTGGTGCGCCGTCATCCAGCTCAAGATCAGCGTGGCCGCCTCTGCCGCGTCGACACCCACCGGCACGTGGGCCACGTCGTCCGCGCGGAGCGTGCGATAGTCGGTATTGGACCCGACCACCGTCATGTCGGCCACGCGGTCGCCAATCTGAAAGTTGTCCACGCCGTCGCCGAGCTGATCAATCTCCCCGACGACGTCGTAGCCCATCACGAACGGCGGCCGGAGGCGCATCGTTTGCGGGTAAAGGTGACGTCGAATCAACACCTCAGTGTAATTGAGGCTCGAGGCGAGTACACGGACCCGCACCTCGCCCCTACCGGCAGTCGGCAGCGGAGCCTCAGCGATCTCCAGGCCTTCGGGACCTCCGAAGCGCCGGACCTGAACAACCCGGTTGCGGAACTCCACCATTGGCGGCCTCCTCGCAACTTATGATCCCAACCAACCGCTTGATCCCCCCGGGAAGAGGCCATGTCATTGAGCGGCATCAATTAGTCAGCGCGACTTCCCCAACACGGAAGACGCGCTGCCGGCGGGCCTCCTCACCATTTTCGGGCTGATTTTTGATCTATCGCAAACCGCAAAATGCGGCGCGCATGTCGGGGGCTGGGCGACACGACAGCTCAAACGAGTTGCGCGCGACTAGCGCGGCGTGGTCTCACCTGGATCGGCCGTCAGCCGCTCGCGTAGAGCGATCACGACGAGCGCGATGCCGCCCAGGATCATATTGGTGGCGAACAACAGTCCTGGGGCCCAGAGCGCGTTTTCCGGTAGACCCATGAAGATCATCGCGGCAAGTACCAGATCAATGGCGCCGCTTCCCCAGACCCACCCGCGATACGCGGCGACCTTCGGGAAACGCTCAAGCGGATACGTCAGCTTGACCACCCCTATCAGCGCGAAACAGACGACGAGAATGACGGTTAGCGAGATGACCCCTGCCAAGGGTCTGATCAGCACGGCAAGACCGGCAATTACGGCGAAGATCCCGGCGGACAATACGAAGCGATATCCCGGCGCAGAATAGATTCGGGAATAGAGAACCAGCGCTGCGATCCCGGCTGACAGAAGGGTCCAGCCGATAGTGGATGCAAGCCCCAGGCCGACAAACGATGGAATGAAAAGCGCGAGCATGCCAAACAGCACGAGGGCAATCCCCTCGATGAGGAGGACGCGCCAGTGCTCTCGCGCTCCGCGCTCCGCCCCTTCGATCAGTTGTTCCGCGTTGCTCCGATAATCCTTCCGCATTTCCAACTGCGCCGTGTGAAAGTCAGATTTATAAAACTATACTCGATCGAGCCCGCTCTAAGGTTGCCATGGATCAAGTGGAGAGCCAGACACGGGTCTCACCAAGCATTCCTTCGATGTATATCGCATTGACCGCCATTTTGGCCCAGGGTGCCGTTTGTCCGGACAAGACATCAGTCTGTGCGTCTTTTCCGTTGATGCAGATCAACCTTGAACTGTGCGCACGGGCCTATTTTGATTTTAGAGAGGATCCGCCAATGAAGTTGCACGGGACAAGCGAAGAGTACGGCTCCGTTCCGAAGCTATTGCACTGGGTCACCGTTGCCTTGGTGGCTCTCGTCTGGATCTTGGGAACATTCGGGGACGAGCTTTCCGAGGGACCCGCGCGGGAAACTGGTCTGTTCGCGCATATCTCGATGGGACTGGTGATTCTCGTGCTCGCAGCAGTCCGGATTCCCTGGCGTTTTGCCAATCCTCCACCGAAGGTCGTTCCAACGGAATTCGGCAAGTGGCTGGTGCAGTGGACCGATCCGCTGTCAAGGATCATGCATTACGTCCTTTACGCCTTGCTAGTGGTTGTTCCGATCGTCGGCATCGCGCTGCAGTTCGCGCGAGGGCATTCACTCCCCTTCTTTGGAGTTTTCGAAGTTCCGTCGCCCTGGCTCGCTGACAAGGCGTTCGCGCGGAGCCTCAAGGAAGTGCATGAAGCGCTCGCCAACCTTCTCGTCATCTTGGCGCTGTTCCATTTGTCCGCTGCACTCCTGCACCATTGGGTGTTCGGCGACAGCACCCTCAGGCGGATGCTCCCCCACTTCCGCACCAAGGCCTGAGACCAGCCCTCAGACGGCGCTCAGCGCGCTTCTGACGCTCTGTCCTGGCTGATCCGCGTTGCCGACCCGGCGCACGTACCAACTTTGGACCATGACGTGACCTCGCGCAGTTGCAGCTGTTCACGACGCCAATCGCCCTGAGTCATCTCAAAATGCTATTTGAGGCCCGCAATATAATCTGCGATGTCCGCGACTTCTGTTCGACTGAGCGATAAGTTTGGCATGTTCGGATGTGGTTGGAGCAGCAGAAACGCGAGCTTCTCGGCGTTGAAATCCGGCATTCTCGCGATCGTTGCAAACGATGGCGCCTGATCTGTGGCGCTTCTCTGGTCGCGTGCCACCAGATGGCAGCTGCCGCACCAACGCTGCGCAATGGTCTTTCCTTGAGCAGCATCCGCCGCAAAGCATACGGTTGCTGCGCGAATGAGAATAAGAGCGCAACAATTGATCAGAAACAATCCCCGCGAGATCCGATTGAGAGCTTCACACATGCCAAGGCTTCCCGTTGCGGAAACATGTCTACGATTTATTGTAACGGCTTCATCGTCCCTTGGTTAGAGAGCAGCCGGGTGTGATCGTGTTGCGCTGCAGGATATTCCGCTACTGACGGCCCAACATGGCCGATCAGCCGGATGCGATGTACTCCTTCATTCTGCGCCCCAACGGCTCGTTACCCGTGAATTCCCGTCTAACGAGCGAGGCATCGGAAGAGTACGGTCCGTTCCCACGCGCGGCATTCCGGCAGCCTGGAGCGCTGCGTAGAGGGCGTTGGCGCGGTCTGGGTCGAGTGTCAACCTGGCCTTTCAACCAGCGCTACATTACCAGGCCCGCTCGGCTGTCCAGGATCCTGCGCAGCGCTGGTCTCCGGACCAGCCGATCCAGGTTCCTCGACCTCGAACGCCCGTTAGCCTGCCGGACCCCGATGCGCGTCTTTCCTGCGCGGCAACGGAGGCACGAACCGCTCCCGAACTCGTGACGGTGCCCCTGAAAGTCGCCACGTTAGGTGACGTTATCACGCCATCCTCTATGTTGACGGAGTAATTGTACGTCGGGCTGCAATTTCCGCTTTGCGTCACAAAAGTGATGTTCCACGAGCCGTCATACGAAGAGCGAGCGCTGGCGCTGTTAGTAAGCAGCAGAGCAGCGCAGCCAAATAGTATCGCAAGAAAATGCCTATCCATGATAAGCCTCCATCCATCGCGGTGATCATTTGTGAGACAATAGGGACGGTCGCAGCACCGGCCGGTTGATTCACATCAAAACCTCGCGCGGCTTGAGGCCGGTGCAGCCGCACTTCCGCAGCAGCAGCTGAGGCCTCCGCGGCGCGAGCTCATCGGCCAGACTCGCGCGCGGGCAGGTGGTCCTACAGTTCTCTCTCTGCGCGCTCGTAGGAGCGATCGTGGCGCGGTCTGCCGATGCGCCCGCCCTCCGTGTACGGGCTTCCGGTCCAAGAGGACGGCTGCGAGCCGCCTCAGCTGGATCGGTTCTGTTTTGGCCGGACGGCAATACCAAGAGGCTTTCTTCCGCGAAGGGACCGACCACGATCAACAGTTTGCGCACGACGACCCCCTCGTCTGAACCTGGCCGGTGTCTCGGCCGCGGTTGGCGCAATCGTGGCGCATCCGCGCTGACGGGAAGCTGTTGATCCATGTCAGCGAAATATCATCCTGGTTCCGGCATGATAGTGAACCAGTTTTCCATTAAGAACATGCGCTTCCGTCGCTCAATGATTCTGACCATCTTCCTGGCAGTAATGACGCTTGGCGCAGCGGCGCCTTCGCGCGCGCGCGACGACGACCATGAGCGCCGGGATGCGGTTCGCCGTGCGAACGAGGCTGGCGAGGTGCTGCCGCTTTCGGAAATCCTGCGAAAGCTCCGGAACCAGGTCGCGGGCGATGTCACCGGCATCGACGTCGAGCGCGAGCACGGTCGTTGGCGCTACGAGTTCCGCGTCATTGATCGGACCGGCCGCGTGCTTGAGGTGGTGGTCGATGCCAAGAGCGGCGCGGTCGAGCAGATCGAGGAAAGATGATGCGCGTGCTCCTTGTCGAGGATGATCCGCGGATCGCGTCCGATGTGGCGCGCAGCCTCGAAGCGTCGGGATATGTGGTCGAGACGGTGCGCGACGGCGAGGAGGCGTGGTTTCGCGGCGACACGGAGGACTACGGCGCGGTCGTGCTCGATCTCGGCCTGCCGGGAATGGATGGCCTCGCCGTGCTCAAGCGCTGGCGGGCCAACGAGCGCCACATGCCGGTCCTGATCCTGACCGCCCGCGGCAGCTGGGCCGAACGGGTCGACGGCATTGATGCCGGTGCCGACGATTATCTGCCAAAGCCGTTTCGCAACGAGGAGCTGCTGGCGCGGTTGCGCGCGATCATCCGTCGTACTGCCGGGCACGCAGCGCCTGTCCTAACCGCCGGCGAACTCACGCTCGACGAGCGGCAGACGCGCGTCACCCTGCGCGGGGTGCCGGTTGCCCTGCCGCAGCTCGAATATCGTCTTGTCGCCCACCTTCTCCGCAATCGCGGGCGCGTCCTTACGCAGCACGAACTTGACGAGAATGTCTATGGCTCCGGCCAGGAGCACGATTCCAACGCGCTGGAAGTGCTGGTGCGCCGGGTCCGCAAAAAACTGGGCACGGACGTTATCGAGACCCGGCGCGGGTTTGGCTACCTGATACCAGAGGACGCGCCGTGAGATCGCTGCGGCTTCGCCTGATTGCGGGGGGTACGATCGCGATCCTGGTTGCGCTCGGCATCGCGGGCGCGGGCCTGGTCTTGTTGTTTCAGCGTCACGTATCCCGCACTCTGGCCGCCGACCTCGACGTCCACCTCGGCCAACTGCTTGCCGGCATTGATGTTGGTACGGACGGTCGTATTGCCGTTCCGCGGGAGCCCGCCGATCCTCGCTTCGACGAGCCGCTGTCTGGCCTCTACTGGCAGGTGTCGGATGATCGCGGCCAGATATTGCGGTCGCGTTCCCTATGGGACACTGCGTTGCAATTGCCGATTGATGAACCGGGTCCGAGCGAGGTGCATCAGCATGAGGTACCCGGCTCCGGCGGCTCTCGCCTGCTGGTCGCGGAGCGACGCGTGCAGATGAATGCAGGCGGCAATCGCGTTCGGGTGCGGGCGGCGGTCGCGTCCGACTTGTCGCGGGCGGCGGTGGCGGTGCGGGCGTTCGCCAAGGACCTCTCCCTCGCACTCGCTTTGCTCGCGCTGGTGCTGGCAATCGCAACGTCTATTCAGGTCGGCCTCGGCCTGCAGCCCCTTGCAGTCCTTCGAAGCGGAATCGCCGAGATCCGGGCTGGACGCCTTACACATTTGCCAGTCGCGATACCGAGGGAAGTGGCGCCGCTGGTCGAGGAAGTCAACGCGCTGCTGGACGCACAGGAGAGGGAGATTGTGCGCTCGCGCAGCCGCGCCGCCGATCTCGCACACGGCTTCAAGACGCCGCTCGCGGCTCTGGTCGCCGACGCCGCGCGGCTGCGGCAGCGCGGGGAGGACACGCTCGCGCGGGACATCGAAGCGGTTGCCGATACCATGAGCCGCCATGTCGACCGCGAACTGGCGCTCGCCCGCCTCCGCGGCGGCGCGCGCGGCATAGCTACTGCGGTGACCGAGCTCGCGCCGCTGCTCAACTCGGTGCTGGCGACCCTGTCGCGCACGCCATCCGCCGAACATCTGCATTTCGAGAGTTCGATCTTTGACGACGCAAAGCTACCGTTCGACCGCACCGATCTCGCCGAGGTGCTCGGCAACATCCTGGAAAACGCCGCCCATCACGCGCGGTCGAAGGTCCGCATCGTCGCGACGGCCAACCCGCTCACGGTCACCATAGAAGACGACGGCGAAGGCATTCCGCAACACCAGATCGCGCGTGTGCTCGAACGGGGCGGACGGTTGGACGAACAGGGCTCCGGCGCCGGCCTCGGCCTGTCCATCGTCAGAGACGTCCTTGATGCCTACGGTTGGCATTTGCAGATCGACCGCTCGGACCTCGGCGGCGCGCGCGTCGCCATTGCGCTGGATGGCCTCACGCGCACTAACGTGGCGGCCTGAGCCCCTAGCTGACAATTCGCTGACGTCTCTCGTCAGTCGCCTGACGAATGGCACACCGTACAACGGTGCGTGAGGCGGCAATCCGTTGACCTCCGTCAACGAGCCGAGCGGGGCTTTTCATATCTTCCAGACGGAGAGAGCGATGCTTGTTCGAAACTCACCCAAATCCTACGGCTCGGTTGCGATCGCAATGCACTGGGCCGTCGTCGTGCTGGTGCTCGGCGCTGCGCTGACCGGGCTGTTCGGCGACGATCTGCCAAAGGGCTCGGTGCGCCAGACCGGCCTGTTCGCACACATCTCGTTCGGCCTTGCCATTCTCGGCTTCGCGTTCGCACGGCTATTCTGGCGTCTGGCCGACCCGCCGCCCGCGCCGGTCGATTCTAAGCTGGGCCCGTGGGGTCAACTGGCCGGGCAGATTGCTCACTATGCGATCTATGGCCTACTAATCGCGATCCCGGTGGTAGGCATCATGGTGCAATTTGCGCGCGGCGAGCCGTTGCCGGTATATGGCCTGTTCGATATCGGCTCCCCATGGACAGCGGACCGGGCCTTCGCGCACGAAGTCAAGGAAGTCCATGAGGCGCTCGCGAACGCCCTGATGGCTCTGGTCGGCCTGCATGCGGCAGCTGCCCTGCTCCATCACTATGTCTTCAACCGCACGCTCGTGCGCATGCTTCCAAGATTGCACGCGCGCGCACGAGCGTAGCGACGACCCACGGCCTCAGTCCGGAGATCACATGCCAGCGACACCGCATATCGAAAAGCATTTCACTGCATCGGAAACCGTACGGGACGTGGTGATCGGCATGGCCGACGGGCTGACAGTGCCCTTTGCACTCGCGGCGGGCCTTTCCGCCGCGGTGGTCTCGACCGAAGTGATTGTCACCGCAGGCCTCGCCGAGGTCGTTGCCGGAGCCATCGCGATGGGCCTCGGCGGCTATCTCGCCGCCCGCACCGACGCCCAACACTACGCGGCCGAGGAGCGACGCGAGAGCCACGAGATCGAGCATCTGCGCGAGAGGGAGACCGAGGAGGTCGAGACCATTTTCCGGCAATATGGGCTCGAGGGACAGGTGCTGCAGCACGTCGTCAACGCAATCGCATCCGACCGGCAACGCTGGATCGATTTCATGATGCGCTTCGAGTTGGGGCTGGAACATCCCGACCCGAAGCGCGCTCCGATCTCAGCCGCCACCATCGGCGGTTCGTATGTGATCGGCGGATTGATTCCGCTGATTCCTTATATGCTGGTTCACAGCATCACGACCGCCCTGCTGATCTCGGTCCTGGCCACCGGCCTCGCGCTGCTGATCTTCGGCGCAATCAAGGGACATTTCACTGGCGCGGGCAGACTAAAATCCGCATTTCAGACGCTGCTCGTCGGTGGTTTGGCCGCCGGAGCTGCCTATTGGCTGGCGCACTTGTTTGGATAGTACCCGCTTATCTCGTGAGGTCGGCTCCTCAACCGGTAATCCGACTTGGAGCCGACGATAACTACGCCGCCCAATGATGCTTCAGACAGTGCCCTAAGCCCCCCGTTCAGAGCACCGTCGCTCGTATGTTCCTGAATGCGGTCGTGTAACTATAGTTCGAAGACGACTGCAGCCCGACGAAGGTCGGCTCGCCTGCAGGATAGCGGCCGCTGTACTGGTCCCATGGCGCAGGGAAATGCACAGTGGCCGGATCCAGAATCGTGTACTGAGCCGTGTCAGTACCGTTGAGGGCCACCTTGATGATGTCGTTATTGACCTCGATGCGGTACTTGTTCCAGCCGAGCACGATCGCGTCCTGCGGGCTGGCGAAGTCGCCGGGCGTTGCCGCCGGGAAGCCCGGAATCTCGCTGGGATTGCCTGGATAGCTGACGGCGTACACGGCACCAGTTTGTGGATCGGCAGACCTGACGTCGGCTGTCCGGCGCCGAAGGGCTTGCGTGCCCGCGAGCACGGCCGTCGACGCTGCGGCCACGCCAACGCTCGTGATGAAGTTTCGACGCTCGGTATTCACAGTCATTGGACCCTCCACATGCTCACCCCCGAATCCTAACGCCCGCTCTTTGCAGGCTCATGGCATCGCGGCTCGGATCTCCTGAAAGGGACGGAGGTCCAGCTGCACGCGCGAAAGCGCAATGCGAGGAATTGGTG
>Ga0070709_10001447_pt1 | contig 12810 bp, 17 predicted proteins | sample LARL51metaG_FD_65449 | JGI IMG/M metagenome (GOLD analysis project Ga0070709, IMG submission 65449) | Corn, switchgrass and miscanthus rhizosphere microbial communities from Kellogg Biological Station, Michigan, USA - LAR L5-1 metaG | ecosystem: Host-associated > Plants > Roots > Rhizosphere ...
ACGTCTGCGCGACCAGCGCTGAAAAACTGGCGTGGCCCAACCCCCGGCCATCACGGTTCGACTGCCTGAGTCGGCAGATCCAACCAGGTGTCAGCGGAGGAGTGGAGGATATAGGCGAGCGGTTCTAGTCCCCCCTCGGACACCGTGTTTATGCAGGTCAGCGGCCTGAAACCTAGATCATCCAGGGCTCGTGCAACTCCAGTGCTACCTGACACCCTGCTCACTCCTCACCGATCAGCGCGGCGAACCGGCTGGCGACGCGCTTCTGGTCGCCGGGCATCACGTGCCCGTAGACGCCGAGGGTGACGGTGATGCTGGCATGGCCGAGCCGCTCACTGACCGTCTTGGGCGGCTCGCCGGGCTGGCCAGGACGGTTATCTACGGGCGGCTGGAAGACGAGAAGCCGTTCTCGACCGTGCGGTGGCTGGTCGAATACGAAGACCACCTGCTGCGCCTGATGCGCGACGCCGGCCTGCCCACCCCGCACCCGCACGGGTTCGTGGAGATCACGCCGGAACGCGAGTACCTGATCGTGATTGAGTTCTTAGAAGGCGCGCGGGAGCTGCGCAACATCGAGGTGGAAGACCGCATCATCGACCGTGGGCTGCGCGTCGTGCGGCGGATGTGGGACGCGGGGCTGGCGCACCGCGATATCAAGCCGTCGAACCTCCTGGTGCGGGACGGGAGGGTCCTGCTCATCGACGTCGCGTTCGCCGCCGTCCGGCCAACGCCGAGGCGGCAGGCGGTGGACCTGGCCAACATGATGCTCACCCTGGCCCTCGCCAGCACGCCTGAGCACGTCTAGGAGCGGGGGTGCCGCGTCTTCGCGGCCGACGACGTGGCCGAGGCGTTCGCCGCGTGCCGGAGCATCACCATCCCCACCCAGCTGCGGTCCCTGATCCGCGCGGACGGGCGTGACCTGATCGGCCGGTTCCGCCGGCTCGCCCCCAAGCGGCGCGCGGTCCCCATCCAGCTCTGGGACCTCCGGCGCGCCGGGATCACCGCGGGGCTGATCGCGTCGCTCGCCGCGGTGGTCGCCGTGCTCTACGCAGCAGTTGCGGCTCGTCCTGAAGCACAAGCTCGGCGTGGAGCTCAACCCATGACCCGTCTCACCAGCGCCGGCAGCGGGGACAGCCGCGCCGGCACCGCCGCTGCCCTCGGCCAGCTGGCAGCGTTCTCTGGCAGTCGTGCTGGCCGATCCCCGGGTCCGGCTTGGCGCGGGAACGGCGGTGATGGTGGCCACGGCGATAGCCGCCCGCCGCCGGGGCCGGGCGATGGGGGGAGAATTGCCCGGCCCCGGCTTGGGCGAGCACAGAGCGCAAGCTACTCGCACCCGCACGGCGGCGCGGCGGCTTTAGCCGGGCCTTAACCGGGCCTTATGGGCGTCCTAAATCGCCGCTCACAGGCGGGTCGGTAGGGTGCTCGATCGCGGGAATACGGCTACCGGGGGGCGTCGGCCGGTGTGGTACCGGCCCCGGCATGAGCGGCGGTTACCGCCCGGATGCGCCGACCAGGTAGGCGCCGATAACAATGACCGCGGCCCCCAAGGCCAGCAGCAGCATCCCGGCCGAATACAGCAGAGCGAGGCGCCACCGCTTCGCCCGCATGCGGTGGCCGGTGTGCTTTCGCGGGTTCTCGTGCATGGTCACCCTGCCACGCGGCTCGGAACTCTTCCCGCGTGAGCGTGGGGGATCCCGCGGCGCCCCCCGGGCCGCGGGGTCCCCCACGAGCCGCGGGTGTCATGGGACGTGCGGCGGCTCTTGCCGGTTTACATCGGGTTGCGGCAGGTCCCAGGCGAGGAGGGCGGCGACGTCTTCCGCATTCACGCCGTGGACGTGAAGATGAAACCCCGCCGGACACTTCACGTCCAGATTCGATCGGCGGGACAGGTGGTCCCTGCGCCCGCGGCAGCGGCGAAGCGGCACGCTCTGTTCTGTGGAGCGGGGACACTGCTCCCAGGTTCGGGGCCACGGCGAGGGCCGCACTTTCCAGCCTGCGCCGTGCCCGCAACACGAGCAAGCCCGCCAGGCCGGCCGCCCTGAGCGCGGCCAGGACCATGATCACGATCACCAGCAAGTGGAGCAGTTCGGCGACCGCGGCGGCGACCGCCGGGCCGAGCAGCGCCACGGCGAGCAGGATCCCGACCAGCTCCCCGGGGCCGCTGCCGCCGCCGTGGGTGTGGGCGCCGTCAGGGATTCCCATGGCTGGCCTCCTGCTGGTAGCGGGCGGCTGTCCGCTGCCCTTGACTGATGCGCCGGGCGGCGCGATGGATGGCGCGGGAGCCGCGGCGTTGGGCGCGCTTGAGCCCCCGGCAGCGAGGGCAGACGGGGCGGTGGCGGCCGCGCTGGATGTGCCCGGTGCCCTTGCATTTGGGGCAGGGGCCGAACGGACGCCAGTACAGGAACGCGATACGGAGGGCGATGACGGCTAGGACGGCCAGGGCGAGGTTGACGGTCACCGCCGCTCACCCCTCGCCGCAGCTGGCCGCGCCGCCGGCGTAGCCCTCGCAATAGCCCCTCACTTCCCGCCCGGCCAGCGATTCGCCACCACCGGCGGCCAGGACGGAACGGTCAAGGCCCCGGCAAACCGAGACAGCCAATAACCAGGGTCTGGCCGTCTGCAACGTGCTGCACTATGGTGACCTAGGTGATCGAGGACCCCAGCAGTCGCCGGCTCGGCTAGAAGCGGCGGCGGCGTATGAGGTCAGGAGAAAATCCCCCCCTTCAGGTGAGCGTTCGTTCTTGTGCGTGGCTACCCCGGGACGGGCCAGGCGGGGGCTGCCCCCAAATCAGGGGGTGCCACTTCAGGCACATAGCCGCGCTGGTGACCGCCATGCTGGCTGCGGCCCTGACCGCCTGTCAGCCCTCGCCTCCAAGTGGGCCGCCCGCCGCGGGCAGCCAGGCCAAGACCACCCCGGCCAGCCACGCCAGGCCCCCGCTGATCATGGTGATGCTCGAAAACGAGAGCTATTCCGATGCTGTCGGCGATGCCTCTATGCCCTTTTTCAATAAGTTGTGGGAGGAAGGGAAAAACGGCACGGGTCCGGTCACCATCTACACCCGGATGTACGCAGTCACCCACCCGTCCCTGCCTAACTACGTGGCTATCACCTCCGGCGGTATACACGGCCAAGACACCGACACGGTGGAGGCAGGGCAGATCCACGCCACCTCGCTGTGGGACCAACTCACCGCCGCGGGCATCAGCTGGGACGTGTTCCAGGACGCCATGCCGATAGCGTGCGACACCCAGCACAGATATGAAGACCCGGCGGGGACCAACGGCCTGTACGTCATCCACCACAATCCGGGCGTTATCTACGCCAGGGTGTACGCCAGCATCAAGAAGTGCCTCAGGGTGGTACCGCTCTCGGAGCTGCGCACCTCGGCGCTGCCCGCGGTGTCCTTCGTCACCCCCAATGAATGTGACAACTTCCACGGCGTCTTCCCCCGGACCGCGGCGAGATTCGGCTACAAGCACTGCATTATCGGCACCGCCGCCCTGAAGCGGCGCAGCGACTCTTGGCTCGCCGCGCATGTCACGGCCTGGACCGCGGCTGGAGCGGACGTCCTGATCACCTGGGACGAAGGCGTCGAAGCCAATGCGAACAGCACCACTGGCGGCCAGCGGATCGCCAGCCTGCTCACCGGCCCGTTGGTGCCACCAGGGCACGACGGGAAGCGGTACAGCCATTACTCGGTGCTCGCCGGCATCGAAAACCGCTATCGCCTGCGGCTGCTCGGCCAAGCCGCCACCGCCAACCCCATTGCCCTGCCCTAAAGCACCTGCGTCCCTGCACGCCCGATGCACCAGCCCAGAGGCAGCAGTAGCCGCCGTGCGGCGCCCAGTGCGTGCCGGATGCCCGCGCGCACTTCGCCGACCTCATTACGCGAGCGCAGGTGGAACTCCCACCACCATCACACGCAACGGCCAGCCCGTGGCCGCCGTCGTGCCCATCGAGGACTTCAACGCCCTCGAGGACGCGATCGACCGGTATTTCGCCAGGGAGGCCGACCGCGCGATTACCGGGTCATCTACCAGATCATGGACGAGCGGCTCGTCATCCTCGTCGTGGGGGTGGGCCACCGTCGGGAGATCTACCGGGCAATGTCCTGACAAGGCGACGTACTGCCAGGCGGGATCAGGACTTCTCGTATTCACCTGGCTGGCATGACGCTCACCGAGAGCCGCCAAGAACCAGCTCAGCGGTGATGGCAGGTATGCACGCAAGCGGCGACTCACCCCTCGGACACGGATGATCATGCTCTGACCAGCAGAAACGCCATGGGGCTCGGTCGAACCTCCGGTAAAGCCGCAGGTCAGGGACATAGGGGTTCAACTCGGTGAGGATCCGGCTTGCGCGACCCCGGGCGCAGGAGGGGGGCACCCTGGCGGGCGTGCTGGCGGGCAGCACTGTCAGGGCAGTGGCTAAGGCGGCCATAGTCGTGACGTGTCCGCTGAGGAAGGGGTTACCCCAGGGAGTCCAGCCGATGAGGGGCTTGAGCACGAGTTCGGTCAGGGCGGCGGCAAGCGGCACAGAGATGGCTACCAGTACGGCCCCGCGATAGTACCGTCGCAAGACACACACCAGCGCTAGGGCCGCGGCCATCGCGGTGGCCGGCACCGGCTCGCCGGGCGAGACCAGCACAGCTAGCGAAAGGGGATGCCTGGCGAGGCTGGCCTGAACTTCGGCGTCGATCGCCTCGTTCAGCCAGCCGGTCTCCATCCCGTGCCTGAGCCACACAGGCTGCACCGCCGTCACCAGCACGCAGGCAACCACGATCGCCATGGCCAGGGGACTGCCGGTGCCCGGCAGCAGCGGTTGTGTGGCTGACCGCCCAGGGCCTTTCAATGCTTGCCCGAAAGCCTTTCCCCCATAGGTGCGCCAGGCTACTGGCTCGCCAGCTGCGGTCCGCGCGCGACCGGCGTGTTCTCCCGGTTGGTGTGGTACCGGCCACGGCACGAGCCGCGGACCTTACCGGGTCAGGCGTGTGATCAGACTCCACCACCTCAACGCTCCTCCGAGGTGAATACCAGGCAAAGCCCAGGCAAACGGAAGAAACCGCCAGCGTAGGCGGGAGTAACGCCAAAGTCCTATGTGATCTGGGATCGGTAGCCCCCGCACCGGCCCCAGGCCCGCCCTCAGCCGCTCGCTGGACTGGCCCGTGTGCCAGCCGCGACGATGGCCGCAATGTCGTCCGGGGCTATGCCGTGAAATGGTCAACCGCTCGGATTGCGGCCCGCGGCTTGGGGCGGGTGAGCGGCGCGTGCTACTCCGTGGGCGGGGTCACGGCTCCGTGGAGCGGTGATGTAGCGCGGGCCGCGCCTTTATGCCGCGGTGCCACCGCCATATGAGCAGGGCCGCCAGCCGGGTGGCATCTGTGCCTGCTATAACCACGACGGCGATCAAGTGCAAATATACGAATCCGGTCGGCGCAGCGCTGCCGGTCGACCTGGCACCAGCCTCCACCACGAGCGCGGTGTGTAACAGTTGACGGGCTCGCTTCGCTTGCCCGATCGCGGGCCGCGGCTGGGAGCGGCTGAGCGGCCCGCACCACCTGAGGTGGGGACGGGAAGCGGTCGCGGGCCGCGTCAGCCGCCTGCTGCGCCACCGCCATGCGACGCAGGCACTGGCCCACACGGCCAGCCCCGGACGGCGGCGCCCACGTTCGCCGCTACCACGACCATGAGCCCGTAAACGAATGCAAACCGCGGCGCCTGACTGCCGGTCGGTGTGGTACCGGCCGCGGCATGACCCTAGGAGAATTCTGTATGAACCGGGGGCGGTGTCCCCGGGCGGCGCGCCCGGCCCTGCCTCAACCCCCCCGGGAATTGATCTGACGCAACCGCCCTCAACCCGGCACGTGCGGGCTTGCCCGGTCCTTAACCTGGGCCTTAGGGGTGGTGCCGGTGGCAGGGTGGCTTGTTCAAGATCTGCATGATGGTAGTCACCGCCAGGCCGGTGATCTTCTGGATGCGGACGATGCTCAGCCCGGCCGTGCGGCCTCGCGCACGGCGTCATCGCGGCTGGCGGCCTCCGCGTGGCGCGGCTTGTGATAGGCGGCGCTGTCTGGCTGTGGTGAGTGACCCACGCAGCGAGCGTTACTGCCTGGCACGGGATTTACAAGTAGTTAGCCGTGGGTTTGCCGGACTGTCAATTTTCAGCTACCGGGATGCGGCACGTTGGTGCCACGGTGGGGGCTCGGACTCTGCCGCGGGCCGCCACCCTGCCGGTGGTCTGGCGGGCCGCGGCAGAGGCGCACCCGGCCAGCACCCGCTCTTCTGGCCGGGTGCGTACGGCTCCGCCTGCGCCGCGCACGCGCTATCCAGGGGCGGCGGCCCTGCGGCCCACCTGGCGGTGTACTGCAACGTGAAGGGGCTGCCAGTCGGTGTGGTACCGGCCGCGGCAGATCCGCGACAATCAGACACCCTCAATGCGGTAGATGGCGACAAAAATGACTGCAGTCGCCAGGGCCAGCACTAAGATCCCGGTCGCCCACAGCAGCGCGAGACCCCAGCGCTTCGCCCGCGTACGGTGGCTGGTGCGCATTTGCAGCTTCTCGTGCATGGTCCGCCTGCCACGGGGCTTCCGAATCTTCCCGCATGATTGTTGGGAGCCCGCAATGCCCGCTATCAGCGGGGCTCCCCACGATCTGCGGGTATTACGGGACGTGCGGGGGTTCTTCCTGGTTTACATCGGATTCCGGTGGCAGCGGGGTTCAGCAGTCAACGCCGACGGAATTTACCTGCACTTCGTCCCGGATTCGCAACGGCGCAAGGGCCCTGACACATAGGAGCGCCAAGCTCTGCTGGGTTGGGGACCGGGCGTGCCGGGCCCGCTGTACGGCACGCGTCAATGGCCGTGCGGCGGGCGGCGGAAGTGGACCGTGAGCGGAGGGTAAGCGGCCAGCTGTGATGTGCCGCCAGGAGATGGAGATGAACACGTGGTGGTGGGTGCCGATCGGCCTTGCCGGCTGGTTCGGTGTTTCGTTAGCTGTGGGCCGGTTGCTCGCCTCGGTTGTACGGCGCTGCTCAACAGCCCGGGAAGTCCTGGACGGGCGGGCATACGGGGAACACCATGTCGGTGCCTAAAGCCGCACACGATGGATTACGCCCGCCTGAGGGCATCTAAGCGTGGGAGCCAGGCACCTGGCCGCGTCTTGCGCGGGCGGCGGCGCTGCTGACCGGTGTGGCACCGGCCGCGGCATGAACCGTGCGAGTGACGGAACTGCCCCGAGCGCTGGCAGGGATTCTCCACAGGAATCCCGCATGTTCTGCAACTGGCCTGCATGCCAGCGGGTACAGGTGGGTTGATCCGCTGGGGCAGCGGTCGGCGAAGTGCCGTCCACCGGGGAGAGACGGACGTGAACGCATGGTGGAGGGTGCCGATCGGCTTTGCCGCCTGGTTAGGTGTCTCGCTAGTAGTGGGGCTGTGGCTCGGCCCGGCTTTCAAGCGCTCCTCACAGGCCCGGGAAGCCCTGGACCCGCACACGGAAGAGCCATCCGGTAGGCGGCAAGAGCCGCCTCAGGATGGGCCGCACGCCGCCTAGAGGCAACCAAGCGCGGGCGCCAGTGCACCTGGCCGCGTCTTGCGCGGTGTGCCTGGCTGTGGCTGCGGTGGTACCGGCCCGACGTGAGCCGACCCGGTGACTACTGATCTTGGCTGCTGGGCCCTCGACCCTGGCGTGCAGATCCGGCGCGGCGCCGTCGCCTAGCAGCGACAGCGCTCTTCGGCATGGTCCCTCAAGCCGGCGGTTGACGGCCGGATCACCGATCCCCTGGACGATGACGGCGGACCTGGCGACGATCTCTGGGCGCTCGGTTCGTTCGCCTTCGCCGCCCGCCAGCTCGCAGGCATCCAGGCTCTTACCGACGTGCCCGGCGAGGTATTCCGCCTGGGCGAGACTGAGCAGCAGTTCGGCACGGTCGGCATCGATCTCACCGATCTTCAGTGATGACGGGGTGAGGCTGCGGGGTCTGTGCCGGTGCGCAGCGGCTGCAGGTAGCGGTAGACGGTGCGGATGCTGCCGCGGTAGCCGAGGGCGGTGATCTCGGCGTGCAGCATGGCGGCGTCGTGGCAGCCCTGGTTCCACCGGCGGTGCCGGTGCGGCTGGTAGCGGTCCAGGACCGTGGGCCGGGAGATGGCCCTGGCCACCGCCTGATCACCGGTGGCGGCGTGGGCGAAGCGGCGGGCTGGGCAGCGAGGACGGGCCGCGCGCCGTCGCCGCCACCATCCGATCCGGATTCCACCGCGCCGGGGCAACGTAAGAGTGCCCCTGACCACTCCGCTAGAGATCACTCGCCAGGCCCAGGAAGGGGCTCCCGCACAACCCACCGCTCAGATACTCAGCCACGGTTCCGCGGACGCGCCGAGAATATAGGCGAGCGGTTCAAGTCCCCCTCGGACACATCACATCCTGCGCTGAGCTGCGGTTTGTTCCCGGTACTGCAACGAAGCCTGGTAAAGCCGCAGGTCACAGCCATGGGGGGTTCGACTCCCTCTCCGAGTCATCCGCAAACCCCAAACGCCGGCGGGCTCCCCTGACGAACGTGATCATGTCAGTGCCGCAGTAGTGACGGTTGCGGCGCGGCCGACGGCGAACCGGTTGGCTCACTCAGATCCGCTGCGGGGCGACCGCAGGGGGCGGCGTTACCGCTCTCGACTATAGGATTTGCTATAGTTCCAGTGTGGATGACTGGGACATCTACATGACCAGCGAAGTTGCCGCCTGGCTTGAGAACCTCCAGGCCAGCGATGCCAAGACCGCTGACCTGGTAGACGACGCCATCTATGCCCTGAGCCGCTCCGGGCCTGCGCTCGGACGACCGCTCGTCGACACCATCACCGGCTCAAAGATCAAGAATCTCAAGGAGTTACGCCTGGCTCCAGCGGCACCAGCAAGATCCGCATCCTGTTCGTCTTCGACCCGTGGCGTTCAGCGGTCCTGCTGGTCGCTGGCGATAAGTCCGGGAAATGGAACCGGTGGTATGCCGAGGCGATCCGGCACGCCGAGCAACTGTATGAGATCTACCTGAAGGAACGCGCGGACGAAGAGGAGGGCGATGAGCAGCTACGCCAAGTGGGACCGCGACGCCTATATCGAGCGCGTCGGCGGTGAGGAGGAGGCCGAACGCCGCCGCAAGGTGCTGATGGCCCGCCAGAGCGGTTACCGGCTGGCTGAAGAGCGCAAGCGCCGCGGCCTGACCCAGGCTCAGCTCGCTCAGGCAATGAGGGTCTCTGCTGGCCGGGTATCCCAGATCGAGCGCGGCGAGCTGGCCACGATCGGCGCGGTCGCCCGTTATGTCGAAGCACTCGGCGGACGTCTCGAACTCATCGCCAGCTTCGGCGACCACACCCTGACCGTCACCACCACCGAGGCGGCATGATCAGATCTGCTCCTAGTTCAGGCTTCCAACCCAGCCCAAGGACGATTACGACTCCATGGAGTGAGCCGCAGGCGGGGCTCAATACCCGTTCCGGCCGGTGCGGAAGCCACGAGATGGTGGTACCCGTGTCCCACTCTGCACCACCTCAGTAGGCTTCAGGCCGTGGCAGGGCTGAGCGACGCCGAGCTGGACGCTCTGGTCGAGCAGGCCACCGTGGACGCCTACGACGAGTACGAGCAGCTCGCCGGTTTCCATGTCGTGATGGGGGAGCATGTGGCCGTTCCATTCCGGACCACTGTCCTGGGTGTTGAGGTGACCGTCACGAAGATCGACCTGCTATCGGGCAGCGGGATTGTCGCGATCTGCTCGCGCGGGAAGCACCGGCAGGCCATTGGGATCCTGGACCTGCCGCTGCCCGCCCCGCCCCCTCACGGTGCTGAATGGATCGATGCTTACCGGCGCTGGGCCCCCTGACAGCAAGCGACGATGAGCGAATATCAGTACTACCAGTTCCTGGCCGTCGACCCCTGAATGAACGGCAGCAGACCGAAGTCCGCGCGCCGTCCACCCGGACCCGGAAGCCAAGCCGAATTTCATCCTGCTCCCGGGACGACGCTGCGCACATCATGAAGACGCTGGAGGGCAAGGTGGGGCGCGACGGCTTCCACTCCATCGCCGACGTCTGAACCGGCGATCACAACCCCGCTAGCATGCTCTGTCATGTCTGCCAAGCGGATGAACCGGGAGGAGTTCTTCACCAAGCTGGCGCCGCTGGATCAAGGTCAGCTCCGGAAGGCGCTGTGGACCCTGTACTGGCGGGGCTCAGCGGCGGTGCGGCAGCGAATCGAGAGTGAACTCGATCCCGCTGAGCAGGCCCGCCGCAAGCAGGCCGCGGCGGAGCCACCCGATCCCGGTTTGGTGCTGGATGAGGTCCGCGAGTTCGCCGAACTGGCCCGTGCGGGCGCCTATATCGCCGGGGATCGGCGGGTGCCTCCGAAGGAGCGGACCCGCTGGCGGGTCACTTTCCGGCGGCTGGCCGGTGACGCGCAGTTGGCATTGCGGACCGAAGACCCGGGCCCGGCTGAAGAATCGCTGGCACTGATCATCGACTTGGCCTGTGAGATGAAGGACAGTCAGTACTTTCGCTCCGAGGACCCAGTGGAGGCGGCGCGGTTTGCGGTATCCGACGCGGCCGCGCTGCTGTGGGAAAGCGTGCGGGACCGACACGGATTCGATGCCTTCGCTCGGCGAGCAGCGCCGCAATTGCCCCGCTGGGAGTCGCGGTACGGGTGGACCCGTGGCTGGGGCCAGGTCCACGAGAAGGAGACTTCTCTGGCTAGCGTGCTCGCCCGGATGCTGGCCGCGCCTGACGCGTGGATCACCTTTTCGGCCCACTACCTGGCCGCCCTCGACCAGGTAACACGCGCCGACGCGGCCATGGCGGCATCACCGCGGATCTACGGCTCCTGGGGATACGGCGATATGGGTTACCCGCGCCGCGAACGGACCAGCAACCTTGCAGAATGGCATGGCCTGCTGCTCGATCGGCTAGCCGGTTCCGAAGCTGAAGACCATCTCGACCGGCTCGTCAGCCACCCCTCACTGGGCGGCCCTGAACGCACGTACTTGCAAGCGCGCCTGGCCCGCCAGCGAGGTGACCGCGACGCCGCCCGCAAGCTCATCCAGGACTGCCTGCGGGAACTCCCCGGCCACGAGGATTTCGCCAGCTTCGCGACCGAGATTGGCGCAAACCCGCCCCACCCCAGCACCGGTAGTGGCCGCGCCTAAGCACCCGGGCGCCGTCCACTTGATCCGCAAGCCGCGATCATGCTCACGATCGGCACCCGAGCGCGAACTCACCGGTCAGCACGCATTGGCTTATGGATACGCTCGCCCCTCGGACACAGTATTTCCCCATGAGCGGGCGTTTCAGGGCAAGCTCAGACCTCACCGAGGCGTGGCCCGGAGCTGCCGGTTCTAGTTAGTGTCTCTTTCGGCGGTGGATGGCCCGGCTTCGGTAGGGCGTGGTGGTCGGAGCTGGCCAGTGATCAGGAAAAGTGCACGCTTGCCGCCGGCTGGCCGGACGTGGCGGCAGGCACGGGGCAGTCGAGACTGCGAAGTTTGGCGCGGACCTGCTCGCTGCCGGGGTGGCCGATCTCATCGAACGTGCGCACCGCCTGAGTCCAGGCCCAGCGCGCGGCGTCCATGTCGCCGGCGCTGCGATGGACGTCGCCGAGGTGATCGAGGGTGCCCGCTTCGTTAAATCGGTCGGCAAGCTCCCGGCACAAGTTGAGGGAGCGTTCATAGCAGGTGATGGCGCACCGGTAGCTGCCGAGCTGGTGATGGATGTAGCCCAAGCTGTCCCAGGCGGCGGACTCCCAATTGCGTTCTCCGGCTTCCTGGCTGCCGGCCAGGGAACGTTCGCAGTAGTTGATGGCTTGCCTGTAGTTCCGGAGCAGGGCGTGGCTGTAACCGACATCATTCAGGCTCGTGACCTCCAGGGCCAGGTCGCCGGCCTCCCGGGACAGTTCCAGAGCCGCCGTGGCATGGCTAAGCATGTCGGCGTGACGCTCCTGCTGTTCCGCAATCCAGGACAGGGTCCTGTGGGCTCTCACCTGGCTTCGGTGACAGCCGCTGGCCGTCTCCAGCAGCCGCAAGGCCGTGTGCAGCAGAGAAGTCGCCTCGCCAAGGCGGCCGGACGCCCCGTAGCCAAGTCCCAGCAGAACCAGCGCGTTAGCTTCTCCGGCCGTGTCGCCGGCGCGGCGGGCGGCATCTAGTCCGATGTGGCAGGCCGTTGCCTGGTCGGTCCACAGCCCCTGCCGCAGCAAGTAGGTACTCAGGGCCCACGCGAGCTGCCAGGCATGCGTGACGGAGCCGGGTTCGCCGGCCAGCGGAACGGCGGACAGCAGCGTGGGACGTTCGGCCGTGAACCAGCTCAGCGCCTCCTCGGCGGTAGCAGGTCCGCTGATTACGACCCCCGGCTGGGGCGCAGCTGGGGCCGCGACCGGGGCGAAGTACGGATCGATCAACGTCGCGGCGGCATGGGCGGTGTGCAGGTAGTGGTCGAGTAGCCGACCCACAGCGGCGCTGCGGGCACCGTCGTGGTCGTGGATGTGCGCCTGTTCAGCGGCGTAGGCCCGGAGCAGGTCGTGGAAGGCGTACCGGCCGGGACGGTGTTCGGTGAGCAGGTGCCCAAGGGTCAGTTCGGCCAGCAGCGCGCGAACCCGGCCCGGCGCGATACCGGCCAGGCTGGCCGCGGTGCCGACGGTGATGTCTGGGCCGGGATGTAGCCCTAGCAGCCGGAACAGGCGGGCAGCGTCCGTGCTCAGCGCATGATAAGATAGGAGAACACCGCTCTGACATCGGTAGCCGCATCGTCACCCCCGAAAGGGTCGAGCACCTGGCCAGCATTACGCATCTCCG
>Ga0070709_10001450_pt1 | contig 12796 bp, 13 predicted proteins | sample LARL51metaG_FD_65449 | JGI IMG/M metagenome (GOLD analysis project Ga0070709, IMG submission 65449) | Corn, switchgrass and miscanthus rhizosphere microbial communities from Kellogg Biological Station, Michigan, USA - LAR L5-1 metaG | ecosystem: Host-associated > Plants > Roots > Rhizosphere ...
AGGTCGTTGCGCCCGAGGTCGACCAGCATCAGGTGTTCGGCGCGTTCCTTCTCGTCCTCGGCCAGCTCCTTTTCGAGTAGCAGGTCCTCTTCCTCGGTCTGTCCGCGCCACCGCGTGCCCGCGATCGGATGCGTCGACGCCCGGCCATCCTTGACCGCCACCAACGCCTCAGGGCTAGAGCCGACGATCGAAAAGTCCAGTCCGCCAGCTTCATTGGGCACATTCAGCAGATACATGTACGGGCTCGGGTTGGTCACCCGCAACATCCGGTACACGTCGAGCGGGTCGGCGTCGGTGTCCATCTCGAACCGCTGCGACGGCACCACCTGGAACGCCTCGCCCGCCTCGATGTCGCCGACGAGCTTCTCGACAATCGCCCCGTACTCTTCCAGCGTGCGCTGCGAACGGTGCAGCGGCTCAGGACGGCTGAACGTGGCCACCGTTGACGGAAGGTGCTCACCGAGCGCAGCCGTCATCACGTCCAGCCGGGTGACTGCGTCGTCGTAGGCCCAGTCGACACGCTCGTCGGTGCCGTTCCAGTTCACCGCGTTGGCGATCAGCGTGATCGTGCCCTCGTGGTGGTCCACCGCAGCGATGTCGGTGGCCAGCAACAGCAGCATGTCGGGCAGCCCGAGATCGTCTACCGCCAGCGACGGCAGCCGCTCCAGCCGGCGGACCATGTCGTAAGCGAAGAACCCGACCAAACCGCTGGAAAGCGGCGGCAGGGCCGGGAGCGGCTCGGTCTTCAACAGCTCGAGCGTTGCGCGCAGCGCCCGCAGCGGTTCTCCGCCGCGCGGCGCGTCCTGCGGCGTGACACCCAGCCACACCGCTTCGCCGTCACGCACTGTCAACGCCGACGGCGCGCCCGCCCCGATGAAGGACCACCGCGACCACGACCGGCCGTTCTCGGCCGACTCAAGCAAGAACGTCCCGGGCCGGTTGGCGGCCAGCTTGCGGTACGCCGACAGCGGGGTCTCACTGTCGGCGAGCACCTTGCGGGTCACCGGCACCACGCGGTGCTCGGCGGCCAGCGCCCGGAAGTCCTCGCGCGACGTGGTGATGGCGAGGTTGGCGGTCGCCCCGGCGCTGGGGGTCCCCCCGCTTGCGGGGGAGAGCGAAGCGACCGGGAAATGTGATTGCACGGAACAATCCTCCCAGACCGGTCTCGGGCGACCGGCGTAGCGTGAACACCCGTGGCACCTCTAAAACGAAGTGACCGGGTAGCCGAGTTCGAACTACCGGACCAAACGGGCACTGTGCGAAGCCTCACAGCGCTGCTCGCCGACGGCCCGATCGTGCTGTTCTTCTACCCCGCGGCGATGACGCCGGGCTGCACGAAGGAAGCCTGTCACTTCCGCGACCTTGCGTCCGAGTTCGCCGCGGTCGGCGCCAGTCGCGTCGGCATCAGCGCCGATCCCGTTGAGAAGCAGGCCAAATTCGCGGACCAGCAGAAGTTCGACTATCCGCTGCTGTCCGACACCGAGGGCACCGTCGCCTCGCATTTCGGCGTCAAGCGCGGGCTGGTCGGCAAGTTCATGCCTGTCAAACGAACGACATTCGTGATCGACACCGACCGCACCGTGCTCGACGTGATCGCCAGCGAGTTCAGCATGGACACGCACGCCGACAAGGCGCTTGAGGTGTTGAGGCAGCGGCAATCGGCGTAGTGCAAGCCCGCCGCCGCAACAACGTCAACGTCGTGGGACGCGACGACAAGCCGACGATAATGCTGGCGCACGGCTTCGGTTGCGATCAGAAGCTATGGCGGCTGGTCGTACCCGAACTTGTGCCGAATTTCCGGGTTGTGCTGTTCGATCACGTCGGGTCGGGGGCGGCCGATCCGACGGCGTGGGACGCTGCGCGATACGCATCGCTGCAGGGCTACGCCGACGACATTCTCGAGATCCTGTCAGAACTCGACCTGCGCGATGTGACGTTGGTGGGCCACTCTGTGGCGGCGATGATGGGAGTGCTTGCAGTAGGAACCGATCCGAGCCGGATCGCGAAGCTGGTGCTGCTGACTCCGTCCCCGTGCTACATCGACGACGACGACGATTACCGCGGCGGCTTCTCCCGCGGCGACATCGACGAGCTCCTCGAGTCGTTGGAGAGCAATTACCTCGGTTGGTCCAGGGCCATGGCACCGGTGATCATGGGAGCACCGGAGCGACCTGAGCTCGCAGATGAACTCGCCGACACCTTCTGTCGGACCGATCCTGAATGTGCGCGGGTGTTCGCGCGTGCGACGTTTCTCTCTGACAACCGGACCGATCTGAAACGCGTTTCGGTGCCGACGCTGGTGATCGAATGTGAACGGGACGCGATTGCCCCTCGCGAAGTCGGGGCTTACGTGCACCGGCATATCGGCGGCAGCGAGCTTGTCACGTTGAACACCACGGGCCACTGTCCCCACCTGAGCGCTCCGGAAGCCACCGCCCGGGCGATCGGAGCTTTTGCCGGGGCGACGTGAACGTTGCGGACCTCTACCAGAATGCGCCGTGCGGGTACATCTCGGCCGGCGCCGACCGCCGGATCACCACGGTTAATGCGACGCTGTCGGGATGGCTTGGCTACGAGCCGGGCGCACTCATCGGCATGCCCTTCACGGAGCTCCTCACCGCAGGCGGCCGCATCCACTACGAAACGCACTTCGGTCCGTTGCTGCAACTAAACGGCGAAATCTCGGGTATCACCACGGATTTGGTGACCGCGTCCGGCACACGCCTGCCGGTATTCCTCACCGCGAACGTCAAGACAGACACCGAGGGACGAATCGAGCTTCTGCGGATCGTCGTTCAAGACGCCAGCGATCGACGGTCCTACGAACGTGAACTGCTCGAAGCGCGACGGCAGGCCGAACTCGAGCGCACGCGTACCCAGGTGCTTGCGCGAACTCTGCAGCGCTCACTGCTTCCGCCGTCGCTATCGCCTCCTGATGGCGTCGAGGCACGCGCATATTTTCACGCTGCTTCGCCCGATGAGGTGGGCGGCGACTTCTACGACTTGTTTCCGCTGTCACCGAGCACGTCGGCGTTCTTCCTCGGTGACGTATGCGGCAAAGGAGCCAATGCGGCCGCGCTGACTTCACTGACCCGATACACGCTGCGCGCGGCTGCGGTCATCGACGATGATCCGGTGACGGTGTTGCACAACCTCGACACCGTGTTCCATCAGGAGGTGCTCAACGACTCGCTGCGGTTCTGCACGGTCATCTTCGGAGTCCTGACTCGATGCGGGGACGGATTCGACGTGCACCTCGCGTCCGGAGGGCATCCGCCGGCGCTGCTGCTGAGCGCCGAGGGCGGGTCGCGCTACGTCGAAATCCCCGGCGGTCAAGCCATTGGCGTCTCCTCCGCTCCGCGGTTCACCTCGACGCGAATCCGTCTGACGGCCGGCGACACGCTCGTGCTCTACACCGACGGCCTGACGGAGGCACGGACAGGCATCTCCAAAGCGCGCTTCAACGAAGACGCTCTGATCGAGTTCGCTTCGGCGCATTCCCCTACGGCGGCCGCGACGATCGTGAACGCCATCCGCTCGCTGCTCGAGGGCTTCGGAGAGGGCGTCGAGGACGATGCCGCTGTTCTGGCGATAGGCGTACCGCGGCCAGGCGTAGCGTGATTCGGCGTGACGCCTGTTTTGGAACTCGCCGATGTGACGTTTCGCCGCGACGGCAAGCAGATCATCGACGGCATCTCGCTGACCGTGCAGGAGGGCGAGCACTGGGCGCTGCTCGGGCCTAACGGCGCGGGTAAGAGCACGCTGCTCGGCTTCTGCGCCGCCGTCACCTTCCCTACGTCGGGAACGGTGCGCATCCTGGGCGAGCAGATGGGTCGCGTCGACCTGGCGCGGCTGCGCCATTCAATCGGGCACGTGAACCCTCGGCATCGCCTGCAATACCCATTGACGGTGCACGAGGTGGTGCTCACAGGTATCACCGCGACGATCGACATCCCGAACCGCTGGAAACCCACCGCCGATGAACTCCGCCGCGCGGACGACATGATCGAAACGGTGGGCCTGTCCCGCAGGGCCGGCGACGTGTGGCCCACCCTGTCGCAGGGTGAGCGCGGCCGCACTCTCATTGCGCGCGCACTGATTTCGGATCCGAGGCTGTTGCTGCTCGACGAACCCACCACAGGTCTCGACGTCGCCGCCCGGGAGCAACTGCTGGAAACCATCGATTCCCTTGACGAAACCCATCCGGAAGTCGCCTCGATCCTCGTCACCCACCACCTCGAGGAGCTTCCGACGACCACGACGCACGCCCTGCTCATCGCAGAGGGGCGAACAGTGGCCACAGGTCCGGCACGTCCCACCGTGACAACCGACAACATCAGCGCGGCGTTCGCACACCCGATCGCGGTCGGCTACCACGAAGGCCGCTGGACCGCGCGCGCCAAGGCCACCCGCATCATCGACCACTGACGCTTCACAGCCGTCAGGTGTCCCGTTGCCTCGCAAGTGATGGCGCCGCGCTGCCGCCTACAGTTAGGTGCGTAGGTGGTCGACCATACTGGCGCGGAAGTCCTTCATTGACACCACTTTTGGCACGAAACCGTCCGCTTCCTGGTACATCCCGGTGACCGTGACGAGTTCGCAATGAACGCCAGCGGCAATCACTATACAACCAGCCACCGCGATCCGCTTCAGGCGAGCAGCTTATGCCTCCGGGCCGAGCAGCAGATCGGCATCGAAGCAGCTGTGGTCGCCGGTGTGGCATGCCGCGCCGACCTGGTCGACCTCGAGCAGCACCGTGTCGCCGTCGCAGTCCAGTCGCACCGAATGCACGTACTGGGTGTGACCGGACGTCTCACCCTTGACCCAGTGCTGCTGGCGCGAGCGCGAGTAATACGTGGCCTTGCGGGTTTCCAGCGTGTGGGCCAGCGCGACGTCGTCCATCCAGGCCACCATCAGCACCTGGCCGGTGCCGTGCTCCTGCGCCACCGCGGTGAACAGCCCGTTGGCGTCGCGCTTCAGCCGCGACGCGATGCCTGCGTCCAGCGTCATCGCCGCACCACGATCCCTTCCGCCGCCATCGCGGCCTTCACCTCGCCGATCGTCAGCTCCCGGAAATGGAACACGCTGGCGGCCAGCACAGCGTCGGCACCTGCAACAACAGCGGGCGCGAAGTGTTCCACCGCCCCGGCTCCACCGCTCGCGATCACGGGAACAGTCACCGCGCCGCGCACCGCCCGCAGCATCCTCAGGTCGAAACCGGCCTTGGTGCCGTCGTAGTCCATCGAGTTGAGCAGGATCTCCCCGACGCCGAGTTCGGCTCCGCGCGTCGCCCATTCGATCGCGTCGATCCCGGTGCCCCGGCGGCCGCCGTGTGTGGTGACCTCCCAGCCCGACGGCGTCGGCTGCTCACCGTGCGGCACGGTGCGGGCGTCAACCGACAGCACGATGCACTGCGACCCGAACTGGCGGGACAGCTCGGCCAACAAGTCGGGACGCGCGATCGCGGCGGTGTTCACGGAGACCTTATCGGCACCGGCCCGGAGCAGCGCGTCCACGTCGGCCACCGACCGCACACCACCACCGACGGTAAGCGGGATGAACACTTGCTCTGCGGTGCGGCTGACGACCTCCAGCATCGTGGCCCGGCCCGACGACGAAGCGGTCACGTCAAGGAACGTCAGCTCGTCGGCACCCTCCGCGTCGTAGGTTGCGGCCAGTTCAACGGGATCACCTGCGTCGCGCAGGTTCTCGAAGTTGACACCCTTGACCACCCGGCCGTCATCGACGTCCAGGCAGGGAATGATGCGCACCGCGAGGTCTCTGGGGTCCATCAGTAGTCCCCCGGGTCGCCGACGGCATTCAGGAGCTCCAGGAGCTCTCCGTGTACGCCGGGTGCCGCGACCAGCACCGAGCGCGACTTGGTGGTCCAGTCGCTGCCGTCCAGGTCCGTGACGATGCCGCCCGCCGCCCGCACGAGTGCGACACCGGCCGCATGATCCCACACATGCGAACCGAAACTTATTGCCCCGCCGAGGATTCCGGCCGCGGTGTACGCAAAGTCGATACCGGTGGCACCGTGCATCCGCATCCGCGAACACTTCCGGCTCAGGTTTTCGATCACGGCCAACCGGTAGCGGCCCGGCGCTCGGCCACGGGAGTCGACGTTGAACGTGCTGACCCCGACGATGGAAGCGGCCAACTTCGCAGTTTGCAGCCGAGGTTGCTCGACACCGTTGCTGCGCAAAGGTTTGCCGACGACGGCGGTGAAACGCTCCCCGGTGAACGGCACCCAGGTCAGGCCCGCCACCGGCTCACCGTCGCGGACCAGGCCGAGCAGGATGGCCGCCATCGGTGAGCCCGCGGCGTAGTTGAACGTGCCGTCGATCGGGTCGAGCACCCACACCAGCGGTGAATCGACGTCGGCGCCGCCGAATTCCTCGCCGTGCACCTCGATCCCGGTCTTGGTGTTGAGTGCCTCTACCACCTGACGTTCGATGGCCAGGTCGACCTCGGTGGCGAAGTCGTTGCCCTTCTTCTGCACCGCCGAGTCGGCGCGGTGACCTTCGACGAACGGCCGGGCGGCGTCGTCCAGGATCGTGGCAGCCTCGGCGACCAAGGAGTCGAGGTCGGTCTCGTCCAGCGCCATCGACGTCCTACTGAGCCACCGCGGCCAGCGCCTGCGGCAGAGTGAATCGTCCGGCGTACAAGGCCTTCCCGACGATGGCGCCTTCGACGCCGCGGTCGACCAGGGTGGCGATGGCACGAAGGTCATCCAGGCTGGAGACCCCGCCGGAGGCGATCACCGGAGCATCGGTGAGCTCGGTGACCTTGGTGAGCAGTTCGAGGTTTGGACCGTTCAGCGTGCCGTCCTTGGTGACGTCTGTGACGACGAACCGCGAACAGCCTTCGCGGTCAAGGCGTTCCAGCACCTCCCACAGATCGCCGCCGTCGGTCTCCCAGCCGCGGCCACGGAGTCGGTACCCGCCGCCGGGCGAGGAGGGGTCGATCTTCACGTCCAATCCGACGGCCACCTGATCGCCGTGCTCGGCCACCACCTCGGCGCACCACTGAGGGTTCTCGAGAGCCGCGGTGCCGAGGTTGACCCGTGCACAGCCGGTGGCCAGCGCCGCGGCCAGCGACTCGTCGTCACGGATGCCGCCAGAAAGCTCGACCGCGACGTCGAGCTTGCCAACCACTTCGGCAAGCAGTTCGCGATTGGACCCGCGACCGAACGCGGCGTCGAGGTCGACGAGGTGGATCCACTCGGCGCCGTCGCGCTGCCAGGTCATCGCGGCGTCCAGCGCGGAGCCATACTCGGTTTCGCTGCCGGCCTGGCCCTGTACCAGGCGGACGGCCCTGCCGTCCACGACGTCGACGGCAGGCAACAGGATCAAAGGCACGTCGGTCAACCTAGTGCTCCGACCCAATTGGCGAGCAACGCGGCACCGGCGTCACCGCTCTTCTCCGGGTGGAACTGGGTCGCCGACAGCGGTCCGTCCTCGACGGCGGCGAGGAACGGCACGTGATGGGTGGCCCACGTCAACAGCGCGTCAGGACTGCCCTCCCACTGCTGCGCGGCGTAGGAGTGCACGAAGTAGAACCGTGTCGTGGCGTCGATACCCTTGAACAGCGTAGTGCCAGCCGGCGCGTCGACGACGTTCCAGCCCATGTGCGGGATCACCGGAGCGTCCAGCCGAACGACGGCACCGGGCCACTGCCCGCAGCCGGTCGTTTCCAGGCCGAACTCCACTCCTCGCGCGAACAGGATCTGCATGCCGACGCACACACCGAGCACCGGCCGTCCCGCCGCGACACGATCGGCGATGATCTTGTCCCCGCTGATCTTTCGGAGACCGGTCATGCACGCCTCGAACGCGCCGACGCCGGGTACCACGAGTCCATCGGCGTTAAGTGCCGCGTCGTTGTCGGAGGTCACTTCGACGTCGGCGCCGACCCGCTGCAGCGCCCGCTGGGCCGATCGCAGGTTCCCGGAGCCGTAGTCGAGGACGACGACACCGCGGCGAGGCCGCGAATGCACTCTGCCTGTCACAGCGTGCCTTTGGTGGACGGCACGCCGCTGACACGCGGGTCGTACTCGACGGCCTGCCGCAGCGCGCGGGCTACGGCCTTGTACTGTGCCTCGGTGATGTGGTGCGGGTCGCGTCCATACAGCGTGCGCACGTGCAGTGCGATGCGGGCGTTGAAGGCCAGCGATTCGAACACGTGCCGGTTGACCACGGTGTGGTAGGGCGCGCTGGAGCCGGCGATCGTGAACTCCACCATGAACTCCGGCTCACCGGTGTGCACGAAGTACGGACGGCCCGACACGTCGACGGCAGCGTGGGCGAGCGTCTCGTCCATCGGGATCCACGCGTCGCCGAACCGGCGAATGCCTTTCTTGTCTCCCAGTGCCTGGCTCAATGCCTGGCCCAGCACGATCGCGGTGTCCTCGATGGTGTGGTGGCCCTCGATATCGATGTCGCCCTTGGCATGCACGGTCAGGTCGAAGCTGGCGTGGCTGCCCAGCGAGGTCAGCATGTGGTCGTAGAACGGCACGCCGGTGTCGATGTCGACGACGCCGCTACCGTCGAGGTCGAGCTCGACGACGATGTCGGATTCCTTGGTCTTGCGTTCGACTTTCGCGCGACGGTGTTCGGTCACTGTGCTCCTATTCGGGCGCTGGCTTCGAGCAGCGCGTCGTTCTCCTCGGCCAGGCCGGTGGTGGCGCGCAGGTATCCCTGGATGCCGACGTCGCGGATGAGGACCCCTTCGTCCAGGTAGCGCTGCCATGTGGCCGAAGCATCACTGAACTCACCGAACAGTACGAAGTTGGCGTCGCTGGGGATGACCCGGAAACCCATGCCGGTCAACGCTTCTGTGACACGGTCACGCTCGGCGATCAGCTTCGCGACGCTGCCCAGCGTGTCGTCGGCGTGGCGAAGCGCGGCACGGGCCGCCGCCTGCGTGAGCGACGACAGGTGATAGGGCAACCGGACAAGCAGCATGGCCTCGATCAGCGCAGGCGCGGCGATCAGGTAGCCCAGACGACCGCCGGCGAATGCGAACGCCTTGCTCATGGTGCGCGTGACGACCAGCTTTGTCGGGTACTCGTCGATCAGCTTGACCGCGCTGGGCTGCGACGAGAACTCACCGTATGCCTCGTCCAGGATAAGGATGCCTGTGCTCAGGGCGTCGAGCAGGCGACGCAGCTCGTCGAGCGAAACGCTCTGCCCCGACGGGTTGTTCGGGCTGGCGACGAACACGATGTCGGGGTTGTTCTCCTTGATCGCCTGCATGGCGACATCGGCGTCGAGGCTGAAATCGTCCGCACGGTTGGCCACCAACCATGCGGTCTGAGTGCCGTCGGAGATGATCGGGTGCATCGAGTACGACGGCACGAATCCGATCGCGCTGCGGCCCGGCCCGCCGAACGCCTGCAGGAGTTGCTGCAGGATCTCATTGGAACCGTTGGCGGCCCATAGGTTTTCTACGCTGACTTCCGTGCCCGTCTGCGCGGTCATATAGGCCGCCAGGTCGGTGCGCAGCGCCACGGCGTCCCTGTCGGGATAGCGGTGGAGATCGCCCGCCGCCACTTGGACGGAGGCCGTCACGTCGTCGATGAGTGCCCGTGTGGGCGGGTGCGGGTTCTCGTTGGTGTTGAGCCGCACCGGAACGTTCAATTGCGGTGCACCGTAAGGCGATTTGCCGCGCAGGTCCTCACGCAGCGGCAGCTCGGTCAACGTCACGTTCTTGCCGACCGTCACCTTTCGAACCTCCGCCGGACCGCCTCGCCGTGGGCGGGCAGGTTTTCGGCCTTTGACAGCGTGATGACGTAGCCGGACACGTCCTTGAGCGCGGCCTCGTCGTAATCGACGACGTGGATACCCTTGAGGAAGGTCTGCACCGACAGGCCGCTGGAGTGCCGCGCGCAGCCCGCGGTGGGCAGCACGTGGTTGGACCCCGCGCAGTAGTCGCCCAGGCTGACCGGCGAATACGCGCCGACGAAAATCGCCCCGGCCGAACGGATTCGGCCGGCCACGTCGCGCGCATCGACGGTCTGGATCTCCAAATGTTCGGCGGCGTAGGTGTTGACGGTGCGCACACCGGCGTCGAGATCGTCGACGAGCACGATCGCCGACTGCTTGCCCGTCAGTGCCGCGGTCACCCGCTCGCGGTGCACGGTGGTCTCCAACTGGTTCGCGAGTTCGGAGTCGGTGGCGTCGGCCAACCGCTCGCTATCGGTGACCAGCACGCTGGCCGCCATCTCGTCGTGCTCGGCCTGGCTGATCAGATCCGCGGCGACGTGTACCGGGTCGGCGGTGTGATCGGCGAGGATCGCGATCTCGGTCGGACCGGCCTCCGCGTCGATGCCGACCTGCGAACGACAGATCCGCTTGGCCGCCGTGACGTAGATGTTGCCGGGACCGGTGATCATGTCGACGGGCGCCAGCTCGGCACCGTCGGTGTCGGTGCCGCCATAGGCCAGCAGCGCGATGGATTGCGCACCGCCGATCGCCCACACCTCGTCGACGCCCAGCAGCCGGGCGGCGGCCAGGATGGTCGGGTGCGGCAGCCCGCCGAAATCGGCCTGCGGCGGGCTGGCGATCACCAGCGAGGCCACGCCCGCGGTCTGCGCGGGCACCACATTCATCACCACGCTGGACGGATAAACGGCGTTGCCGCCCGGGACGTAGAGGCCGACGCGCTCGACGGGCACCCACCGCTCGGTGACGGTCGCACCCGGCGCGAGAGTGGTCGTGGTGTCGGTGCGCCGCTGGTCTGCGTGCACAGCGCGGGCCCGATCGATGGCCACCTGCAGCGCGGTGCGAACGTCGACGTCAAGGGCGGTCAGCGCGGCGTCCAGCTCGCCGGCAGGCACTCGGACCGTCGCGGGCCGCACGCCGTCGAACGACTGGCCGTATTCGAGGGCGGCATCGGCGCCTCGCCCGGCGACCGCGTCAACGATCGGGCGCACCCTGGGCACCACCGCGTCCACGTCCACGCCGCCGCGCGGCAGCGCAGCACGGAGCTGCGCCGCGCTCAGCGAACGGTTGCGTAGGTCGATGCGGGTCATCGTGATCGGAGCCATCACTCCGATTGTCCCTGATGGGACTACCCGAACAAAAATCGATTACCTGCCGGCTCGATTTTGCACACAGCGCTGTGATGGCCTGGATTTCACAGCCCTCCGTGCAATTTCGACGGATGCCAACCACGGCCCGCGTTCGCAGCGCAGCTGACCGGATAGATTCGTGGCCATGTCTCCGAAGGATCACCCCAACAACGCGCCAGGTGTACCGATGGTGTTTCCGGTCTGGGCGGAGAACTTCCAGGTCAAGTATGTCAACCCGATGATCAAGCCGTTCTCTCGCTTCCTGCCGGGTATAGCGACCATCAAGCATCGCGGCCGCAAGTCGGGTAAGCCGTACGAAACCATCGTCACGGCGTACCGCAAGGGCAACGTGCTGGCCATCGCGCTGGTCCACGGCAAGACCGACTGGGTGAAGAACGTGCTTGCCGCGGGCGAGGCCGATGTGCATTTCGTTCGGCGAGACGTGCACGTCGTCAATCCGCGGATCGTCCCGGCGGGTGCGAGCGCCGAAGGGCTGCCGTTCATGGCCAGGGTCCAGGCACGCAAAATTGGCGTGCTCGTAGCCGACATCGCCTGACACACTGACCCCATGGCGTGGGAAGTGTGGCTGACCTTCTTCGGTGCCGCGATCGCGATCGCCGTGTCACCGGGAGCCGGGGCCATCCAGTCGATGGCGACCGGTCTCAAACACGGTGTCCGGCGCGGCTATTGGAGCATCCTCGGCCTCGAGGTGGGTCTGATGCTGCAGCTCACACTGGTCGCGATCGGGTTGGGCGCCGCGGTCGCGAACTCCATTCTTGCCTTCAACATCATCAAGTGGATCGGCGTGGCGTATCTGGTGTATCTGGCCGTGCGGCAATGGCGCACCGCGACCGTCGACCTGCGCGAGCAGATCGGAAAGGCGGTGGACGGCGGCCGAGTGGCGCTGCTGGTGCGGGGATTCCTGGTCAACGCGACGAACCCCAAGGGCCTGGTGTTCTTCCTCGCGGTGCTGCCGCAATTCGTAGTGCCGACCCAACCGCTGCTGCCGCAATACTTTGCCGTCGGCGTGACGATGGTCGCTGTCGACCTCGTCGTGATGGGGCTCTACACGGGCCTGTCGGTACGGCTGGTGAAGCGGCTGCACACCCGGCGCAAGCAGACGATTCTCAACCGGGTGTTCTCCGGCCTGTTCGCCACGGCGGCCGTCGTGCTGTCGCTGGTGCGTCGCGGACCCGCCACGGTCTAGGTCAGCCGCTGCCCGCGTCGCGAACGACGCTGGACACGATGCGCATCAGCCACTCTGTGGACGCCTCGCGCCTACAGGCGAGTGAACACGGTCTTGCCCGTCATCGCCGGCCACGCCTGCGGGGCGTCGTCCCACGCGACAACCCGATCCACGGCGGGCGCGAGATCGCAACGAGCGGCGATCAACTCGAGGATCTCTGGGATCACGGCCCGCGCGTTCACCCGGCCGGTGACGAACCGCAACCCACGGGTGTACATCGACAGCAGTGGCATCTCGACCGCGGCCTGGTAGTAGATGCCCGTATCGGTGCACACTCCGTCCGGCCAGGTGGCGCGCATCGTCGACGCCAGCACCGCGGGGTCGGCGGTGGTGTGCACGGTGATCGGGTACGGATCCCACGACTTGTCGGGCTTCGTCCGGTCATGCACTGTCGCGCCGAGCTTTTCGGCCATCGCCAGCCGCTGCGGGTCGGTATCCACGTAGTCGACCTGCGCGCCGTAGGCCGACGCAAACGC
>Ga0070709_10001451_pt1 | contig 12777 bp, 12 predicted proteins | sample LARL51metaG_FD_65449 | JGI IMG/M metagenome (GOLD analysis project Ga0070709, IMG submission 65449) | Corn, switchgrass and miscanthus rhizosphere microbial communities from Kellogg Biological Station, Michigan, USA - LAR L5-1 metaG | ecosystem: Host-associated > Plants > Roots > Rhizosphere ...
GGAGCGATGATGCTTCGCCATCTCGGCCAACCTGAAGCCGCCGACGCGATCGAGGCAGCCATCACCGCCGTTCTGGCTAAACAGGATGTACGCACCGCAGACATTGGAGGCAAAGCAACAACCAAACAAATGGGAGAAGCTATCGCCAATCTCGTTTCAGAACGAATGGCCCAAGCTTAGCACTTCGATGACTGCCGCGCCGTCGATCTGATCGCTCTTCACAGCTGCTAGCGCTTCGTTGGCATGATCGAGCGGGAAAACAGTCACTTTGGGACGTAAATTGATCTCGCTGGCCAATCGCAGGAAATCCTTCGCATCCTCTCGAGTCATGTTCGCTACGCTGCGAATCTGCCGCTCGCCCCAGAGCAGTCGGTCATAATCGAATTCTGGAATCCGGTCCAGGTGGATTGCATTGATGGCCACGACTCCGCCCTTCCGTAAACTTGCCAGCGCCGCGACAACGACATCTCCGCTCGGCGCAAACGTCACCGCGCGATCCAGCTCCACCGGTGGTTTTTCTGTTTCTCGTCCCACCCAAGTGGCTCCCAGTGCCGCTGCCAATGAGCGGTGGGACTCTCCCCGCGTGGAAACATAAACCGGGCAACCCCACGCATGCAAAACAGAGGTCACCAAATGTGCAGACGATCCGAATCCGAACAACCCGACGCGTTCGCCCGGTTGGACCCCGGCTACCCGTAAACTCCGAAACCCAATGATGCCTGCGCACAAGAGAGGTGCCGTGTGCAGGTCATCCAAATTCGCCGAAAGCGGAAACACGAAATCTCGACGCGCCACCGCATATTCCGCATACCCGCCGTTCACGGAATAGCCCGTGAATGTGGGCGCGTCACAAAGATTTTCCAATCCACTCCGACAGTACCTGCAGCTGCCATCCGTACCACCGATCCACGACAAGCCTACGCGCGTACCAGCTGGAAGGTCCGCCGCGCCCCCTTCTACAACGTCGCCCACAATCTGATGCCCCGGAATCACGTGTGGCACAATCTCCGGCAGATCGCCCTCGACGATGTGTAAGTCCGTCCTGCATACACCGCAGGCACGCACTCGCAGAAGCACCTGCTCCGGTCCCGGGAGCGGTTTCGCAACATCCCCAACCGTGAGTGGCGCCTTCGCGATTCCTTGAGATGATTTGAGAAACGCAGCCTTCATCACTTTGTACCGACGCGTGGAATCTTACTTTACATACGTCTTTGATTACATAAGCGCCTCAACCGACGCAAACATTCTTTGTACCGCTGATCGAAGGTCCGAGCATCCCACAGGGCCTTGAGGTCACTTCATCTGGCTTCCAAAGGTTGTTCCAGGCGTGTTTGAATAAAGAGGAAAGGTTGTTGTCATGAATCTTCGATATTCGATTTATGTTGGTTCTCTTTGTCTCGTGGCGATAGGCGTTGCAGGAGACGCCCAAGTACTCGTTCCCTCGCCTCCCGAAGTCCGGTCCCAGAATCACGTTGCTTCTCTCACGCTGCATGCGGCTCTTAACGCCGATGGCAGGGACGCCTTCGTTTACAACGGGAACAGTATTGCCCCAACGATCCGCGTTTCTCCCGGAGATACGATCAAGATCGACTATGTGAACGACCTGCCGGTTCACTCCAAGGAAAGTTGCGCAATCTCTCCGTGCATGGATATGACGAATCTCCATTTCCATGGTCTTGCGATTTCACCACAGGCCCCGCAGGACAATGTCATCGACATGTTGGCCAGGCCTGGCGAAACGCTCCACTATACGGTCAAGATTCCCGCAGATCATCCTCCAGGCCTCTACTGGTATCACACGCATCCTCATGGTGAGAGTCATCGTCAAGCGCTCGACGGCATGTCCGGCGCCATTGTCATCGATGGTATGGACCGCTATGTCCCCGAACTCCGTAAACTACGCGAGCAGGTGCTGGTCGTACGTGGCGAGTCCATCGAACACAGTCCAGATGCCACCACTCTGGTGCGTCGCGTTGAAGCGCAACCTCCTACCTGCGGAAGCGAACCTGATGAAATCGATCGCATTTTTACTGTGAACGATGAGGTTCGCCCGGCGATTGATATTAAACCGGGCGAGCGCCAGTTCTGGCGTATCGTCAACGCCTCCGCCGACCGCTACATGGATCTGCAACTCGATGGGCAGAAATTTGAGGTGGTTGCGCTCGATGGCATGCCTCTCGCTTACCATGACCGGAAAAATCCCACCAAGATTGTGGACCACGCGTTAGTGCCTCCGGCCGGACGTATGGAAGTAATTGTCACTGGTCCACCGACAAGTGCTCACTCGGCTCTTCGAACACGTTGTGTAGATACAGGGCCGGATGGCGATCCGAATCCGGCTATGGTGCTCGCCGATATTCGGCCAGGTTCTTCGGCGCCACTGGTGGAGCAAAGCGCCAAGCGCGATGTCAGGCCACCGGAATATAAGCAGATCGATCTGCGAACTTTTGAAGCTTCACAGCCCGATTTCGTTGTGTCCTTTACTGAAGACAAGAACGGCTTCTATATTAACGATCAAAAGTACGCACCGGACTCTGCTCCGATGACGCGTGCGCGCGTGGGGACCTACCAGCACTGGCGCGTTCTCAATAAGACGCGAGAGCTGCATCCCATGCATATCCATCAAGTCCATTTCCTGGCTTATGCCGAAAATGGAGTGCCTTTAGAGCATCCTGTGTGGCTGGACACCGTAAATGTGCCAACCGGAGGATCGGTCGACGTCGTCATGGACTTTACCAATCCCGTCATCAAAGGCATGTCTCTGTTCCACTGCCATCTTCTCAATCATGAAGACAAGGGCATGATGGCAAAAATCCTCTTTGAATAAATCACCCAAATCCCTCATAAGGGAGTCTGTCGCGGGCCCAGCCATCGCACAGGGCCGGGACCATCGCGGCACTCGCATGGAGCCGCCGCCGATCTTCAGTTCGTTCACGACACTTTGCCTGAATGATCCATGACTCTCGAGGAATTGACACCGCTTGTTCCCGGACCTATAGTGGCGCGCACTTTTCTGGAGAAATCTGATTGCTGCAGCGTGTGTTTCAGCTTGAAGAAAACCAGACCACCGTCCGCCGCGAACTTCTTGGCGGGCTAACCACGTTCATGACGATGGCGTACGTGGTCGTCGTTAACCCGCGAATTCTTGCTGAAGCCGGCATGCCCCTGGAAGGCGTGCTGTTCGCCACATGCATTTCTTCAGCCTTGGCCACGCTAGTGATGGGTTTATGGGCGAACTATCCCATCGCGCTCGCGCCTGGGATGTCTCTTAACGCCTATTTTACGTATTCGATCGTGATCGGACGCGGAGTACCCTGGCAAACCGCGCTCGGTGTGGTATTTCTCTCTGGGCTTGTGTTTCTGCTTCTGACTTTGACGAGCATTCGCGAGCACATTGTCAACGACATTCCCGATTGCCTGAAACACGGAACTGCCGCGGGCATCGGTCTGTTCATCGCGTTCATCGGCCTTCGCAACGCAAAAGTTATTGTCGCAAATCCCGCCACGTTCGTCGGTCTTGGCAAAATCAGCGACCGGGAATTTCTGCTGGCCGTCGCCGGGCTTGTTCTGATTGCCATCCTCATGTCGCGTCGTGTTGGTGGAGCGATTTTGATTGGCATCGTGGCAATTGCGCTCGCAGGAATTCCCGTGGGGCTTAGCCATTGGCCCGAGCACCTTTTTTCTCTCCCGCATCCCGCAGGCACTCTTTTCAAGCTGGATCTGAGGGCCGCCACGACGCTCGGTCTTGGCGAACTGGTTTTCGTGTTTTTCTTCGTGGATCTTTTTGACAATGTTGGCACACTCATCGGTGTTTGCGAGCAGGGAGGCTTCCTGCGGGATGGCAAGCTCCCGCGGGCCAGTCGCGCGTTGCTCGCGGATGCCTTCGGCACCATGGCCGGCGCGCTTACGGGCACCTCGACAGTTACGAGTTACATTGAAAGTGCCGCCGGAGTGGCCGCGGGCGCGCGAAGCGGACTTGGCAACATCGTGATCGCCGTGCTTTTTCTGGTGGCCATGTTCTGTGCGCCGCTGGTCGCCGCTATCCCTGGTTACGCAACCGCGCCGGCATTAATCATCGTTGGAGCGCTGATGTGCGGGGCCGTCGCTCGGGTTCGCTGGACTGACTTCACCGAGGCCTTCCCCGCATTCTTGACGCTAGTCGCCACTCCACTCACGTTCAGCATCGCTACTGGCCTGAGTCTGGGCTTGCTCTCGTTCACGTTCCTGAAGCTCGGCTCCGGACGCCATCGCGAAATTACCCCTTTGATCTGGATACTCAGCGTCCTCTTTCTGCTGCGCTACGCATTTCTGGGCGCCGAATAGCCGGCTCTACTTGGAAGTACGCAAGCTGCTATTCTCACCACAGCCTGTAAAACCCAAAATGGAGGGCTCGATGAAGCTGGACCGCCAAATACTCAAGAGTCTTCCCAAGGTTCTGTTGCACGAACATCTGGATGGCGTGCTAAGACCCAAAACAGTAGTTGAGTTGGCAAGAGGTGCAAATTACGACCAGCTTCCCACCGAAGATCCGGAAGAGCTCGCGCGCTGGTTCTACCAAGGGGCGAACCAGGGAAGTCTGCCCAAGTATCTGGAAGGATTCACACACACCATTGCCGTGATGCAAACCGAAGATGCGCTGGAGCGAGTTGCTTATGAACAGTCGGAGGATCTAAGCCAGGACGGTGTGATCTATTTTGAAACTCGCTTTGCTCCGATTTTTCATACTCGCATGGGATTAACCCACCAGCAGGTGGTCTCCGCGGTCCTAAAGGGCTTGGAGCGGGGAAAAAAGGATTTTGGAATTCTTTCGGGACTGATCATCTGCGCGATGCGCAATATGGATGTATCGCTTGAAATGGCTGAACTCGCTGTCGACTTTCGCGAACGGGGAGTGGTGGGATTCGATCTGGCCGGCGAAGAGGGCGGTTATCCTCCTAAAAAACATGTGGACGCTTTTCACTACATCCAGCGGCAAAATTTCAATATTACGATTCACGCTGGTGAAGGATTTGGAAAGGAATCGATCTGGCAAGCCATTCAATATTGTGGGGCTCACCGTATCGGACACGGAACACGATTGATCGATGACATCGCCATCGTGAACGGCAGGGCTGTGAAGTTGGGCGACCTCGCGCAATACGTTCTCGACAAAAGAATTCCGCTGGAGATTTGCCTGCTCAGCAATGTGCATACGGGTGCTGCCAAAAGCCTTGAAGAGCATCCCTTCAAAATTCTGCATCAGGAAAAATTTCGCGTCACGCTCAATACCGACAATCGCTTGATGAGCGACACTACCATGACTAAGGAATTTGAAGCCGCGCGAGACGCATTTGGCCTCGCGATTGAGGATTTCGAAAAGCTCACCATCAATGCCATGAAGAGTGCCTTCCTGCCATACAACCAGCGTTGCGATTTCATCTATTCAGTGATTAAGCCGGGCTACGCCACGCTCCGCAGCTCTTTGCAATGAACTGAGTCGCAAAATCTTGATTTCATCGTGCTCACACAGCAAGAGTAGCTAAAGTTTCTGCGAGTACAACGGCTCCGCGCGCAATGTCTTCCGGAGATGCGTATTCGTCGGGACGGTGGCTGTATCCATTACGGCAAGGAACAAACAGCATCGCGACAGGAGCGACACGCGACATGAAAAGAGAGTCGTGGTATGCGCGGCTGACCATCGGAACGAAAGGGAGCTGGTGTTTCAAGCAGGATTGAGAAAGAATTTCGATAATTGCAGGATCGCATCGGGCTGGCGCATCCGCGTTCAACAGTTCTTCCTTGATTGAGACCTGCCTCCTGATGGCAACGGATTGGCGTGCGGCTTCAATGGCACGCATCACCGCATCGCGCCGCTCAAGACTTGTATCGCGGAGGTCCACACTCAAGTCAACGCGGCTGGGAATGCTGTTGACGGCGCCGGGAAATACTTCACAGATGCCCACGGTCGCCACCGTATCCACTGCTCGGCTTGTCCGCGCGGCGCTTTCGATTGCGAGGATCAGTTCCGCGGCCGCGCACAGAGCGTCCCTGCGATCGGGCATCAAGACTGCACCCGCGTGGCCCCCGGAACCCTCGATCGTGAGACGCAGGCTGGCTGGTGCTGCGATCTCAGTCACAATCCCGAGTGGAATTTTCTGCTGCTCCAATAGCGGACCCTGCTCGATGTGCAATTCTACGAACGCTTTGTAGTAACCGTCCGGAAGTCTCACTTCTTCAAGCGGTCCCGCAAATCCTGCGCTCCGGCGCACTTCCTCAAGTGACGCTCCCGCTTTGTCCAACAACTTTCTGGCGCTATCAGCAGGCATCGTCCCCGACAGCAGCCTGCTGCCGAGGCAGCCTATTCCAAAGCGCGTGGGTTCTTCCGAAGTGAAAACAAGCAATTCGATCGAACATCTTGGACGAAAACCGCCGTCCCGTAGCGACCGAATCGCCTCAAGGCCTCCAAGTACGCCGACAACCCCATCATATTTTCCGGCATTAGGAATTGCGTCGATGTGAGAACCCGTGCCAACTACCGGAAGGCTTGGATCTGAGCCTTTCCATCGCGCGAACATATTTCCTGTGGCGTCCTGCCGCACCGCCAACCCAGCTCTCTCGCAGCGCGCGATCAGCCATGCACGCGCCTTAAGGTCAGTCGGCGTAAAAACAATTCGTGTTACAGCCGGAGCTGTGGCATCGGAAATTAATGCCAGCTCCTCAATTTCATTTACCAGACGCTCTCTGTCTACACTTAGAGTCATCGGGGAGATTCCGTTAGCGGATGGCGGTTCCAATCTTTGTAAATGAGATATTTCGCAGCAACCTTGCCAATGGCGCCGAACCACTGCGGGCACCACGGCGCCATCCAGATGAAATCGCCGGCGGTGACCGGGTACCACGAATCACCAAGCCGATAAATACCGCCGCCTTCGAGCATCAGCAGTCCGTGCTCCATGACATGCATTTCAACCATGCTCAAGGCCGCTCCCGGCTGGTACACCATCGTATTCACCGCGAAATCGAAATTCATGGTATCCGGAAGCAGGCATTTCACCTGCAAGCTTTCATCGTCGCCCAGTGAATGAGAGGACACTGCGTCCTCGCTGGAAATCAGTACGCGCGGCAACTCAACCGACGCAAGCCGCTGATATTGTTTCTCGATGATCGCAGCTCGAGTCGCGCTCGTTGCCACAACTTGATGTGCCGCGCCTTCGGGCAGGTAAGCATAGGCGCGAATTCCAAGATCACTGTGACGCCCATCCACTTCCAAACGAAGCTGTCCTTCCAACACAAAGATGAACCGCTGCGCCGCAGTCGGTCCGAGTTCGCCTCCGGATTCGAATTCCGCTGTGTACTGCACAAATCTCGCCCCCAACGCGGGACCAGCATGTACGATCGCTGAGCACGTTTTCATGCCCGGCAATGTCGTGCGAACGAAAGTATCCGGCGTCAGAAGCACATGGTTGTGTTGTTGGGAGCTGCGCGTGAGACCGAGTCTATGCACGGCACATCCTTTTTAGGAATTCAGAGGAACTCGCAAGCTGATCCAGCAAATGCAATCCGCATTCGAGCGCCTTTGCGACGTCTTCCGTCTCAACCGATTCCGCAGGGTCGTGGCTGATGCCCCCGGGCGTCCGCAGAAAGACCATTGCCACAGGTACCTTTTCGGCCAGCATCATCGCATCGTGGCCCGCGCCGCTGACCATGCGATGTGGCTGGCTGCCTGTCCTGCGAATCGCTTCCGCAATCTGCTCGACAAGAAACGCATCCATAGCTATCGCGCTCTGGCTCAACAATACTTTTCGCCGCAACGACAACCCGCGTCGCGCAACAATTTCCTCTGCCTGACGAACAAGCATTTCCGCCACGCGTTCGCGGACTTCATCCGAGGTATGACGAAGATCTAAAGTCGCGCGTACTTTGCCGGCAATCACATTGGTCGCTCCTGGCTCCGCCTCGATCTGCCCCACGGTTGCTACTAAGCCTGGATGGCTCTTAGCCGTACGCTCCACGGCAACGATCCACTCTGCCGCCGCGGCGACCGCGTCGCGCCGCAGATCCATCGGTGTCGTACCCGCGTGGTTGGAGCGCCCTAAAAATATAAACTCCATGCGAGTCTGACCCGCGATCGCCTCAACGACTCCGAGTCCGAGCCCGAGCGACTCCAACACCGGCCCCTGCTCGATATGAAACTCCAAGTATGCCGACGTATCCTCACTCAACATCGCGCGCGGAATTTCCGAGGGATTCAATCCAAACTTTTCGATCGCTGCTCGAATCGAAATTCCATTCACATCCCGCTGACTCAGCAGCTCTTCATCCAGCCGACCGACCAACGCGCGGCTGCCAATAAACGGCGTGCTGAACCGTACGCCCTCTTCCTCAGAAAATCCGATAATCTCGATTCCGAATGGAAATCGCTTACCGTCCAAAGCTTCGAGAATCGCAACCGCCATCACTACTCCGAGAACACCATCGTAGGCTCCAGCATTTGGAACCGTATCGAGGTGCGATCCGAGAAGCAGCCTCGGCGCGTTCGCGTGTGCGCCCTCATAGAATCCCCGCAAATTTCCAGCCGCATCCACCCTCACCTCAGCTCCCACCGCATTCAGCCAATCGGCGATCTCCCGATGACAATCGCGCAGCGCCGCAGAAAGAAACGTCCGCCGCGTGCTGCCAAAATCTTCCGAGAACCCCGCCAGCCTTTTGCAGCGAGCAACGACCTTTTCGGCTTGCGCGCGAATTATTGCCTTCTCAAATATCGACACGTAGTCCTTAGCCTGTTCTGCGAATGCGTGCCTCGATATAGCCGTGCGGCTCGTCGATCGGCACAAAAATCTCGTTAGGATTGTTCTGGTCAAACCGCGCCAGATCCGCCAACAAATAGTGGTTGTTCGGCAGCGTCAGCTCGATTTCTTCAACCTCAGCAACATTCGCGAGAACGGCTTCACCCATTGCATACAACGTGTGTTGCACGGACTTGCTGGTATGGCCGGCAAAGGTGCGCAGCAAAATTTCGCGGATCTTGGATCGTAAAGGTACAAAGGATGCGCCTGAGGACGAGTAGTTCCAACTCGCACGCACGACGCTGCCAAACAAGCGGTCAGCCATCTCCGGCAAAGTAGTCAACGAATCCTTAATGAACCCAACAAATTCTGAGCCCGCCGTTTTCAGTATCACCAGATTTTCAAACCCCGAGCGGATGGACAGCACGCCACTCCGCGCAGCTCTAATCTCAGCTGTCTGGCGCTCGCCGCTCGATTGCACAAAAGTAGTTGGATGGGCCATTCCGTCTAGATGAAGATGCTCCCAGGTATTTTCCAAGAGTGTGACTCGCACCGCTGAGATTTGCGGGTTTCGGTCCAGTAAGAAAGAGATCACCTCTTTACCAAAATCTTCCATGCACTCCGCCAAGGATCTTCCTGCCAGCGAATACACAATGTTCTTCATCGTATCTGTCGGAAGAATGTTGCTGTTGTCGCCATGCACAAAACACGACTCAAAATCTCCTTCCACAAGAATCTCTACCGTCCATTCGCGAAAATCGTGCCGGTCAGGATGCCGCTTCACTTTCACAACACGGACTCGCGACTTGCCGTACCTGTTTTCCGCCAGTGTGATCATCGAATCAGCTTCCCCGGTACGTCGTAAAGCCATACGGACTCAGAAGCAACGGAATGTGAAAGCGCGATTCGCCCTCGCGCACCTCGAACGTAATTTCCACGACCGGATACAATCCCACAATATTCTGAATTAGGTGATAGCTGCCCGTATCGAAGGCTAAACGGTAGAGGCCAGCGCGAAGAACTTCGTTCTCGGGCAGCACGTCATCGCAGCGGCCGTCTGCGTCCGTGCGTGACGAATGTAACACCACCCATTCACCTCCAGAGTCTTGCCTCTCCAGCCGGACCGGCACATCCTTCGCTGGTTTACCCAGGGCAACATCCAGAACATGTGTCGAGACTCGTTTCATCTAGAGAGCCATTTCTTCAGCCGAAGGTGCGTGATCAGTCGTTGCTGCTCGGCGGCTTCAATCAATTCCGCTGCTGCTTCGTTCCGCACGCGTCTGCGAAGAATTTCCAGAATTTCCGTGGCCGCTTTGCCCGCGGCGCAAACGATAAAAATGCGATTGAAGCGCCGTTCATAAGTGCGATTCCATTCCGCCAGGGCAACTTTGACGTCTTCGGCCGAAGCGCCAACTCGGCGCTGTTCTTCTTTGGACCAATTCGCAGACTGCGTCGGAACGGCGGGCGACGGCGATTCGCCAATCCGTGGATGACTGCGAAACGCCTCCATCCAATCGGATTCCGCCAGACTTTTCCAGACTTGATCGCACGCAGTCAACAAACCTGTTTCATCGACGATCGGCCTTCGCGCCGCCATCCCGTATGCCCAGGAATTTGAACCGCAACAAGACAAGATCTCCTCCGCCGCTTCATCCGACCGTAGGCCATTCCACCGCGCCAGCACATCGCTCATGTTTTCATTTCGCTCGCGCTGAGCTGCTGAAGATATTCCGCTACCAGATTCCCCGCCACTGCCACGCGATATCGGGCTGAAGATCGAATGTCGTCAATCGGACGAACCTCCGAGGCTGCCGTGGTTCTCGCCAGCTGCAAAAGCTGCGGGTCGATCCGTTTTCCATTTACGGCTCGCTCTGTGGCGGTTAAACGAAGCGGAACCGGTGCCACGCTTCCCACCGCGAGTCGAATGTCCTCGACAAAGCCGTCCGCGAACCGCCCCAGCGCGGCCAGGCAAACTTTTGCGATCGCTTGAGCATTGCGTGCTGCAACCTTACGCGCATGCGCATAATACTCCGGAAATCGTCTCTTCAGGCAGATGGCTCGAATCAGCTCATCGGGCGCGATCTGCGTCTCCCGGTAGTTGATATGAAAACTCGTGTACGGTACGCGCCGTTCGCCACGCGCCGATATGAGAAGCAGTTCCGCTTCATAAACCAGAAGCGCAGGGAGGGAATCTGCCGCGGGTGAAGCATTCACAATATTTCCGCCGATGGTGCCACGATTCTGGTTAGCGATTCCGCCAGTCCAGCGCGCCGCACGAGATAGCAGCGTGAACTCCCGATTCACAATTTCATGTTCGCTGAGATCCGTATAAGTGCAACCCGCGCCAATCTGAATTTCGTCGGCTGAAAGTTCAATGCGACGCAACTCCGGAAGGTTCCAGATACTAACCAGCTTGCGCGCTGCCAATTTGCCCGCGGCGTATTGCACCATCACATCCGTGCCGCCGGCGATTGGAAGCCATACGCCAGGCTCCTGCGCCAGAAGCGATAACACGGCAGACAAAGTATGTGGACTGACAATCTCGTACTCGGAGGGATGCGCCCTCATGTCGCGGCTCCGCGGCGTCCCGCTTCCGCGACTGCTTCGATAATTTGCATGTAGCCGGTGCATCGGCAAAGATTGCCGGACAATCCTTCGCGGATGTCTTCCAGCGTTGGCCGTGGTTTCTTGTTTAGAAGGTGAACGGCGGCGAGAATCATTCCCGGAGTACAGATGCCGCACTGGGCGCCGCCGCAATCAAGAAAAGCCTGCTGCAACACTCCTAAACGGCCGTCGCAAGCCAGTCCCTCAATTGTCACGATGTTGGCGCCACTCGCCTGCAGCACGGGTATGAGGCAGCTATTTACCAATAATCCGTCCATCAAAACGGAGCAAGATCCGCATTCGCCCTCTCCACACCCTTCCTTGGTTCCCGTCAATCCGAGTTCGTGTCGCAACACGTCCAGCAGGCGTTCCATCGCGTGCACCCTCACGGTTGCCAATTGCCCATTTACCGTGAAAGCGATCTCGCATTTCGCGGGATCCTGCGAAGACGCGCTCATATTTGTCCTCGTGCCGAAGAGGATGCAATCTCCGGCACCCCCGGTTTGGCTAGTGCATCGAAAATATCTTCTGGCAGTAGCGGTATCGAATTGAAGCGAACGTGCACCGCATCTTCAATAGCGTTAATGATCGCCGGAGCCGGGCCGTCCATCGGTAGTTCACCGATTCCCTTCGCGCCAAATGCGCCGTGAACGTTGCCCAGTTCTTCGAAAAAAACTCGAATAGCGGGCAGGTCAGCGGAAGTAGGCATGATGTAGTTGGTCATCTGGCCGTTCTGCATGCGCCCGTGCTGCCAAATCACTTTCTCGTACAACGCGAACCCAATGCCCTGTGCGATTCCACCAATGATTTGACCATTCGCTAGAACCGGGTGAAGCACCTTTCCCACTTCTTGAAATGCCACGAAGTCATCAACAGATACGCTATAGGTTGTCAGGTCCACCGTAACTTCGGCAACGTAAACGGCCCAGGCAAACGCTGCATAAGCCGAGCCGCGATATTTTTCTTCATCCCAAAAAATCTCCTTTGGTTGTTGGTAGCGCGCCAAGCTTCGCAAGGTTCCGTGTTCCGCAACATGGGCGCGGCATGCGTCGCGAAATTCTTCGGGGGAATAGGAGCTCCCGAGCTTGCCGCTGGCGGTTAGGGTTTGCCTGATTCCCAGAGCAGCCGATTGCAGGAGCTTCCCAACCACCATAATCGTACGGGACGCCACCGTGGGGCCGCTATTCGGCACTTCTTGCGTATCTGGTTGTGCGATTCCGACGTCTTCGTATCTCAGCTCGAGCGCTTCGGCCGCGATCTGGCACAGCACGGTGTTCGTGCCCTGCCCAAATTCGGTACTGGAGACCAGGATGCGCACGCTTCCGTCCGCGCAACCCTCCAAGCCCACCACTGATCCGAGATAGCGTTCACCGGAACCGGTAAATCCCGCGCCGTGCAAAAACGCGGC
>Ga0070709_10001452_pt1 | contig 12769 bp, 10 predicted proteins | sample LARL51metaG_FD_65449 | JGI IMG/M metagenome (GOLD analysis project Ga0070709, IMG submission 65449) | Corn, switchgrass and miscanthus rhizosphere microbial communities from Kellogg Biological Station, Michigan, USA - LAR L5-1 metaG | ecosystem: Host-associated > Plants > Roots > Rhizosphere ...
CACGCGCGGCCATTGGCTTCGGTGCGTTGCCGCCGCCCGGCTTCAGATGAAATTCGTAAGTCATCAGATGCCATGGCGCGGCCGCGTCCTTGCCGTCGGGCATCTTCGGATCGCCGCGCTTCTCGATCTTCGCGACCAGTTCGTCCTTCACGCCGAACACCACGTCGGAGTCGAGATATTTGTCGCCGTCGATGAAGACATGGGTGATCAGCGGCTCGTAGCCTTTTGCGTTGACGAGGAAATGCACATGCGCCGGCCGCATCGGATGGCGCTTGGTCTGCATGATCATCTCGCCGACCGGCCCGTCGGTCGGTATGGGATAGCTGCAGGGCAGGATGGTGCGGAAGTAGAAACGGCCGTCGGCGTCGGTGACGAAGCGCGCGCGCGACGTCGGACCATGCGTCGCATAGGAAGGCTTCTGCGAGTCGTAGAAGCCGTCATCGTCGGCATGCCAGATATCGACGGGGACGCCGGCCAGCGGCTTGCCTTGCAGATCCGTGACGCGGCTCTGCACGAACATCCTCTCGCCGGTCTTGTTGTGCGGCGAAATGTCTGCGCCATGCGCCATCTGCTTGTGGTCGCCGACATAGAACGGGCCAAGCACGGTGGTCTGCGTCGCGCCCTCGCGCTCGCGATGGTTCACCGCATCGACCAGCATCGAGACGCCCAGCACGTCGGACAGCAGGATGAACTCCTGGCGGATCGGCGTGCAGGTCTGGCCGGTGCGCGTCAGGAAATCGATCGCATATTCCCACTCCTCGAAGGTGAGCCCAGTCTTGCGCACGTAATCGTGGAGCGACTTCACCAGCTCCTGCAGCAGGAACCTCGCCCTCGGGTCCGGGGCGCTCTCAAAGCTCTTGACGACCGCGGCGGTCAGATCGGCTTCTTTGAATTGGGTCATGACAATGTCCTGCAAGCTGTCTTTCAAACGCGGAGAGAGCCTACACCGATAGCGGCCTTCGGGTAAGCGGGGGCGGGTTGGAACACGCCCGCCTTTCAGCTATCAAGAACATTCTCGCGTACCGGAGATCAGCTGATGCTCGCCCCCACCCCCGCCTCGCCCGAATCCGTCGGCATGTCCAAGGCCGGCCTCGACCGGATCGAGGCTCATTTGAAACGCCGCTACATCGACCAGGGGCGGTTCCCGGGAACCCAAACGCTTGTCTACCGCCGCGGCAAGGTCGTCCATCAGGCCGTGCAGGGTTTTGCCGACGTCGAGCGCAAGGCGCCGGTGAAGGACGACACGATCTTCCGCATCTATTCGATGACCAAGCCGATCACCAGCGTTGCCTTCATGATGCTGTTCGAGGAGGGCCGCGTCGCACTCGACGAGCCCGTCGCCAAATACATTCCGCAATGGAAGGACCTCGGCGTCTTCGCGGGTGGAACCGCGCCGAATTTCCTGACGCGGCCGGTGTCGCGGCCGATGCTGATCGTCGACCTGCTGCGCCACACCTCGGGGCTCACCTACGGCATCCAGCAGCGCTCCAATGTCGATGCCGCCTACAGGGAGAAGAAGATCGGCGGAGTCGAGATCGTGGGATCGCTCGATACGATGATCGAGGAGCTAGCAAGCATACCGCTCGAGTTCTCGCCGGGCGAGGCCTGGAACTATTCCGTCTCCACGGATGTGGTCGGCTACCTCGTGGGCAGGATCTCGGGCCAGCCGTTCGAGCAATTCCTGCAAGAGCGGATCTTCAATCCGCTCGGCATGAAGGACACAGCCTTCCACGTGCCAAAGGAGAAAGCGCATCGCTTCGCGGCCTGCTATTCCGCCGACGTGAAGACGAGCAGCTTCAAGCTGCAGGACGATCCCGCGACAAGTCCTTTCCTCGCGCCGCCGACGTTCGTTTCAGGCGGCGGCGGCCTGTGCTCCACGGCGGCAGACTACCTCACCTTCTGCCGCGCATTGATCAATGGCGGCGAAGTCGGCGGCGTCCGGCTGCTGGGTCCGAAGACCTTGCGGCTGATGACGTCAAATCACCTGCCGGGCGGCCTCTATCTGCCGGCTCTGTCGCGCTCGATGTTCTCCGAATCGACCTATGACGGCATCGGCTTCGGCCTCGGCTTCGGCGTCAACATGGACCCGGCAAGGACGCTGCTCCCCGGCAGCGCCGGCGAATATTACTGGGGCGGCGCGGCCTCGACCGCGTTCTGGATCGATCCGGCGGAAGAGCTGATTGCGATCTTCATGACCCAGGTGCTGCCGTCCAGCGCCTATCCAGTGCGGCGCGAGTTGAGGACCCTGGTCTATTCCGCGATCACGGACAGCAACCTCTGAGGGGTTCCGCCCCCGCCCCTGCAACAAAATCTTTGGAGCCTCCCGAAGCTTCTCCTATGCTCGACCTGTTGAGGGTGGGAATCGCGTGCCAAAGCCGTCATTATCCGTGCGCCTTGTGCTGCTGGTCGCGGGTACAACGCTGCCTCTGATCGTTTTCGCCGTCGGCATCATCTTTCACAATTATCTGAACGACCGCAGGGATGTGACCGCACGCGTGCTGCAGACCGTGCGCAGCGTCCGTATCACGCTCGACGCCGAGATCCAGCGAATGACCGGAGGGCTGCAGGTGCTGGCGCTGACGGATACGCTGAAGAACGGCGACTTCGACGGCTTTCGCCGCATCGCACAGGGTTTTGTCGAGCAATACAGCAGGGGCGGCCTTATCCTGGTGGCCGATCGCGACGGGCGCATGCTGTTCTCCTCGCTCAACGCCGATACCGCGAGCTTGCCCTTGCGCAACAACCGCGACATCGTCGCAAAGGTATTCGAGACCGGGCACCCGCAATATTCCAACCTGTTTATCGGCGCAGCAAAGAAGGCACAGATCGTGACCGTCGAGGTGCCCGTGTTTCGCGACGGCAGGGTGATCTACGACATCTCCTTCACGCCTCCGCTCGAGACGTTTCAGAACATTCTCGAAAGGCAAAGGCCGAACGGCGACTGGACGCTGTCGCTGCTCGACGGCAACGGCATCGTGTTCGGCCGCGTCCCGAACCCGCAGGAAAGTTTCGGCAAGCGCGCCACGGCCTCCATTCTGGACGCCATGCTGCGCAGATCGGAGGCGGTGCAGCCGACAGTGTCGCTGGACGGCGAGCATCTGATGTCGGGCTTCGTCCACTCGCCGCTGACCGGATGGATCGTCGCTGCGGGAATCTCGGAGAGATCGCTCGCCGCGCCGCTATGGCGCAATCTCGCCATTGCCAGCGTGATCGGGATCGTGCTGCTCGCGATCGGGCTTGCCTTTGCGGTCCGGATGGCGACGACGATCGCGCGCGGCGAGACGCTGCATGACCTTCTGATCGAGGAGCTCAATCATCGCGTGAAGAACACGCTGGCCATCCTGCAGGCCATCGCGGTGCAGACCTTCCGGAGCGCGACCCGCGCCGAGCGCGAGAAATTCGAGGGCCGCCTCGGCGCGCTGGCGGACACGCACAATCTGTTGAGCGAGGAGAAGTGGCAGGGATCGGAGCTTGCCGAGCTCATCGAGCGCGTGCTGCGCCCCTATCTCCTGACCAGTCCCCGGCGGGTCAAGATATTCGGCCCCCGGGTGCCGCTGCCCCCGCGCCACGCGGTCGTGCTGTCGATGATCGTGCACGAGATCGCGACCAATGCTGCGAAATACGGCGCGCTATCCAACGAGACCGGCCAGGTCACGCTGGACTGGGACGTGCTCCAGGAGACTCCGCCGAAGCTGCGGTTGATCTGGACCGAAGCCGGCGGACCGCCCGTGGTCGCGCCGGTCCAGCGCGGATTCGGCTCGCGGCTGATCGAGCGCAGCACGCGCGATCAGCTGGGCGGCGAAGCCACGGTCGATTTCCTGCCGCGCGGCGTGGTTTATACGCTACTCTGCTCGCTGGAAGAGAAGAGCTAGATCCGGCGGACCGGATGAATGCGATGCAAAGAGGCGATGCGGTGGCGCCATCGTTGGACCGGGTACAGCAGACGCTGGCTGTAGACATCGCCTACACGATATCGCGCATGAAGGTTCTCGAACGGCTTCCGGGAAATCCGGTTCACATCAATATCCGATGGGTAGATGAAACGGCCGTTGCCCTGATGGCCCGGCTCCCATCTTTCGCTCGTGTGGTCGGCCTACGTGCGGGGCACGAGCCATGCATCGAAGGACTGGTCTCGTGGTATCGCGAGCATGGGATCAGGCCGACCTTCGAGATGATCCCCGGACATCACACCATAGGCATCGGACGCGAGCTGACACGGCTCGGCTTCTTCCAGTCCGGATTTCACGCTTGCCTCATGGGCGAGCCGACGAGATCACCCACTAATGCTGATGCGCCGGCCGCGATTGAGAAGGTCGAAAGCAGCAGCGCAATGGAGGACTATCTTCATGCTTACATGGCCGGTTGGGAAATTGCCGAAAAGGATCAGGCCCAGTTCAAGGCCAACGTTCGGCCCTGGCTCGACCAGGCTGGATGGTCACTTTATGTCGGTCGGCTCAACGGTCAGCCGGCAGCCGCCGCGACTCTCTATGTGAAAGACAGGATTGGCTACCTCGCGGATGCGACGACAAAGCCGGAATTCCGGCGCCACGGTTTTCAATCTGCGATGCTTCGGAGACGAATTTCCGACGCCGCCGCAGCCGGCGTCGACATTGTCTTCAGCGGTTGCACGCCGTTCTCAACCAGCCACCGCAACATGGAACGCGTCGGATTGCGAGTTCAATTCATGCGGGGGCTTTGGACAGAGGGCTAGGCGCAAGCCCAATAGGCACCGATATGGCGCCTAGCCGAAGCTCTGCAGTGCGGGAAAGGTCTCAAGCAGCCAGATGCTGACATTGGACACCGCACCGGTCAGAAAGCCGATGCCGGTGACGATCATCAAGACTCCCATCGCTCGCTCCACCGTCACAAGATGCCGCTTCATGCGGCCCAGCACCGAGGAGAAGCGTTCCACCATAAAGGCCGCGATCAGGAAGGGAATGCCGAGGCCGGCGGAATAGACCGCAAGCAGCCCCGCTCCCTTGGCAACGGTCGCTTCCGCCGCCGCGATCGACAGGATGGCCGCGAGGATCGGCCCGATGCAGGGCGTCCAGCCGAATGCGAAGGCAAGCCCCATCACATAGGCGCCCCAGAGGCCGACGGGCCGGGGAATCGAAACGCGCCCTTCCCGCATCAAGAGGCCGATCCGGGTCAGCCCGAGGAAGTGCAGTCCCATCAGGATGATGACGATCCCGGCCAGGATCGAGAGCTGCGCCGACCAGGCGTGAATCAACCCGCCGATCAGCGAGGCGCTGGCCCCCAGCAAGACGAAGACGGTGGAGAAGCCGAGCACGAACAGCAGCGCAGAAACCATCACCGCGCGCCGCGAAGCGGCCTTGCTCTCATCATTGGCGACGTGCTCGATCGTGGCGCCGGTGAGATAGATAAGATAGGGCGGGACCAAGGGAAGCACGCAGGGCGATAGAAAGCTGATCAGACCGGCAATCAACGCCGCCGGGATCGAAACGTTTTGGATCATGCCGTCATCGCCATCTCGTCGCGCTGGGGCTGGCCGGCCAGCCTACCCCCGGTGCTACGTTGCATAGCTACGGGCCGTATCGATGGCGAGGAGTTTTCGCAATCACAAATGCGGCATCGCACCCAAGCGCAGACTCAACAACGTTTGCGTCGCGGAACGGAAAGCTATTTGACCACACGAAGCGGGGGCCGGCGCCGCCCGGATCGGCCTTCGCTTTCCGGTAGCATGATCTCCTCGCAGAGTGCCTTCAACTCGGAGTCTGCGATCCGGTTGAGCTTCATCCGGAGATCGAGAATCGCCACCGAGATCATGTGCGCGGTGTCATTTTTGCCAACATCCAGCAGAGCGGCCCGGCATTCCTCGAGGGTCTCAAGAACAGTAAGCAGTTGCTCGTCTGAATTAACCACCGGCCCTCATTCCATTGCCCTGCCCGCCATGGCCTTCGCCGCCTTGGCCCGGCTTGCCCGTTGCCCGGCGTTGCCGAGCCACCGCAGCGTCGTCGCGGCGCCCCGGTCTGCACGATGGAGAAACCCACCGGTAGGCAGATATTCCTGATGCGGTTCGACGAAGGACGAACCGAAAATCGCCGGATTGGTCGCGGGAGCGCTGGAGCGATGACGGAAAGCCAAAAAGGCGCCTTTATCTTTCGAACTACCGCAAATTGTGCCCCACCATCCTCATGATACCGTTCATATCTGTAAGGTTGAAAGTTAAAACAATGGGGATTCGTCCCGCCACGGTTGTAGTCCGCGCAGGTTTCTGTCAAATTTAGCAGACAGGAAGGACTTGTATGCATCTGGAGATGGACAGGGGCGTTCCGCTAGAAGAACGCCGGAGGGTGGCTCTCACCAGTCTGAAGGACTGGGATGCTGCGCGGGTTTTCCTGGAAGTGGCCCGCTGCGGCAGCTTCCGCTCCGCCGCCGAAAAGCTTGGCCTGTCCATCAACGCGGTACGCCGCCGAATCGGCGATTTCGAGCGCCAAACAGGCGCTACCATGTTTATCCGCGACGTCCATGGCGCCCGCCTGACCGAGGAAGGCGTGCATATCGTCGCCGCCGTCGAGCGGATGGAAGCGGCAGCCTTTGATCTGCTGCGCGCCAGCGTGTCGGCCAGCAACGACTTGTCCGGCGAAATCAGGGTCGCGGTGACGGAGGGTCTCGGGACTTTCTGGCTCGCCCCTCGCCTCGTCGGATTTCAACGTACGTATCCAAATATCCTGATTGATCTGCACTGCGCGACACGCAGCGTCGATGTGTCGCGGCATGAGGCCGACGTCGCCATCCAGCTGTCGCGGTCGGAGGTCCTGGACGTCAAGCAAGTCCGGCTCGGCCGGATGCACCTGATGTTCTTTGCCAGCGAGCATTACCTCAACACCTATGGCGTGCCGAGGACCGCGAACGAACTGGTCAAGCACCGGCTCGTGATGTCCGACGAGGTGGTGGCCAAGGATGCATTCGCGAGCCTGTTTCCGGGCTACACCGAGCGCGACCTCGTGGTGATGAAGGCCAACGTTTCGAGCGCCAATTACTGGGCGGTCGCAAACGGAGCCGGCGTCGGCATGTTTCCAACCTACGCACAGGCGCCGGGCGGCGCCCGGCTCGTGCCGCTCGATATCGATGCACGATGGTCGCTCGACATCTGGCTCTCCTATCATCCAGGCAGTGGCCGCATCCCCCGGGTGCGGCACATGATCGACTGGCTGATTGAGGCCTTCAATCCCGCCAAATACCCCTGGTTTGGAGATGAGTTCCTCCATCCGCGGGAGTTCGAGGCGGTCAACATGGGTGAACCCCCGACCCAATTGCTCGGGGGCTTTCAAACCGAAGGACGGTGAGACGAGAAATGAACAAATCAGCCGCAAAGAAGATGAAGCAACGCAGTGCCGGTAAACCCGACATTGAACTCGGCAAACGCATCCGACTGAGACGCGTCGAGCAGAAGATCTCGCAAGCCGAGCTCGGCGACAAGCTCGGTGTGAGCTTCCAGCAGGTGCAGAAGTACGAGAAGGGCGTCAACCGTGTCGGCGCCGCGCGCCTGCAGCAGATCGCCAACGCGCTCGATGTGCCCGTCACGTTCTTCTACGACGGCGACAACAAGGCGCGTGAAGTCGAGAGTCTCCTCTTCCTGGACAGCGCATTCAGCCTGCGGTTGTTGCGCGCCTACAGCAAGATCAAGGACCAGACGGTGCAGCGCCAGCTGGTGTCCTTGATGGAATCGATCGCCGCTAACGAGGAATAGGCGCGAGGGCACGGGGGCCTGACGCCATTCCCGATCGATCATCGCGCAGCGCTTGCGCCGCGGATGTGGTCGATCAAGTTGACGGGATCAGCTGGCAAGCCATGGCCGCGCCAGGCCACATGCTGGTCAGGGCGCGACAATACCAGACTGCCGCCATCGTAAGCGGGCGGCAGCGGTGTTGCTACGTCCACAATCCTGAGCGGTACGCCTCGCGCCCGCGCCGCGCCGGCAAGCGGCGTCGCGTCGATCCTTGGATCGAGGCGCAGCAAGGTGAACTCGGGGCCCATCGCGTCATACAGCGAGCTTCCGTCCTCGCGGAAAAAATGCGGCGTGCGGCAACCCGGCACCGTGGATGGCGTGTAGCTGTTCATGGTGTAGGAAGGCTGCGCGGCGCCGTCATAGGCAATGATGGGCGAGCGATCGTAATAGGCGCCGAAGTTCAGCCCGGCGCAGGCATATTGCTGGACGTTGATCTCGTAGGTGAGGCGCCCGACCTCGCGCCGTGCAGCTTCGCCGCGCGCCCCCTCCTCCTCGATCTCTCCCGGCACCGCGCCGCGGCGCTTGATCTCGGCCTCCGCATGCGACATCGCAAAGCGCGAGACCTGGCTCGTGATCGGCAACCGTTCGGCTTCATAGGCATTGAGGATATTTTCCGGCGCCCAGCCGTTGAGATGTGCCGCCAGAAGCCATGACAGGTTCATCGCGTCGGCAATGCCCGCATTCATGCCGTAGCCGGCATAGGGCACCCAGATATGCGCGGCATCGCCCGCGATGAACGCACAGCGGTCGCGAAAGGCGTTCGCGATCAGGCGGCGGCCATACCAATCCTCTTTCGAGATGATCTCGTATTCGAATTCGGCGCCGACGCCGAGGATCGTGCGCAGGCAGCCATCGCGGTCGACCGCTTCGAAATCGTCCTCGTTCGGCCTCAGGTAATTGTGGACCAGCCAGCGTTCGCGTCCGTCGATCGCATAGACCATGCCCGAGCGGCGCGGATTGATGGCGCCGGTGCCCCAGGCGCTTTCATGCTGCTGGCGATCGATCAGGCCGGGCGCGCGGATGAAGGTGGACTGCACGCGCTGGATGATGGCGTCGCCCGAGAATTCGGCGCCGATCGCCTTGCGGACGATCGATCGCGCGCCGTCGCAGCCGACCAGGAAACGGCAATTGATCCGGCTGAGCTCGCCGCTGTCGAGATTGCGCACCGAGACATCGGCGCAAGTGTCCTCGATGACGACATCCTCGACCGAGCTGCGGTTGATGAGGGTGATACGCGATTGCGAGGCCGCGTGCTCAAATAAAATCGGCTCGAGGAAGATCTGGTTGATGCGGTGCGGCGGCTCCGGCGTCGGCCAGTTCGAGTCCGCCGCATCTGTCGCAGTGAAGCGGTCGCGGCGGCAGGGAATCCTGATGCGGGTCAGTTCCTGCCCCGTGAACGAGGTGCGATAGCTGATGTCGTGCGGATAGTCGGCGGGCAATCCCGCATTGCGGATCTTTTGCGCGATGCCGAGCCGGCGAAAAATCTCCATCGTGCGGGCGGCAACGTGATTGCATTTCGGCTCCGGCGGCGCCGCGCGCGCCCGCGTTTCCACGACGGTCACGCTGATGCCGCGCCAGGCCAGGTCGATGGCGAGCGTGAGCCCGACCGGCCCCGCCCCGACAATCAGCACATTGCTTTCATTCATTCGGCTTCGGCACCCGACTTCTTGACGATGTCGGCCCAGCGATCGACCTCGGACTTGATGTAATCGCCAAAACTGTCCGGCGTCGACCCCGGCAGCGGCTCGATAGCAATGCTGGTGAACCGCTCGCGGGTCGACGGATTGTCGAGGAGCTTCTTGATCTGCGCGGCCAGCGCATCGACGACCGGACGCGGGGTGCCGGCCGGGGCGACCACACCCTGCCAGGCCACGAGTTCATAGCCGGCAAGTCCGCCTTCGCCGATGGTCGGGATGTCGGGTGCGGCCGTAACCCGCTTCGGCGTGGTCACGCCCAGCACCCGCACCTTGCCTTCCTTGATCTGCTGCAGGGCCGGCTGCAGGTCGACGATCATGAACGGGATATGGCCCGCGATCACGTCGAGCATGGCGGGCACGCTGCCGCGATACGGCACGTGACGAATATCGATGCCGGCCGCGGATCGCATCATCTCGGCGGCGAGGTGTTGCGGACTGCCATTGCCCGCCGAACCATAGGCCAGCCCCGGATTGGATTTGGCGTAGGCAATGAACTCGGCGAGCGTTTTGGCAGGGATCGACGGATTGATGATCAACGCGAACGGCACGCCTGCGACCAGCGCGACCGGCGCAAAATCCTTGACGGGGTCGTAGGGCAGCTTCTTGTAAAGCCATTTGTTGATCGCGAGCGTCGTCGACGTCGCCATCAGCAGGGTGTAGCCGTCGGGCTCGGAATGGGCGACCTGCTCGGCGCCGAGCGTGGTGCCGGCGCCCGGCTTGTTCTCGACCACGACAATCGCGTTCAGTCCCGTCTTGATCTGTTCGGCGATCAGCCGGCCGAGCAGATCAGTCGTGCCGCCGGGCGGATAAGGCACGATCATCTTGATGTTGCGGCTCGGATAGGCGCCCTGCGCAAGGACAGGCCGGCTGCCCAGCATCGCAAGCCCGCCGCCAACACCTATCAACGCCTGCCGGCGCGTCAACTTCATGAGACCTCCCTGACGTCCCTCAGCGCTGGTTTCGCTGATGGGACTGCCTTGCGACATATCAAAGGCAGGCTTTATCAAAGGCAGCCTTGGGCAGAAAGGCAACCAAAAGTCCTACCCCCCATGTCGGACTGATGTGTCGGCCCGATATGTCGGGCTGTTCCTGTTCGGGCACGCCAAGAATCACCTATAAATCGCAATATCAAATCAAATGTAACGCACAGATGAATCGTCGCGAGCCCAGAGCAGCCACCAAGCAAGGCAACCGCGACCCGAACATTGGCGCGAACGGCGGCTTCGCTGCGGCCGAAGTGCTGGGCGAACTACAGGCCGGGCGGCTTCTCGAAGCCCAGGTGCGCTGTCGACAGCTGCTCGAGACGGGCCCCGGAGATCCCGAGCTCCTGCATGCGATGGCGCTGATCTATCTCAACGCCGCCGAGTACGATCACGCCGTCGAATGGGCATCGCGCGCGATCCGACAGGAGCCAAAACCTTCTTTTCTGGCGACGCTCGGGACCGCGCTGCGACGCTCGGGACGTCTGGAAGACGCGTCGAAGGTCTTCGACAAGGCCATTCAGCTCAAACCGGACGACGCAGCGCTTTGGAGCAATCTCGGCGGCGTGCTCGAGGAGCTGGCACGGCAATCCGACGCCGTGTTGTGCTATCGGCAGGCGCTGACACTCGATCCGCATCATCTCGAGGCCGCATGCGGCAGTGCCGCCTGCCTCCACAATCTGGGACGGTTCGAAGAAGCTCTCGTTCAGTGCGACCTGTGCGAGCAGCTGCGACCACACAACGCCGCGACATTAAGCTTGCGCTCGGTCGTGCTGAGAGGATTGAAGAGGTACGAGGACTATCTGGCCGATGCCCGCCGGGCACACGCCCTCGATCCCAAAAACGCCGGGCTGTGCGCCAATGTCGGCGACGCCCTTCTGCTGCTCGATCGCCTCGAGGAGGCATTGGAGTGGTTCGATCGGGCACTTGACCTCCTGCCCTCCTTCAAGCTCGCCCTCGACAACAAATCGAAGGTGCTGAGGAGGATGCACCGTTTCGACGAGCTCATGACGACGTACCATCAGCTCAGATCGATTGATCCCTCGGACGCTCGGGTCGAACTGAATTTGGCGCACGATCAATTGTGGCTGGGGAATTTCGAGGCGGGATGGAGGGGCCGCGAAGCGCGGTGGCGGGTGTCGGGTCTGCCGATCGCCTTCCCCGATGGTCCCGGCGCGCCCTGGCTTGGCGAGGCCCGCATCGCCGACAAGACCATCCTGATTTACTCGGACGAGGGACTTGGGGATGCCATTCAGTTCACACGTTATGTGCCATTGCTGGCGGCGCGCGGCGCTCGTGTGATCCTCGCGGTGCAGGATTCGCTTCAGCCTCTTCTCTCGACATTGCCTGGCCTGTCGCAGTGTGTCGCGCGTTCCGACACGGGGTTGCCGGAAGTGGACTTTCGCTGTCCCGTCATGAGCCTGCCCTTTGCATTCGGGACAACGCTCGGCGCCATCCCGCCAGCGGTCCGTTTGTCTGCGCCAGAGGATCGTGTCGCGGCCTGGCAAGAGCGCCTCGGCTCCCGCGACAGGTTGCGCGTCGGCCTGGTGTGGTCGGGCAGTCTTGGTCATCCCAATGACCGGGAGCGATCGATCGCCCTGCAGTCGTTGACGCCCATTCTGAATGTCGACGCGACTTTCGTAAGCTTGCAGAAGGACCCACGCCCGGATGACGGGGCTCTGCTGCTTGAACGAACCGAGATCATCGATCTCACCGCCCATCTGACCGACTTCACCGAGACGGCGGCTCTCGTGTCCTGCCTCGATCTGGTGATCACCGTGGACACCAGCATCGCTCACCTTGCCGCGGCCATGGGGTGCCCGACCTGGATCATGCTGCCCCATACGCCCGACTACCGCTGGCTGCTGAACCGCGATGACAGCCCCTGGTATCCCGCCGTTCGCCTGTTCCGGCAGACCAAAAGCCGGGACTACGCAACCGTCATCGAACGTGTCCATGCCGAGCTCTCTGTGATGACCGCAAGCAGGCGGACCACATAAAACAGCCGCCTTCTTCAACGAAGCCGCCAATCATCCATTGACGGAGCATCTCGCCCGGTGATTGATACGTCCCCGTAAAAGAAGAAAAGCGGGGAAACGCGGAATGATGATCCTCCATCACGGCTGGCGCTCGAGCGCCTCGCGCCGGGTGCGGCTTTGTCTCGAGGAAAAGGGTCTTTCCTACGAGAGCCATGTTGTCGACATGGCCGCGATGGAGCACCATTCGCCGGAATATCTGAAGATCAATCCGCTCGGCGTGATCCCGACCCTGATCCATGACGGCAGGCCGCTGCATGAGAGCGGCACGATCTGCGAATATCTCGACGAGAGCTTTCCCGA
>Ga0070709_10001456_pt1 | contig 12749 bp, 9 predicted proteins | sample LARL51metaG_FD_65449 | JGI IMG/M metagenome (GOLD analysis project Ga0070709, IMG submission 65449) | Corn, switchgrass and miscanthus rhizosphere microbial communities from Kellogg Biological Station, Michigan, USA - LAR L5-1 metaG | ecosystem: Host-associated > Plants > Roots > Rhizosphere ...
TCGTGCCCATACTGCCGCTGGCGGTGCTGCCGTTCGTGTCGTGACCGCTGCTGATCCCGTAGCCCTGGGTGGTGTCCGCCACCGGCTCGGGCGCGATCAGCTCGGGCGCGATCAGCTCGGCCGTCGGCGCCGCGGCCAGCTCGCCCGGATCCGCGAGCCCACCGGGGTCCGTCGGTGCCTCATCCAGGCCGGGGAGCGGCTCGAACCTGGCCACGCGGGCGGCCGCCACGGCCCGCGCCGCGGCGCTGCGGTCGCCAGGCTCGTCGGCCGGTGGCTCGGTGGTTCCGTTGGCGGGCGGCTGGGACCGGCGGAAGCCCATGGTCGTGGGGAAGGCCTCGCGTGTGATCACGTCGTCGGGGAGCCAGACCAGCGCGGTGAGGCCGCCCATGGTCGCGGGCCGCAGCCGGACCCGGATGCCGTGCCGCGAGGCCAGCCGGGCAACCACGAACAGGCCCATCCGCCGGGATACCGCGATGTCCACCACCGGCGGATTGTCCAGCCGCCAGTTCGCGTGTGCCATCTCGTCGGCATCCATCCCGACGCCCCGGTCGGTGATGTCCAGCAGCGCGCCGCCGCTGTTGAGCAGGTGCCCCGACACGTTCACCGGGGTGTCCGCGGGGGAGAACGTGGTCGCGTTCTCGGCCAGTTCGGACAGCAGGTGCACCACGTCATTGACCGCCTGCCCGCGGACCGAGATTCCCGGCTGAATGTTCGGGACGACCCGCTCGTACTGCTCGATCTCGGAGACCGCCGCGCGCAGCACGTCGACTAGCGCCACCGGCTCCGTGCGCTGTCTGGACAGCTCGTGGCCGGCCAGCACCAGCAGGTTCTCGGAGTTGCGGCGCATCCGGGTGGCCAGGTGGTCCATCTGGAACAGGTTCGCCAGCCGCTCAGGATCCTGCTCACCCTGCTCCAGATCGTCGATCAGCCGGATCTGCCGTTCGACCAGCGACTGGGACCGGCGCGACAGGTTGACGAACATCGCGTTGACATTCCCGCGCAGCGCCGCCTCGTTGGCCGCCAGCCGCACCGCCTCCCGGTGCACCTGGTCGAACGCCCGCGCGACCTCACCGATCTCGTCGGTGGAGTCCACGTCGATCGGCTCGACCTCCAGCGCCGCGTCCGTGACGTCGCCCTTGGTCATCCGGCGCACCGTCTCCGGCAGCCGCACGCCGGCCACGTCGAGCGCGCCGCTGCGCAGCCTGCGCAGCGGACGGGTCATCGACCGGCCCACGGCCGTGGTGAAGAACAGAGCCAGCGCGAGCACCAGCATCACCGCGGCGCTGTCGATGAGCGCCGACCTGATCGCCTTGCCCCGCTGCGACGCACTCTGGGCGATGATCGAGTTCATGAACCGCTGCTCGACCGCGTGCAGGCTGGACACCAGGTACGCGGAGCCGTTGGCGGCGTTGGTGTAGGCGGGGTTCTCCGCCGAGGATCCACCGCCGAGCGCGAGCGTGATCGCCTGCTGGATCTGTGCCTGCGCCCGGTCGGCCTGCGCCGACGACAGCGTGGTGTTGTAGGCCTGGCGCTGGCTGGCGGTGGCGCTCAGGCTGAACTGTGCCACGTTGGCCTGCTGTTCCGCCTGCGCGGCGTTGAGCGCGGACAGCTGGCCGGGCTGGAACTGGCCCGCGCCCACCAGGTCCGGCGTCAGGGCCGAGGTGAGGATCGCCTGTTCCTGCGACACCTCCTCCTTCATCCCGGAGATGAGGCCCACGACACGGACGGTGTCGGCGAGCGCCGCGTCGTTGCCGCCGGTGGCGATTTCATCCTGCAGCGCAAGCAACTGGTCGATCGTGGCGGCGTACTGCTGGATGACGGCTAAGGAGGGCATCTGGGTGCCGGTCGCGGCACTGCGCAGCGCGGCGATCCCGTTGATCGCGGTGATCGCCCCCTGGGCCTCCTGCCGTGCCACCGCAGGGTAGGAGCTGCCGATGTTGCCCGCCAGGCCACGCACCGTGGCCGCGAGCCGGTCGGTGGCGCTGTAGTCCTGGCTGAGCACGGCAAGCTCGGGCGCGGCCGCGGAGTGCGGCGCGCCGCGGCCAGACGCGGCCGGGCCCATCGTGATGTACCTGATCGTGTCCTCGCGCTCGGCCTGCAGCGCCTGGACCAGGCCGGTGATCTCGCCGCCCAGCCTGGAAAACTGTTCCACCCGCTGATAAGCGGCCGCGCTGCGGACGGAGGCGGCCACGGCGACGCCGCCCAAGATCACTGCGGATAACGTCGGTAACACGACCAGGAGCAAGAGACGGGACCGCACCCGCCAGTTCTTCAGCCCGTTCTGTAACGACTTCCGCCTGGCGAGGGGAACCGGATGGGGGCTGGCCGGGGAACTACCGTTGTGGGGCGCCGTGCCGTTGCCGGCCGCGCCGTCGTGGAACTGGGCCCGGCTTGCGGGCGCCTCTAAGGATGCGGTGGGGACGTGCGCCGGTGACCGCAGAAGCGTGTCACGGGCCGGACTGCCCGTTATCTCTCGCCTGGACCGCACAGTGTTGCACCTCTCACCTGGGGAACGGCAGGCGTCCACTGAGCCGCGGTAAGCCGCGTGAAGCTAAAACACCGACACTTCTCGGCCGGCCATTCTGCGCACGGCCGTCTCAGCAGAGTCTGGGGCTCACTCTAACGCCTGGCCGCGTCACCCACATCAAGTGTTACCACTGTTATCTAAAGATACTTTCGATGCTAGAAGATGCTACTGGTGCTAAATGGGCACTTAGGGCATACGAGTCTTATCGACCGGGCACGCGGGCGCTGCCGAACGTCTAGCGTATGCAGGAACGGAGCACCCCAGCACTACTAGGTTCCTTAGGAAATGTCGGCGTATCCGTGCTCCGCAGGTATCCGGACAATGGAGGAGCTCCCTTGGGTCTTGGTGAGGCAAGACCCCGCACCGGGCGCGGCAGGATGCTGCGCCGGTCGGGCATGACCCTGGCTTCGGCCTGGCTGGTGTTATTCGCGACGGGCTGCCACGTCCCCATGATGGGCGCCTCGTCCGGCCAGCCCGGCGGCCAGGCGCAGGGCGGCGGCCAGCAGATCACGGTGGCGGTCGTCCCCGGATTCGAGAACGCCCCGCTGCAGGTAGGCGTCAAGGACGGGCTGTTCGCCCAGCACGGGCTGAACGTGACGGTACAGACGTACCAGACCCTCCAGCAGGCGTATGGGGCACTGACCAGCGGCCAGGCGGAGGTGGTCAGCGGTGACTACTCCGGGCTGCTCTACGTGCAGGCCCGCGCGCACCGCGCGCAGTTACGGTTGATCGCGGACGGCTATGACGCGACACCGGGCCTGATGGAAGTGCTCACGCTTCCCGGCTCAACGGTGCGGGTTCCTCAGGACTTACAGGGCAAGGCCGTCGCCACGCCCCCGCGTGAGCTTGCCCCATTCTCCGCATCCGCCCCCTACAACATGGAGACGCTGGCGACCGAGTCTGCCCTGCAGAGCGACGGTGTCAGCCCGTCGAGCGTGGTGTGGGACGCCATGCCCCCGAGCAGCATGATCAGCGCGCTGCGCGATCACACGGTCAGCGCGATCGTGGCCACCGAGCCCTACATCCTGCAGGCGGAGACCCAGCTCGGCGCCATCGAGCTGCTTGACGCGTGCAGCGGTGTGACCGCCGGCCTGCCGCTGTCGGGATACTTCACCACGGCCAGCTATGCGCGCGACAACACCGCCGCCCTGCAGGCCTTCCGTGAAGCGCTCGACCAGGCCAAGGCCAGCACGGCCCAGCCTGGCATCGCCCAGTCGGTGCTGCGCACGCTGCCGGAGATGTCTTCGCGACAGGCGTCACTCGTCACGATCGGGCAGTATCCGACGTTCCTGAGCGTCGGGCAGGTCCAGCGCGTGGCCGACCTCATGTACGGCACGGGGATGATCAACACCACCCTGTCCGTGCGGAACATGCTGCTGCGCTGACGGTCAGCAGCAGGCACGGCAAACACCTGGCCCGGACGGCGATCCGCCGTCCGGGCCAGGTGTTTCATACAGCTCAGCCAGGGGCGCTACCCGACGAACGCGAAGTGCTCGAAGTCGAAGTTCGACAGCGGCTGGCCGACCTTGCCGGGCGTGTACCCGGTGATCTTGTCGCTGTAGGCGTCAAGCACGTCGATGTAGGCCGGGATGATGTAGCCGCCCTCGTTGAAGTCGAACTGCTGCATCTCCCGCAGGATCTCCCTGCGCACCGACGGGTTGGCCGTCGCGTTCGCCTGGTTGTAGAGGCTGGTGTACTGCGGGTTGCTGGTGTGCGTCTCGTTGAACGGCGAGCCGAGCAGCATCGACTCCGCCACCTGTGAGAGGTAGGGGTAGTAGTTGTAGTAGTCCTGCGAGAACGTCCACCTCAGGTAGTTGGGCCCGAAGAAGGTGCCGGGCGGGACGTTGTTGATGTTGATCGTCACGCCTGCCGCCTTGGCCTGGGCCGCAAGCACGGTCGCCATCGCCACCGTGCCCGTGGCCACCGCCGAGGTGGTGAGCTGCACGGTCAGGCCTTCCTGGCCCGCCTTCTTCAGCAGGAACTTGGCGTGCGGGATGTCGCCCTGGGCCGGGCGGACCAGCGAGTGGTCGAAGTCGGGATCGTAGGGGGAGAACAGGTCGTTGGCGACCACCCCGTAGCTGTCGAGCGCCGAGTCGATCAACTGCGGGCGGTCGACGAGCAGGCGCATTGCCTGGCGGACGTTCACGTCGTTGAACGGCGCCTGATCGACGCGCATGGTGAACGGGACGATCTCGCCCGAGTGCGACACGACCGTCTTGATGCCGCTGGTGGTGGCCAGCGACGCGACCTGTGGCCCGTCCAGCGCGCCGGCGCCGTGAATAACGCCCGTGGCCAGTGCGGCCTGGAGAGTGGTGTTATCGCTGAAGTCGATGATGGTCAGGGTGTCCGCGTACGGCAGGCCCGACTTCCAGTAGTGCGGGTTCCTGGTGAACACGCTGCGCTGGCCGGGCGTGAAGCTCTGGTAGACGAACGGGCCCGTGCCCACCGGTTTCGCCGGGTTGAACCCGACCGGCGCGATGTACAGGTTGTACCAGAACGCGGCGAGCTGCTCGGCGAAGCTGGCGAAGGGCTTGGTCATCTTCACCTGGACGGTGAGCTTGTCGACCGCCTTGGTGTGCTTGAGGTCGATCGGGCCGAGGCCGAACTTGCCGGTGAAGTCGTTGTCGTACACCCGCTGGAACGTGAAGATGACGTCGTCGGCGGTGAAAGCCTTGCCGTCGTGCCACGTCACGCCCGGCCGGAGCCGGATGATCCAGTTGGACAGCGACCCGTGCGGGGTGATCGACTCCGCCAGCACGTACTCGACCTGCGCTTGGGCGTCGAGCTGGGCAAGGGGCTGGTAGAGCGACTGGAGCCGGGAGGTGTCCAGGTACGTCAGGCTCTTGTGCGGGTCGAGGGTGTCCGAGCTGGAGCCGCCGGTGAGGCCCAGCTTGAGGTTGCCGCCACGCCGTAAGGAGCGGCTGGCCTGAGTGGCCTGCTTCGGGGCTTCGGAACTTGATCCGCCGCCGCACGCGGCGAGTAAGCTCCCGGCACCCGCCACGGCGCCGGTGGCGGCAATTCCGCGGAGGAATTGGCGCCGTCCCAATCCCTCTGCCCGCCGCGGCGTACTTTCCTGATCTGATCGAACCACGGGGCTTACCTCCACGATGTTCTGCCTATTGATGCGAGTCGGCTTGCATTGGCATGATCACATTTACGCACCCGCGCCGAGTGCGACATCAACGTGCTGATCTGCTGGAAAAGCGACATGTCGGATAACGCGGCCATAGTCTCACAAGGCCGCTGGTCGTGTCAGCCCGTTACCGGGGCGTGACTGTGTGGTAACCATGGGACCGTCGGCCGGTCGGGCCGGGTCAGACGGCAACAAGGAGCACCTTCCCGACATGCTGGCGGCGCTCCAGGAAGCGGTGCGCTTCGGCGGCGTCGCTCACCGGGAAGGTGGCGGCGATGGGCACCTTGACCGCACCGCGCCGGATGAGTTCCAGCGAGGCCGCGAGGTCGTCGGGTGGCGCCAGCCGGAACCCGACGATGCGCCAGCCGTTGCGGAACAGCGGAATCAGGTCGAGCGGCACCACCTCGCCGGCGTGCGCGCCGCAGGTGACCAGCGTGCCTTCCTCGCGTAACACCGACAGGTGGGCGCCGAAAAGGTCGCCGCCCACGGTGTCGAGTACCACGTCGAAGCGCTGGCCGCCGGTGGTGCTCAGCAGGTCCGCGGCGATGTCACCGTCACCACGGACCACGACCGCATCCGCCCCGAACGCGGCCACCCGTCCGGCCTTGGCGGCCGAGCCGACCGTGGCGATCACCCTCGCCCCGGCCAGCTTCGCGCACTGCACCAGGGCCCCAGCCACCCCACCGGAGGCCGAGGGGACCAGGACCAGGTCGTCCGGCCGCACCAGCGCCAGCCGGTTCACCATGTGCCATGCGGTACTGACGACGCACTGCCCCGCCGCCATGACGAGCGGATCGTCGTCGGCGTCGAGGGGCACCACCACCCTGGCCGGCACGCGGACAAGCTCGCCGTACCCGCCCCACCTGGTGGTGCCGAAGATCTCGAAGTCCTCGCAGAGGTCCGGCCGCCACATGGCGCACTGCGGGCAGTGGCCGCAGTTGAACTGCTGGAGGGCCGTGACGAGGTCGCCGGTGCGGATGTGCCCCGCCTGGCTGCCCGCCTCGACCACCGTTCCGGTGAACTCCGCGCCGAGGACCATGGGCAGCTTGAACGGCCACCGCGACGTCCCGGCCCGGGAGTCTAAGTCCGAGTGGTTGACGCCGCAGGCCTGCACCCGGATCAGCACGTCCCCCGGGCCGACGTCGGGATCGGGGATGTCCGCGTACTGCATCGCCTCCGCGGGCCCGTATTCGTAGAACGCCGCAGCTTTCACCGGCCGGTTACCTCCGAATCCGAATGGGGCCGCACACGGGCGGCACGGAGCCCTGCCGAACGCGCGAGACGAGATGGACGCCCAGGTAACCGGGTCAGGCGGGGGCCGGATAAGGATGCGGCAACGCGGCCATGCCGGGCCGCACCAATCACAGAATGACTACGGTAATCGCGTTCCACGTCGGACACCGGGTGGCCCCAAACTCCAGGAAGCGGATGCATTGAGGAGACTAGCGCCGGTCCCGCCCGGATATGGGTCGTTTCGGGCAAAAGCCCGAGTGCCTGGGGAACGCCGCCGCCAGGCAGGGCAGGTAAAGATCAAGCGCTACGCCGGCCCACCAGGCCGGGAGAACACGTTGACGAGGTTGCCCACGGGATCGTTGAAGATCATCGAGCGGCTGCCCCACGGCTGCGTGGTCGGCGGCAGAACCCAGCCGACCCCCAGGGCCGCGATCCGCGGGTACTCGGCGTCCACGTCGGCCACCAGGAAGTCGAGTATCACCTCGCGCGACGGCCGCGCCGGGCCCGGGCAGGCCGCGGCGGCCGCGCGGTACTCGGTGAACCGCCGCTTGGAGAAGCCGACCGACGTCGGCCCGGCGGGCACCTCCACGTAGTACTCGTTCAGCGGCACCTCGGCGCCGACGAGCCGGGCGTAGAACCCGGCCAGCCCGGCCACGTCCTCGGTCACCAGCCGGGCCTGGACCAGTTCCACGCCTCACCGTCCTGCCGGGAGGTCCAGGTCGGTGGCCGCGTAGTTGAGGAAGTAGGCGGTGAACACGGCCAGCCCCAGGGAGGCGAACGCCTCGGCGAGCTGCTCGTCGGTCCAGCCCGCGGCCAGCGCACTCGCCCAGGCCGCGTCGCTGACCCGCCCCTGGCCGGCCGCCGCGGCGCGCACCAGGCCGGCCAGGGCATCGGTCGCCGCGTCACCCAGATCCTTGCCCGCCCTCAGGGCGTCCACCTCGTCCTGACGCCAGCCCGACCGCAGCGCGAGCATGGAGAGCACGGCCACCGCGTAGCCGTTCCCCGCGGCCGCGGCCGAGGTGAGCATGAGCGCGGAACGGATCCGCTGGTCCAGCGTGCCCAGGCGCGCTGCGGCCCGCCGGAGCGAGACGTAGGCCTCGAGCACGGCCGGGGAGTGGGCCATCTGGGCATGCATGTTGAGTGGCTGCCCGGTGGGGGAGAACTGGATCATCTCTTCCAGCAGCGACCGGGAAGCATCGGGGGCGTCCGCCACGCTATGGCTGGGTATCCGGGTCATGGCTCTCCTCTCCTGCTGGGCCGCGGCACGCGGGCGGGGCACGGTCACCGGAAAGGACGGCGCAGCGGCCCGAACTGTGACAGCCGCCCCGGCGCCACTCATCCGGGCTGTGCATGATCCTTCTTGCTCGTGATCATGACTTTGCTGTTGCTGGAGGCACAGCAAAGTCATGATCACGAACCTGGCGAGGAGGGCGGGCGCCCGGTATCGGGGTAGTTGTCCGGTTCGGCGTGGCGATCGGGTGTCGCTTGCGAGACGCTGTCACGATCCGCGCGCCTGGTTCGTCTTTCCGGCAGGGCTACGGCTCCGGCAGAGCCCCGGCGCGGTGCGGAAGGACTGGCATGAGCGAGACGGCCAACGGCGCCAAGATCGTCCAGGCGTACCGGGACCATCGCCCGTACCTGGTCGATCTCGCGTTCCGGATGCTCGGTGACATCGGCGCTGCCGAGGATGCCGTGCAGGATGCGTTCACCCGCCTGCTGGCCGCGGACGTGGGCGAGATCACCGACGAGCGGGGCTGGCTGATCGTCGTGACCAGCCGCTTGTGCCTGGACCGGATCCGCTCCGCCCGCACCCGCAGGGAGCGGCCGCACGACTCGGCCGGGATCGAATTCGTCGCGCCGCCCGCCGGTGCCCTGGCCAACCCCGCCGACCGGGTCACCCTGGACGACAGCGTCAGCCTGGCGCTGCTTGTCGTTCTGCAGCGGCTCAGCCCGGCCGAGCGGGTGGTCTTCGTGCTGCACGACATCTTCGGCACACCGTTCCCCGTGGTCGCGCAGACGGTGGGCCGGACGGCACCCGCCTGCCGCCAGCTTGCCAGGAGAGCCAGGCAGAAGATCGCCGAAGGCCAGCCAGGCACCCGTGCCGACGTCGGCACCGCCGAGCGCCGACTGGTCACCGAGAGGTTCATCGCCGCCTGCGCCACCGGTGACCTCGACGGCCTGCTGGCGGTGCTGGCGCCGGACGCGTGGGGGGACATCGACCTCGGGCCCGAAGGGCCTGCGCGCGAGGTGGTGCACGGCGCCGCCCAGATCGCGGCGAACCTGCTGCGGTTCTGGGGCCCGGCCACGCTGGTCTCCCAGCCACTGGCCGGCCAGCCAGCGCTACTCGGGTTCCGCGACAGGGACCTGGCGGGCGTGCTGGTGCTCGGCATGCGCGGCGAACTGATCGAGTCGGTTCACGTCATCGCCGACCCGCGCAAGGTGGCCGCTCTCGGCCTCCAGCTATCCGGCCCGGTCTAGGCCCGGTCCGGCCCTGGCCCGGCCCCGGCCAGGGGAAGTCGGTCCCGGCGTCACCATCGGCGCGGCCGTTCCGTCCTTACCTGTGCCCCGGGCACCTGCGCCCGGGGCACAGGTAAGGAGCCAGAGATGAGCACCAACTCCCAGGCGGTCCCGCTCACGCCGGTGCCGCCGTCGCTGCTGGTGAGGATCGCGATGCGCCCGCTGACCCGGATCCTCAACCCGCTGATGCGCAAGTTCGCCGGGCGGCGGCATGTCCGGATGGCCGCGGAGGTGCGGCACATCGGCCGCACGTCCGGCCGCGCCTACTCCACGCCCGCCGGCGCCCGGGTCCACGGTGACGTGGCGGTGATCCCGCTGACCTTCGGCAACCAGTCGGACTGGGCGAAGAACGTGCGGGCGGCCGGAGGGTGCTCGCTCAAGGTCAATGGCGAGGAGTACACGGCCGTCGCGCCCGAGTTCGTGGACCGCCGCGACGCCGGGCCGCTGCTGAAGTCGGCGTTCGGCCCGGTGGAACGGGCCGGTTTCCGGCTGCTTGGCATCAGGCAGTACCTGCGGCTGCGCGTCGTGCCCGCCGGCCAGGCCGGCTGAGGCCGCGGACAACAGAGGAGAACGAGATGATCCTGGTCACCGGGCCGCCATGGCGTCTGCCTCAGCCCTTTCCGGGGAACACGGGAACGACCAGGCGGGAGGCGAACCGGCCGCCGGTGTGCAGGATGTGCGGGCCGTTGTTGACGGTGTCCTCGTGCCGGGCGTACACGGCGGGCTTGGGGTAACGGTTCACGTCGCTGCCCTGGACGACGAGCAGCAACCGCTCGCCAGCCTCGAACCTGGTGCCCGAGGGCAGCACCTCAATGTCGAGCCGGACCACCTCGCCGGGGGAGACAGGCAGCGCCCGCTGGTGCGCCAGCACCGGCAGGAACGGCGTGGACCGCTGCGGGTCGGGTTCCCGGTGTGAGGCCCGCTGCCAGCCGACCGCCATCGGGCCGTCCTCGAACTGGGCGTAGTAGGGGAATCCCACGTGCGCGCCGGCGGCGTCCAGCTTGAACAGCGCCACGAAGACGTCGAGATCCTCCGCCTCCGGCGAGGACAGGTACAAGGTGGCGACCATGTGGCCGATCAGCTCCACGGGGTCGTCGAACGTGATCGAGAACTCCGCCCGGCGCGGTGCCAGGCCGGAGCCGAGGCTGTCGTAGCTGATCTGGCCCTCGGTCGTGCCCGGCCCGGGCGCCAGCATGCCCCGTGCGCCCGCGCCCGGCGGGTGCAGGTGGAGCGTGCGGTACTCGGTCTCGGCCGGCGGCCACCGGCTGGCCGTGCGGTGCCTGCCGCGGTTGTACGACTCGCGGGCCTCCATCCGGACGGCCGGCCAGGCCACCGGCCCCGGGCCCCGGTCGTGCAGGAAGTAGTCGAAGAAGACACGCTGCCGCTCGACCGACTCCGGGTCGTAGTAGTACGCCCACTTCTTGCGCCCGTGCACGTCGAGCCACTTGTGCTCCGAAGAGATCCGCCGGAACCCCTCGAGCGTGCCGCGGGAGTGCAGCCCGTGGTCGGACCAGCTTGCCACCACGAAGGCCGGGACGGTGATCTTCTCCAGGTCGGGCTCTTGGACCGCCAGAAGTCGTCGTAGAACGGGTGCGCGGCGGTCTCGGCCGCCAGGTCCTCGACCTCGGTCACGCTCGCGCCCCAGCGCTGCCAGATATAGGGCCAGAACGAGGTCTCCGGAATCCCGCCGTGCCTGACGACCTCGCGGTAGGTGTCGTTCCACCCCTCCCACGGGTTGATCGCCGCCAGGTGCGGCGGGCTCAGCTCGGCGACCCGCCACTGCGAGCTTGTCAGGTAGGACACCCCGGACAGGCCGACGCGGCCGTTGCTCCATGGCTGGGCGCCGGCCCACTCGATGAGCTCCGCGAAGGCTTGCGCCTCCTCCGGCGAGAGGTAAGTCGCCCGGCCGAGGGAGCACCAGGTACCCGGGATGTCCGCGGTGACGATCGCATACCCGCGCGGCACCCAGTACTGCGGGTCGGGAGCCTCGAACGTGGTGAGCGGTGAGGTGTGCTCGGGCTTGACGCCGCTGCGCGGGTAGAGGATGCCGATAGGTGCCGGATTGTGCTTGCCATACGGCGACCATGCGATCAGTGGTGCCACGGGAACCCGCGAGTCGGGGCGGTAAACGTCGACGTACATCGGTTCGCCCGGAGCAACCATGACCGCCACGTCGCGCTCGACAAGCATCCCGGGCAGCTTTTCGGTGCGCGGCCGCGGTGGCCGGCCTGCCCGTGACTCGGGTGTGTTGTACGGCGCCCGGAAGATGTAGTCGGTCACCCCGTCATCATCCCGCCGCGGGCATCGTAACGTGGCGTCGTGACCAGTGACGGCAGCCAGGCGGCGCAGCCGGGCCCGGAGGACGAGGCCCTCCCGGCGATCCCGGTCTCCGCGGGGGCGCTCATCTTCGATGCGGCCGGCAGGCTGCTCATCCTGAAGCCGACCTACAAGTCGGGCTGGACGATCCCCGGTGGCGTCATGGAAGCGGACGGCGAGAGTCCCTGGGAGGCGTGCCGCCGCGAGGTGCGCGAGGAGTGCGGCCTCGAGGTGAGCCAGGGCCGCCTGGCCTGCATGGATTTCCGCCGCCCCCGCCCCGGCAGGCCTGGTGGCATCAGGTTCCTTTTCGACTGCGGTGACTTCGGCGACGAGCGCCTCGCCGGCATCGTGGTCCAGCCCGAGGAGGTCTCCGAATACCGCTTCGTCGCGCTGGCGGATGCCCTCCCACTGCTCCGCGGCCCGATCCGGCGGAGAGTCCGGGCCGCGACGGCCCACCGGGCGCTGGTCTACCTGGAAGACGGCCGCCGGGTCCGGGGCGTGAGCCGCAAGCGCCGCCGCCCGGGCAAGAGCCGCAAGCGCCGCCGCCCGGGCAAGACGAGCTAGCCGACGTCCGGGCCGCGGTGCCGGTAGACGAAGTACGCCCGGTCGGATTCGTCGTTCGCGGGGCGGCCGTCTGTGTCGGTCGCCTCCAGCAGTTCGAAGCGGGGCGCGAGCGCCTCGTGGATCCTGGCGAGCGGGACGCCGAGTTCCCCGATCCGCTCGTGGTGCAGCCGGAACTGGTTGCCTTCGACGCGTTCGAAGATCCGCACATCCCAGGGGAAGACGCCGTCCTCGCCCGTGGTCACGTCCATGACCAGCGTGTGCGGGCCGAAGTCCTCGACATAGGAGGGTGCGGCGGCCAGCCGGCGCAGCCTGCCGACGGTGTTGACGTCGAAGACGAACAGGCCACCCTCGGTCAGGTGCGCGTCCACTTGGCGGAACATCGCCAGCCAGGCGTCGAATGTGGGCAGGTGGTTGAGCGTGTCGAAGACGCAGATCACCACGTCGAACGTGGTGCCGAGG
>Ga0070709_10001459_pt1 | contig 12747 bp, 10 predicted proteins | sample LARL51metaG_FD_65449 | JGI IMG/M metagenome (GOLD analysis project Ga0070709, IMG submission 65449) | Corn, switchgrass and miscanthus rhizosphere microbial communities from Kellogg Biological Station, Michigan, USA - LAR L5-1 metaG | ecosystem: Host-associated > Plants > Roots > Rhizosphere ...
GCGCCGACGCCACCATCGCCCTGCGCTGCCGCGAGGCCAGCAGCCAGTGGGGAAACCATCTGCCACACGCCGCACAACCAGACAGCAGCCGCCTGACCAGCCCGCACCCCAAGATGACCTAGACCACCTACAAAATTGGCGCACACTCCCGTCGGCGCATCTACAGGAACCCTGGCAATTCAACCTCTGTAGCCGGTGGGACGACCCCCCGACCCCCGTATGGTGGCGTCGCTCCCGGACCAGGCCAGCCCCGCCGCGATCTGTAAAGCCCCATTGGGTGCCGGTCTCCACATCGTCCGGCTTCGTGATCTTGAGCGCCCGGGATCCCGCGCGGCGTCGTCTGAACCGCAACCTGGAACCGGCGTCCGCTTTCGGCGGGTCGGCCACGGAACCGCTCACCTCCGCATACGATCGCTGCGGACGAGGCGCGTGGGTGCGAGACAGGATTGGCGGGTGCGGCGGTTGGCGGGCATGTCCGGCCGATGGATTCCGGCGGTCGCCGCCGCCGCAGCTCTCCTTTTTGTCAGTGGTTGTGGCCTGATCGGCGGTCCCAGCACGGTCCTGGTGGCGGTTCCCAACAACATCACGGTGACCAGCCCGGACTTCAACGGGAAGCAGATGGGCACAGCCTTCGGTTGCCGGGGCCCGGGCAAGCATCCGGTGATTCACTGGTCCGGCGCGCCGGCCGGAACAAAGTCACTCGCGCTGGTCATGGATGACTCCGCCGCGCCGATCAAGCCATATATCTTCTGGATCGTCTTCGACATAGACCCGCAATCCTCAGATATTCCAGCGGGGCGACTTCCGCCAGGGGCGCGTCAAGCGGACAACAGCAAAGGCAGCATCGGCTATGATCCGCCATGCCCGGCGAATCCCGGGCACGTTTACAGGTTTACCGTTTACGCCCTTGACAGGAAGCTCTCCCTGCTCGGCGGGACGAGCGCGAAAACGGCCTGGATGGCTATAGCAGGGGCTGCTATAGCCCGTGGCAGGCTCGCTTCCGTCATCAACCCGTAATTGACTGGTTGCGTTGAGTAAACGACATCTGTAAAAGTTCTCTAAACGCGTGACACGGGCCATACCGGTCCGCCAGAATCACTGCTCAAGGAGTTCGCTCCAAGAGTTGTTCCCAAGCCGCTAGCGACACTGGGGAAGGCCCGCGCCGTGGCCGCGTGCGCCTCGCTAGCGCTGCCCAGATGGCCATGGCTAGTTGGGTGGTGCGATGATCCTGCTTGTGGTCGGCCTGGTGGCCGTTATCGTGGTGGTCCTCATTGCCGTCTTTCTGAGTATCCGGCTGGGGCGCGGTGACGAGCACGACGAGCCGGACCTGAGGTCCAGCGGCCGCGACCGGCGGCGCGACCAGGACGAGCGCTGGCAGGACCGGGACGCCCGGCGGGCGTCCTCCAATGGAAGCCGCGGGGGGCGCGGCGAGTACCCGGGCTCCAGTTCCCGTGGGCCGGCCAGGGACCGGGCGCCGCGCGGCCGGGACTACGACGGCGCACCACGGCGGCCAGCCCGCGACTCCTCCGACTACAGTGCTAGTTCATCACCCCACCGGCCCACCCAAGCTAGTTCATCACCCCGCCGCCCCGCCCCAAAGCCGGCCGCTGCCCGCTCCGCTGTTGGGGCGTCCGCTCAGGCCCGGGGCCACTACGACACCGGTCCCTCGCGGCGGCCCGCCGCCGACGACTTCCCCTCGGCCGACTACCCGTCCATGGACTTGGGCCCGGCCGAAAGCTACGCAACCGGTGACCAGCCCTCCGTGGAGTTCCCCGCGGCCATGGATGGCCCCAGGGACCGGCCGGACTCGCGGCGCAGCAAAGCGGCGGGCGCGTCGGCCAGCGGCAAGAGCAGGCCCCGGCAGCGGGGCAAGCGCGACGATGACGACGACTGGCCCAGTTCGGAGTGGGACAAGCTCTCCGACGAGCAGTACTGGGCCGAGCTTTCCGCCGACAAGCCACTTTCGACCATGGCGCGGCCGAGCAGGCCCGCGAGCGATACGGCGGCCAAGACGGCGGCCAACGGCAGCGCCAAGGCCAAGCCCGGCCCGCGGGATTCCCGTCCTGCCCGGCCGCCAGCGTCCGACCGTGACCTGCAGCGTGACCTGCCGAGCCGGAAGGAGCGCGACCAGCGCGAGCCGGTGACCGAGCGCCTGCCGGTCCGCGCCGCCCGCCCGGCCCCGCCTCCCCTGCCGCCCGCCCGGCGTGAGGCCGACGCTCCCGCCGCCAGCCGTTCTTACCCCGAGCCGCGCTCGGTGCTCGATTCCGGGCCGCGCTCGTCGCGCGACACCGGGCCACATCCGGCGCGGGACACCGGACCCCAGCCCAGGCTCGAGCCCCGGCGGCGGGACACCACCGGGCCCCAGCCCACGAGGGATCGAGACCTGGCCATGCTCACCGGGCTCGCCAGCGCGCCACCGCCCATCCCCGGCGCGCTCGAGAACGACCCGCTGACCAGCCCGTCGTTCTCCCTCAAGGCGGTGCCGGCCAACGACAGCCGCTCTTACAGCAACGCCAGGAAGCATGCCAAGACCGCGCCTGCGGCGGACCAGGCCGCGGCCAACGGGGCTGCCCACGCCAACGGCAACGGCCATGGTGCCAATGGGCACAGTAGCGGCGGCTACCCGGCGGCCGACTATGCCGACCCCAGCTACGCCTACCAGTCGGCACCGCCTGCCGCGCCAGCGGCCGCAGCCGCGGACTGGTACAGCGCGCCGCCCGCGCCGGCTGCCCGTGCCGCCGAGGCACAGACGCCCGCGTACGGGAACCCCTACGCCCACAACGGCTCCGGTAACGGCGACGCCACCACGGCACATACCGGCAGCTACAACAACTACCTTGCCGATCCGCTGCGCGTGTACTCTCCGCCCGGGTACGAGGCGCCTGCCCCCTACGCCGAGCCCGCCAGCCCCGGTGCCTACCTGGCCGCGCCGCTGCCGCCTGCCGGGTCCGCGCCGTACACCGACGGCTACCCGGCGCAGCCCTACGCGGACCAGTCCGGCTATCAGGATGAGTACAGCGCGGGTGGCTACGCTCCCGGTTACGAAGCGGGCTACTCGGGCGACCCGTACGCGTCAGGGGGATACGCTCCCTACCCTCCCCAGGCTTGACAAGCCGGTATGCCGGGCGCGGACAATATGGCGACCCCGACAACCGCTAATGCACGGCAGAGGAGACGGTGGACCGCGCACGGGATCACGCTCGCACGTACCACTTGCACCGGCTGGCGACCGCCCTTGATACCCAGGGACTGCACGCCACGGTGAAGACCACCTACCCGGCCGCCCTGCACATCTTCGCACCGGGCGCGACGATGCTGGCCGAAAGCATCGGCTGCACTCCGGGTACCGACGACCGGGGACACCTTCGCTGGTATTACCGCTGGTCCTGGGGGGAAGTACTGCACGATGCCGATGACCCCTCGGCGGCCGCCGCGAAAATCGCCGAGGTCCTGTCGTCGCGTTAGCCCGGGCCGGTTTGCCTCCGCCGTCACACTAACGCCGTACTGACCAGGGTTAGTCTGAATCGTACGTGCGCGTGGACAGGAGGTCGGTGTGAGCAAACAGGTGACTCCGCCGCCGCCGGGTGACAAACCGGCGCCGACGGCCCCGCCCTCGCCGCCGCGCTGGCGCCACTGGCTGTGGCCGGTCGCGCTGATCGCCTTCGCGCTCCTCTGGCTGGTACTGCCCACCGTGCACGCCAACCAGGTCAGCCTCAGCTACTCCGAGTTCCTGTCACGCGTCAGCTCACACCAGGTGAAGACCGTGACGCTCGGCGCCAATGGGCAGGCCAGCGGGACGCTGAAGAACGGGAGCACGTACGAGACGGTGATCCCGAGCCAGGCCGGGCAGCAGTTCCTGAACGACCTGCAGGCGGCGGACGTGCAGATCACCGCCAGCACGCCGGGTCCGTCGTTCGGCTCCGAGGTGCTCACCTGGGTGCTCCTGCTATCCCCGTTCCTGCTGTTCGGCTGGCTGTGGATGCGGCTGTCCCGTGGCGCTGGCGGGCAGTTGCAGGGCGTGCTAGGGGTCGGCCGGTCCCGGGCGAAGGTGTTCGACGCGGAACGTCCAAAGACACGGTTCAGCGACGTCGCCGGGTATGAGGGTGCCAAGGCGGAGATCGTCGAGGTGGTGGACTTCCTGCGGAACCCGGACCGGTACCGCCGGGCGGGGGCGACCCCGCCGCGCGGCGTGCTCATGGTCGGCCCCCCGGGCACCGGCAAGACGCTCATTGCCCGGGCGGTGGCCGGGGAGGCGGACGTGGTGTTCTTCTCCGTCGCGGGCTCCAGCTTCGTGGAGCTGTTCGTCGGTGTGGGCGCCGCGAGGGTCAGGGACCTGTTCGCCGAGGCGCGTAAGCGGGCCCCGGCCATCATCTTCATCGACGAACTGGACGCGATCGGCCAGCGGCGGGCCGGCTCCGGTGCGGTCGTCTCCAACGACGAGCGCGAGCAGACGCTCAACCAGTTGCTGACGGAGATGGACGGGTTCGACCCCACCGAAGGCATCGTGGTGCTCGCCGCCACGAACCGGCCCGAGGTGCTGGACCCGGCGCTGCTGCGGCCCGGCAGGTTCGACCGCCAGATCACCATCCCGCTGCCCAACCTGACCGAACGCGAGGCCATCCTCAAGGTTCACTGCCGGGACAAGAAGCTGGACCCGGACGTGGACCTGCAGGTCGTGGCCCGCGGCACGCCGGGCTTCTCCGGCGCCGACCTGGCCAACCTGGTCAACGAGGCGGCCATCAACGCGGTCCGCGGTGGGCGGGACGTGATCACCGCCGAGGACTTCGACACGGCCAGGGACCGGATCATCCTCGGCCGCCGGGAGGGCTCCAACGTGCTGCTCCCCGAGGAGAAACAGGCCGTGGCCGTGCATGAGGCAGGCCACGCCCTGGTCGCCGCGCTGTCCCCCCGCGCCGACCCGGTGGCCAAGGTCACCATCCTGCCGGCGGGCCAGGCGCTCGGCGTGACCCAGCAACTGCCTCTGGTGGAGCGGCACCTGTACAGCCAGGACTACCTCACCCAGAGCCTGGCCGTTCGCCTGGGTGGCCGGGCCGCCGAACTGGTGGAGTTCGGCCAGGGCTCGACCGGCGCGGCCAACGACCTTGCCTCCGCGACCGATCTCGCCGTCAAGATGGTCCGCGAGTTCGGGCTGTCCCCGGCCATCGGCCCGGTCGGCTACCCCGAGGGCGGCTCGGTGTTCCTCGGTGCCGGTGGTCCCGGCATGTCCAGCCGCCCATTCGCCGAATCCACCCAGGCAACCATCGACACCGAGGTCGCCCGGCTGCTCCGCGAGGCCGAGGAAGAGGCGGTCAGCCTGCTCCGCGCCCACCGCGCCGAGCTGCACAGCCTGGTGGCCCTGCTGCTGGAACAGGAGACCGTGGACGGCGACGCCGTCTACCGGGTACTTGGCCTGGTCCCACCGGAGCATCGCCCGGACGGCGCGATCATGGCCCCGGCGCGGCCCGCAGTGGCCGCTAGCCCGACCGCCCTCCCGGGCCAGCAGGGGTCAACCCCCCAGGATGGCGTAAAGGGACGCTGAGGCCAGCGGAGCAAACCCCGAGGCCACCCGGGCCAGCGGGTTCCGCTGCGCGACGGTCTCCGAGCTCGATTTGGTGATTTCATGTCGAGAAGGTCTGACCGGCTCCGCTCACCAGGTGAAGGGCCTCGACAGGCGCGGCCCATGACACCAGGAGACCACGATGCCGAAGTACCTGCTTCTCAAGCACTACCGCGGCGGCCCGGAGCCGCACCATCCCTTCCCCCCGATGGACCAGTGGGCGCCCGAGGACGTGGAGGCGCACATGGCCTTCCTCAGGCACGTCGGTGAGCTGCTCGAGAAGAACGGCGAGTACGTCGACGCACAGGCGCTCACGCCCGCCCGCACCTGGGTGCGCTACGGCGGCCCGGACGCGGCGCCCGTCACCACCGACGGCCCGCTGCCAGAGACCAGCGACCTGGTCGCGGGCTGGTACATGATCGACGTTGAGTCCTACGAGCGCGCGGTCGAGGTCGCGGCGTACGTCTCCTCCGAGCCCGGCCCCGGCGGCGAGCCGATGTACGAGTGGATCGACGTCCGGGAGGTCATGTCCGGGGCGCCGTCGGAGGAATGACCCCGGCGTGACCGACGAGCCGGTACACCGCCTGGATGAGGGCGCGCTGCGCGCCCTCGTCCCGCGGGTGCTCGCGGGCCTGGTCCGCCGGGGCGAAGACTTTGACGCCGCCGAGGACGCGCTGCAGGAGGCGCTGCTGGAGGCGCTGCGGGTGTGGCCCGAGCACCCGCCGCGCGACCCGCGCGCGTGGCTGACCACTGTCGCGGCGCGGCGGCTCGTTGACGCCCGCCGCAGCGAGGTCGCCCGGCACCGCCGCGAGGAGGCGACGCACGCCGAGCCGCCGCCGGCCGCCACCGAGCAGGGCGACGACACCCTCTTCCTGCTTTTCTGCTGCTGTCACTCCGACCTCGCGCCCGCGTCCCAGGTGGCGCTAACCCTTCGCGCCGTCGGCGGCCTCACCACCCGGGAGATCGCCGATGCGTTCTACGTCCCCGAGGCAACGATGGCGCAGCGGATCAGCCGCGCCAAGCACGCCCTGCGCGGGCGCCGCCTGGACCAGCCCGGCGACCTCGCCGTCATGCTGCGCGTGCTCTACCTTGTCTACACCGCCGGCCACGCGGCCCGGGTGGACCTGGCCGGCGAGGCGATCCGGCTCGCCCGCCAGCTCACCCTCGCCACCGAGGAGCCCGAGGCGCGCGGACTGCTCGCGCTGATGCTCCTCAACCACGCCCGGCTCCCAGCGCGGCTCGACGCCGAGGGCCGGATCGTCACGCTCGACCGGCAGGACCGCGGCCTGTGGGACACCCGCGAGATCGCCGAGGGCGTGCGCGTCCTGCAGTCGGCGCTCGCCATGCAGACGGAGCAACGGCGGCCGGGCCGCTACCAGGTCGAGGCCGCGATCGCTGCCCTGCACGACGATGCTGCGAGCGCCGGGGAGACCGACTGGCCGCAGATCCTCGCCTGGTACGACGACCTCGTCGCGCTCACCGTGGACCCCGTGCGCCAGGACCCCGCCGCGGTACTCGGCCGCGCGGTCGCGGTCGGTCATGTCCTCGGCGCCGCCGCCGGGCTGCGCGAAACAGACCGGCTGCGCGACGTGCTCGGCGCGCGGCACCGGTGGCACGCCGTCCGCGGCCACCTGTACGAACTCGACGGCGACCTGCCCGCCGCCGCCTCGGCCTACGCCGAGGCCGCCCGCCGGGCCACGAACGTCGCAGAGCGCGACCACCTGGTCCGCCAGGCCGCCCGCGCGCGAGCCGCCTCGCCCGCGTCAGCGGTTGCCCCGCGGCAGGATCGCTGACCGGGCTGCCCTGTGCCGCTGGGGGTTCCGGGGGGTCGCTCCCCTGGGCCAGCACTAGGGTTCCAGGGGGGCGGCTTGCCGCCCCAGGCCGGTACGCGCGATGGGGCCTGGCGGCTTGCCGGCCAGGCGCAGTGAAGGGGGAAGGGGAGGCGGGCGGGGCCCCGGGGGGTTCCAGGGGGTCGCTCCCCCAGGCCGGTACAGTGGCGCGCATGCCAGCGACGATCTCGGTACGGGACCTGCGCAAGTCCTATGGCCAAGTAGCCGCCGTGGATGGCGTGACGTTCGACGTTGAACAGGGCGAGTTCTTCGGCATACTGGGCCCGAACGGAGCAGGCAAGACCACCACGCTGGAGATCGTTGAGGGCCTGCGCGAGCCCGACAGCGGCGAGGTGACCGTGCTCGGCAGGCGGCCGTGGCCGCGCAACCCCGCGTTGCTGCCGCTGATCGGCGTGCAGTTGCAGGCGTCGTCGTTCTTCGAATTGCTCACCGCGCGCGAGCAGTTGCGCACGTTCGCCTCGCTGTACGGGATCTCCGCCCAGCGCGCGGACGCCATGCTCGCTGTGGTCGGGATGGAGGACCAGGCCGGCATCCGCACCGAGAAACTGTCCGGTGGCCAGGCCCAGCGCCTGTCCATCGCCTGCGCACTGGTGCACGACCCAGAACTGCTTTTCCTTGACGAGCCGACCGGGGCCCTGGATCCGCAGGCGAGGCGGAACCTGTGGGACCTGCTGCGGAAGATCAGCGCGCAAGGCCGCACGGTCGTGCTCACCACCCACCATATGGACGAGGCCGAAGCCCTTTGCCACCGCGTCGCGATCATGGACCACGGGAAGATCCTCAGGATCGGGCCGCCCGCCGGCCTGATCCGTGAGCTGGATCAGCCACTGCGGATCAGCGTCCAGTCGGGCAGCCTTTCGGTGGCGCAGGCACGGGCCCTGCTGCCCGGGGCCGGTGACGCCGAGAGCGTCACCGACGACGGGGTCTCGCTGACCATCGCGACCAGTGAGCCCGCCGCCGTGCTTGCCGGGCTGGCCGACCGCGACGCGCTCATCGGCCTGCGGGTGTCCGGCGCGACCCTGGAGGACGTGTTCCTGGAGCTCACCGGCCGCGAGTACCGCGCCTGAGCCCACGACCTCGGCCGCAACGGCCTGGCCGGCGCCCGCGCTCAGCCGATCAACTGGGCGGGCTCCTCCGGGACACGGTCCTCGGCCAGCCGGACGTGGTACATCGACCGCCAGTTCTTCCCGGTGAGCAGGAACTCTTCGGGACCAGGCAGCGCCGCGACACCGTTCAGCACCGCCTCCGGGTCACCCCAGTGGCGCTCCATCACCGCCTTGGCGTCGACGATGTCGGTGACCTCACCGCTGCCCGGGTCGATGCCCACCAGGTAGCGCTTGCCCAGCAGGTTCGCCCACACCCTCCCCCCGGCCCATTCCAGGTCGTTGAGTTCGGTCACGCGCTCACCGTCGCAGCGGACCTCGATCCGGCCGAGCGGCGCCAGCGTGCCCGGGTCGCGCGAGATCAGTTCGCTGGTGCCATCGCTGGTCAGGACCATGCCATCCGCGGCGCAGATCCCCCACCCCTCCCGGTTGAACGGGATCGTCTCCACGAGTTCCAGGCTCCACGCGTCCCAGCGCAGCGCGACCCGCTCCCGCCAAGTGAGCTGCCACATCTGGTCGCCGACCGGGCAGATGCCCTCGCCGAACAGGTCCGCGGGCAAGGCGGCCTGCCCCTCCGGCTGGCGGGCGCCGAGCGGGTACCGGCGCACCGCCGACTCCCCGTATCCGCCGCTGCTCTCCCACACCATGTCCCGGCCGACGATCAGGCCCTGGGTGAAGCTTCGCCCGGGATGGGGCAGGCGGCGCAGCACCCGCAGCCGGTGAAATCTCAGCGTGCCACCTCCTCGCTCGCTCTTCCAGGCCTACGCGCGATGGGGCCTGCCGGCTTGCCGGCCAGGCGCCATCGGCGCCCCGGGGGGTTCCGGGGGGTCGCTCCCCCGGGCCAGCACAGCCGCACCACCACGCCGACATCCTGCCAGCCCCGGGCGCTCGGCACCGGACGTGGTGCACTAGGTTTCGCCCATGCACAGTGTGGATCCGACGACCGAGCAGATGATCCGCTCGGTGCTGGCGTACGCCGAGAACCGGTTGCGGCTGGACCCAGTTCCCCTGGACGGGAGCCGCCGGGACCCGGCGCAGTTCAATGCCGTGCTGAGCGGGCTGCCCAGCGAGGAACCGCACAACGCCGACCAGGTGCTCGGCGCGTACGCCTCGGTCCTGGCCCCGGCGGTGATCTCCGCGGACAGCCCGCGCTTCCTCGGCTTCATCCCGGCCGCGCCGACCAAGGCGGCGCTGCTGTTCGACATGCTCGTCTCCTGCGCCTCGATCCAGGGCATCTCCTGGCTGGAGGCATCCGGGGCGATCCACGCGGAGAACCTGGTGCTGCGGCTGATCGCCGACCGGGCCGGGCTCCCAGCCTCGGCGGGCGGGTGCTTTGTGTCCGGTGGCTCGGCGGCGAACCTGTCGGCGCTGATGGTCGCCAGGGAGGTGGCCAAGCGCCGGGCCGGCCGGGACCGCGGGTTCCGCGCCGTGGTCGGCGGCGACGCCCACTCCTCGGTCGGGAACACGCTGCGCATCCTGGAGATGGGCGCGCTGACGGTGACCACCCCCGACCACCGGCTGACCGGCGCGGCCCTGCGTGCCGCCATCGAGGCCGACGGCGACCCGGCCTCGCTGGCTGCGGTGGTCGCCACGGCGGGCACCACGAATGCCGGGATCGTCGACGACCTGGCCGGCGCGGCCGAGGTCGCCCGCGAGTACGGCCTCTGGTTCCACGTCGACGGCGCCTACGGCGGCGCCGGGCTGTTCGCTCCCAGCGTGCGGCGCTGCTTTGACGGCGTCGAGCACGCCGATTCGTTCGTCCTGGATCCGCACAAGTGGCTGTTCGCGCCGTTCGACTGTGCCGCGCTGCTGTACCGCGAGCCTGCCTTGGCCCGTTCCGTGCACAAACAGGACGCGTCCTACCTCGACGTGATCCACGAGGAGCCCGCGGACTGGAACCCGACCGACTACGCCTACCACCTCACCCGGCGGGCCCGCGGCCTGCCGCTGTGGTTCTCGCTGTCGGTACATGGGGTCCGTGCCTACAGCGAGGCGATCGAGGCGGCGATCCGGCAGGCCGCCGGCACCGCGGCGGAGATAACCAAGCGCGGCTACCTGGAGCTGATCCGCGAGCCCGACCTCGGCGTCGTGCTGTTCCGCCGCCGCGGGTGGGCACCGGAGCAGTACACCGCATGGGCCGACCGGCTGCTCGCCGATCAGGTGGCGTTCATGCCGCCGTCGGCCTGGGAAGGCGAGACCGTCGCCCGGTTCGCGTTCCTGCACCCGCACACGTCGATGGACCTGGTGCGGCAGATCCTCGACCGGATGGAGTGAGCCGGCCTGCGGGGGGTCAGGCCACGGCCGCCCGGCCTGCCGGGCCCGCCAGTGCGGCCGCCGAGGTGAGCAGCGAGGTCTCGAATACCTGGCGCCGGCGGCGGGGATCCATCAGGTTCACGCCCATCACGGCCAGGTCCTCGGGCCCGGGGGTGAGCACGGTGACCGCGATGCCCGCCGCGCGCAGCGTCCTGACCTCCCGCAGCAGCGTCATGGTCATCAGGGCCCGCAGTTGCCGCTCCAGCACCTCGTGCGGCATCCGCGGCCGGTCCGCCACGACGCTGGCCATGGGAGCGAGCACGAACACCTCGTCGAGGCCGGCCCGGGCCAGCATGCCCAGCGAGGTTGGTGAGCGGACGCCGCCATCGACGTAACGGCGGCCGTCGATCACCGCGGGCTGGAACCAGCCGGGGATCGAGCACGACGCGACCACGGCGTCGGGCAGCTGGGCGGGCGGGGCGCCGGGCCGGCCGAAGACGGCGCGGCGGCCAGAGCTGTAGTCCACGGCCACGATCCAGGTCTCACGAGGGACCCAGGCCGGCGGCTCGGCCGACGCAGGGAGGCCATAGGCGTGGCAGTGCAGGGCGTGCACCATGTCGCGGAGCGGGTCATGGTTCGCCCGGCCCAGTGGCAGCCAGGCGCTGGCCAGCACGCCGGGATGCACCCGGTGCGGCGACAGCACCATGGCCAGCATCAGCCTGGCCGAGCCGAGGCGCAAGTGGGGCGCGGGCGGCCAGGGGCCTCCGGTGAGACCGTCCACGGCGGAGGCTTCCAGCGGCCCGACGGCCTCACCCCGCTGGTGGGCGACCATCTGATCGATACTGATCCCGCAGCGCAGCGCGGCGGCCAGCACGCTGCCCGCGCTGGTCCCGACGATCAGGTCCAGGTCACCGAGTGGGCGCGGCAACCGCTCCTGCAGGGCGGGCAGCGCGCCGGTCATCCAGGCCGCGCCGAGCACCCCGCCAGCGCCGAGGACCAGCCCCACCCGGCGCCGGGAACGCCCAGGCACCGCTTTCAGACCCATGTGCACCTCCAGGGCCCCAGACACATCCGCATTGCCCGCTTAGCCCCGCCAGGCGGTTAGATGCAGATCTTATATATAGATTCCCGCGCGGCTGCCCTGATACGCCGGGGTTAACCTGTGGTGTCTTCCGCCAGCTCGCGGCGCATGGCGTTCTTACCCGTCCGCGTCCGGCCCGGGAGTACGCGCCGCCCGGGCCGCGCGTCCTGCCTGCTGGCCCGCCGAGCCGAGCCAGCTCAGCACCGCGTTCGCGGTGTCCTGCGGCGCCTCCAGTTGCGGCACGTGGCCCACGCCGCCGAACTCCCGCAGCGACCAGGCAGGGTTGGCGCGGGCGGCCGCGCGTGCCGCGCCGATCGGGACCAGGCGGTCGGCTGTGCCGTGGATCAGCAGCACCGGGCAGGTGACCGAGCGGACCCGCTGGCCGTAGGCGCGCCCGTGTGGGTAGCCGGCGGTGCGGACGACCGAGCGCATCGCGGCGGCGAAGTCGGCCTCGATGGTCGGGAAGGCGGCCCGCTGCACCGCGACCTCGACATGGCGGGCGATCACTTCCGGCGCCACCCGCGAGGGGTCCGCGCAACAGAGCCGCAGGATGCTGGACACCAGTTCGGCCGGGACCTGGCGGCGGCGCCTGGCCTGCACCGCGCGGCGCAGGCCGGGGGTGAGGTAGGCCGCGAACATCGCGGTGACGAGCGGATCCGGCCGCGCGGGCACGAACGGCAGCGCCGGGTCCACCAGGACCAGGCCGGCCACCGCCGCCGGGGCGGCGCTCGCTTCGAGCAGCGAGATCATGCCGCCCATCGAGTTGCCCATCAGGATCACAGGGCCGCCGGTCACCGCCATGACGAACCGGTGCAGCAGCGCCCGGTTCGACCCGACGTCCGTGCCGCGGCCCAGCGACTGGGTGAGGCCGTGGCCGGCCAGGTCCGGGGCCAGCACCCGGCA
>Ga0070709_10001461_pt1 | contig 12746 bp, 14 predicted proteins | sample LARL51metaG_FD_65449 | JGI IMG/M metagenome (GOLD analysis project Ga0070709, IMG submission 65449) | Corn, switchgrass and miscanthus rhizosphere microbial communities from Kellogg Biological Station, Michigan, USA - LAR L5-1 metaG | ecosystem: Host-associated > Plants > Roots > Rhizosphere ...
TGCTTCGTTTTCCTTGTCCTTCGCCGGCCTGGTGGTTCTAGCGAGGAGCCTGAACCCGATCCCATCCCGAACTCGGCCGTTAAACTCCTCAGCGCCAATGGTACTATGGCTCAAGCCCTGGGAGAGTAGGTCGCTGCCAGGCCTGCCAAGGACAAGCATTCCTCTTTACGATTTTCTTGATCGCGACACGATCAGACGAAGCGCCGCCATCCGGTTTCCGGATGGCGGCGCTCTCGTTTTGGCCAGTACGCGCGAGCGCCGCGGGATTTTCAGTCGCACCTGACCTCGGCGAGAAAGGCCGCGGCGTCCTCGTTGAGTGCGTGCTGCTGCTCGATCTGCGGCAGGTGTCCGCAGGCGTCGCAGAATTTGACATAACAGTTCGGCAGCCGCGCGCGCAGGATATCGGCGTGGCGGCGGGGAACGAACCTGGCCTGCAATCCCCAGATCACGAGCGTCGGGCAGACAATCGTCGGCAGAAAGGACTGCACGTCGGCGGTCACGTCCGGATGAAATCCGCTGAAGCGCGGGCTCGCCAGAAAAGCGCGCTGCCCTTGATGCCGATGAGGCGGAACTCGAACAGCGTCTCGCGGCCGCCGGTGCGGCGACGATCAGCGAGCGCACCCGCTGGGGCGCCAGATGCGCGCATTGCAAGGCGAGCCGCTTCAAATGCGTCTCTCCTCGATAATGTCCCGGGAACGCTGGCCGATGCTGCGTGGTGGCGAGCGTGCGTGGATCGGGTCCAGACGAGGACGGCTGCGTGCATCGGGCACCGCGAGGACGGTTCGAGCGATAAACTTCTGGTGAGCACTGGCATTGGACCCGCTGCCGCGTTGAATGATTGGTTCAGCAGTCGTTCAGTTCAAAATTCGTACGCAGTTTGCCCGTAAGTCCCAAACGCCCTCTTACAGTCCCCCGAGGAGACTCCCCATGCGAGCGTTCATTCGTCCCGCTCTTGTCGCGCTGATCGTTGCCGGTGCGGCATCCCTGGTCATGTCTGCGCAGCCGGCCTTCGCGCAAGCCAAGGACCAGGCGGCGCCTGCGGCGCAGGCGCCTGCCCAGCCCGAGCTGAAGCAGGTCGCGCTGACGGACAAGCAGATCGACGGCGTGCTCGCCTCGCAGAAGGAGATGGACGCGATCACAGAAAAGCTGCCGGAAAACGCCCAGCCGGACGCCAAGGTCATGGCCCAGCTCGACGGCGTCGCCAAGAAGCACGGCTTTGGCTCCTATGACGAATACAACACCGTGGTCGACAATATCGGCCTGGTCATGAACGGCATCGATCCGGCGACCAAGAAGTATGTCGGCTCGGAAGCCGTCATCAAGGCGCAGATCGCCCAGGTCGAAGCCGACAAGAAGATGACGGCGCCCGAGAAGAAGCAGGCGCTGGAAAATCTCAACATGGCGCTGAAGGCCAAGGATCCGGACATCCAGAACAAGGGCAACATCGACCTCGTCGTGAAGAACTACGACAAGCTCGCCGCCGCGCTCAGCGAGGACATGAACTGAGCGGGCGTAACGCTATCAAAACGTCATGGCGGGGCGTGTCCCGGCCATCCACGTCTTGGAGACAGCCGGAAATGCGTGGATGCCCGGGTCAAGCCCGGGCACGACGATGGAGAAATGTTGCGAACAAAGCCCCGGAGAATTTCTCCGGGGCTTTCTGATTCTTGCGCGCGAATGCCCCGGCCAGACACGCATAAGTTTCTCCTGTACTCTCAGGCGTTATGACCAATTCCGAAGGAGCGCGACAGATGAGCTCACGTGAGACCCCCCATCCCGAGGGACTTCTGCACAATCCAGCTTTCTCGCAGGTCGCCATCGCGTCAGGCCGGCGTACGATCTACACAGCGGGGCAGGTCGCGATCGACGCGGAGGGCGCGCTCGTCGGTGGCGATGATCTTGCCGCGCAGACGGCGCAGGCGATGCGCAATGTCGGTCTTGCGCTGGCGGCAGCCGGTGCGGCCTATACCGATATCGTCAAGATCACCACCTACGTCGTGAACTACAAGCCAGAACACCGGGTCGTCATCGGCGGCGCGCGCCGCCCCTTCTTTGCGGGCGGGACACCTCCGGCAAGCACGCTGGTCGGCGTGGCCGCGCTCGCGTTGCCGGAGTGGCTCGTGGAGATCGAGGCCATCGCCGTCATCGACTGAGCCGTTCAACGGAAAGGCCCGGAGGCTTGCCTCCGGGCGTTCGACCTCCGGGATCAATGTTCGTCGCGACGGACTTCAGGTCCTGGTCCGCATCCGCATCATGAAGCTGTCGAAGGAGAGTTCAGCGACCTGCATCCAGGCCAGCGAATCCGTGCGGTACGAGGTCAGGCTCGCATACATCTTGCCGAAATGCGCGTTGCTCTTGGCGAGATCGGCGTAGATCTCGTTGGCGGCATTGTAGCAGCCCTCCAGCACCTCCTGCGGGAACGGCTTTAAGATCGCACCGGCGATGATCAGGCGCTTCAGCGCGGGCGCGTTGACGAAATCATATTTGCCCGTGACCCAGGTGTAGGTGTCGGCCGAGGCGGTCGCGACCGCCGCCTGGTAATGTTTCGGCAGCGCGTTCCACTTTTCCAGATTGACGACGTTGTGGCCCTGGCCGGTGCCTTCCCACCAGCCCGGATAGTAATAGTATTTCGCGACCTTGACGAAGCCGAGCTTCTCGTCGTCGTAGGGGCCGACCCACTCCGCAGCGTCGATCGTGCCCTTCTCCAGCGCCGGATAGATGTCGCCCGCGGCGAGCTGCTGCGGCACGCCGCCGACCTTTGCAATGATGGTGCCGGCAAAGCCGCCGACCCGGAATTTCAGGCCCTTGAGATCCTCCATCGACTTGATCTCTTTGCGATACCAGCCGCCCATCTGCGCGCCGGTCGAGCCGGTGGGAATGCCGATGCAGCCATATTCCTTCAGGAGATCGTTGAGCAGGTCCTGTCCGCCACCCCATTGCAGCCACGAGATGTGCTGGCGCGTATCGAGGCCGAACGGCAGCGAGGTGCCGAAGGTGAAGGCGGCGTTCTTGCCCCAGTAATAATACAGCGCGGTGTTGCCCATCTCGACGGTGCCGTTGGAGACCGCATCGAGCACCTGCAGGCCGGGCACGATTTCGCCTGATGCGAACGGCTGGATCTGGAAATGATTGTCGGTGACCTCGGCAACGCGCTTGCAGAAATATTCGCAGCCGCCATAGAGCGTGTCGAGCGACTTCGGCCAGCTCGCGGCGAGCCGCCATTTCACATCGGGCGATGATTGCGCGATCGCGGGTGCGGCGACGCCGCCGGTCGCCAGCGCGACACCGCCTACTTTCAGAAAATCACGACGTTTCATGCGCTTCCCCTCCTTTAAGGCCGTGCCAATGAGCGACGAGGGACAACGATCTTGGGTGTCGTTTGTATTGGCTTCGTCGGCGGCCGACGCTTTCCATTGCTGTGCGGGCTTTCCGGGTCATCCCGGTTCCCGCGGCAGCATGACCAAACGCTATTCGCGAATCAAGGAGAGTTGCGCTTTACGCAGTTGCGAGAATGCAGGCTGCCGTCCCACGTTAACCAATGGCTTGCGGCGAATTGTCTTATTGCCGCCTCAGGTAAACGCGGCCTCCATCGCCTTGCGTATCCTGATGGTCTCGTCATCGGCATCGATCTCGACGTCGCTCCAGCACACGACGGCGCCATGCGCGATGGCTTTGTTCAGCCTCACGTGATGCGCCAGCCCGATGGGCAGCGCGCCGAGCTTCAGGCTGGCCTGCGCCGGCATCAACTTGCCCCATACCGTATAGCCGCCTTCGCCGTCGAGCGTCTCGCCCGCGCGCAGGTCTCGCTTGGCGACCGCCGCGACATCGCCGCGAAAGCCCTGCGGCTGCCCGGTCGGCTCGCCCCGCAACACGGCGGACAGCACGGAGATATTCAGCTCGAGCCCGATCAGATGATAGGGCTTGTACATCGCCGCATAGCGTCCGCTCGCATCCGTCTTCAGGCCATATTGCCGGAAACAATCGGCGGCGTATTCGTTGGGCGCTTCCAGCACGACATAGACGCCCCAACGCAGATCGCGAAACACCGGACGGCCGTCGCGTTCCAGCGACGACACCACCTCGACCATGCCGGCCTTTTCCAGCAGGCCGCCGCGCCCGCGCGGGCGCAGCACATGCGGCAGGTCGTCGACGCCGCATGGCGGAAAAGCGAGCCCGCCCGTGGGAACGTCGAGGCCGGTGGCATTGGCAATCGCCGCCATCTCGATCGCCGACTTGGTGCCATCGAGGAACGAGTTGAACATCTGCGGATTCATGCCGGCCGACTGCGCTTCGCCCGCGGTGAGGCCATAATGCTGCCAGACGCCATCCGGCGTCACGTCGTGATAGGCCGGCAGATATTTCGTGCCCTTGCCGGCGGCGACCACGTGAAAGCCGGTCGCGCGCGCCCAGTCGATGAGCTCCGCGGTCAGCGCCGGCTGGTCGCCATAGGCGAGCGAATAGACGACGCCGGCCTTGCGCGCTTCCTCCGCCAGCAATGGTCCAGCCAGCACGTCGGCTTCGACATTGACCATCACGATGTGCTTGCCCGCTGCGATCGCCGCGCGGGCATGGCGGATACCGGCCGCGGGACTGCCGGTCGCCTCGACGATGGCGTCGATGTCTCCGCTCGTCGCCCTGGCGGCATCGCCGGTGAATGTCGTCGCCGCGATGCGCTCTGCATCCCAGCCGACGGTGCGGCAGGCGTCCCTGGCGCGATCGGGATCGAGGTCGACGATGAGCGGGACCTCGAGGCCGCCCGTGTGCGGCACCTGCGCCAGGAACATCGAGCCGAATTTTCCGGCCCCGATCAGCGCGACGCGAACGGGCTTTCCGGCGGCATGGCGGGCTTGCAGGAGGCGAAAGAGGTTCATGGGAATTGTCCGATCAGAACCGTCGTTCCGGGGCGCAACGCAGTCGCGAACCTAAGCTGCGCAATTGCGCACCGGGGAACCTCGAGATTCTCAGGTGCGCAATTGCGCACCATAGTTCGATGCTTCGCATCGCCCCGGATGACGGTGAAAGATTTATTCCGCCGCCTGGCGATGAGCGCGGGCGAGGCGGAGCAGCGCGTCGTCGTCGACGGTTTCGATCGGCGCAAAATCGCGGTGCGCGATGTAGTCCGGCCGAGTGGGGGTGCGGATGTAGTTCGAGACCGCGTTCAGCGTCAGATAGACGATCTTGCGCGGATAGGGCGTAATGTTACCGGCCGAGCCGTGCACCAGGTTGCCGTGAAACATCAACATGCCGCCGGGTTTGCCGGTCGGTGCGACGATGCCGCCCTGTTCGACCAGCCGCGTCACGGTCTCCTCGTCCAGCGTCCAAAGCGGATAGGACGTCGTCGCGCGATCGTGCGAGGCCTTGAGGTCGCCGGCGTGCTGGCTCCGTGGCACCAGCATCAAGGGGCCGTTGATCGGCATCACTTCGTCGAGGAAGATGGCGATGTTCATCGCGCGCGGCTCGGGCATGCCGTCGTCGCGCTTCCAGGTGCCGTAGTCCTGGTGCCATTGCCAGACGTCGCCGGTGAAGGCGCTTTTGGCATTGATCTTGAACTGATGCATGTAGACTTTTTCGCCAAAAATCTGCTCGATCGGCTCGATCATGCGCGGGTGGGCTGCGAGCGCGCCAAAGGCTTGGTTGTAGAGATGCGCGGCAAAAGCGGTGCGCGGCGCGCCGCTCTTCTCGCGCCAGACTTCGGGACGATCCGTGTCGTAGATATTCACCGCCTCGCGCGCGAGATAGGCGGTCTCCTCTTCACTGAACAGTTCGGGCAGGAACAGCCAGCCCTCGCGGTGGAAGGTCTCGATCTGCTCGGCAGTGAGTTTCATGGCGTCTTCTCCCTTGGTTCTTGCTTGTTCTCTCGCCTCAAGGTGAGGAGCGCGTCTTCGCGCGACTCGAACCATGAAGCCCTTCTGGCTCATCCTTCGAAACGTGGCAGCGCCGTTCCCCGGGGATGAGGACGTTCAGTCGTTACGCGGCACGCTCTTGCGCCTTCAGCCTCTCTTCCGTCTTCCGCCCCGCGGTCTGCGCATGCGCGAGTGCGGCGCTCTCGGCGGCCCTTGCGTTACCTGACAGCACATGCGCGGCGATGGCCTCGTGCTCGGTCCAGGCGCTCTCGCGATAGTCGAGCTCGGCGAGCACGGTCGCCATCGAGCGGCGCATATGCGGCCATTGCGGCGTGATCATCTCCTCGATCGCCGGATTGCCGGCAAGGCGATAGATCGCGCCGTGAAAATCGACATCGAGCGCGATCAGCCGCGCCAGCGGCGTTTTGCGGTCGATGCTGCGCCCGGCGCGCAGCGCGGCTTCGAGTTGCGCCCGGGCCTTGGCGTCGGTCTTCACCCGCGCCGCGGCGAGTTTTGCTGCGAGCGCATCGAGCGCGCCGCGCACCTCGTAAAGCTGGCGAATCCGCTCCGGGTCGAGCTGGGTGACTTCAAAACCGCGGCGGCCGCTTTCGGCGAGCAGGCCCTGCCGGTGCAACAGATGCAGCGCATGCGACACCGGCTGCCGCGACACGCCGAGCTTTTCCGCAAGCTCGTTCTGGGTGATGCGCTGGCCGGGCAGCAAAGTGCGGTCGATGATCGCCTCGAGAATCCGCGCATAGACCTGCTCGCTCAGATTGGGGGAGGGGTCTAGCGGGATCATGGCTCGGTCGATCCAAACGCGATTTGGAATACGGAATTCCGTATTCGGAAAGCTATCGCGCCCATCCGGCCCGGTCAAGCGGTTACCGTGCCAGAAAATCCAGCACGATCTCGCAATAATCCTGCGGTTTCTGCTCGAACATCGGGTGTGTGGCGCCCGGAATCATCGCGATCTCGGAACCCCTCACATGGGCCGCCAGCGCATGCAGCACCTTTGGCAGCAGGCCCTTGGTATTGGCGCCGCCGATGAACAGCGTCGGCGTGCGGATGGCCTCGGCATCCCGCTTTGCGAACGGCGCCCGCTTGTCGCGGACCTGGCCGATCAGGGTCGTGGCGTTGTCGCGCAAGAGCTGTTTCGAGGTCGCCGGGATTCGCTTCCACGCGCCTGGGCCTTCCAGCGCGTCCATGAAATATTCCAGCCCGCCGTCGATATCGCCCGTGGCGATCTTTTGGGCTGACGCAGCGAAGCGCGCGGCGAGCGGCGAGGGGCCGGGCTTGACATTGGGATCGAGCGATTCGTCGAGTTCGCCGCCGGGCTCGGCCAGGATCAGCTTGCGCAACAGGTCGCCGCGCCGCTCGGCGAGCCGAAAGCAGATGTGACCGCCGCGCGAATGGCCCATCAGGTCGACCGGCCGCGGCGAAAGCTGTTCGATGAAGGCGATCATGTCCAGGACATGCTGATCGATCGAATAGGTGTCGCTGGCACCATCCCAATGCTCGGGAAAGAAGTGCCGCAGCGAGACCGCGATCACGCGGTGCCGGCGCGTCAGCGGACCCAGCACCGCACTCCAGATCCGGAAATCGCACAATGATCCGTGCACGCAGACCAGCGGCGGGCCGTCGCCGCCGCCGATGTCGAGATAGGCCATGTCGGTGCCGTTGACGCGAAGGGTCTGCATGGGCGGTGTCTCGTGTACGCGGGAGGCCGATCCTGGACAGGTCGTCATGCCCGGCCTTGCCCCGCAGGCGGGGACAAGCCCGGCCATGACGGCGGATATTGTGGTTAGATTTGCCGGAAAGCGGGTGGATCGCAACAATTTCCAAGCCTAGATTCCGGTCAACAGACAAGGTGGGGCGATTGGACCTGGAGGCCCTGACATGACCGACCAGCATTTTACCCTCTTTGAGACCCCGATCGGAACCTGCGGCATCGAATGGGGCCCGCGCGGCATCAACGGCGTGCAACTGCCGATGGGCAGCGACGAAAAGACCCGCGCCCGCATCCGCCAGCGCGATCTGTTCAGCGTCGAGACTGCGGCGACCGCCGAGGTGCAGGCGGTGATCGATCGCATCCTCGATCTGCTCTCCGGCAAGCCCGACGATCTCAGGGACATTGCGCTCGATCTCGATGACGTGCCGGAGTTCAATCGCGGCGTCTACGACATCGCCCGCAGCATCCCGCCGGGCCAGACTTTGACCTATGGCGACATCGCCAAGCGGCTCGGCGGCGTCGAATTGTCGCGCGATGTCGGCCAGGCGCTCGGGCGCAATCCCTGCCCGATCGTGGTGCCCTGCCATCGTGTGCTGGCGGCCGGCAACAAGCCCGGCGGCTTCTCGGCCAATGGCGGCGTGGTGACGAAGCTGAAGATGCTGGCGATCGAGGGCGCGGCGGTGAACCACACGCCGAGTCTGTTCGATTGAGCCGAAATCTCTTGAGCTGTCATGCCCCGCGAAAGCGGGGCATCCAGTACTCCGCAGCTTATCGGCTCAAGCACTGCCCTCTCTGGAATACCTGGATCGCCCGGTCAAGCCGGGGCGATGACATGCAGTTGTGATTGCAACGCCGCCTAGACCATCTCGCACGTGAACGCATCGCCGCGGCGCTTGATGCGGCTGGCCGAGGGCGAGGGGAAATGCGCGGTGCAACACAGCGTCTCGGTGTCGCACAGGCGCTCGAGCAGGCTGCGCCGAGTCGCGGCTGCGAGCTGCCCGTCGACATCGAATTTCGGTGACAGCTCCGGATAATGCGTCTGCAGCGGCGAATGGATCGCGTCGCCGCAGAACACCGCCGCATCCCTGTCCTTGCCAAGGACGAACGCGACATGGCCGGGCGTGTGCCCCGGGGTCGGCACGATTCGCATGTGATCGCCGATGGCGAAATCGTCGCGCACGAGCTCGGCCCTGTTTGCTTCGACCACCGGCAGCACGCTGTCAGTGAAGGTCGGCACCTCTGCCTTGGCGTTGTGCGCCGTCCAATAGTCGAACTCCGCCTTGCCAAAAATGTAGCGCGCGTTCGGAAAGGTTGGCACCCACCGTCCGTTCTCCTGCCGCGTATTCCAGCCGGTGTGATCGGGATGCAGATGCGTGCACATCACGATGTCGATATCGCCTACGGAAAACCCCGCGGCATTCAGGGCGCTGAGATAGGTCTCGTCGGCCTTCATGTGCCATTTCGGCCGGTTCGGCCGCGGCTTGTCATTACCGATGCAACTGTCGATCAGGATGGTGTGGTGCGGCGTCTTCACCACATAGGACTGGAAGCACAGGATCAGCCCGTCCTCGTGGTCCAGCGCCTTCGCCTGGCGCAGCCAGGAGCGGTTCTCGGCGAGCAGTTCGCCCGTCAACGCGGGAAACATGTCCAGCGCCGGCAGGAAGGTGGTTTCCTGCTCGATGACGCGATGGATGGTGAGATCGCCAACGGCAAATGTCAGACTCATGGCTGCGCCCCTTGCGCGTTGATCACGCCGCCGGCGGCAGCGAGACTTTGACCGACGGCCGCTCCAGCATCTTCTGGTGGAAGGCGTCGAGCTTCGGATAGGCCTTGCGCCAGCCGCAATCGGCAAAGCGGAAATCGGCATAGCCGAGCACGCAGACAAGGGAGATCTGGGCGATGTCGAGCGGCCGTGCCAGCATCGCATCGGCCTCCTGCTCGAAGCGAGCCATGCCGTTCCAGGCCCGGCTCCAATGATCGTCGGCCCAGGCTTTCCAGAACAGCTCCTTCGGCCGCACCATGCCTTCGTAGCGGCACAGCAGCATGGAATCGAGCATGCCCTGCAGCAGCGAATGGTCGCTCTTGATCTTCCAGCGCAGCGCGCCGGAGGCCGGGATCAGCTTGCCGCCGCCGGCGAGCTCGTCGAGATATTCGACGATGACGTAGGAATCCAGCACGACGTCGCCATTGTCGAGGATCAGCACCGGCAGCTTCTTCACCGGCGTGATCTTCGAATACTCCTCGTTCGGCGTTCCCGGCGCGACCGTGGTAGGGACGAATTCCATTTTGTCGATCAGGCCGAGCTCGATCGCGGCGATGCGCACCTTTCGGACAAAGGGCGAGGCGGCGGAGAAGATGAGTTTCATCGTTGTGTTTCCCGAACAGTCTCTCAACTCGTCATGCCCGGGCTTGTCCCGGGCATCCACGTCTTGGCAGCACATGTGGCGAGGCGTGGATGGCCGGGTCAAGCCCGGCCATGACGACGGTCGGAGTTTGACCGTTACGCCGCGACGATCTCCTGGCGCTGTTCGCCCAGCCCCTCGATGCCGAGCGAGACGACGTCGCCGACATTGAGGAACTGCTGCGGCTTCATGCCCATGCCGACACCGGGCGGCGTGCCGGTGGTGATGACGTCGCCGGGCAGCAGCGTCATGAACTGCGAGACATAGGCGATGCATTGCGCCATCGAAAAGATCATGGTCGCAGTCGAGCCGGTCTGGCGGCGCTGGCCGTTGACGTCGAGCCACATCGAGAGTTTCTGCACGTCCGCGATCTCGTCCCGGGTGACCAGCCAAGGCCCGAGCGGACCAAAAGTGTCGTGCGACTTGCCCTTGGTCCACTGCCCGAGCCGCTCGATCTGGAAATTGCGCTCCGAGACGTCGTTGCAGACGCAGTAGCCGGCGACGTGATTGAGCGCGTCGATCTCGGAGACGTATTTGGCGCGGGTGCCGATGATGGCCGCGATCTCGACCTCCCAGTCGAGCTTGGTCGAGCCGCGCGGTTTTTCGACCGGATCGGCCGGGCCGGACAGTGCGGTGTTGGCCTTGAGGAAGAAGATCGGTTCGCCCGGGATTTGGTTGCCGGTCTCCTTGGCGTGATCAGAGTAGTTGAGCCCGATGGCGACGAATTTGGAGATACCGGTGACGGGCGGCCCGAGCCGCGGCGTGCCGGGCACGGAGGGAAGCGAGGCGGGCTCCAGCGCGGCGAGCTTGGCGAGCGAGGCCGGCGAATAGGCGTCGCCCGTGAGGTCCCTCACATGCGACGACAGATCGCGCAGCTGGCCTGATTGATCGATCAGACCCGGTTTCTCCTGCCCCTTCCCCCCGTACCGAACAAGCTTCATCGTCGCTGCCTCCCTGATAAACGGCTTTTCCCTCTGGTTCCAGTTTCATGGAACAGCGCGCTGGGAAATTCAACCGTTCGGGCGTAATTGCAGCCCTCCCCCTTGCGGGGGACAAGGCAGATGAGGCCACAGCCATAAAGCCGCCCGACGGCGGTCACCGTTCGTCCGCGATGAGGTCTTCGGGGCCCTCAAGCCGCGGCGGCGCCGACGAATTTGAATGCTTCGCCGTCCCGCTTCAGGTGACCGGCATCGAAATGCCCGCCGATCAGCAGCACGGGGCGGTCGGCGAAGCGCGAAAACAGTTGCCGGCGCGTCTCGGCCGCCTGCGCCCCGTCGAAATCGGCGGTCGATGACCACCCAAGATGCGCCATCTGGCAGGGGTGATGGGCGACATCGCCCGTCAAAACCCCCTCGGCGCCGTCCGAGACGATGTGCACGCTCATGTGGCCCGGGCTGTGGCCGGGCGTCGGGATCATGGTGATCTCCTCGGTGAGGCGGGCGTCGCTCGCGATCAGCTCAGCCCGGCCGGCGTCGATGATCGGCTTCACCGAATCGTCGAACACCGCGGCGCGCTCCGGCGTATCGCTGAAATCGCGCCAATATTCGTATTCGGTTTTCCCGAAGACGTAGCGCGCCTTCGGGAAGGTCGGCACCCAATGGCCGCCGGAGAGCCGGGTATTCCAGCCGACATGATCGACATGCAGATGCGTGCACAGCACGGTGTCGATGCTCCAGGCCGCAAAGCCCGCAGCGTTGAGCGTCTCCAGGAAGGGTGTGTTCCGGTTGTTCCAGGTGGGCACGCCGCGGCCCTGCTTGTCGTTGCCGAGCCCGGTATCGACCAGGATGCGGCGGGTCGGCGTCTCCACGACCAGGGCATGGATCGACATCTTGAGGCGGCCGTCCTCGGTCGCAAAATGCGGCATCAGCCAGGGCAGTTTCAAGATTTCCTCGCGGCTCGCCAGCGGCAGGATGAAGCGTGTCGACCCGACCGTCTCCAGCTCGACGATTTTCGTGACCGTGACCTGGCCGATCCTCCACCGCATCGCCGACTTTCCCTTTTCGCGCATCCTTCCGCTGAACATGCTGACTTCGCCGGGACCACGCAATGGATCATCTGCCGCCCTGCGGCGTTATCCGGGCCAGCCTTTCGGAGACAGCCATGCCGGAGCTTACGATTTCAGCCGAGAAGGTCGCCTTTCTGATCGAAAAGGCGCGTGAGTTCGACGTCAAGGAGGCGGACACCGATCCGGATTCCGGATCCAATCCGACCGACGACGACAACATCGACGTGCTGGAGGACAATCGCAGCGATCCCGTTGCCTTTGAACTGCGCAGCTTCATCAGGGCGCTGAACGAGGACGAGCAGCTCGACCTGGTGACGCTGATGTGGCTCGGCCGCGGTGACGGCACCATCGACGATTGGGACGATTTGCGTGCCCGTGCGATCGAAGCGCGCGGCGAATACAATCAGCCGCGTACCGAGACGGCGCGCTATCTGCTGGGTGAGCCGATGCTCGGCGATCTTCTCGCCGACGGTCTCGATGCGTTCGGCATGGACTGGACCGACGAGCGGCCGACGCCGGATTCGTCCAGCCCAAGCGAACGCGGCGAGGATGAGCGCAGGTGATGCCGCAGGCAGCCGCTGACGCGGGCGGCCGCTGACGCTTGATGGAAGTCATGCTCAACCTGTGCCGCATCGAAGGTGCGCTCCCTCTTGTGTCCGCAAAACCTGCCAGAATGGCGAACGGGCGGTTCTCACCAACCGCCCGTCGCTGGATCTGAGCCCGTGCGCGCTCAAAGGCCTGAGAGCCTGTCGGGGAGCGTGGGACAG
>Ga0070709_10001467_pt1 | contig 12724 bp, 11 predicted proteins | sample LARL51metaG_FD_65449 | JGI IMG/M metagenome (GOLD analysis project Ga0070709, IMG submission 65449) | Corn, switchgrass and miscanthus rhizosphere microbial communities from Kellogg Biological Station, Michigan, USA - LAR L5-1 metaG | ecosystem: Host-associated > Plants > Roots > Rhizosphere ...
CCGGTGAAAGGGGCTATACCAAACCGACTTCACGCTGCTGTGAGCCGCCATGAGCGCCGTCGGAAAAGCGATCTGGTTCATCGAGACGCACTTTGCGGAAAACATGTCGCTCGACGACATCGCAAGGTCGGCCGGCGTGTCGCGCTTTTATCTGGTGCGCGCGTTCGGCGCCGCGACGGGCCGTTCGGTCATGGGTTATGTGCGCGGACGCCGCCTGAGCGAGGCGGCGCGTTCGCTCGCCGGCGGCGCGCCCGACATCCTGGCCGTGGCGCTGGAGGCCGGTTACGGTTCTCACGAAGCCTTTACGCGCGCGTTTCGCGATCAGTTCGCCCTGACGCCGGAAATGGTCCGGGCGCAGCGCCGCACCTGCAACCTCGATCTCGTCGAGCCGATCAAGCTGGACGAGACTCCGATCGCCGAACTCGCCCCGGTGCGCTTCGAGCACGGCAGGCCGATGCTGATCGCGGGGCTCGGCGAGCGCTACACCTGGGAAAGCAGCAAGGCCATTCCGGCACACTGGCAGCGCCTCGTGCCCTATCTCGGGACCCTGCCGCGCCTCGGAAACGCGACGTTCGGCGTGTCGTACAATGGCGATGACGAAGGCAATTTCGATTACATCGCAGGCTGTGAAGTTGCCGATTTCTGCGGGCTGCCGGCGGCGTTCGGCCGCCTGCGCCTTGGTCCACAAAAATACGCGGTGTTTGCCCATCGCGCGCATATTGCCGAGATCCGCCGCACCGTCTGCACCATCTGGACCAAATGGCTGCTCGAATCAGGACATGAGGCCGCCGATGCACCGAGCTTCGAACGCTTTGGCGAGGCGTTCGATTTCCGGACCGGACAGGGCGGGCTCGAAATCTGGATCCCCATCGGAGCATGAGGCACTGTCATGAACGAGACCAGACGCGAATTCATGCGTGGCGCCGGAGCGGCGCTCGCCGCCCTGTCGCTTTCACAAGCGAGCGCTGAAGCCGCCGGCGATGCGGCCGGCAGCGAGAAAGGAGGCCCGGCGATGCATTATCGAAACGCAAGGGAGCTGATCGGCCTGTTGCAGTCGCGGCAGGCGTCCGCGGTCGAACTCACCGATCGCGCGATCGCACGCATCGAGGCCCATGACGACAAGCTCAACGCCGTCGTGGTGCGTGACTTCGAGCGCGGCCGCGCCGCGGCGATCGAGGCCGACAAGGCCCTCGCACGCGGCGAACGCGCGCCACTGCTCGGCCTGCCCATGACCGTCAAGGAATGCGCCAATGTCGCCGGCCTTCCGACCACCTGGGGCATTCCGGGCACGCAGCAGATCCCGGTCGGCGAGGATGCGGTAACGGTGGCGCGACTCAAGGCGGCGGGCGCCGTCGTGCTCGGCAAGACCAATCTGCCGCTGATGCTTGCCGACATGCAGAGCTACAACGCGATCTATGGCACCACCAACAACCCCTGGGATCTGTCACGCACGCCCGGCGGCTCGTCGGGCGGCGCGGCGGCGGCACTCGCGGCCGGCTACGTGTCGCTCGAACTCGGCACCGATATCGGCGGCTCGCTGCGCATCCCGGCGCATTTCTGCGGCATTTTTGCTCACAAGCCGACCCACGGCATCGTGCCATTGCGCGGCATTGCACCGCCGGGCACGCCGTCGCTGTCGATCCCGATGCGGATCGAGCTCGCGGTGGCCGGCCCGATGGCCCGAAGCGCCGGCGACCTCGCGCTGGCGCTCGAAATCATCGCGGGTCCCGACGCGACCGACGCGCTCGGCTACAAGCTCGCGCTGCCGCCGCCCCGCCACACCGAGCTGCGCGATTTCCGCGTGCTGGTGCTCGACACGCATCCGCTGCTGCCAACCGCCGCCTCCGTTCGCACCGCGCTGGACGGCATGGCCGATCGGCTCGCGGGGCGCGGCGTCAAGGTCGCGCGCACGAGTGCGCTGCTGCCCGACCTCGCGCGCATCGGCCGCACCTTCGTGCAGATGCTGGCTGCGATGTTCGCCGCCGACTATCCCGACGACATCTATGCCGGCCTGAAATCCAGAGCCGCGGCGCTCCCCGCTGATGCCGACAGCACCGCCGCCGCGCGGCTGCGCGCCACCATCATGTCCTATCGGGACTGGGTGAAGACCGATCGCATCCGCATTGGCATCACCAACCGCTGGCAGCTTCTGTTCCGCGATTTCGACGTGGTGCTGTGTCCGGTGACGCCAACGCCGGCCTTCGCCCACGACCACAGCGAGATGGCCGCGCGCCGCCTCTCGGTCAACGGCACCGAGATCCCCTATGGGGACCACATCATGTGGAACGGCAACGCGACGCTAGCGGGGCTGCCGTCGACCGCGATGCCGATCGGCCTCTCCAGCGAAGGCCTGCCGATCGGCATGCAGATCGTCGGCCCCGCGATGGAGGACCGCTCCACGATCGCTTTCGCCGAACTGGTCGAGCGCGAGTTCGGCGGCTTCGTCCCGCCACCCGCGTTCAAGAGCTGACGAGAACGCGATAAGACTTGACTGAATCGAATGGACCCGCGCGCACGGTCTGCTCCCCGGCAGGGGTCGCGGGTGGGGGTCCCCGGACTCAGCTCGTCGCGTAATACCCCCTCCCCAACCCTCCCCCGCAAAGGCGGAAGGGAGCGCACCTCCGATGCGGCGAGAATCAAACCTCATCTCATCAGGCTCTAGCTACGATCATATTGGCCACGTGCCGGCGCTCGTCCGAGCAGATAGAGGCCGGCAAAGATCGCGGCGATGCCGGCGATGTGATACCAGGCGATGCGCTCGCCGAGCCAGGCGATGGCGAGGCCGGCAGAAAACAGCGGGCTGAGATAGAGGAACGCGGCGGCGCGCGCCGGCCCGAGCGCGGTGACACCATAGAGATAGAACAGATTGCCGAGCATGGTCGGCAGGAAGGCGATGTAGGCGATCGAGGCCAGCGCGGCCGTGGCATCGGCCGGATCGAAGGCGAGCCAGGCTCCGCCGTGAGCCATCCAGCCGAGATAGACCGGCAGCATGACCAGCAGCACGCCGGACCAGCCGGTCACCACCATCAGCGGCAGCGCCGGTATCGTGCGGCCCCAGTCGCGCACCCGCAGCGAAAACCAGGCAAACGAGATCGCCGCCAGCAGCGACCAGAAATTGCCGAGGCTGAAACGCAGCGATGTCAGCGTCCCGGCCTCGCCCTTGCAGATGATCAGCAGCGTTCCGGCAAAGGCGAGTACGATGGCGCCGATCATGGCCGGCGTCACCGCGTCCTCGCCCGCCTGCTCCCGCCGCGAGCCAAGGGCGATCAGCAAGACCCAGACTGGTGTGGTCGCATTGATGAAGCTGACCTCGATCGCGAGGCTCTGATAGGCGCCGCCGAGCAGAAAATAGGAAAACACGCCGACGCCGACCGCGCCGCCGAACATCATGTCGCCTAGACGTGCCCGGACCTCTGGCCAGGCCTGCCGCAGCGACGGCAGCGCGATGAAGGTGAGCGCCAGCACGGCGAGCCCCCAGCGCCAGAACACCAGCGAGGGCAACGGCACGATGTCACGCGCGGCGCGGGCCACCACGTGGTTGGAGCCCCAGAGCGCCGCGGTGACGACGAGTGCGACGGTCCCTTGCGCGCGCGAAGCCGTGGTCATGCGTGGCCGCTATAGCGGCCGCGCCATGGGCCTTGCAAGCCATCTCTTGCGGCCGCTCGAGGATTCATGAAGCAGCAGGATCAGCCCGCCCCCTTGCGTTCCCTAATCGCGCGCTCCACTTCCGCCGCCAGCATTTTCAGGTGTTCGGCGAGACGCGCGAACAGCTCGCGCTTGGCCATGTCGGTCGCGAGCTTGCTGATCAGCGCGCACTCCTCGGCGTCGTTGAGGAGCTTTTCCAGATGCACCTCCATGTCCTTCATAGCGCGGTCCCCCGAGCGGTCACGAAACACCTTTCACTATGGAGCGCAACGCGGTGCGAAATTCAATCATAAGATTCTCCGGCATGCCACAATCGCAGTGCGCTCAACAAACGCCTGAACGGTTGCGCACCGGGCGGCGCGCGCGTCGAGGGTGCGAAAAAACCGCTGCAGCGCGAAGCGCGCGGCCCATTCCGCGCGGGTCATGGCATGGCGTCCCGCACGTCCCCACTTTCGCGGAAGACAGCCATCGGCACTCGCAATTAGGGGAACTGGGCTAGGGTTTTCGCGACGTTCGATGTGCTACAATCCAAAAATCCCGGCGTGACCGCGCTTTCATCCCCCCTACCTTTCTTTTCGGAGACTGCACCAAGATGCCATTCGACTTGATCCTGCGCGGCGGCCGCGTGATCGATCCCTCGCAAAAGCTCGATGCCGTGACCGATATCGCCTTCGCCGCGGGCAAGGTGGCCATGGTCGGACACGCGCTCAATGCGGACAGCGGGACCGAGGTGCGCGACGTCACGGGGCATATCGTCAGCCCCGGCCTGATCGACATGCACACCCATGTCTATTGGGGCGGGACCTCGCTCGGCATCGATGCCGAGGAGTTTTGCCGCACCTCCGGCGTCACCACCGCGATCGATACCGGCAGTGCGGGTCCCGGAAACTTTGCCGGTTTCCGCAAGCACGTGATCGAGCCGAGCGAGGTCCGCATCCTCGCTTATCTGCATATCTCGCATGCCGGCATCTTTGGCTTTTCAAACCGCGTCATGGTCGGCGAGAGCGAAGAGCTCAGGTTGATGAATCCGGTTGAGGCAGTTGAGGTCGCCGATCAGAACCGCGACCTCATCGTCGGCATCAAGGTCCGCGTCGGCCGCCACTCCTCCGGAACGTCCGGCATCGTCCCGCTCGACATGGCGCTCGAAGTGGCGGACGAAGTCGGCATGCCGCTGATGGCGCATATCGACCATCCGCCGCCGAGCTATGAGGAGGTGATTGCGCGCCTGCGCCCGGGCGACATCCTCACCCATGCGTTCCGGCCGTTCCCCAATTCGCCCGCGACCGCCCAGGGCACCGTCAAGCGCGCGGTCCGGGAGGCGCGCGAGCGCGGGGTGCTGTTCGACATCGGCCACGGTCAGGGTTCGTTCGCGTTCAAGACCGCGCGCGCCATGCTTGCCAACGGCTTTCTGCCGGACACCATCTCCTCCGACGTCCACGCGCTCTGCATCAACGGCCCGGCCTTCGACCAGGTGACCACCATGTCGAAATTCCTGTGCATGGGCATGCCGCTCGCCAAAGTGATCGCGGCCTCGACGGTCAACGCCGCGATGGCGCTCAAACGCCCCGAACTCGGCAGCCTCAAGGTGGGCAGCGTCGGCGACGCCACCATCATCTCGGTGCGGGAGGGCCAGTTCGACTATGTCGACGTGGTCGGCGAGCACCTGACGGGAGACCGCAAGATCGTCTCCGACGGCGTCGTCATCGCCGGCCGCTGGTGGCACCCGAGGTAAATCGTGAGGCGAAGTTCAATCGGCGCCGCGCCGAAAGTGCGCTCCCTCTCCCCGCTTGCGGGGAGAGGGTTGGGGTGAGGGGGAGTCTCCACAACGGAGTTCGCGGAGAGTCCCCCTCACCCGCCGCGCAAGCGCGGCGACCTCTCCCCGCAAGCGGGGAGAGGTGAACCGCGTGCTTGGAGGGCTTGTTCTCAAGTCCGCGCGCAATCGCCTTGCGTCAAGATGCCCTGCCGCAGCGCAAGCCGCACCAGTTCGATGTCGGAGCCGACGCCGAGCTTGTCCTTGATCAGGCAATGCAGGTTGGCGACCGTCTTCGGACTGATGTGCAGCGCCTCGGCGATTTCCTCGCCCGTTTGTTCGGCGAGCAGCATGCGCAGCACCTCGAACTCCCTCGCCGTCAGCACGTCGGCCGCAACCGTCTCGCCGCCAAGCCGGCTCAGCGCGAGTTCATGGTCGATGTCCGGGCTGATCGCGATTTTCCCGGCGAGGACATCCATCACCGCCGCGACCAGCGTCTCCGGCGGACTTGTCTTGGTGACATAGCCGCGTGCGCCGGCGCGGATCGCCTGCACGGCGAAGCCCGCATTTTGATGCATCGTGAAGACGAGGATTTTCGCAGCGCGATCCCATTGCCGGATCCGCCTGATCGCCTCGATGCCGCCGATTCCCGGCATGGCGAGGTCCATGATCACGAGATCGGACCTCACCTCCTTGAAGCGCCGGTAGGCCTCGACGCCATCGGACGCTTCCGCAACGACCTTGAGGCCCGGCTGTTTCTGCAGCACCGCACGGTAGCCCTCGCGAACGACGGCGTGATCGTCGACCAGCAGGATGGTTCGGCAGGGATCATTCACGCCGCGAACTCCGCGACCTCGGACGGGCGCCGGGCCGCATCGGCCAATATCACCGCGCGCAATGCAAAACCTCCGTTCCGCCGGTTCTCGAATGTCAGCCGGCCGCCCAGCGTGGCGACGCGCTCGCGCATGCCGAGCAGGCCCATGCCGGACTTGACCGGACGATCATTCACCGCCCCATCATCTGCGACGACGAGCTCGATCTCGCGCGAAAAACCGTCGCCGTGCATGGCGCCGGTGTCACGCACCGCGACATCGAGCTTGATGCGGCTCGCACCGGCATGCTTGGCCGCATTGGTGATGGCCTCCTGCGCGATCCGGTAGAGATTGGCGGCGAGTTCAGCCGGCAGATCCTCGAAATGACCCGACAGTCCGATCTCGAAGCGGCACTGGCCGCGGCAGCGTCCGTTCCAGCCGGCGATCAGCCCTTCCAGACTGGCGGCCAGTCCGAGTTCGTCGATGTCGGGCGGCCGCAGCCTGAACAGGGCGCCGCGCAGCGTCTCCATCATGTCAGCCGCCATTCGCGCGATGCCGTCGCATTCGGCGACGACATCCGGATCGCCCTGCGCGGCGCCCTGCCGGGCCGAGGCGGCCAGCGCGCGGATCGCTGCGAGCGACTGTCCGAACTCGTCATGAAGCTCGCGGGCAAGATGACGGCGTTCGTCGTCCTGCAGCGCGATCAGCCGGCGCGTCAATTCGTTGCGTTCGGCGAGCGCCATGCCGAGGCTCTCCGCGAGGTGGTTGAACACGTCGCGGATCGCGGTGAGCTCGGCGAGATCGAACGGCGGCAGGCGAGCGGAAAGATCGTCCGCGGCGATACGCTCCAGGCCGGCGCGGATCAGGCGCGTCGGGCGAAGCGCCCGCGCCAGGGCGGCATGGACGAGCCCCCCAAGCAACGGCAGCGTGATGGCCAGCACGGCCATGATCCGGCCCGCGTCATGCCAGGCCTCCGACGTCAGCGTTGCCGGATCGACTGACGCCACGGCCTCGCCGATCGTCGCGCCCTTGAATTGCACGGGGCTGGCGACCTCGCGGCCGGGATCGAACAGGTTTCGATAGAACGCCGCGAACAGGTATGGCGCAGTCGCCTCTTCGCTCAGCGGCCCGCCGCAGACGCGCTGCACGATGTCGCCGCCATTGTCGCGATAGGCAATGCAGAGGCCCGGCATCATCACCGAGCCTGCCACGTCCTGCAGGTCGGGAAAATCGGAGCGCGGCTGGTTGATCCATTGCGTCTTGCCCCGTTGGAGCTCGAGGGTCCTCGCCGCGATTGAGGCAATGCGGTCGATCCTGGCCCGCACCGACCTGTCGGCGTCGACAAGCAGATAGGCCGAGATCGTCGCAAAGCAGGCGGCGGACACCGCGACCACGCGCAGGGTCAGGCGGTATTTCAGATCGCTGGTCGGAAACGTCCACATCGGCAGCAGCCTTCGCATCGCCAGTCGGTGCATTTAACGGCAGAACCGGGCTGGCGGAAAGCGTCAGCGCGCGGGCCGGCCGCGGTCGTGAAATTTTCCCGGCCTCCGCCGGGATGTCATCAGCTTCGGACGGCCGGGAGCCGGCCTAGCCTGCGAGGCACCAAAACTTTGCGACATCCAGGAGGTCCAACACCATGCCTCGCTTCAAGCGCGCACTCCCTGCCCTCGCCTCGATCTGGCTTCTCGCCGGCCTCGCTGCAGCCCATTCCGGCGAACCGGCAACGCAGGGCGTCAGCCTGACCATCGAGGATTTCAGCTATCTCGATACCTCAGGCGAGCCCACCGACCAGACGGCCGTGCATCAGGCGCGCCTGCAGGCGTTCATGGCTGCGCTCAGGCACGACATCGAGACGGACAGCCGGTATCGCCTGCAAGCCGGCGCAAACATCCAGATCATCGGCGCCATCCAGAAGAAGAGCACGCTGGTCCAATGGGCCCGCGTGCGTGTCATCGACGTTGCAGCCAATCGCATCGTCCTCGAAAAAGTCTATACCTTTCGCGGCGATTCCGACCAGGCCTGGCAACGGGCCGAAGCTTTCGTATCGGAAGACATTCGCGGGGCGCTGGTCACCTCGGAGCCGGCAGTTCCGGTGGCAACATCAGCGCCGATCAAGCTCGCGATCTTCGACTTCGAACTCAACGACAATAGCGCCGCCCCGACCGAGACCCCATCCGATGCCACGGAACTGGCCAAAACCACCGAAGCGGTCCGAGAGCTGCTGACACAGTCCGGACGTTATGTTGCAGTTCCCATCAATGGGAGCGACACGGACGCCGTCAAGAACCACAAAATGCGCGACTGCGATGGCTGCGACGCCAGGATCGCGCGCGATCAGGGCGCCGACCAGGCGCTGGTCGGCGTCATCGGGCGCGTCAGCCGCACCGAATACACCGTCTCGTTCCGGCTGCGCGATGCCCACACCGGCACGATCGTTGCAGGCGCCGACAGCGGACTTCGCATGGGCGCCAATTATTCATGGAGCCGCGGCGCCGCGCGCCTGATCCGAGATCGGCTGATCGAGGTGCAGGCGCAGCAATGACTGTCAAAGCAGGCCTGAGGTGCAGCCCAGCTGCTTGACGGGATGTTTGGCGGCGCACATTCTCGGCACAACAACGATGTCCGAGAGAAGCCGAAAATGTCAGGGATAGCTGCCTCCACGTTGCGCCAGCGCGACGCCGACCACATGCTTCACCCCTATGCCGATCTGAAAGCGGTCGCCAAATCCGGTCCGCTGATCATCGAACGGGGCGAAGGCGTCTATGTCTATGACAATGAGGGGCGCCGCTACCTCGAGGGCATGGCCGGGCTGTGGTCGACGTCGCTCGGCTTTTCCGAGCCGCGGCTCGCCGAAGCCGCCGCACGGCAATTCGCAAAACTGCCCTATTCGCAGATTTTTGGCGACCGCTCGCACGAGCCCGGCATTCTGCTCGCCGAGCGGCTGACGGGGATAGCACCGCAAGGCCTCAACCACGTGCTGTTCGCAAATTCGGGCTCCGAATCGATCGACGCCGCGGCCAAGCTCGTGTGGTACTATCACAACCAGATCGGCAAGCCGGCCAAGAAGAAGCTGATCTCGCGCATCCAAGGCTATCATGGCGTCACGGTGGCCGGCGGCAGCCTGACCGGCCAGCCGCATGTCCATGCCGATTTCGACCTGCCGATCGCAGGCATTTTGCATACGGACTGCCCGAGCCACTACCATTTCGGCAAGGATGATGAGAGCGTCGAACAATTCGTCGAGCGCATCGCCGGCAATCTCGAAGTGCTGATCCAGCGCGAGGGACCGGAGACCGTCGGGGCCTTTTTCGCCGAGCCTGTGATGGGCGCCGGCGGCGTCATCGTGCCGCCTCCTGGCTACTTTGAGCGCATCCAGGCCATCTTGCGCAAATACGACATTCTGTTCGTGGTCGACGAAGTCATCACCGGCTTCGCCCGCACCGGCGAGATGTTTGGCTCGTTCACCTACGGCCTGAAACCCGACATGATGGTGGTCGCCAAGGCATTGTCGTCGTCCTATCTGCCGATCTCCGGCGTGCTGATGACCGACAAGATATTCGAGGCGGTCGCGCAAGGCGCGGCCAAGAACGGCGTGTTCGGGCATGGCCTCACCTACGCCGCGCATCCGGTCTGCGCGGCGGTGGCGCTGGAGACCCTCGCGATCTATCACGAGCGCGACATCGTCGCGCATGTCAAGGAGATGACGCCGCATCTGCAGAACGGCCTGGCCGCGCTGCAAAACCATCCGCTGATCGGCGAGGCTCGCGGCGTCGGCCTGATCGGCGCCGTCGAGTTGACGCGCAGCAAAGCGGCCCGCGAGGGATTTGATCCCAAACTCGGCCTCGGTGCTTTCATCCAGTCGCGCGGGCTCGCCCATGGCGTGATCCTGCGCGTGCTGCGCAATGCGGTCGCGATCTGCCCGCCGCTGATCATCACGGAAGCCGAGATCGAGGAATTTTTCGACGCGCTGCGCCGCGCGCTCGACGATGGCCTCGCCCATGCGCGCGAGAAGGGGTGGGTGTAGCCCGCCTTACCATTTTTCCTTGAACGGGCGGATCTCGAGCTCAAAGGTCCGGGCGCTGCGCGGCTGCTGATAGAGCTGCCAATAGGCGTCCGCGACCGATGAAGGCGGCATCAGCGCATCCGGATCGTTCAGCGCGTCGGGCCCGAGCGCTTCGATGCGACGCTGCCGCACCCATTCGGTATCGACGCCGGAATCGATGATGAGATGCGCGACATGGATGTTTTGCGGACCGAGTTCGCGCGCCATCGCCTGCGCCACCGCGCGCAGCCCGAACTTGGCGCTGGCAAAGGCGGCATAGCCCGACCCGCCGCGGAGGCTCGCCGTCGCGCCGGTGAAGAAGATGTGGCCCTTGCCCCGCGGCAGCATCAGGCGGGCCGCTTCGCGGCCGGCGAGGAAACCGGAATAGCACGCCATCTCCCACACCTTTCGGAACACCCGCTCGGTGGTCTCCAGGATCGGAAAATTGACGTTGGCGCCGACATTGAAGATGCAGACCTCGAGCGGCGCCTCCTTGTCGGCGTCATTGAGGAAGGAGGTGATCTCTTCCTCCTTCCGCGCATCGAGTGAGCGGCCGAACGCCCTGCCGCCAGCCACCTCGATGTCTTGCACCAGAGGGGCGAGCTTTTCGCCGTTGCGCCGGCCGGCAAAGACCGTAAAGCCCTCGGCTGCGAATTTCTTGGCAATTTCGGCGCCGATATAGTCGCCTGCGCCGATGATCGCGGCGGTCGCGTTTCTCCTGGTCATCGCCTGCCTCCCTTGCTGTGCGAGGCGGCTCGCCGTCTGCCGGCCACCCAGCATCGCCGCAGCCCTTGGCGGCGGCGCCCTGGATCAAGTATGGCACGAAGACCGCCGCTTTGCTCTCAGCCAAGATCTATGGTTCTGGACTGGAACTGTCCAATATGATGATCGACATACCATTCAAGGACGCGAGCCGCAAGTAGCGGACAAACAGGCACTGCCCCGGAAAGCGTCGGCTACAGCCGCACGACCTCGCCGGTCCGGACGCTGTGGTCGGCGGCCAGCACGATGCCGAGCGAGTTGATCGCGGCCTCGTGATGTTCGGCGAGATCGATCTCGCCGCGGATCGCCTTCAGAAACAGCCGCTGCTCGCGCTCGCAGAGCTCCTGATGGCCGGGCTCGTCTTCAGTCGAGATCAGTTCGTCCGGTCGTGCGAAGCGGCCATCGGCGTCAACCGCGGCGTGATGGACGCGAAGCGCGCTGGTTTTCGTATGCGAGTCGTGATCAGACGACCGCGTCGCCGCCTCAGCACTCTCGCTCGCGACAATCGACACGCAGCCGTGCGGCCCGATCATGTCTTTGACGAAATGCGCCGTCTCGCTCATCATCGGCCCCCAGCCGGCCTCGTACCAGCCGACCGATCCGTCGTCGAAGCTGATGTGCAGGTGCCCGTAATTGTACATCGCAGGCGCGATCTCGCCCGTGAGCCGGGCGCCGACCGCATGCACCGCCACGGGACGCGCGCCCGTCACCTGGCACATGATATCCACATAGTGCACGCCGCAATCGACGATCGGCGAGGTCGACTGCATCAGCTTCTTGTGCACGTCCCAGAACGAGCCGGCCGACTGCTGGTTGAGGTTCATGCGCATCACCAGCGGCTTGCCGAGCGTTTTTCCGATCTCGACGAAGCGCGACCAGGACGGATGGACGCGCAGGATGTAGCCGATCAGCAAGGTCCTTCCGGATTCGCGCGCCGCGCTGACGACACGCCTTGCCGCCTCGAGGGTCCCGGCCAGCGGCTTTTCGCAGAATACATGCGCGCCGGCGGCAAAAGCCTGCACGGCCATGTCGGCGTGATGCTCGGTGTAGGTGCAGATCGCGACCGCATCGGGGCGCAGCGTCGCGAGCGCCTCGTCGAGCTTCTCGAAGCGCGGCACGCCGCCAAACTCGGCATCCAGATCGTGGCGTTCGGCCGCGCGATGGGTGCAAAGGCCTATGAGGTCGAAGCCGTCGATCGCCTGGTAGGCGCGGGCATGGCTGATGCCCATGGTGCCCAGGCCCACCACGAGGACGCGGACGGACGGCGTGGTCGAACTGGACGGAGAAGACATGGCCTTGGCCCTCGGGTCAAACAGCATCCGACACAAAATCGCGCGAAGAACCGTCTGATGTCGAGCGGCCCTCGATCCAGGTGTCGCGCACGCGCAAATCGTCGTCGAGATGCACGAGGCTCGCGAGATGGCCGGGCGCGATGCGGCCAAGCTCATGGTCTCGCCGGAGAAACGTCGCTGGCACGCGCGAAGCCATCGAAAGCGCCGTGCCGAGATCGAGGCCGATGACGTCGACGGCGTAACGCACTGCCTCGTCCATCGTCAGCACGGACCCGGCCAGCGTTCCGTCGTCGAGCCGCAGATAGCCGTCGGCGCGCGTGACACGGCGGCCCTGCAGATCGAAATGATCGGGCCCGCCGGCGGCCGGCGGCATCGCATCGGTGATCAGCATGAAGCGGTCGTGCCGCTTGGCGGCAAAGGC
>Ga0070709_10001468_pt1 | contig 12723 bp, 6 predicted proteins | sample LARL51metaG_FD_65449 | JGI IMG/M metagenome (GOLD analysis project Ga0070709, IMG submission 65449) | Corn, switchgrass and miscanthus rhizosphere microbial communities from Kellogg Biological Station, Michigan, USA - LAR L5-1 metaG | ecosystem: Host-associated > Plants > Roots > Rhizosphere ...
GCGGACAGATACCCGAGCACCTCCTGCTCCCGGGCCGTCAGGGGTTCGACGACCACGGGCCGGCCGGGCGTCGGCGCGGGCAGCGGTGGGGACGCGCCCCGGCTCCCGACGCCCGGCCGGCGGCCGCGGCCCGCACCGGTGCCGCGGCGGGGCCCGACCAGGTCGGGTCTCGCTGCCTGGAGCAGACCCCGCAGCTGCGGTGGTGCCTCCGACACCGGCCGGAGAAGCCGTTGTTCGGTCGCCGTCCGCAGCGCCCGGTCGGCGGACTGCTCGGCCACCTTCCGGTCCCCGCGGGCCAGCGCCGCCTCGGCCCGCAGCAGCAAGGCCTCGACCCGTACGCCCAGGGGGACGTCGCCCCGCCGCAGCAGGGCCGCGACCTCGTCGGCGCTGCGGTCGCCGTCGCCGCCGGCGAGGTGGGCCCGGGCCGTCTCCAGACAGATCTCCGGCCCGGTGTGCCCGGCGTCGGCGATCGCCCGCAGCGCCCGCTCGTGCCGGCCGCCCGCCGTCTGGATGCCGGCGGCCGCGGCCACCAGCATCCCGTCCAGCCAGGACGGCGGCGCCTCCCGGCCGGCCGGATGCCTGGCCGCCTCCAGCACCGACAACGCCTCGTCGAACCGGCCGGCGGACCGCAACGACCGGGCCCGGACCAGGCCGAGCACGGCCGCGACGACGGAGTCGTCCGTACCCCCGACCGTGCCCGCGCCGGTGCCCGCGACCGTGCCCGCGACCGTGCCCGCGACCGTGGCGGCGGCGGCGTCCGCATGCAGCTCGGCCTCCGCCGGCGACCCGCTCTCCTGGGCCACCCAGGCCATGGCCGCGAGGGCCTCGGCCGGACCCCGGGGGCGGCGCCGCCCGTCGGCCGGGTCGGAGCCGGGCGCGACCACGCAGGTGTCCTCGGCCAGCTCCCGGGCCTGCCTCAGGTGTCCGCGCAACGCCTCCACCAGCGACAGCCGGGCGGCCAGCACCGCCCGCACCGCGGCGAACGACGGCGGCACGCCGTCCAGGCCCTCCGCCAGCACGGACCCGGCCGCCTCCAGCCGGCCGGCGCGCAGCAGCGCGGCACCCACGTCGGCCAGCACGATCGCCCGGCCCTCGGCGTCGGCGGAGGCCACGGCCGAGGCCCCGCCGGCCTCGATCTCCGCGGTCGCCCGGTCCAGCGCGGCCCGCGCGTCCAGCGCCCGGTCGGCGTCCCCGGTCAGCCGGGCGAGACCGGCGCCGGCGACCGCGAGGGCGAGCGCGAGGGAGCCGGCGCGCTCCGGCGGCACGTCGTCGACCAGCTCCTCGGCCCGCCCGAGCTGCTTGGCGGCGGCCTCGGCGTCCCGCCGGGCGACCGCGACCGCGGCCAGCACCACGGCGGACTGGGCACCGGGACTGTCCGGCGGCATGCCGGCGAAGGCCGGCAGCAGCCGGCACGCCTGCCGGCCGCCCAAGAGCTGTGTGACCGCGCAGCCGGCGACCAGCGCCGAGGCGGCGTCCGCCCAGTCCCGGGAGGCGGCCAGGTGGACGGCGGCGGCGACTCCGCGACCGCCCGCCGCGCACCACTCCCCCGCCCGGCGGTGCAGCCGCCGGCTCGACCCGGCCGAGCGGCGCGTGCCCAGCAGCCACACCAGCAGCGGATGCACCCGGTGGCAGTCGACGTGCCGGCGGCATCGCCGAACCCAGGAGGTACGCCGGTCGAGGTCGTCGAGGGCCGCCCGGGCGGCCGGCCGGCCGGACAGCTCGGTGGCGAGGCCGCCAGGCACGTGCACCACCAGGCCGACCTGGAACAGCAGTTGCCGGTCGGCGGCCGGCAGCGGGCCGAGGACCTCGGTGTCGAGGTAGTCGGCGATGTCGGCGTCGGCGGCGGTCACGACGGCGCGGTCGTCGGTGGCGGCCGGACAGCGGCCGGCCGCATCGAGCCGGTCGCCGGCGGCCAGCGCGGTCAACGCGACGCCGGCCATCCAGCCCTCGGTGCGGCGCAGCACCGCGCGTACGCAGTCGTCGGACGGCGTGACGCCGTGCAGCGCGAAGACCTCGCGGGCCTCGGCCTCGGTGGCGGCGAGGTCCTCCGCGCGGATGTCGGTGACCGAGCCCTCGAGCCGGTGCCGGAGCCGGTGGACCTGCGGATCGCCCCGAGAGGCAAGCACCAGCCGGAGCGCCGGTCCGGCGTGCCGGGCGAGGAAGTCGAGCTCCTCCGGCACCGGCGATCCGGCCAGCACGTCGGCGCCGTCGAGCACGAGCACGACCGGCTCGGTCCGCCCGTACAGCGCGGTGGCGAGCTGGTGCAGCAGTGGCTCCTCCGGATCGGCCGCGCGCCCGTCGGGCCGGCCGAGGCCGACCCGGTCGAGCCCGGCGACCACGTACGACCAGAACGTGCCCGCATCGCGGTCGCCGCCGTCGAGGCTGATCCACACCGGCACTCCCGGCACCCGGTCGGCGGCGAGCCAGGCCCGCAGCAGCGTGGTCTTCCCGGCCCCGGCCGGGCCCGTGACCAACGTGACCTGGCCTTGCGCGGCCGCGGCCAATCGGTCGATCAGCCGCGGCCGGGCCACGACTGCGCGGCCGGCCTCCGGCGGATCGAGCTTGGACAGCATCAACCGGCCGCTCGCCGGCTCGAGCTGTGCGCACGACGACATGTCCGCCCCGTCCCCGGCCACCGACGCCCCCGTCGTTGCCCGCCATCGATCATTACCCGAGGATTGTCTGCTCGTCGGATGGGTATATTCATCGACTGCCCTGGGTGATACTCGGTTACGGTCAGTGTAAAATCGACCAGTAGTCGCCACTATCCGTGTCCGACCGGCAATTCCGGCCTCGGTACGGTTGCGGCGGAACAAAGTCTTGTTGAACTGAGTTGCCCCTGTGCGCGCAGGCGGGGTTGAGTGAAAGTTCATCGACTCCGGCAGGAGCTCTACGAGGCCGGGGGACGGGAGACCGCGTGGACGTGTGGCTCGGCCCCGCATCTGCGCGGGACCACGACGAGCCCACGACCGCGGAGCGTCCGCCGGAGCGCCGCCGCATGGTCCGGCGCAACAAGCTGCTCGCCCGCCTCGACGCCGTCGCCGGCCAGGTGCCGCTGATCGTGCTCGCCGCCCCGGCCGGGTACGGCAAGACCACCGCGCTGCGGCAGTGGGCCGCCGCCGGCGACCGGCCGCTCGCCTGGGTCAGCCTGGACGCGTCCGACGACGACCCGGCCCGGCTCGCCGGCCACCTGGCGGCCGCCCTGCAGGCGGTGCCGGCGCCCGCGGCGACGGCGGACCAGCTGGCCCTGATACCGGCGACCGAGCCGGCGACCGCTCCCGGCCGGCTGCTGCGGGCGCTGCGGGAACTGCGGGAGCCGGCCCTGCTCGTCCTCGACGACGTGCAGAACGTGCTCTCGCCGGAATCGGTCGCCCTGGTCCGGGGCGTGATCGAGTCCGGGAACCCGCACGGGCTTCAGGTGGCGGTCGCGTCCCGCAGCCGGCACGCGCTCGCGCTGACCGGTCTGCGAACCGGCATCCGGCATGCCGAGCTGGGCCGCGAGGAGCTGCGGTTCTCCGAGGCGGAGAGCCGGCAGTTGTTCGCGACCGGACCGCGCTGGGAGCCGGACACAGTGCGGGCCGTGCAGCGCCGCACCGAGGGCTGGGTCGCCGGCATCTTCCTGGCCGCGCTCGCCGGCCGGCAGGACTCCAGGGACCACCCGGGTGCGGGCAGCGCGGCGACCATCGCCGGCGACGACGTCTTCATCGCCGACTACTTCCGGGACGAGCTGCTGGCGACCGAGGCGCCGGAGAGCGTCCGCTTCCTGCTGCGCACCTCGGCCCTCGAGCAGATGTCCGGACCGCTGTGCGATGCGCTCCTCGACCGGAGCGGGTCGGCGGTCCGGCTCGCCGACGCCGAGCGCCGCGGCCTGTTCGTCGTCCCGCTCGACCGCGAGGGCGAGTGGTACCGCTACCACCGGCTGTTCCGCGAGATGCTGCTGTCCGAGCTGCGCCGGCGCGAGCCGGGCGAGGAGATCCGGCTGCACCGGCGCGCGGCGGCCTGGTACGAGCGGGAAGGCCGGCCGGAGCCGGCGATCACCCACGCGCTGGCCGGCGGGGACGAGCTGACCGCCGCCCGGATGATCAACGGCCTGTCCCGGGACCTGCCAAGCGGCGCGCGCCTGGCCCGCGTCCGCGGCTGGCTCGGCCGCCTGGACGACGACACCCTCGTCGCCTGCCCGCCGGTCGCGGTCACCGCGGGCTGGATCTGGGCGCTGTCCGGTGACCCGGTCCGCGCCCAGAGCAGTCTCCTGCTCGCCGAGAAGGCCAAGGTCGCCGGCGGGCTTCCGGACGGGAGCAGTTCGCTCGAGTCGGCGGTGGCGACGTTCACCGCGTTGAGCTGCCCGCTCGGGGTGGACCGGATGGTCAAGGACGCTCGTACGGCGGTCCGGCTGGAGCTGCCCGGCAGCCCGTGGCGGTCGACCGCGCTGGCCGCGCTGGGCGTGGCCCACGTACTCACCGGCCAGCCCGAGCCGGCGGTGAAGGAGCTGACCGCGGCCGCCGAACCGGGCCACGACGGGCAGCGGCTCGCGGCCGCGCTGGCCCACGCCGAGCTGGCGATGCTGACCCTCGAGCAGGGCGAGCGCGGCGCCGAGGCGCACGCGCAGGCCTCGCTCGACCTGGTGGAGAGCGGCGAGCTGCGGGAGAGCGTCCTGGCGATGCTCACCTACGCGGTCGGCGCCTGGGTCGCGGCCCGCCGGTCCGACGTCGAGGGGGCCAGGCGGCTGGCCGGCGCGGCGCAGCGGCTCGGCGCGGACCCGTCGCCGGCCGCGTTCCCCTGGCTCGGCGCGCAGGTCGCGGTCGTGCTCGGCCGGGTGTCGCTCGAGCTCGGCGACCCGGTCGCCGCACGGATGCGGGTCGACGAGGCCCGGCAGTACCTGAGCCGCCTGCTCACCGACGGGATCCTGCAGGCGCGGGTGGAGGACCTGGCGGAGCGGCTGTCCCGGCACGACGGGCGGGCGCTGGCCTCCACCGCCATGTCGCTGACCGCGGCCGAGGTGCGCGTCCTGCAGCTGCTGCCCACCCACCTGTCCCTCGGCGAGATCGCCGACGAGCTGCACGTGTCCCGGAACACCGTGAAGACGCAGGTCGCCGCGACGTACCGGAAGCTCGGCGCCGGCACCCGCACGGCCGCGGTGGAGCGCGGACGGGAGCTCGGCCTGCTGCCGGCCTGAGCCGCCCGTACCCCGCCCGCGGTCGAGAAGGGAGCCGCCGCCCATGCCCACCACCCTCGTCGTCATCGCTTACGCGGACGACACCTCCGCGGCGACGGCCGGCGAGCAGGCGCAGCGGATCGCCCGGCACCTGGAGATCGAGCCGGACGCGGTCGCCGTGGCCCGGCGGGACGGGCACGGGCGGTTCCACCTGACCACCAACCATCGGCCGGTCGCCGGCGAGGTGAGCTGGGGCATCGTCTGGATGCTTGTGTTCGCGCTGCTGTTCGACCCGCCGCCGCCCGACCGGCGGCACGCAACCGGCACCGGCGGCGGCATCGACCGGCTGCTGGAGATGATCACCGGCAGCGGCGTCGACGAGGCGTTCCGGGTCCGGGTGCGGGACCGGCTCACCCCCGGCACCTCTGCGCTGTTCCTCGCGCTCGGCACCGGTCGGTCCGAGCGCGTCGTCGAGGTGCTCGGCCCGTACGGCGGCGAGCTGCTGCAGACCACGATGACCGAGGCCGGGCTGGCCGCGCTGCGGGAGGCGCTGCACGACGGCCCGGGCGGACCCGCGGGCACCGTCAGCGCAGGTCGAGTCCGAGCTCCCGGCTCCGGATGACCGCCTTGCCCCGGGAGGACACCCGCAGCTTCCGGTAGATCGAGGTCGTCTGGGTCTTCACCGTCGAATGCGACACGTGCAGGCGGCCGGCGATCTGGCCGAGCGAGAGGTGGGTCGGCAGCAGGGGCAGCAGCCGCAGCTCGGCCGCGGTCAGCGCGGACGCGCCGACCGAGTCGTCGAGGATCTGGTCGAGGCTGGCCCGCAGCGCTCCGGCCTGCTCCGGCAACTGGCCGAGGTGCGGGCGCTCGACGAGGACGTCCTCGGCCTGCCGGAGGGCCGCGTCGGCGCCGCCGGAGTCGCCGAGCCCCACGTAGACCCGGGCGAGCTCGAGCAGCGCCTGCACGGGGACGACCGGGATCGAATAGACCAGCAGCGGGCGCAACCGCGCCGTCAGGGCCGCGTACCGGCGGGCGGCGGCCATGTCACCGCGGTGCAGCGCCGCCCGGGCCGCCCAGGCGTAGACCAGCGCGCTGGTCCAGTACGTCTCGAAGTGGCCCTCCCGCACGATCGACAGGGCCTGCTCGACGTACCCGTCGACGGCGGTCCAGTCGTCCCGCCGGGCGGCGACGATGCACCGCTCGGCCAGGCCGAGCGAGGCCAGCGGCAGCGCGTCGGCCCGGGCGGCCTGGTGCACGGCGTTGGCCAGGATCGGGTCGGCCAGCTCCGGTTCGCCGGCCAGCAGGTGGGCGACGCCCTCGGTGTGCAGCATCGTCGCCCGGTACGGGCTGGCCAGCGGCAGCTCCTCGAGGCCCTCCCTGGCGTCCAGACGCATCGCCTCGATGCCGTCGCGGGCGAGGATGGCCCGCAGGTAGGCGAGCAGCCCGCCCATCGTGCTGCCGTCCGGCAGCATCGCCGTCGGCGGGGCCTGCTGCGCGACGTCGGCCAGGCGTTCCGCCTCGGCCGAGAGCCCCATGAGGGCGAAGATCAGTGCACCGTGCACGGCGATCGCCGGGTGGCGCTCGATGCCGCGACCTTGGTCGAGCCAGGTCATCCAGCGCAGCACGGTCTCGACCCGGCCGCTCGCCCAGAACGGCTGCATCCGGTCGAGGACGAGCCGCGCGACGCGATCGACGTCGCCCGCCACCTGCGCGTGCTCGATCGCCTCGTCCGGCCGCGCGTTGGCCTCCAGCCAGGTGGCGGCCCGCAGGTGCAGTCGCGGGACGAGTTCGGGCTCGCGGCGGTGCAGCTCGGCCAGCAGCAGGTCCCGGAACAGGTGGTGGTACCGGTACCACTCGCGGCGCCGATCGAGCGGGATCACCAGCAGGTTCCGCCGTTCGAGGTCCTCGAGCAGGCGGGCCGAGCCGGAGCCGTCGACGATCGCGTCGCACAGCGGTCCGGAGATCCGCTCCACCACCGAGGTCCTGGTCAGGAACGTGATCTCGGCCGGCGAAAGGTCGGCGAACAGCTCGGAGCGCAGGTAGCCGTCCAGGTAGCGGTCCACGGTCGCGGAGCTGATCGCGGTGACCGGCCGGCCGCCGGTCCGCAGCGCGAGACCGGCGAAGTAGAGCCCGATGGGCCAGCCCTCGGTGAGCTCGACCAGGGTCGCGGCGCGCTCGTCCGCACGCCCGCCGCCGGTCCGCTCCAGCAGGGCGGCGGCCTCGTCCGCTCCCATCGCGAGGTCGTGCGCGTCGAGCTCGACCAGGCGGCCCTGCAGCCGCAGCCGCGCCAGCGGGAGCGGCAGCGCGTGCCGGGACGCCATCACGACCTGCCATCCGGCCGGCAGCCGCAACGCGAACTCGGCCAGCACGTACCGGCTCTCGCGGTTGGCCACGGCCTCGACGTGGTCGAGCAGGACCGTGGCTGGCTCGGCCGCGGGGTCGATCGCCTCCATCAACGTCGGCACCGCGGTGACGTCCGGGTTCCGAGCGACGCTCGCGGGCACCGAGGCGTCCACCGCGCCCAGCCGGGTCAGCGCGGCAGCCAGGGCGGCCAGCAGCACGGCCGGGTCGTTGTCGCCGTCGTCGCAGGAGATCCAGACGCTGCGCGGCCGCCGCCGCTCCGCCCACTGCGCCAGCAGGGTGGACTTGCCGTAGCCGACCGGCGCAACGACCGCGACGACCGGCACCGGTCCGGCCGCTTCCAGCGTCGCGAGCAGGCCGGTGCGGGGCACCAGGCTGGGTCGCAGGACCGGCTGATGGAGCTTCGTCTCCAGGTCGAACGGCAACTCCGCCGCCGAGACCGCTTCCGTCTCAGCGTCCGAGCCCGATCCCACCATCGCCGCCACCGCCGGGAAATCTACCGACCCCGGCCCGCCTGCCTCAACCGCCGCGACAGTTAGCGGCGTGCTCCGGCTGGACCCGTCCCGGCCTCCTCCGCGCGGTGCCGCTCGAACACCGACCACGGCCACGCCCGAGGGTTCGCCCTCACTCCGGAGTTGCGGGCTCCGGCCCGGCGGGTGGTTTCGCCGAGGCACGGGCCTGCTTCCGGCTGGCCAGGAAGTACTTCACGCCTTCCATCGTGAGGAAGGCGGTGAAGACGGCGATGAGGACGGGTGCGGTCTGCAGGGCCCCGAGCTGGGTCAGGAACGCTGCCATCAGGACCATGGCGAACGGCGCGGCCGCCAGCGCCCCCGGCGTCGCAGCCAGCAGGCAGGCGAACGCCAGTCCCAGCGGCACACCGGGGATGATCTGGTGCACGATGAGCCCGGCCGTTCCGCCGATGAACAGCGACGGGAAGATCGGCCCGCCGACGAAGCCGCTGCCCTGGCTGACGCCGAACGTCAGCATCTTCCCGATGAACGCGGCGACGAGCAGGCCGAGGCCGAGGGTTCCCGCGCCGTCGAGCGCGGTCTTGAGCTGGTCGCCGCCGTTGAACATGGTGAGCGGCAGGGCCACGCCGACGACTCCGAAGATCAGCCCGCCGAGGACCGACTTGGCGATGTCCGGCACCTTCAGCCGGCCGAACAGCCGCGCCGCCCCCACGGTGAACCCGACCAGCAACGTCACCACGACGGCCGCGAACAGCCCGAGCGGGATCGCGGCGAGTAGTTGCCAGTCCTCGAACTCGTACTGCGGCACCTTGTAGAAGTCCAGGAACACGGCGCCGGCGATGGCGAAGTAGATGCCGAACGAGACGCTCGATGCCACGATCTGCGCTGCGAGAGCCTTGGCGAACTGCCGGCCGCCCGGGCGGGCGACCTCCATGATCAGCATCACCACGATCACGGTGCTCGAGAACAGCCCGCCGTACGCGCCCGCGAAGCCGGCCAGGGTGTTCACCTGGGCGTCCTCCGTCTTGAGCGCTCGTCGCCGAGCCATCCAGGTGCCGACCCCGCCGCCCATCGACCCCAGGGCCTTTTCCGGGCCGAGACTGGCTCCGCCCATCAGCGAGACAGCAGAGACCGCCGCGATGCCGGGCACCAGCCCCGTGTCGACCTGCCCGGTCTGCAGGTCGTCGAACAAGCCGGGGGTCTGCCAGGGCAGGCGGGTCAGGCGGCGCAGCAGGCCGACCGCTACACCCGCGGCCGCGGCGACCGCCACCCACCACCAGTGGCCGCCGAACCAACCCGGGTCGGAGTCGCTGTACCACTTGCCCCCGAGCGTGATCGCTCCGACGAAGATCAGCCCGGCGAACGCGCCGAACACGCCGAGGACCACCGCGTATGCCATCAGAACCCAGAACTCCCGCTTCTGGGTGACCGGCAGTGCCAGAAGCTGCTCGGGCGTCGCCGTCCCGGCGCCGGCCCGTGCCGGCGCCCCGGCGGCGGGAGCCGGCGGGACCGGCCCCGGGCCGCGGGTCGAGTCGGCCATGTCGCTGTCTCCTCGCAGGCCTGTGACGGGGCGTGCGCTCACCGTCCCGAGGCCGGCGGAGCCCCGCATCCTTCACCGCGAATGAACGGGGCCTGGACCGCGCTCATCCACGGCGGATGGTGACGGGGCCGAGGGCCGGCGCGGACGGTTGCCGTCCGCGCCGGCCGGCGCGGACGGCAGCCGGCGATAGGGGGCTTTCCGTGACCAAGCAGATCGACGTCCTGACCACGGTCGAGGTGGTCGATCCCGGTGCGCGCCGGGTCAAGCGGTCCACACCGACGCCGCCGCTGACCCGGCCGGACCGGGTCGCGCGCGGCCTCGGGACCCGCGCCGAGGTCCCACTGGAGTCCCAGTCCGTGCTCGCCCCGACGGAGCTGCGGTCCGATCCGGTCGAGCTGCTCGAGCGGCAGGCGGCCACTCGGGTACCCGAGCTGGTGCCGATCCGGTACGGGCGGATGCTGGTCTCGCCGTTCACCTTCTACCGCGGAGCGGCCCTGGTCATGGCCGCCGACCTGGCCGGTACGCCGACCACCGGGCTGCGGGCGCAGCTCTGCGGTGACGCGCACCTGTCGAACTTCGGGATCTTCGCCTCGGCCGAGCGACGTCTCGTCTTCGACGTCAACGACTTCGACGAGACCCTGCCGGGTCCGTTCGAGTGGGACGTCAAGCGGCTGGCCGCGAGCCTGGAGGTGGCAGGCCGGGACAACGGCTTCAAACGCAAGGAACGCAAGTCGGTGGTGCTGGCCGCGACCCGGTCGTACCGGGAGGCAATGCGCAACTTCGCCGACCAGTCCAACCTGGACGTCTGGTACGCGCACCTGGACGTCGACCACGAACTGGCGAGGATCAAGCCGCTGCTGCGGCCGGACCGGGCAAAGCGCACCGAGCGGCTCATCGCCAAGGCCAGGACCAGGGACAACCTGCAGGCGTTCGACAAGCTCACGACCACCGTCGACGGCCAGGCCAAGATCGTCAGCGACCCGCCGCTGATCGTGCCGGTGACCGAGCTGGTCCCGGAGGTGGAGGCGAACGAGCTGTTCAACCGGCTCCGCGGACTGATCTCGTCCTATCGGCGGACGCTGTCGAGCGACCGCAAGCACCTGCTCGAACAGTTCCGCCTCGTCGACATGGCCCGCAAGGTCGTCGGCGTCGGCAGCGTCGGGACCAGGGCCTGGATCCTGCTGATGGAGGGCGTCGACCACAACGACCCGATGATCCTGCAGGCGAAGGAGGCGCAGTCCTCGGTGCTGGAGGAGTACGCCGGCCGCAGCCTGTACACGAACCAGGGCCAGCGGGTGGTCGCCGGCCAGCGGCTGATGCAGGCGAGCTCGGACATCTTCCTCGGCTGGCAGCGCACCAAGGGTGTCGACGCAGTCGACCGCGACTACTACCTCCGCCAGCTGCGCGACTGGAAGATGTCCCTGCCGCCGGAGCAGATGATCCCCGAGGGGATGGCCGTCTACGGCGCGCTGTGCGGGTGGACGCTGGCCCGCGCCCACGCCCGCTCCGGCGACCGGGTCTCGATCGCGTCGTACCTCGGTGAGACCGACACGTTCGACCGGGCGATCGCGGGCTTCGCCACGGCGTACGCGGACCTCAACGAGCGCGACCACGCCGCCCTGCAGGCCGCCGCGGACGCGGGTCGCATCAAGGTCGAGTCCGGCGTCTGACCCGGCCGGGCCGGTCCGCCGGCCCGCGCGCTGCCATGATGAGCCGATGCCAGCCCCGCTGGACGCCGTCGCCTGGCCGGTCCGGACCGCGCGTCTGTCGCTGCGCCCGGCGACGGCGGCCGACCTCGGGGCGACCTGGCGTTACCGCCGGCTGGAGGCGGTCAGCCGCTGGCTGATCAGGGCGCCCCTTACGGCCGAGGACTACCGGGTCCAGTTCGAGCGTCCCGACTCGCTGGCCAAGACGCTCGTCGTCGAGCTGCGGGGCGAGGTGATCGGCGACCTGATGGTCACAGTCGAGGACGGCTGGGCCCAGGCGGAGATCCTCGACCAGGCGGAGCAGGTGCAGGCCGAGCTCGGCTGGGTCCTCGACCCCGACCGCGAGGGCCACGGCTACGCCACCGAAGCGGTCCGGGAGCTGATCCGGCTCTGCTTCGAGGACCTCGGCCTGCGCCGGGTGACGGCGAACTGCTTCGCCGACAACGAGGCGTCCTGGCGGCTGATGGAGCGGGTCGGGATGCGTCGCGAGATCCACACCGTCCGGGACTCGCTGCACCGGTCCGGCCGGTGGCTCGACGGGCTCGGTTACGCCCTGCTCGCCGACGAGTGGCGGAAAGCAGGCTCAGACTAGGTGACGGCCGGCCGCCGCCCGGACCGCGTCGGTCAGCGCGTCGAGGGAGGCGATCCGCAGCGCCCACCGCTGCCAGTGCAGGACCACGTCGACCGGCCCCGCCGGGTCGAGCTCGACCAGCGCCCCGCTGCCGAGATGGGGCGCCGACTGCAGGTCGGGCACCATCCCCCAGCCCATGCCCAGCACGATCGCCGCCAGGAAATCGGCCGAGGACGGCACCTGGTGGCTCGGCGGGTCGAGCTCGCGCCCGTGCCGGCGGACGTACGCGTGCTGCAGGTCGTCGGCGTAGTCGAAGGCGACGACCGGAGCGCGGGCCAGCGCGGCCGCCGTGACGCCGTCGGGGAAGAAGCGCTCGGCCACCGAGGGAGCGGCGACCGGCCGGTAGCGCATCACGCCCAGCCGGACGGCCCGGCAGCCGGCGACCGGGCGCCCCTCGGTCGTCACGGCGGCGACCACGGAGCCCTCGCGCAGCAGCGCGCCGGTACGGGTCTCGTCCTCGCGGCGGACGTGCAGCGCGGCGACGTCAGCGACCGCGGCCAGCGCCGGCAGTGCCCAGGTGCTCAGCGAGTCGCCGCCGATCGCGACCGCCAGGACCGGCCGCGCCGGGACCGCGGCCGTCCCGGTCAGCTCCTCGGTGGTGTCGGCGAGCAGCAGGTCGACCTGCCGGGCGGTCCGGACCAGGGCCGAGCCGGCCGGCGTCGGGCGTACCGGCCGGCTGCGGACCAGCAGGACCTGCCCGGTGGCGGACTCGAGCGCGCGCAGCCGCTGGCTCACCGCCGACGGCGTCACGTGCAGCACCCGCGCGGCGCCGTCGAGGCTGCCGGAATCGACGATCGCCGCCAGGGTGCGGAGCTGGTCGAGATCGAGATTCACATGAGCCAGGCTAATGCTACTGAAGTTCC
>Ga0070709_10001470_pt1 | contig 12721 bp, 9 predicted proteins | sample LARL51metaG_FD_65449 | JGI IMG/M metagenome (GOLD analysis project Ga0070709, IMG submission 65449) | Corn, switchgrass and miscanthus rhizosphere microbial communities from Kellogg Biological Station, Michigan, USA - LAR L5-1 metaG | ecosystem: Host-associated > Plants > Roots > Rhizosphere ...
ACCAGCAGCCGTCCGCTGAGCACGTAGATGGCCTCGTCGAATTCGTCGTGCGCATGCGGGATAGGCCCAGCGAAGTGAGCCGGGATGGTGGGCTCCAGGGCGGCGAAACCGGACGGCTGGCCGCGTTGGCCGGCCAGGATGTGCATGGGCTGCCGGCGTAGGGAATGCCGGCCCCTCACCCCGGCGCGTCGGCAAGGTCATGCCTTGTTCTTACCATCGGGCCTGGCGCAGGCACTGGCGCCGGCCGATTCCGGGCAGCGTGGGCAACGCTCGGCCGCAATGACGGCGCTTGCAGGTTGCTCTGCCCCCGCCAGGCTCTGGGCGGGCCATGAGGCTGGCGACGATCACAGCACACCCCCTTACCTTCTTCACTGAGCCTGGGCCACTACGGTCCAGGGTGGGGAAGTCCGGCGGTGCCGGTATGGCTCATTGCCCCCTGCAGTCGTGATGGCCTGGGGGGTGTTGCCCCCGGCACGGTCGGTGCGTGAACCTCTGATGGGGACATGCGGCTTGATCGCTGATTCGTAAGGTGGATGACGGCGAGCGCACCACGGACGGCCTTCCCGCGCACCTGACCAGGCAGAACAGCGGAGGAAGGGGTCTTGGTGGCCACACCGGCGCAGGTGGATGTGTGGGTCGGGCTGGACGTCGGCAAACAGGAGCACTTCGCTGATGTGCTTGATAAGGACGGCGAGCGGCTGTTCGCCCAGGCCGTGGCCAACGACCAGGCGGATCTGGAGGCACTGCTGGACCGGGCCGCCGGGCACGGCACGCCGGGCCTGGTGATCGACCAGCCTGGCTCGATCGCCCAGCTCGCGCTGGCGGTGGCTGCCCATCGCGGCACGCCGGTGGCGTATGTGCCCGGCCTGGTGCTGCGCCGTGCCGCGGACCTGTATCCCGGTGAAGCCAAGACCGACCGCCGCGACGCCTCTGTGCTGGCTGACACCGGCCGCGCCAAGCGCAAGCAGGTCCACTGGCTCGATCCCGGCTCCGATGAACTGCTGGCTTCGCTGCGGGTCCTCAACGGCTACGACGTCGATCTGGCCACCGACCAGACCCGCCTGATCAGCCGGTTGCGCGACGCGCTCACCGCCATCGCTCCGGCCCTGGAGCGGGCGGTGGGCAAGCGGCTGCACCAGGCGGGTATCCGCGACCTGCTCATGAAGTACCCGACGCTGACCGCGCTTCGCGCCGCCGGGCCGGAGCGGATCGAGCAGGCGATCAGCGCCCGTTCCCCCCGGCTGGCAGGCAAGGTCACCACCGCCGTGACCGCCGCCCTCGCCGCGCAAGATCTCACCCTCCCAGCCCAGGCCGCCACCGGCCGGGTCATCGCCGAGCTGGCCGGCGCACTGGACCGCGTCTGCGCCCGCCGCGGCGCCCTGGCCGCCGAGATCGAGGAGGCGTTCCTGGCCCACCCTTCCGGTGAGCTGCTGGCATCCATGCCAGGGATCGGGCCGCGGACCGGCGCCCGCATCCTCGCCGAAATCGGCGACGGCTCCGCCTTCGCCACCGGCAGCAAACTCGCCGCCTACGCCGGCCTGGCCCCCGTCACCCGCCAGTCCGGCACCTCCCTGGCGGGCGAGTCCCGCAGCCGCAGAGGCAACCACCGGCTCAAGAACGCCATGTTCCTGGCCGCGTTCGCCTCGCTGCGCGACCCCGCGTCCAAAGCGTTCTACGACCGCAAACGCGCCGAAGGCAAACGCCATAACGCCACGCTCATCTGCCTGGCCCGCCGCCGCTGCGACGTCATCCTCGCCATGCTCCGCACCCACCAGCCCTACCAGCCAGCCCGCCCCGCACCAGAACTCGCCGATGCGGCCTGACCGGCTTGACAAAAAGATGGGGACACCCCCCCGCTGGCGGACGGCGTCGCTGTTGCCGATGGCCAAGGTAAGTAGGCTGGCGGCATGCGCGTAGTAGTCGCAGGCGGGCACGGGAAGATTGCGCTGCTGCTGGAGCGCCTCCTCGCCGAGCGCGGTGACCAGGCCGTCGGGCTGATCAGGGACCCGGCCCACGCCGCCGATGTGCACAAGACCGGCGCCGAGGCTGTGGTCTGCGATCTGGAGACAGCCTCAGCCGATGCTGTCGCGGTGCTGCTGTCGGGGGCCGACGCGGCGGTATTCGCGGCCGGCGCTGGGCCGGGCAGCGGCGTGTCTCGTAAGGATTCCGTCGACCGGGGTGCCTCGGTGCTGATGGCCGACGCCGCCGAGCGGGCCGGGGTCCGCAGATTCGTGCAGATCTCCACGATGGGAGCCGGCCAGCCGCCGCAGCCCGGCGCCGATGAGGTCTGGGCCGCCTACCTCACGGCAAAGACCGCCGCCGAGGCCGATCTGCGCTCCCGGGACCTGGACTGGACCATCGTGCGCCCCGGCCGCCTCACCGACGCTCCTGCCACCGGCCGGATCCGGCTCGCGGCCCCGCCCGTGCCCCGTGGCGCGGTCCCCCGCGCCGACGTCGCCGCGGTCATCACCGCCCTGCTCGACCAGCCGGGTACCGGGCACAAGACACTCGAGCTGACCAGCGGAGACAGCCCAGTCGCCGCAGCCGTGCGCGGCATCTCCTGACCGGGCCTTCGCCTCCGGCGGCTCGACCGCCGGGAGACGCCCGCCCTTGCCGATGTGAGCGTGGCCTGAACGCATACTCACGCATTGTTTGGCATATTCGATCGAGGCTCGGGTGGCTGCAATGCGCGCTGACTCAGCTGCATCATCCCATTACCAAGGCCGCGCTGAACGAGTATGCGTCCGTCGAGCCACCATGCCTCGACTTCCACATATGCGTCCCGAACAACCTGTTCTGCCACGTCCAGTGAGGCTCGTGAGCCTCGCTCCAGAATGGCCGGTTTCTTATTTCACGAAGTACCAGTTCTCCGGATTGATAGACAGTGTCGATGACTGCGGCAGGACGCCCTTGAGGTTGTTCGCGATCTCGGTGAGCTGTATGGCAGGGAACGGCTGCCATTCAAACGGCAACTGCGTCGCCAGGTAGTCCTGCCAGGTGTACATGTAGGACAGATTTGGGCTGGTCAGCGTCTTCTCGATCATGGCGTCGTTTTGCGCGTTGCTGTAGGCGCCGTAGTTTGACGTTGCGCCGGTCAGGTAAAGCACATCGCCGGTCGGCAGGTAGTCCGGCGAGAATGTAAAGCCCTCGAAGTTGGCCATGTCCCAGTTGCAGGGGGTTTTGGCGGCCACGCAGTTAGATGCGGCCACCGCGGTAACCTGATTGATCGGCTCGGGCCGCAGGTTCAGCTTGATGCCCGCCTGCGCCGCGTTTGACTGCAGGTCGGCCATCTCTGATGCGAGCCAGCTCAAGCCACTGGCGTATGGGAGGTTGAAGCTCAGGGTTTTGCCCTGGGCGATCCCCGGCCCGCACTGGGCGGGATCGATGCAGCTGGTCGCCCCGCCCGGGACCACCTTCCAGCCGTGGCTGGATAGCAGGGCTTTGGCTTTGTCGATGCTGAACGGGAACGGGTCCCCCTGCCTGCCCTTCGGGGACAGGAACTTCGTCACCGGGACGTTGCCGACTGGGCCGACTGTGGGCGCGCCGTAGCCGCGCAACGGACCGTTGATGACGCCCTGCTGGTCCATCAGGTAGGCCATCGCCTGCCGGAAGTACAGTTGCCGAATGACCGGGCCGTTGCCGGTGGTGGACTGGAAGTTCATCACGTAGAAGCCGATACCCCAGGCATACAGCGGGTCCAGCGTGTAGCCCTTCGCGGACAGCGGGTTGGCCCCGGCCGCCGCCCCGGGCCGCTTGGCCGGGGCGTCCTGCTCGGGCAGGTAGCCGACGTCGATCTTGGTGCTGGCGCTTGGTGCCTGCAGCACGTTGTACTCGGCGGAGTCGGTGGTGAACGGCACCTCCTGGAAGGCGGCCAGGTGCGGCTTGACCGGCCCAGAGTAGGACTTGTTCGGTACGAACGTGACATGGCCGTCGGCGTTGAACGCGCTCAGCTTCCACGGCCCATCCACGATGCTCCAGATCGGCGAGGTCGCGTAGCTGCTCGGATCCTTGGCCTGGCTGCTGAGGTAGTTGTACACCGCGGCGCAGTCGCTGACAGTCGTGGCGCAGCTGCTAGGACCGGACGCGGTCCGGTCCCATGCCGCGGGCATCGGGGTGATCTGGCTCAGGTTGTTGTACAGGAACCAGGTCGGCGAGTACGGCTTGTTCATCGTCATGGTCAGCTGGGTCGCGCTGACCGCCTTGACGTCCGAAACGTTCGTCGGGAACCCGCCAGGCACAGTGCCGAACCAGTCCTGCGGCACAGCCTTCATCATGTTGATCCAGAACATGACATCCTGAGCGGTCACCGCTGTCCCGTTCGACCACATGTAGTGCTTAAGCGTGATCGTCAGGTTCCTGCCGCTGAAGGTGGGTGGGCTGGCAAGGCTGAGCGACGTATTGAACACCGGCTGGCTACCCTGGCCGAACCAATACAGCGGCCGGTACATCAGGTAGGTGAAGTCAAACAGGTTCTGATTGCTGGAGACCGTCGGGGCCATAAACGGGAAGATGTAGCTCGGCGTCTGCGACGGCGGCTCAGCCATCACCGCGGTCCCGCCCTTCACCGGTGTCTTCGCCGATGTCGTGCTGCTGCTGCACCCCCCCGCCACAAGCGCCAAGACTGCAACTCCAGCCCCCAGCGACACCACCCGGCGCCAAGTCCATGACCGTGATCCACGGTGTAGTGCATGAGTTGACCCCATTGCCTATCCTCCCTGCGGCGTGGGACACGTTCGCCGCGATGGCGCGGCGTTACAAAGGTGTGCTTGCTGAGTAGTGAACGACGGGCCAGATCACGCATGCCACGGGTGGCGCTTAGGGCGGAGTCGACGGCCAGCAGGCGGGCTCCTCATCGCCGACGAGTACCACGTCGAGTGCCGGATAGCAGCGGTGAACGAGCCCTCCTCGGTCATAGCGGGAAACCAGCCGGCTCAGACCGCGGCTTGATGCCCTATAAGCCGTCTGCCGGGCCAAGCGGAACGGGTTACTGATATCAATCTGCCCCGCGGTACCTTCCAGGCCGCTGCATGTGTCATTGTCACGGCCCGGCCCGCAGGACAGCCGCAGCCTGCGCCCACCGGGAGTGTTCAAGCACGCCACAGGTGTCCACACCAACGCCATTGCCGCCGCAGCAGACTCCCGCACGCTTCCTCCAGGTCGGGGTTACAGAGCTCACCGTGCCCAGGCTGGTTAGGGCCGCCGCTGCCGCTGCTGGTGTTGCTGCTTCGGGCGGCCGTGATCACCGCGAGAGCGGCGACCCAGCGCTCAGACGTCTCGGATCGCTCCCTCCTTATATCGTCGATTGTCGACAATTGCTATAACTGTAGGAAGGCCGCATGTGGCCGTCAATGGGGTACGGGGCGCATCTGAATCATGACGGGGCTCTTCCGCTCAACGGCCCCGTAGACGCGGGGTTCGGGAAAGACATGAGAGACGGCCCAGCGACCAGCCGCGGCAGGGCCCCGGTCGTGGTGCGCTGCCGCAGCCTTGACGAGGAAGCGCCATGCCGCGATGGTCGCTGACAATCGACAATCGACGCCGAGGAGGTGGATAGCTCGATGCACATGATCATTGGCGCGTCCTCATCGCCTTGCCGCTGGAGTCTGGTCGCGTGCCCGCATCGACGCCGCGCACCCCCACAGATGCCGCCGCGCCAGCACCCATGCCTTGCCGCCGCCGCACGCCAGGCAGGCGAACCGCCCGGCTGCCGCGACACGGCCGGTTGGTCCAGGTCGCCGCGTCGTCAGCGAATCGCGTCTGGAACCCAACGATGCTCACTGGAAAGTCCAGTCATGCCATAGCGGCAAGGCGGGCCGGCGACGGCGAGCCGCTCTTGGCCCATGACAGGGAACGGCTCAAGCGCCTCTGCTGGCTGCTGCCTGGCCGAAGGGAACCACGGTCAGCTGTTGCCCGCACCGCCGCCGCAGCCGGTGCACCGGGTCCCGGCGCAGCAGGCGAGCCAGCCGGGGGCCACCCTGCCTGCTGGTCGCCAAGATCACCTGGTCATAGTCGTGGGCGCGGGTCTCGGCGTGCACCGCCTCCAGCATGTCGCTGTCGCTGATGATGCCGCTGGCCTGGCAGCCGATCCCCCTCAGGTGCTGCACGGCCCGGTGCATCCGGTGTTCCGCGGCGGCACTGACGTCGTGATCTGGCCGCGGCGCGCGGGAAAGCACCGGAACCACGGTCGCTATGGATATCCCCGCTCCGAGGAGGAGCTCCATGGTGGACCCCCGTGGCGAGCTGGCCAGCGACAACACCACCACCTCGGTCGGCTCCTTTCCATGCCGGGCGGCGAGATGGCTGATCGGCCCCAGGTAGAGTTCCTCATCCCGAATGGGCAGGCCGGTGTCCAGCACGAGCAGATACCGTGGCATGCCCATCACTTCCTCAGCGCCTGGCAACGGCCTAGAACGAGGCTACGCCTGGCCCGTGCCGGACCTCAGCGTCGTGCGTTCTCGCGTGGCGGCCTCCACATTGGCCGGGCCGGCCAGGTCGGTGAGTATGTCTTCCAGCCGGGCCAGGGCGGCGGCGATCCAGGGCAGGGTGAGCGGGTCGGTGGCGGTGAGTGTGGCGTTCCGTTGTTCCTGGGTGTCGCCGTAGAGCAGCCCGGTGGCCAGCCGCAGCCGCAAGACGCTGGGGTTCGCCGAATGCGCTGGCGGGCAGGGTGGCGACGCCGTAGCGGTCCATCAGCAGCCGGGCCCGCCGCGCCGCCACCGCCTCGTTGGCCGCCAGGGTCGCCGAGACCGGCACCTCCCGCACCGGCGGCAGCCTGGCGTGCCCCGTCACCGCGGCCGCGTGGCCCGGGTGCGCCGCCAGGGAATGCCCCGGGCTTTGCTGGGTGATCATCGTGTCGGAGAGGGGCTGCGGCCGCCGAACAGGGTGAGCACCCGGCGCGCCAGGCCGGTAATGGCGCGGCCGGGCACCGAACCGGTGCGGTGGTGTGTTCCCGCACGGCGCCCCCGGATGGCCGCCTTGGCCGTCCGCTCCCGGGTGGCGTGCTGGTGCAGGTCAGCGACCCGGGCGGTGGCAAGTTCGTCGTGGAAGGTGGGGTGCATCGCTGCCTCCCTCGGTTCGGCCTCACGTGGCTTTGTCTTGAGGATGCCGAGGCGGCCGGGGGTGCGGATCGTACAACCGAGCGGGATCCGGGCCGGTAGGCGTTTAGATTCCCGCGGAAAGTGGCTAGGGCTGCCCGGGGGACAGCAAGCCGGCACGCTCAGCCACCGCGGCGGCCTGGACCCGGCTGGTGACGCCGAGTTTGCGCAGGATGTTGCTGACGTGCACGCGGGCCGTTGTCGGGCTGATGTACAGCTCGGCGCCGATCTGCGCGTTGGTCCGCCCGGTCCCGAGCAGCCGTAGCACGGCCAGTTCCCGTTCGGTGAGCCCGTAAGGTACCGGTGCCCCGGGCGAGGGCGCGGATTCGGCGGAGGCGGCGGGCGGGGCCTGGAGTGGGATGCGGGCTCGCTGCGCCAGGACGCGGATCTGCGCTGACAGCGGCGCGTGCCCGTCGGCGGCGGCCGCGGCGGCGCGCAGTGCGGCAGCGGCCACCGCGGCGGGCTGTCCGGCGTCCAATTGTGCCTGGGCGTGGCGCCACCAGGCGTACCCGGCGCGGTGCGGATAGCCCAGGCTGTCCCAGGTTTTGGCGGCCGTCTGCCATGCGCCGGGGTCGCTGGCTCCGGCCAGCCGGGTCTGTTCGGCACGCCAGGTGGCATGGTTGGCGGGGATCTGCGCCAGGAAGGGGTTGTCGGTGAACGGGACCCCCGCCATCAGCTCCAACATGGCGCCCAGCTCGGCGGCGGCGCTCTCCGCAGCCCGAGCGCCGTCGTGGTCGCGGCGCGCCCGGGCCCGTTCGGCCAGGTCGGCGCAAGCGCGCAGGCCCGCCGCCAGCAACAGCCCGCACCCGCCGGTCAGCTCCGGCACGCTGTAGGGGGCGAGCGCCCGCCGGACCTGTTGGAGGGCCTCGCCGGGCCGGTCGGCCCACAGCGCCACCTCCACCGTCAGCTGCGCGGCTTCACGGTTGTTCTCGACACTCGAGGGGGGGCTGGTCAGCGCGACCTGCCGTTGCCGACTGGCCGCCGCCGCCAGGTCGCCACGCAGCATGTCGATCTGGGCCCGCAGAAGGTGGGTAAACCAGTCGTCCCCGCGGGGCGGCCCGGTGGTCAGCGGGTCGATCAGTGCCGCCGCGTCGGCCGTGCGCCCCGCGAACAGTAGCGCCGCGGCTGCGTTGCACATCAGGATCGCGGCAGGAAACCAGCCATCAAGGCCAGCCCGGCGGGCGGCGCGCAGGCCGCGCAGCGCCACCTCCTCGGCGCCGCCGAAGTCGCCCATCTGGAGGTAGGTATCGCTTTCGACCATGGCCACCTCCACCAGGGCCGCGTCATCCCCGGCCGCCTCGGCGGCGACCCGCGCACGGTCAAACTTGGCGGACGCCTTCTGGACAGCGCCGGGATCCTGCGGATCGACGGGGATCCTGACGAGGATGCGGGGGATCACGCCGGTGGCACCGGCCGCCTCGGCGACCTCCATCGCCCGGATCAGCGCCGCCCGGTGGTCTTCCCAGCGCCCGTAGGCGCCCAGCAAGAAGGTCCCGGCGTACTGCAGCAGCGCCTCGGCGTGCTCGGCCGACGGCGGGCCCAGTTCGAACAGCTCAAGCGCCCGTTCCACCAGCGGCCCCCCGGCACCCACGGTGTGCAGGCCCCGCAGATACCCCGCGCGCTGGCAGATGACCGCGGCGGTCGCGGTGTCGGGATGGCCGGCGAACCGGCGGTAGGCCTCCTCCGCCAGCACGCCGGCGTGCTGGGTGTCGCCGGATAGCACGGCCGCATCGATGGCCCGCAGATACATCCCGGGCAGGCCTCCACCGGCGGCGCCGGCCGCAGTGGCAGGCAGTGCCTGGCGCAGTTCGATGGCCCGCTGCCAGTGCCCCGCCGCTTGCGCGTAACCGAACACCCGCTCAGCCGCCTGGGCCGCGGCCAGCCTGGCGGGCAACTCCTCGCCAGGGCGGTCCACTGCCGCCCAGTGGCTGGCCGCCTCCGCGGCCAGTGCATCATCACCCACCTGCTGCAGCAGCCGCGCGGTGCGCTCGTGCAGCACCGCCCGTTCGCCGGGCAGCAGCCCTACGTTCACCGCCTCGGCCAGCAGCGCATGCCGGAGCCGGTGCGCCCCGCCCGGGGCAGCGTCGGCGAGCAGCCGGGCCGCGGTCAGCTGCCGCAGCCCCCGCCGCACCGCCTCGGCGCCCAGCGCGCTGACCACGCCAAGCTGGTCTTCGCCCAGCGGCCGGCCCGCGACCGCCAGCGCCGCCAGCACCGCCCGGCCGTCTCCGCCGCACCGGCCCGCCCGCGCTATCAGCAACTCCGCCAGCCGGCCCGGCAACCCGCCCCCCGCTTCCCCGGCCAGCATCGCCGCTGCCAGCTGCTCGGTGAAAAACGGGTTTCCCTCCGCCCGCGCGTACAACTCTCCGGCGACCCGCGCCGGCGGCGGCGCGCCCAGCAGCTGTGCGGCCAGCTGCGCCGCCTCCTCCTCAGACAGCGGCGGCAGCCGGATCTCCTCCACCCCCCAGCCGCCGCGCACATGCGCCAGCCAGTCAGCCACCAGCGGATCCAGCGGCGCCTCATCACTGCGGCAGGTCACCACCAGGCTCACCGCGCCCAGGCCACCCGCCCGGGCCAAGAACGTCAGGCAATCCAGCGTCGAACGGTCCGCCCAGTGCACATCCTCGACCACCACGCACACCGCGCACCGGGCCGCCACCGCGCCCAGCAGCTCCGTCACCGCGGCAAAAAGCCGCTCCCGCTGCCACCCCCCGCCCCGCCCTCCCGGGCCTCTCTCACCGTGCTCCAGCCGCGGCACCAGCCGCCCCACCTCCGCGCGCACATACCCCGGCGCCACCCCGAGCGCACCCTCCACCAACGCGCCGCCGTCCACCGCGGCCAGCTCGCCCAACGCCCCCGCCACCGGCAGCAACGGCAGCTGCTCCGCCAGCGGCAAACACGCCCCCCACACCGCGACCGTCCCGCTACCGGCGGCCCGGGCCAGCCCCTCGGTCACAAACCGGGTCTTGCCCACCCCGGCATCCCCCACCACAAGCAGCACCCGCGTGTCATCACCCAGCGCCTCCCGCAGGCGGGACAACTCACCCTCACGGCCGACAAAACCCACCGATCCGGCCACCCCCTCGGCGTGCTACGCCCCCGGCGGCTGCCCCCCCGGGCCGTACTTAAATGGGCTGCGCCGCCCCCCGGTGGCAGTCTCCCCAGCTTTTCCCGGCCGAGGCTAAGCCAGTCTTCGGTCAGCCACCGGTGCAGCACCGACCGCGTCCCCGCACGGGCACTAGAGAAACTGGTCGAGTCGGCCAGACCGAGCAGGCCGCGAACCCGCCGGCGATGGCCCAAACGGCCACAACCCTCACCGCCTCCCAGGGTTATCGCAGCCATGAACGCCACGCCACGTGGAGGCGAGGTGGAGGCGATATGGAGACGGGATGGAAGCGGCGCACAGTCACCTCCGCCAGCAGGCGCCGGCGGACACCCTGGCCTACAACCGACCCGCGACCGGCGGATCCACGCTGATCCCAGCAGCGAACCTCAGCCCGCAACGGCGGGTCAGCCTGCACCGCCCCGGGAGTTTCCGGTGCCTACGGCACAGGCACGGCATCCGGCCGGGCTCACCGGGTCTTCTTCGTCCGACCTCCGCATGATCTTCATCCCATCTCCACATACCTGCCCGTTGCTCAGCAAAGAGGCGCTTACAGCCGCCCGTGGCCCTCTCAACCTCACCGCCCTGGGTCGCCGGACAGGCAGGAGCGAAGGTGTGACAAAGCCACAGCAATGGAAGTGCTACCTGGGCCTTCATGACGACGTTCAGGATCGGCCCGATCGCCCGCTGGGCGGCCCGCCGTTCAAGAGGCAAACATGCCGCCGCCGCGGTAAGAGGCGCGATCAAGACGCCCTGACGAGAGGAGCCCCATGGGCCGGAGGTCCCTAGCGGCCAAGCTCGGCGTATCGCAGCCGCGGCGCCGCGCCGGTGACCGGCCAGAGGTGCCCACGGCGCCAACAGTGCCCCCGGTGCCAGGGGCGCATGGGTTGCCCGCTGTCCGGGTTGGCAAGCCCGCCCGCCCTAGGGCGGCCCGCTTGGTCCGGACGCTGCGCACGCGCTGGTGGCCTCGGTTTCTGCTGGCGGGCGTGCTGCTCGTCGTGGTCGGCGTGACGCTGCTCAGCGGTGCGGCGAAGGCGTGGGTCGTGGGTGCTGGCGCGGCGGTCATATTCGTCATCGGTCTCAGGTCGCTGTCGATGACGCCCGCCGAATATAGACGCGAGCCGCCTATGCCGCCAGGAGCTGGTTAGCAACCGCCAGTAACGCCGGCATACAGCTCAAAAGAAGGCCAGACGATGCTGAAATCCGCGATCCGCCGATGGCTTGACCGGCGCCGCGAGCGCTACCTCGAACGCCAGGAACAGAAGGTCAACGCCCGCACAACGCTGCGCGACTACAAGAAGGCAACAGGCCACGAGGGCGGTGCCCCCGGAGGAGGCTAGCCCGGGCAGCAGCGCATGGGCGTCATGACGCGCGAGGCCCTCGGACGGCCTGACGTTGAGCCGCAAGCGACCTGGATCCCGCTCGCGGGATAGACGCGGGATGAACATGAGATCGCTTAGCTAGAAACCCGCTAACAGCTCGGTACGTCATCACCAGCCTGCCTGTGGATCACTACCAGCGTGCCTAACGGCGGCACTGCGCGCGGGCAATATCAGGGCGCTGGCCACGCTCTGCGACGAGCAGCGGGACGGCGATCCGCGCGTCGGCGCCAGCCCGGTCCGCGTGGGGGTCCGGCCGCTGGAGACGCGGGCGCGGCACCTCGGCAGCTGTGAGCTCTGGAACGAGGGCGTGCCTGCATCATTTGCATGTCGTGCAAAGTGAACAGTGCGTGAACCGCCAAGGCGAGCGCATGATGGACGCCAGCAGGCCCAGCGCAGAGAAGGTGCCAGCCGTGACTGTGGGCGGTCATTTCGAGCGGGTAGCCGCCGTCTACGAGTCGCTGCGCACTACCGACGAGGCGCCAGTGCGCGCGATCGGCCAGCTCCTGCCTGACCGCCCGGTCACGGGCTTGGATATCGGCTGCGGGACGGGCCGGTACTCGCGGCTGCTGCGCGCTTTGCTACCGGAAGGCTCGCGGCTGGTCGTCAGCGATGTCTCGGCGGCCATGCTGGCACAGATTAAGGCTGGCAACGACGGCCACGCCCGCGAGGTGGTGCCGCTGCTGGCAGCGGCCGAAGAACTGCCGCTGCGGGCCGCGAGCCTCGATCTGGTCACCGCGTTCAACTGCGTTCACCACTTCGACCTCGGCCGCTTCCTGACCGCCGCCGCCCGGGTGCTGCAGCCTGGCGGCCAGTTGTTCATCTACACCCGCACCCCGCAGCAGAACGCGCGCACGATCTGGGGCCGCTACTTCCCCGGCTTCACCGAGCACGAGCAGCGCCTGCACAGCGAGGCCGCACTCCGGGAGGCCATCCGGGCAACCAGCGGGCTCAAACTAGCCGGAACACAGACCTTCAAGCTCCCGCGCTCAAGCACGGCCGAACGGCTCAGGGCCCAGGCCGAGGGGCGCCACTACTCGACCTTCTCCATGTACACACCGCAGGAGTTGCGCGCGTCCATCGAGACCTTCCTGGCACGCTTGCCCAGCCCCGAGGTCTACTGGGTTGACGAGCACCTCCTGGTCGTGGCC
>Ga0070709_10001472_pt1 | contig 12716 bp, 12 predicted proteins | sample LARL51metaG_FD_65449 | JGI IMG/M metagenome (GOLD analysis project Ga0070709, IMG submission 65449) | Corn, switchgrass and miscanthus rhizosphere microbial communities from Kellogg Biological Station, Michigan, USA - LAR L5-1 metaG | ecosystem: Host-associated > Plants > Roots > Rhizosphere ...
CGCTGCTGCGGCAGGAAGCGGCCCTTGTAGTCCATCTTCTTCGAGCCCTCGATCCAGTAGCCGAGATAGACGTAAGGCAGGCCCTGGCGCCTGGCGCGCGCAATGTGGTCGAGGATCATGAAGGTGCCGAGCGAGCGGCTGCGCTCGCCCGGCTCGAAAAACGAATAGACCATCGACAGCCCATCGCTCAGCACGTCGGTGAGCGCGACCGCGATCAGGTCGCCGCCGCGGCCGCTCGCGCCGGTCCCGCTGTTGCGGCGGCGATATTCGATGATGCGGGTCTCGACATGGCTGTCCTCGACCATCATCGCGTAGTCGAGCACGGTCATGTCGGCCATGCCGCCATGGCGGTGCCGCTGGTCGAGATAGGCGCGGAAGATCGAATATTGTTCCGAGGTCGGCACCGCGCTGCGCTGCTCGCCGACAATGTCGGCATTGCCGGCCAAAACCTTGCGGAAATTGCGCGAGGGCCTGAACTCGTTGGCGATCACCCGCACCGAGACGCAGGCCCGGCACTGGTCGCAGGCCGGACGATAGGCGATCGACTGGCTGCGGCGGAAGCCGCCGTGAGTCAGCAGGTCGTTGAGGTCGGCGGCCTTGTCGCCAACCAGATGCGTGAACACTTTGCGCTCCTGTCGGCCCGGCAGATAAGGGCACGGCGAGGGCGCCGTCAGGTAAAATTGCGGAGTATCACGCGAATGCTGGGTCAAGGAACGTCGTCTGCCTCCGAAACAGCTTCAAGTAATAGCATCGCGCCACCGGCGCTAATGGTCAATCGATTTGGTGACATCGCGTGCCCGGCGTGTACGAACGAAACCTTCCGCTGGCGTGGCACGCGCTTCGAAACGGGCGGCATTGATCAGTAGGGCCGCGCCGCCTGCGCAACCTGCGTGCGAACCGAACTGTTAATCACGACGGTTCCCAGCACGATATCGTGCAGCAGTCGCCGCCGCGCGTTGAAAGGCCCGATCAGCAGCACCAAAGGCGACAGGACCGACACCGAGATCCAGAAACACACCGCGTGCATGGCGCCGAGCACGAAATAGCCCGGGGCGCCGTACCAGGTCCGCAGTTCCAGGTCCATGACCCGCATCCCGATTGTGGCGGAATAGGGGCCGCCCAGCGTCGAACCGTAATAGACCAGCGCCCAGATCACCGAGAGCGGCGAGACCAGCCAGAACAGCGCCCAGCCGAGGCCCAGGGTGATGACGCCGAACACCGCGATGAAGATGACCGCGAGGATCACCGGGATGGACAGCACGATGAGGTCGATCAGAAAAGCGATCACGCGCCGGGTCAGCACGCCGCGAAACAGGTCCGGCTGCGCGTAGGGGTCGAATGCGTGCGGTTGCAGGTTCGGCCCGCTGCGTTGCCAGCCGCCACCCCGGTTGTTCCAGCCGCCATAGGACATGACTTCTCCTCCGACCCCGCCAAAAGTCCCCGCGATAGCAGATGGGAGGCGGTACTGCGGTTGCCAAGGCGTGCGGCAATGAGGGAACCGCAATATTCAGTCGGCCGACTTCGTTGACGCCGCAATATCCGAGGTCTCGACAAGTTTTCCGTCATTGCGAGCCAACGCGATCCAGTGCCTCAAAGCAGCCCGGTGCTCGAGGAAGGACTGGATTTCTTCGGCACCAAGGCGCCTCGCAATGACGGGGAGGGACGTCAGCCCTGCTGCAGCTTCTCCGCCGCCTGCGGTGCAAAATAGGTCAGCACGCCGTCGGCACCGGCGCGCTTGAAGCCGAGGAGGCTTTCCATCATGGCGCGCTCGCCGTCGATCCAGCCGTTCTGGCTGGCGGCCACGATCATCGCGTATTCGCCGGAGACCTGATAGGCGAAGGTCGGCATCGCAAAATTGTCCTTCACCCGCCGGATGACGTCGAGATAGGGCATGCCCGGCTTCACCATTACCATGTCGGCGCCCTCGGCGATGTCGAGCTCGACCTCGCGCAGCGCTTCGTCGGAATTGGCGCTGTCCATCTGATAGGTGCGCTTGTCGCCGGTCAGCGTCTTCGCCGACCCGATCGCATCGCGGAACGGGCCATAGAAGGCGGAGGCATATTTCGCCGCATAGGCCATGATCTGCACGTCGAGGAAACCGGCCTCGTCGAGCGCGGCGCGAATGGCGCCGATGCGGCCGTCCATCATGTCCGAGGGCGCGATGATGTCGCATCCGGCCTCCGCCTGCACCAACGCCTGGCGCACCAGGACCGCGACGGTCTCGTCATTGAGGATGCGGCCGTCCGCGATCAGCCCGTCATGGCCGTGACTGGTGAACGGATCGAGCGCGACGTCGCAAAGCACGCCGAGCTCGGGAAACTCCTTTTTGATCGCGCGGACCGCCTGGCAGACCAGGTTGTCGGCGTTGACCGCCTCGGAGCCGGTCTCATCGCGCAGCGATGCGTCCGTGTAGGGGAACAGTGCGATGCAGGGGATGGCGAGCTTCATCGCGCGTTCGGCATCGCGCACCGCCTGATCGACGGTCAGCCGCTCCACGCCGGGCATCGAGCTGACGGCCGTGCGCGCGTTCTGGCCGTCGACCAGGAACAGCGGCCAGATCAGATCGTCCGTTGTGAGCACGTTCTCCCGCACCAGCCGCCGCGCCCATTCCGCCTTGCGGTTACGGCGCATCCGGACCGTCAGGTCGAGCGGCGGGGCGGCCGCCGTGCTGCTCCGCCGCGTCGTCTCGCGGACTTCGATCGGGCGCCCGAATTTGATCGCCATCTGCCTCGTTCTCCCGGCGAATTGAATTTATCCATTTCTAGCATCCTGGACCGCCGGCGTCATCGCAAGCTTGAGGCAGCTCAAATACCGCGGGCGCAATGCTGTCGGCCGCAATTTCGCCCAAGGCCTTGCCGTCGGCGGCTGCCGATCTCGTGCGACGTGGCCGGCAGGTTGATTTTGTCGGGCCAAGGGGCCATGAGTCGTGAAAGCTGAGGTGATTTCCTTTAGGGAACGTTAGCCGGCATGTCGAAATCCCCGTCGCGTCATCGGGCGCAAGGCAATGTCATGCCGGTTGTAGAGCGGGCCGAGCGCATCGACGCTGACGATGCGAACGTTTGGACCCGGCGACTCGTGCTGTTTCTGCGCGTGATGGCGGTGCTGTCGATCGTCAAGGGCCTCTATCACTGGGCCCAGGTCACCGGCTTCATCGGCGGCGAGGACGAGGCGTTCGAGAACCAGGCGATGGCGTGGCAGGCCGCTACCGTCTACTTCGCGGTCATCGAACTCGTCGCCGCCGTCGGGCTCTGGCTCGCCACCCCCTGGGGTGCGGTGGTGTGGCTGACCACCGTCGTATCTATGGCCGTGATCGAATTGATGTTTCCGGGAATCTACGGCGGCAGCCTTTTGGTCGTCGCGGGCGAAGCCGCGATGCTCGCCGCCTATCTCGCATTGGCCTGGATGGCAGCGCGCGAACGGCCGCCATAGCGGCGCGCAAAACCTGCCCGGGCAATTTTCATAAAATCGTCCGCGATGCCTTGAGACTAAGGTTTCGGCTGCTTTAACGCGCGAGCCCATCTTCCTTACGCGGACCTTTCCGTTTGCGCAGAGGCTGTCTTGGAATGCGACAGGCCATCGAGACGAAACGTGAACAAGGCCCCCGCGATCGTCAATGAGAAGTTGTAGAAAGTCCTTTTGCCACAGGCTTAAGTGTCGATTTACTCTGCAGGATTCATGATCTCTTTATTGTCTTGTTTAAGCGGATGTTCAAACGGCCCCCCTTAAGTTGAGGCTATCAGGCGGGACAAAAGTTTCGTCGAAATAAGTCGACAAAGACGACAACAGGGGAAGTGTCATGATGAAAGCCGTTGCGACGGCGGTGGAGACTGCTGAGCGTACGCCCGGCCAGTCCCAGGTGCAGCCGCTCTATCTGGAAGCGTTGACGTTGGTGGAGCGGCTGCATCGACGCCTGCTCGATGTCATCAAGGATGAGTTCGATCGCCGCGGTCGCTCCGACATCAACTCGGTGCAGGCGCTGCTGCTCTACAACATCGGTGACAAGGAGCTGACTGCGGGCGAGCTGCGCACGCGGGGTTACTATCTCGGCTCCAACGTGTCCTACAACCTGAAGAAGCTCGTCGAACTCGGCTTTCTCGATCATCAGCGCTCGCGTGTCGATCGCCGCTCGGTGCGCATTCGCCTGACCCCGCAGGGCCAGGAAATCCGCCGCGTCGTCGATGCGCTCTATCAGAAGCACGTCAAGACGGTGGAGCAGGTCGGCGGCATCTCGAGCGATGAGTTCGCGACGCTGAACAAGTCGCTGCATCGTCTGGAGCGGTTCTGGACCGATCAGATCCTGTATCGGCTCTGATCGTTCGAAAGACAGCAAGGCAAGAGCCGGCGACCATACAAGACCGGCAAGCCTTCACTTCATTGCTTTCCCTTCAAGAGGGCGTATCGCGCGATACGCCCTCTTTTGCGTGGGTCTTCGAGGGAACTTCGGGGAACAATCCTCGCCGCATCGCGTTGTAACGTGCTTTGCAGTGCGCCTTTAAGCGCGCCTTACAGAGAGGATGCCATGGAAGCCGCCCTCGAACGCATCATGCTGGCCTATGATCTCCTGGCGAACCGCACGCCTGCCGAAACGGCAGCGGCGCGGGCGCAGGTGACGGACTATGTGACGACGCTGTTCGAAGCCGGTGAGCACGATGCAGATCGGCTCGCGCTGTGCGGGCTGACCTATTTGCGCGAGCGCGCCGGCATCTCGGACCCGGTGAAGCAGGGCTATACCGGATTGTAGCCGCACGGGCCCTCGATTCATCACGCATCATCTGAAATAGTGTATTTGCCCGGCCAGTGCGCCGGGCGAAACACGTTTTCGCGCATGCGTGCGCCCGGGGGAAAACCATGCTCACCTTGCATCACCTGAACGATTCTCGCTCGCAGCGGATCCTCTGGCTGTTCGAGGAGCTCGGCATTCCCTATGAGATGAAGAAATATCAGCGCAACGAGCAGACCCGGCTGGCACCGCCGGAGCTCAAGGAGGTGCACCCGCTCGGCAAGTCGCCGGTCATCACCGACGGCGATCTGACCATCGCGGAGTCCGGCGCGATCGTCGACTACGTGATCCGCCGCTACGGCAAGGGCGCGATGATGCCGGAGCCCGGCAGCCGCGACTACGAGATCTACAATGAATGGATGCACTATGCCGAGGGCTCGGCGATGCTGCCGCTCTTGCTCCATCTCTATGTCGGCCGCCTGAAGGAAGCGGGCGGGCCGCTGTATCCGCGCATCGACGGCGAGCTCGCCAACCATCTCGGCTATGTCGATCGCGCGCTCGATGGCCGCGAGTTCTTCGTCGGCGCGGCGCTCTCGGGCGCCGACATCCAGATGAGCTTTGTCGGCGAACTGGCAAAGGTGTTCGATCGGCTCGGCCCGTACCCGAACCTCGCAGGCTGGCTATCGCGCATGCATGCGCGTCCGGCGTTCCAGCGCTCGGTCGAGAAGGGCGGCGCGTACCGGTTTGCGACATGACCACTTAAGGGGGCGGTGGTGGCTGGATAAGGCGCGTCGTCGCGACCGCCGCCCCTGGCATACCACCATATCTTGCATAAATATTCGGTCCGTACCGCAAGCGCTTGGCCGGGGCGGAGCGATATGCTAAGCGGCTGGGACCAGCTCTGACCGCCACAAAAGACCGACCGCAACCTGCTTAAAGGTTTGCGGCGGTGGAGATATTCGCCGATGAACCCGCCGTCTTCCAGCGTCAAAACTGCCTCCGCGCCCGATTCGTTCTTCACGGCCTCGCTGGCCCAGGCTGATCCCGAGATATCAGCCGCGATTGCCGGGGAACTCGGTCGGCAGCGTCATGAGATCGAGCTGATCGCCTCGGAAAACATCGTCAGCCGTGCCGTGCTGGAAGCGCAGGGCTCGGTCATGACCAACAAATACGCGGAAGGTTATCCCGGCGCGCGCTATTACGGCGGCTGCGAATGGGTCGATGTCGCGGAAAACCTCGCGATCGACCGGGCGAAAAAGCTGTTCGGCGCGGCTTTTGCCAATGTGCAGCCGAACTCCGGCAGCCAGATGAACCAGGCGGTGTTTCTGGCCCTGCTGCAGCCCGGCGACACCTTTATGGGCCTCGATCTCGCCGCGGGTGGCCATCTGACCCACGGCGCGCCGGTCAACATCTCCGGCAAATGGTTCAAGGCGGAGCATTACACTGTGCGCCGCGAGGACCAGATCATCGATATGGATGCGGTGGCCCGCCGCGCCGAGGAGGTCAAGCCGAAGCTGATCATCGCCGGCGGCAGCGCCTATTCGCGCGCCTGGGATTTCAAGCGGTTTCGTGAAATCGCCGACTCTGTCGGCGCCTACTTTCTGGTCGACATGGCGCATTTCGCGGGCCTCGTGGCCGGCGGCGTCCATGCCTCGCCGGTGCCTTACGCGCATGTGACGACCACCACCACGCACAAATCGCTGCGCGGTCCGCGCGGCGGCTTGATGCTGTGGAACGACGAATCCCTGACCAAGAAGTTCAACTCGGCCGTCTTCCCGGGCCTGCAGGGCGGCCCGTTGATGCATGTCATCGCCGCAAAAGCGGTGGCGTTCGCCGAGGCGCTGCGGCCGGACTTCAAGGTCTACGCGAAGAATGTCGTCGAAAACGCCAAGGCGCTTGCCGAATCGCTGCGCGGGCACGGCTTTGAGATCGTCTCCGGCGGCACCGACAACCATCTGATGCTGGTCGACCTCAGGCCCAAGGGGCTGAAGGGCAATGTCTCGGAGAAGGCGCTGGTGCGCGCCGCCATCACCTGCAACAAGAACGGCATTCCCTTCGATCCCGAGAAGCCTTTTGTCACCTCGGGCCTGCGGCTCGGCACCCCGGCTGCGACCACGCGCGGGTTTGGCGTGGCCGAGTTCAAGCAGGTCGGCGGCCTGATCGCCGAGGTGCTCAACGCGACAGCTCAGTCGCAGGACGGCAAGGCGCCGCTGGTCGAGGCCGCCATCAAGGAACGCGTCAAGGCGCTGACCGACCGCTTCCCGATCTACTAAGATAGGATTTTGGTCGGATGCGCTGTCCGAGCTGCAACAGTCTCGATACGCAGGTCAAGGACTCCCGTCCGACCGAGGATTCTGCCGTGATTCGCAGGCGGCGGGTGTGCGTCGCCTGCAACTTCCGCTTCACCACCTTCGAGCGCGTGCAGCTGCGCGAGCTCACCGTGATCAAACGCAATGGCCGCCGGGTGCCGTTCGAACGCGACAAGCTGGTGCGCTCGGTGCAGATCTCGCTGCGCAAGCGCCCGGTCGAGCCGGAGCGGGTCGAAAAAATGGTCTCGGCCATCGTGCGCGAGCTGGAAAGCGCCGGCGAGGCCGAGATTTCCTCCGAGGCGATCGGCGAGATCGTTATGGAGCATCTGCGCACGCTGGACGACGTTGCCTATGTGCGTTTCGCCTCGGTCTACCGCAATTTTCGCGAGGCCAAGGATTTTGAGGCGGTGCTCGGCGAGCTCTCGGGCGAGGATGACCCGCGGCTTGCCCCGATCCGCAAATGATCTTTCGCATCCTCGAGGATCAGTACGCCGAGAAGATCAGGCAGCGCGATGAGGCGGACCGGCGCTTCATGCAGCTTGCCCTGACGCTCGGACGGCGCGGCCTCGGCCGCACCTGGCCGAACCCTGCGGTCGGCGCGGTCGTCGTCCAGGACGGCATCATCGTCGGGCGCGGCTGGACGCAGCCCGGAGGCCGTCCGCATGCCGAGGTTGAGGCGCTCCGGCGCGCCGGAGCGGCCGCCCGCGGTGCGACACTCTACGTCACGCTCGAACCCTGTTCCCATGTCGGCAAGTCGCCGCCTTGCGCCGATGCCGTTGTCGCGGCGGGAATTTCGCGCGTCGTCTCGGCCATTGAGGATCCCAATCCGCTGGTTGCGGGGCAGGGCTACGCAAAGTTGCGCGCGGCGGGGATCACTGTCGACACCGGACTTGGCGCGCGCGAAGCCGCCCACGACCATGCCGGACACTTTTGCCGCATCCGCGAAAGGCGCCCGCATGTGATCCTGAAACTCGCCGTTTCCTCCGACGACCGCATTGCGGCGGCGGGCCACAAGCCGGTTGCGATTACCGGCGAGACGGCGCGCACGCGGGTGCATCTGCTCCGCGCGCAATGCGACGCCATCCTGGTCGGGATCGGCACGGTGCTGTCGGATGACCCGCTCCTGACCTGCCGCCTGCCGGGCATGGAGAGCCGTTCGCCGGTGCGCGTGGTGCTCGATTCGGCGCTGCGGATTTCGGCCGAGAGCCGCCTGATGCATTCGGCGCGGCCGACGCCGCTGTGGCTGATCGCGTCGGAGACCGCGGAGGCGGCGAGCGCCGCGCGGCTTGGCGCCGCCGGCGCGCAGGTGATCCGCCTTGCGCCAAAACCCGGCGCGATACCCGGCGCGGTGGGGCTCGACCTCAAAATAGTCCTGCACACGCTCGCCGAGCGCGGCATCACACGGCTGCTCGTCGAAGGCGGCAGCCGCGTCGCCGGGGCTTTCGTCGCGGCCGGTCTCGCCGACGAAATCTGGCTGTTGCGCGGCCCCGACGCGATCGGGCAGGGCGGCGTGGCTGCGCTGGACGCAATGCCCCTTGCGGCCATCACCCAGTCGCCCGCATTCAAGCTTCGTGCTAGCGAAACGCTGGACAAGGACACTCTTACGATTTTCGAGCGCGCGTAATGTTCACCGGCATCGTCACCGACATCGGCGAGATCACGCGCCTTGCGCCGACCGCGCAGGGCCAGCTGCATCGCCTGCGCATCGCCTGCCGCTATGACCAGACGACCATCGCCGACGGCGCGTCGATCGCCTGCAATGGCGTCTGCCTCACCGTCGTGGCCTCCGGCACCAACGGTGGCAACACCTGGTTCGAGGTCGATGCCGCAGCCGAGACGCTTGCGATGACCACGGCGAGGCACTGGGCCACAGGCACCAGGCTCAACCTGGAGCGTGCCCTCAAGATCGGCGACGAGCTCGGCGGACACATCGTCGCGGGCCACGCGGATGGCATCGCAACCATCCTGCGCCGCGAGGACCTGCCGGACATGGCCCGCTTCGAGCTGAAAACCACCCGGGAGCTGGCGCGCTTCATCGCCCCAAAGGGCTCGGTGACCCTGGATGGCGTGTCGCTGACCGTGAACACCGTGCAGGACACGGCCTTTTCGGTGCTGATCATCCCGCACACGCTCGATGTCACGACGCTGTCAAGCTGGCGTGCGGGAAGCGAGGTCAATATCGAGGTCGATTTGATGGCCCGCTATGCGGCGCGCCTTGCAGAAATGAAGTAGCGACTTTTTTCTTTGTCTCTTGGCTTCGCCTGAAGTGGCGACTAAAACGCTGACCAACCCTCATGGTGAGGAGCGCGTCTTCGCGCGTCTCGAACCATGAGGCCCCGGTGTGGCCTCATCCTTCGAGACGCGGCCTTTGGCCCCTCCTCAGGATGAGGGGATAGCTTAGCGGATAGATATGATGGCAGACGCGCGACGCGCCCCGTTGAAGGACCAGACCGATATTTCCGGCGCGCGGGCGCTGGTCGTCGAGGCGCGCTTCTATGACGACATCCAGGATGCGCTGCTGGAAGGCGCGGTCGCCGAATTGAAGGCAGCCGGCGTGAGCCATGATGTCATCACGGTTCCCGGCGCGCTGGAAATTCCGGCTGCGATTGCAATCGCGCTCGATGCAGCCGAGGCGCGCGGCAAACCCTATGACGCAGCAATCGCACTGGGCTGCGTGATCCGCGGCGACACCATTCATTTCGAGATCGTCTCGCAGGAATCCTCGCGTGCGCTGATGGATCTTGCGGTCGCGAAAAGATTTCCGCTCGGCAACGGCATCCTGACCGTCAATACCGAGGCGCAGGCTTGGGCGCGGGCGCGCGCCTCGGAGCTCAACAAGGGTGGTGACGCCGCGCGCGCGGCGCTCGCGATGCTGCGCATCAAACGCCGTCTGGCACGGGTCTGATCATGGCCGAAAGCAGGAAGAAGCCGGCCGCGGGCGCCGACAAGAAGGCCAACCGGCGCGGCGCCGCGCGGCTCGCTGCCGTGCAGGCGCTGTACCAGATGGATATCGCGGGCTCCGGGATCAACGATATTTTTGCCGAGTTCGAAAGCCATTGGCTCGGCGGCGAGGTCGAGGGCGAAAAGTACCTGCCGGCCGAGGCGGCGTTTTTCCGCGACATCGTGGCCGGCGTCGTGCGCGATCAGGCGCGGCTCGATCCGATGATCGACGAGGCGCTGTCGAAAGGCTGGCCGCTGAAGCGGATCGACGCCATCCTGCGCGCGGTGCTGCGCGCGGGGTCCTATGAGCTCGAACACCGCCTGGACGTGCCGGGCCGGGTCGTCGTGTCGGAATATGTCGATGTCGCCAACGCCTTCGTCGAGCGCGAGGAGACCGGCATGGTGAACGCGGTGCTGGACCAGATCGCGCGGCAGTTCCGCAGCGACGAGTTTTCGCGCGGGTAGTCCCAAGTTCTGTGGTCATACCCCGCGAAAGCGGGGTATCCAGTACGCTGCGGCCTCTCCGCTCTATCACTGGTGTCTCGGCTTACTGGATCGCCCGGTCCCGCCTACGCCGAAGGCTTCGGCGGGGCCACGAGTTCAAGGGCGCGCCGGAGCTTTAGCGAAGGCGGCAAGCCGGGCGATACGAGAGAGGTGTTTGGCACGCGCCATGGCCGATCATCAAAAAGGTCCATCCGGCGAAGACGCGCTGATTGCGCGCTATTTCAAGCCGCTCGCGACCGATCCCGGCGCGTTCGGCCTCCTGGACGATGCGGCGGCGCTCGACGCGCGCGGCGAAGATGTCGTCGTGACCACCGATGCGGTCGTCGAGGGCGTGCATTACCTCGAAGGCGATCCCCCCGATTCGATCGCGCGCAAGGCATTGCGGGTCAATCTGTCCGATCTCGCCGCCAAGGGCGCGACACCCGCCGGCTTTGTGCTCACGCTGGCGCTGCGCGGCGCCGAGGCGTCCTGGCTCGCGGAGTTCGCACGCGGGCTTGAAGAGGATGCGGGAGCATTCGGCTGCCCGCTGCTCGGCGGCGATACGGTCTCGACACCGGGACCGGTCATGATCTCGATCACGGCCTTCGGCCGCGCGCCCAGGGGGACGATGGTCCATCGCAGCGGTGCAACACCGGGCGACCGGATCATGGTGACCGGCACCATCGGCGATGCCACGCTCGGCCTCGACGTTCTCAAGGGCGGCGCAACGGCCGCCGCGTTGGCGGGCGATTCCGCCGCGCGGGACTATTTGATCGGCCGCTACCGCGTTCCGCAGCCGCGCAACGCCTTGGCTCTGGCGGTCCGCGGTCACGCCAGCGCCACCATGGACGTGTCCGATGGACTGGCCGGCGATCTCGCAAAACTCTGTGCGGCCTCAGGCGTCAGCGCCGTCGTCGACGCGCCGTGCATTCCGATCTCGGATGCGGCTCGCGCCGTGCTCGCGCGCGAGGCAGCCGGCATCCCGCGGCTGCTGTCCGGCGGCGATGATTATGAGATCCTCTGCGCGGTGCCCGAGGCCCGCGTGGCGCGTTTTTCGGAAGCGGCGCGGATCGCCGGCGTTGCGCTGACCGCCATCGGACGGGTGATCGCCGGAACGGCCGCGCCACGTTTCCTCGACGCCGATGGCGCGGAGATCGCGCTCCAGCGGCTGTCCTACAGCCATTTCTAGGAATTGGGCCTGAACCGCCGTCGTCGGCAATATCTTTCCGAAAAAAGCGCATTATACCAGTCCAAAAGGCCTGATTTGGCCCTTCGTGGCGTTGCACCGGAGAGACGATTTTGGCATGGTCCCGGCCGATTTGAGGCGCTCCTTTTGGGGAGGGGCGACCTCCTTTTGTGTGCACGTCGCGCCGAAGTTGCGACGGCATGGGGGAAGAACAGGTCTTTGAGGAAACAGCAATGACAGCATTATGGGTGATTGTGCTCTGCGGGGCGCTCGCCATCGTTTACGCGATCTGGGCCACGAACTCGGTGCTGGCGGCGGATGCGGGCAATCCGCGCATGCAGGAGATCGCGGCGGCCGTGCGCGAAGGCGCGCAGGCCTATCTGCGGCGCCAGTACACCACGATCGGCATCGTCGGCGTCGTGATCTTCGTACTGCTCGCCTATTTGCTCGGCACCCGGGTCGCGATCGGCTTTGCAATCGGCGCGATCCTGTCGGGCGCCGCCGGATTCATCGGCATGAACGTCTCGGTGCGCGCCAACGTCCGCACCGCGCAGGCCGCGACCACGTCGCTGGCCGGCGGGCTCGAGCTCGCGTTCAAGGCCGGTGCCATCACCGGGCTTCTTGTTGCGGGGCTCGCGCTGCTCGGCGTCACCATCTATTTCGCCGTGCTGACCAAGGGCATGGGCCTGGCTCCCGACAGCCGCACCGTGGTCGACGCCATGGTCGCGCTCGGTTTTGGCGCCTCGCTGATCTCGATCTTCGCCCGTCTCGGCGGCGGCATCTTCACCAAGGGCGCCGACGTCGGCGGCGATCTCGTCGGCAAGGTCGAAGCCGGCATCCCCGAGGACGATCCGCGCAATCCGGCGACCATCGCCGACAACGTCGGTGACAATGTCGGCGACTGCGCCGGCATGGCCGCCGACCTGTTCGAGACCTATGCGGTGACGGCGGTTGCGACCATGGTGCTGGCCGCGATCTTCTTCGCAAAATCGTCCGTGCTCGAAAACATGATGACGCTGCCGCTCGCGATCGGCGGCATCTGCATCATCACCTCGATCATCGGCACCTTCTTCGTCAA
>Ga0070709_10001482_pt1 | contig 12671 bp, 7 predicted proteins | sample LARL51metaG_FD_65449 | JGI IMG/M metagenome (GOLD analysis project Ga0070709, IMG submission 65449) | Corn, switchgrass and miscanthus rhizosphere microbial communities from Kellogg Biological Station, Michigan, USA - LAR L5-1 metaG | ecosystem: Host-associated > Plants > Roots > Rhizosphere ...
ATTGCCTAACGCACCTGCGACGGATACATGAACTCGTAATCCCCCGACCCCATTTCGACCGTTACGTCGTCGCCCTGCTGACGGGCGCTTCGGACGCCACCAGCGGTTTGTACGGCGGTCGTGCCCTCGCGCACCGACTCCAGTCGTGCGCCGGGAAGCACTACGGTGGCGTGCGCGTTCGGCGGCACGCGCACGGTGACTGTCATGCGTCCGTTCTCGATGCGCCAACCCGACGACGCCACACCGTACGGCGTCATGAGCGTCGCTTTCGCAAAGTTGAATCCCGGGCCCGGTCGCGGCCGCACGATCACGTGCCGATAGCCCGGCTCCGCGGGGTCGTCGTTGAGGCCCGCGACGGTGCGATACAGCCAATCACCCACTGCGCCGTACGCGTAGTGATTGAGCGAGTTCATACCAGCGTCCTGGAACGAGCTGTCGGGACGCAGGCCGTCCCAGCGCTCCCATACGGTCGTCGCGCCCTGCTTTACCTCGTAGAGCCACGACGGATACTCCTCGCGCAGCAGCAGCCCGTACGCCTCCTTCAGATACCCGTTGTCGCTCAACATGCGCGTGAGCGCGGGCGTGCCGAGGAATCCCGTGGTGAGGTGGCCCATGCGCTTCACATCGTCCGCGAGATGTCCCGCCGCCTTGGCGCGCAGCGAGTCGGGTACGAGGTCGAAGTCCAACGCCATCACATACGCCGTCTGCGTGCTGGATGTGATCCGGCCGCTCTGCGTGAGGAACTCATGCTGGAACGCGGCGCGCACGTTCTCGAACAGCGCGCGATACTTCGCGGCGTCCTCGCGCTTGCCCAGCACCTCGGCGGCGCGCGACACGATGTCCGCCGAGTGCGCCAGATAGGCCGTCGCGATCAGGTCCTTCTCCGTGGTAGCGCCGGGGTAGTCGGGATCCGTCGTCGCGAACGCGAGCCAGTCGCCGAAATGAAATCCCTTGCTCCAGATGTACGTCTCCCCCGCCTGCGCTCTGCCGTACTCCACCCAGGCGCGCATGCTCGGGTACTGCCGTACGAGGAACGACGTGTCGCCATAGGCGCGGAACATGGTCCACGGCGCGATCGTGGCGACGTCGGCCCAGCCTGTGCTGCCTGCGGCGCCGGGCCCCATCTTGGCCATGACGTTAGGCACGACGAAGGGCACCGCACCGTTGGGCAGCTGGTCAGCCGCGACGTCGCCGAGCCACTTCGCGAAGAAGCCGGAGACATCCATGTTGAATGCCGCGGTTGGCGCGAACACCTGCGCGTCACCCGTCCAGCCCAAGCGTTCGTCTCGCTGCGGGCAGTCCGTGGGGACGTCCACGAAGTTGCCGCGCTGTCCCCACACGATGTTCTGTTGCAGTCGATTCACCAGGGCGTTGCTGGACTCGAACGTCCCCGTCGGCGCCATGTCCGAGTACGCGACGATGCCGGTGAGCGACGTGGAGTCCGGCGTCCCGGGATATCCCTCGACAGCGACGTAGCGAAAACCCTGGAAGGTGAAGTGCGGCTCGAACGTCTCGACTCCACCGCCCTTCATCGTGTAGGTGACGGTCTGGCGCGCGCCGCGCAGGTTGGTGACGTAGAAGTTGCCGGCCTTGTCCAGCGACTCCGCATGCCGCATGCGAATGACGGTGCCCGCCGGCCCGCGCGCCCTGAGACGGACCCAGCCCACCATGTTCTGTCCGAAGTCCACGACCGTCTCACCAGCGGGCGTGCGTATCACCTTCACCGGCGTGATCTCGCGCATGCGGCGCACCGGTGGCCCCACGGGCGCGACGAGCGCCATCTTGACGCCGTCCATGGTGCGCACGCCGCGCCACGATGCGTCGTCGTAGCTCGGCGAGCTCCAGCCCGTTTTCTCCAGGCGCGCGTCGTACGTCTCGCCATCGTAGATGTCCGAGAGGAGGATCGGGCCGGTGGACGCTTTCCACGTCGAGTCGGTGCCGATGGTCTGCGATGTTCCGTCCGAATAACGCACGACGAGTTGCGCACGGAGGGCCAGGCTGTTGCCATACAGGTTGCGCTTGCCGTCCCAGCCAAGCCGGCCGCGAAACCAGCCGTCGCCGAGCGTGGCACCGATGACGTTGACGCCAGACCGCACGAGTGCCGTGACGTCGTACGTGTCGTACTGCAGGCGCGAGCCGTACGCGGTCCACCCGGGCCTCAGGTATGCGTCGCCGACGCGGCGTCCATTGACCTCGACTTCATTGAGCCCGAGGCTCGTGACGTAGAGTCGCGCGGACGCGATGCGCGGTGAGCCCGCGAGTGTGATTTCGCGCGGCCCGATCGCCGACGGGCCAAGCCTGAACTGGCGCCGCAGCATGGGGCTGGGATTGGATTTGGTGGTGTCTTCAGGGAGATCGGGCGTGATCCAGCGCGCGCGCCACTCCGCGCTGTCCAGCAGCGCCGTCTCGAAAAACGCGATGCTGCTCCATGGTGAGGCGCGTCCGGCGTCGTCCCAGGCGCGCACGCGCCAGTAGTAGCGCGTGGATGAGTGCAGGGGCGGCCCACCGTACGGGCGGAGAATGGACGCCGGCGATGCGACGCGACCCGACGTCCAGAGTGGACGGTTCATTGCGCCGGAGTCCAGCGCGACCTGGATCTCGTAGGAGCCCTGTGTCGTGCCGCGTCGCGTGGCGTGCAGTCGCCAGCTGAGACGTGGCGTGCGTGCGTCGATGCCCACAGGGTTCACGGCGTATTCCGTGCGCAGACCTTCGACGTGAAAGGCCTGCGCGCTCGCGACCCGTGTCGCGGCGACGACGAGAACGGCGGCGAGGAGTTTCATGCTCTACTATGCGACGCCTGACGCGTGTGCGCTATCTGTAGTCGCCGGACTGCTGCCGACTTGACTTCAGTGCCCTGGTGAAGAACGGCGCGGCCGCGCATGTTCATTTGTCCGGACCAATGAGGAAGCATCGTGCACCGTCGTATCCGCCTCACCCCACTCGTCATCTGGTTTGTCTTGGGCGTCCCGATCATCGGCGCACCGGTGCGCACCGTCGCACCGCAATCTCTGTCTACGCCCGATTCGTCACGTGCCATCGCCGGCGCGCCAACCCTCGACTCCCTCGCCCGACTGCTCGCCGAGCGATTTACGACGGGCGCCGCCGCGGCGTTCGACAGCGTCTACACGGACCCACTCGGCCGGCGGGTGATGCACGCCGCGGCGGAGCGAAAGACTCAACGTGTCAGTGAGCCGGCACGCGTCGTCTGGACGCGCGGCAATACGGCAGTGCTGCTCTTCACGCCCACCGTCGGCGGAGGGCAGGGCCGCGGTCTGTCGAGCGGTGGCGACGAGACCAATACCGTACGACGCCTCTCCGGCTTCTACGAAGCGGCACGCATCGATGGTGAATGGCGCCTGGGCCGCCAAGTGCCCATCGACAGCGGGAGCTTCATCCGCGCACAACGCATTCACGTCGCGCTCGATCCTGGACACGACACGCACATCGTCGACACGCTCGACATCGCGATCGGCGCTCCCTCCGGGTTCGCGGCGCGCCTCAATAATCACGCGCAGATCACGCGACTCTCGCTCGACGGCCGCGACGTTCCGCACCAGCTCGCGGGCGGCGTTCTCTGGTTTGCTTCCACCGCGCGGCCACGCGCGCGCCTCGTGATCGAGTATGCAATCGCCGAGGACGAGCGCGCATCGACCGACAGCACGGCCGCGAACGGGCCGCCAGCGTACGGAGCACTCGAGAATACCGATGGCTGGCTTCCCTTCTTCGGCTACGACAGCGGCAACGACTTCGCTCAGATCACCGTCACGGTCACGATCCCCGCGGCGTACCGGTTGACGACGAGCATTCCGCAAACCGAGCACGTCGCCAACGGCATCCGAACCGTTCGCGGCGAAAGCATCCATCCTCAATTCATCCTCAGCCTCATCTACGACAAGGACTGGCGTGTGACGACGACAACGATCGGCAACTTTCGATTCGAGTCGTTCATCACGCCGACCTTCCACTTCACGCACGACTCGCTCGCTTCGATCATCACGCGCGAGTACCGTTTGCTCACGCCTCGCTTCGGCGATCCGCAGCCGCCGTCGCGTTATCTCGCCGTCGTCGAGAGTCGCGTGCTCAAGGGCGCTGGCTTCACGGTGCGAATGAACAACGCGGTGGTCGCCGGGGACAACGTGACGCGGCTCGATGAGCCGACGCTCGGTCCGTCCGCCGCCTTCGTGCACGAAGTGGCGCACGGATGGACGATGGACGCGAGTGGACCGGCGGCGAATTTCCTCCAGGAGGGATGGGCGACGTATTGCGAGTCGCTCCTCCTCCGCGAGCTGTATGGTCCAGCGGCCGAGCAGGCCGTGTGGGAGCGGATTCGGACGTCGTACTTCGGCGGTCAGGATCGAGCGGGCTTCCAGGGGGGCTTCGAGGGACGTCAGAGTCTGCTCGGCGATCCGGACAACGGCCGCATTCATTACTACAAGGGCTCGTGGATCTTTCACATGCTGGAGCATGTTCTTGGCGCGAGCGTCTTCGACCGAGGGATGCGAACGTTCGTCGCCCACGCCGGCTACGGTCCGAACGGCTATCAGCAACTCATCGCCGATATGAGCTTGGCCGCGGGGCACGACGTCGGCCCGTTCATCATGCCATGGCTGACGGAGAAATACGTCCCGGACGTCGATGCGCGGGTGGAGGGACGCTCCGTGATCGTCACCCAGAGCCAGCCGACGCGATCCTACGACCTACCGCTCGACGTGGAGCTGCACACGAGCGCGGGAGTCGTTAGGCGCAGTGTTCACATCACGGGACGCGCCGATACTATCGACGTCAGCGCGAGCGGCACTGTCAGCGACGCGCGTGTCGATCCCGATCATCATTTTCTTGTCCGGCGGCACTGGGGCGACAGCGCTCGCTTCGTACTGCGGGCGCCCGAGGCGAAGAAGGTGGAGCTCACCGGAAATTTCCTCGCCCAGCCGCTCGCGGCCACGCGCGATGGCGATCTCTGGACCGTGAGCCTCTTTCTCCCGGAAGGGCGCTACGTCTACATCTGGCGCGTCGACGGCACCACGACGCCGGACGAGCTGGCACTCCGCGACGCGGAGCGGATGCCCGGCAACGTCGAGGCTCGCGCCGGCGTGCTCGTCGTGAGACCCGTTAGGCGTCTTCCAGAGCACGACCAGCATTAGTGGAGTGTTTTTATGATTCGCGCTGTGACGGCTCTGTGCTCTTCATAGTAGAGGGCCGCTGATACCACTGCCGGCCTGCGGCCGGCCCTGATACCACTGTTTCTCCCAGCACGGCGAAGGCTCCTCGCACCACGAGGCATTGATGCTGAGGAGATTGTCGGTGGTTTCAGGGCCCGCCCGCAGGGCGGCAGCGGTATCAGTGGCCTCTCCCCTCCCTTCCAAAAAGATGTCGACCAGGTCGAATCACCAACTCACTCAATGATTCTGAAGCGTGCTCTCCGACATTTGCGAACGCGCACGATCCTGTGCGCCGCGCTCGCCGTCCCTCACAGGATCGCACTCGCCCAGCAATATCCGCTGCTCGATTCGGTGAAAACGAATCTGATCACCGCGGAGATCTCGGGCGACGCCGCCTTCGATCACATTCGGGCGCTGTCACCCTACCATCGGCCACAAGGTTCGGATACGCTCTACCTCGCCGCTCAATACGTCGAGCGGATGGCGCGCGCCTTCGGCCTCGATAGCGTCGCCCTCATCATGCAGCCGTCAAAGCGCGCGACGTGGAATCAGGGGACGTCGGATCTCTGGCTCGTCGGGCCCACCGGTGCGCCGCTCGAGCGCATCGCCAGCTCGATCCAGACACGCCTCCATCTCGCCGACCGCAGCCGCCCGGCGGACGTGACGGCCGAGCTGATCGACGTCGGCGCGGCGACGCCAGCGGAGCTCGATTCCGGCCGCGTCGCCGGCAAGATCATCCTCGCCCGCGGCGGTCCCGCGGATCTCGCGCGGATGATGGTCGAGGCCGTGCAGCGCCGCGGCGCCGCCGGAGTGATCTGGTATCCGGATCCCTACACGCCATCGAAGGGCTTCTTCAGCTTCTCCGATCAGCCAACGATGATTCCGTGGCTGACGATCCCGACGCAGGCCGTGGACGGAAAGCTGCCGACGTTCGCATTCGTGCTCTCTCTACGCGAAGGAATCGCGCTGCACAATCGACTCGCGGCATCACCAGCGCCACTGAGAGCGCATGCGATCGTTAGGTCGCAGCTCGGGTCGAGTGTCCACCCCGAGCCGTGGATGCCGATGGTGCAGGCCGTGATCCGCGGCAGTGAGATCGGCGCGGCACAGGACGTCGTGCTCACCGCGCACCTGCAGGAGGGTCAGCAATCCGTGAACGACGATGCCAGTGGCTGCGCCAGTCTGCTCGAGATCGGCCGTGCGATCACACGCCTCATCGCCGAGGGCTATCTGCCGCGGCCGAAGCGGACGATTCGCTTCTGGTGGACGACGGAGAACAATAGTGAGCCGCGCTATTTCGCCGACCATCCGGAGATTCTCAAGCGTCTCTGGGTCGACGTGAACCAGGACATGGTCGGCGCTGACCAGTCAATCGATGTCATGCGGACGCAGAACGTCTTTCGCGTTCCGGCGTCACGCTTTCATTTCCTGAGCGACGTCGCCGAGTCGGTGATCGAATACATGGTCGCGGGCAATACCGCCAACATCACGCAGTACCGCAACGGCTACGGTCTCTACACGCGACCACACCTCGCGCATAACGGGAGCCAGCAGCGGTACAACGCGCAGGTCGTGTGGTTCGAGGGCGACTCCGACCACGATTCCTTTCTCAACGCCGGCGTGCCGGCGATCGGCTTCGGTAATGAGCCGGACCGGTTCATTCACTCGAATCTCGACGATCTCTGGGGCATCGACCGCACGCAGCTTGGCAGGAACGCGGCGAGTGCGGCACTGATCGCGTACACGATGGCGAGCGCCGATCGAAGTGGATTCGACGTGCTTGCGGGCGAAGTCGTCGGTCGCGGCGAGGCGCGGCTCGCGCGCAACCTCGGCATCGCGCTCCAGCTCATCGCCGGTTCAACGCGGCCAGCCGCCTATTATGCCGCCCTGGATCAGCTGCAGTACGCGACGGCGCGCGAGCAGCGGGCGCTTCGCTCGTTAGGTACCGTGGACAGTGGCACGGCACCACGTGTCGCTGCGCTCCTCGCGGCACTCGACCGGCGCTCGGCAGACGACCGACGCCTACTTACTTCGACATTCGCCGCCCATCACTCCGACGCTGTACCGCCGCGCGAGCTGACGAGGAGCGAGCAGGAGCTCGCGTCGCTCCGGCCCGCCGTCGCCGGCACACCCGCTGATTTCTATGCGCGACGCGACGACATCGCGGAGGGCGACCTGAATGGCTATCTCGCCCAGGAGATCCTCAACGCGATCGACGGCACGCGGACGGGCCTCGACCTCTATCATCACGCCGCGGCGATGATTCGTGAAGCGGGCACGCAGTACTACGGTGCCGCCACGCCGGAGAGCATCCTGCGTCTACTGCGCAGCGCCGAACAATCGACGCTCTATCGACTCGATCGCATAACCCCATGATCAGCATCTGCCAACCGGACATATCCACCCAACCGGGCTGGCCTTGCGCCTTGGCGGAGTGCACAATTGGCGGTCGCTCCACGAGAGGAAATGAAGCGTGCTGCTCATCCTGCGTAAGACATACGAGGATCTCAGTCAGGAGGGGGCGAGGCTCGTCGCCGACCGTCTGCGGCGGAAGCCCAACCTCGTGCTCGGGCTTGCAACCGGGAGCACGCCCCTCGGCTTGTACAAGGCGCTCATCGAAAAGTGCAAGAACGAGGGTCTCGACTTCTCGAAGATCACGACCTTCAACCTCGACGAGTACATCGGACTGCCCCGGTCACACGAGCAGAGCTACCACTATTTCATGCACGAGTCGTTCTTCAAGCACATCAACCTCGACCCGCGGCATACCCACGTGCCGGATGGCATGGCCCGCGACATCGAGGCACAATGCGAGTGGTACGAGCAGCGCATCGTTGAGGTTGGCGGAATCGACCTGCAGATCCTCGGCATCGGAGCGAACGGTCACCTTGCGTTCAACGAGCCCGGTTCATCGCTCGGCTCACGGACACGCATCAAGACGCTGTCCGAGCGCACGGTGCGAGACAATGCGCGCTTTTTCGCAAGCATGGACCAGGTGCCTCGTTATGCAATCACGATGGGGATCGGCACAATCATGGAAGCGCGCGAGCTGCTGATTCTGGCGTCGGGCGAGTCCAAGGCCGACGCGGTGAAGGCAGCGGTCGAGGGGCCGATCACGGCGACCTGTCCCGCCTCGATCTGCCAGATGCACCGACGCGCGTATATCATCATCGACGAGGCAGCGCGCTCGAAGCTGACGCAGGTGCCGATCGAGGAAGTCACGGGACGAGAGTACGCGGCGCCGGGCTTCCAGTCGCTCCGCCTCGGCGAGCCGAGCGAGATCTTTGGCGAGCGGCGAGCGCAGGAGCGCACATAAGAGCAAGGCGATGCCTGAGCGCTCGGCTTGGCAAACCGTGCGCGAAACGATGGCGCCCTCGCTCATATACGGTGGTTCGTGCTCTCGACCTGGACGCATACGTGCATTGACGTATTACGAGATCCGGCGAAGCTGGCCATGGTATCGTCAGCTGACTCTGCGAGATCGACATGGGTACTGCGCAAACTGCCAGCGCTTCCCGGATGAGCACTTTCGACTTGTTTGTTCGCGGCATGCTGGTCGTGAACTTTGCGCTCCTCGTTCTCTCGTTCGTTCCAGCTTTTTCCGGAACCGGGCGGGAGCCGGGGGCGGCGGATCGCTTATTGGGCGACTATCGGCTCGACGGCTGGAGAGCTGACCTCGTGTGGATGTGGTTATCAACAGCCTGGATTTTCTGCGTCTGCATACTGCGAGCATACCTGGTCATCGTCGTTGGCGGACCTTCGTGGCCGCGAGCACGCGGTGCTCGCAGGACAACGTCCGTCCTCTGTTGGGCATGGCTCGCCTGTTTCGTATTTCTTTATGTGCCTTACACATTCGCTTACATGTTCGGGTGATCGACGTGTGAGGCAGTGCCTAGCGATTACGCCGATACAATTTCTTCCACGACATCGTGCCGTAAATCACGCCTAGGATGATTGAGAGAACCACGGCGAATGGGATCACGGAGGGGACGAAGCCGCCAATCGCCGTACCAAAACCTATCAGAGCCGGAATGAGGCACACCGTCGCGAGACCGATGGCGCCGATGAGACTGCGAGCACGCGGCCCAAGGATGAGCAACGCGATCCCCGCCATCGCGAAACCACCGATGAGCGACGCTGCCGCAGTAACAGGCTGCTCGACAATGTGCTCGGGCCGCCGCGCTCCCAGCCTCGACAATTCTCCCAGACTGGGCTGAACTGATCTCGGGCTTCTGGTTGGACCATCGACTGTGGATGTGTGTCCGAGGGTCTTCTGTCTTGTGATCGAGACGATGTCTGACTAAAGTCAGACATCATGCGAGCAGCCGACATCGCCCAGATCCGACGGTTCAACCGCGCTGTCGCCGAAGGCATCGGCGCCCTGCAAGAGCAGTATCTCGGCCGCGGGCGCCCCATGGCAGAGGCACGGCTACTCTGGGAAATCGGAGAGGACGGCGCCGACATACGCGAGCTGCGCGACCGGCTCGGACTCGATGCGGGATATCTGAGCCGACTCCTCCGCTCGCTCGAGCGTCAGAAGCTCGTTCACGTACGCGGCACTACTGACGATCGACGCGTCCGGCGAGTGGCACTCACTGCCAAGGGGCGACGCGAGCGCGCGGTGCTGGATAGTCGATCCGACGCAGTGGCCGAACGGATGTTGCAGCCGCTCACCGAACGACAGCGTGTGTCGTTCCTCGCGGCGGTCGCCGAAGTCGAACGATTGCTCCAGGCGTCGATGGTGCAGTTCACCGTCGAGCGGCCGACGAGTAAGGATGCGCGGTGGTGTCTCGCGCAGTATTACGAGGAGTTGAATGAGCGATTCGACTCCGGCTTCGACCTCGACGCAGCGCTGCCCGTCGAACAGCATGAATTGTCGCCCCCTGGCGGCGCACTAATCCTGGCGCGGCTCCATGGGCAGCCCGTCGGGTGTGGAATCGTGAAGACGCCGCGACGCCGACCAGCCTACATCAAGCGCATGTGGGTTGCGCCAAACGCGCGAGGCCTCGGCATCGGACGACGGTTGCTCGCCGAGCTGGAGGATCATGCGTGGCGAACGGGCGCCGCATGTGTGCAGCTCGAGACCAATCGCGCGCTCGAGGAAGCGATCGCACTCTATCGGCAGTCCGGCTATGCCGAGGTCGCGGCCTTCAACGACGAGCCGTATGCAGATCATTGGTTCGAAAAAGCGCGCCCGCTAGCGACGCGACTCGATCGAGGGACGACGCCCTGAGGCGTGCAGAGAAACTGCTGGCGCAATTCGATTAGATACCAGCCGGCGTAGCCGCCGCTACTCGTCCTCCGTCCTCAGATCCGCCTCGACGTGCGTGTGCATGCACTCCGGACAGATGCTGTGGCTGAAGTGGGTGTTCGTGTGATGGGAGATGTAGCTCTCCACCGTCGACCAGTGGTTCCTCTCATCCCGAATCTTCTTGCAGTACGAGCAGATGGGGAGAATGTGCTCGAGGACCTTGATCTCGGCGAGCGCGTCGCGGAGATCGTTGAGGAGACGCTCACGCTCGGCTTCGGCCGCTTTCGCCTCCGTGATGTCCCGCGCCACCGAGTAGATGAGCCCCTGCGGGTGGTCCGGCCGAGCGTTCCACCGCAGCCAGCGGAACGAGCCATCCTTGCACAGATAGCGATTCTCGAATCCGAGGGCACGGCCGCCGCCACGCACGTCGCCATTCTGGTTCAGCGTTCGGGCCCGATCGTCGGGATGCACAAACTCATAAAATGGCCTCGACCGCAGTTCAGCGATCGTGAAACCGAGCGTCCGTTCCCAGGCGCGATTGAGACGCTTGAAGTAGCCGTCGAAGCCGAGCACGCAGAGCATGTCGAGGGACAGCTCGAAGAAGCGCTCCTCGATGAGATTACTCTCTTCGCTCGAGGCATCGACGTTGGAGAGTGCGGCCGGATTCATGAGGCGGTGTCGAGGGTCGAGCGGACCGCGCGGGCGAGGTCGGCCGCCGTGAACGGTTTCTGCAGGAAAGCGGCGTCGGCGTCGAGCAGGCCGCGCCGAACGATGTCGTCGTTCGTGTAGCCGGACATGTAGAGCACGCGCAGCTCCGAGCGCCTCGGCGCCAGGGATACCCACACGTCGCGACCGGTCAGCTCGGGCATCATCATGTCGGTGAGCAACAGTTGGATCGGCTGCTTGTACTGGTCGGCGACGCGGAGTGCATGGCGGCCGTCGTGCGCCTCGAGCACCGTGTACCCGTTGCGCTCGAGAATGCGTCGGGCGATCGACCGCACCGCTGGTTCGTCTTCGACCAATAGCACCGTCTCCGACCCAGCGGCCGGCGTTCCGACCGCGTGCTCCGCCGTCGCGACGCCGATCTCGTCGGCGTCCAGCATCGGTAGATAGACCTTGAACGTCGTCCCGATCCGCGGCTCGCTGTACACCCAGATGTATCCGTTCGACTGCTTGACGATCCCATAGACCGTGGACAGGCCGAGGCCCGTGCCCTTACCGGCAGGCTTGGTCGTATAGAAGGGCTCGAAAATTCGCGACTGGGTGGCATCGTCCATCCCCTCGCCCGTGTCGCTCACGGCGATCATCACGTAGCGTCCCGGCGCGACGATCGGGCGCCGCCGCGAGTAGCCGTCGGAGAGCTCTACGTTCGCCGTCTCGATGCTGACGGTACCGCCGCCTGGCATCGCGTCGCGAGCGTTGACGATCAGGTTGATGAGCACTTGTTCAACTTGGCTGCGATCGGCCTTGACGCGCCCGATCGTGTCGTCGAGCCGGAGCACCACCTGGATGTCGTCGCCAATGAGACGGCGGAGCATCGGCTCCAGCTCGCGACTGACCGTGTTGAGATCGAGCACCCGCGGTTGAAGCACCTGCTTCCGGCTGAATGCGAGCAGCTGCTGGGTGAGTGACGAGGCCCGTCCAGCAGCGCGTTGAATCTCGCCGACGTCGATCTTGAGCGGATTGGTATCATCCAGCTGGTCGGCGATGATCCCGCTGTATGCCTTGATGACGGTGAGCAGGTTGTTGAAGTCATGCGCGACGCCGCCGGCCAGCTGTCCGATCGCGTCCATCTTCTGCGACTGGCGCAGCTCCTCTTCGACGCGGACGAGCCGTTCTTCCGCGCGACGACGTGCCGTGATATCCCGGTTGACGCCGATCCATGCGTTAGGCACGCCGTGCTCGTCACGCTGCGCGACGACCAAGACGTCAGCAACGCCGTCGCTTCCGTCCTTCCGCTGGAAGTGCAGCTCCCCCTCCCACCTGCCGTCACGGCGCAGCGCCGCCTGAATGATCTCTTCCTGATTGCCCTGCAAGCTCGGATGGTGCAGCCGTACGACAGGCTGCCCGAGCAGCTCTTCCTTGGTGTAACCGAAGAGGCGTTCGGCGCCGGGATTCATGTCGATGATGCGGCCCTCGAGGTCCATGACGAGCACGCCGTCTCCGATCGTCGAGAATACGAGCGAGTGGCGTCGGAGCGCTTCGTCGACTGCAGCCCGGGTGAGGTCGGCCGTCACAGGCGCGGAGGTTTGGAGTGGACG
>Ga0070709_10001485_pt1 | contig 12664 bp, 14 predicted proteins | sample LARL51metaG_FD_65449 | JGI IMG/M metagenome (GOLD analysis project Ga0070709, IMG submission 65449) | Corn, switchgrass and miscanthus rhizosphere microbial communities from Kellogg Biological Station, Michigan, USA - LAR L5-1 metaG | ecosystem: Host-associated > Plants > Roots > Rhizosphere ...
TCGATCATGGTCATCGTGTTCATGCTGCTGACCTACCGGCTGTTCGGCGTGTTCGCCAACATCGCGGTGACCATCAACGTGGCGATGATTTTTGGCCTGTTGTCGCTGCTCAGCGCAACGCTGACCTTGCCCGGCATCGCCGGTATCGTGCTCACCGTCGGCATCGCGGTCGATTCCAACGTGCTGATCTACGAGCGCATCCGCGAGGAGCTGCGCGGCGGGCGCAACGCGATCTCGGCGATCGACGCCGGCTTCAAGCGGGCATTGTCGACCATTCTCGATTCCAACATCACCACTTTCATCGCCGCCGCCGTCCTGTTCTATATCGGCACCGGTCCCGTGCGTGGCTTCGCCGTGACGCTCGGCATCGGCATCATCACCACGGTGTTCACCGCCTTCACGCTGACCCGCCTGATCGTGGCCGGGTGGGTGCGCTGGAAGCGGCCGCAGACCGTGCCGATCTAAGGGCATCAGGAGCCGGCTTTGACTCATTTGGTTCTCATCTCCCTCGGTGTCCTGATTGCCGTGCTGACCGTCGTCAGCGCGCTCGGGCTGCTGCCGTCGCTGCGCATCGTTCCCGACGACACGCATTTCGACTTCACCCAGTTCCGCCGCATCTCGTTCCCGATCTCGGCGACGCTGTCGATCGTCGCGATCACGCTGTTCTTCACCCACGGCCTCAATTTCGGCATCGACTTCAAGGGCGGCACGCTGCTCGAGGTCCAGGCCAAGTCGGGGGCTGCCGACATCGCCGCGATGCGCGCCACGCTGACGGCGCTCAATCTCGGCGACATCCAGCTGCAGCAGTTCGGCGGGCCGGCCGATGTGCTGATCCGCGTCGCCGAGCAGCCGGGCGGCGATGCCGCCCAGCAGGAAGCGGTCAGCAAGGTGCGCGGCGCGCTCGGCGATTCCGTCGACTATCGCCGTGTCGAGGTGGTGGGCCCGCGCGTCTCCGGCGAACTGCTGGCCTACGGCATGGTCGGGCTGATGCTCGCGATCTTCTCGATCCTGATCTATCTCTGGTTCCGCTTCGAGTGGCAGTTCGCACTCGGCGCCATGATCGCCAACGTCCACGACATCGTGCTGACCATCGGCTTCATGTCGATCTCGCAGGTGGATTTCGACCTCACCTCGATCGCGGCGCTGCTGACGATTCTCGGCTATTCGCTCAACGACACCGTCGTCATCTATGACCGTATCCGGGAAATGCTGCGGCGCTACAAGAAGATGCCGATGCCGCAGCTCCTGAACGAATCGATCAATTCGACGCTGTCACGCTCGATCATCACCCACGTCACCGTGACGCTGGCATTGCTCGCGCTGCTACTGTTCGGCGGTCATGCGATCCACAGCTTCACCGCGGTCATGATGTTCGGCGTCGTGCTGGTCGGCACCTACACCTCGATCTTCATCGCGGCCCCGATCCTGATCTATCTCGGCGTCCACTCCAGCCGGGCCGATGTGGCGGATACGCCGCCCAAGAAAGTCGGGCAGGAACCGAAAGCGCGCTCTCCGGCTTGAACTGGACCGACGAAACTCCTTCGGACGAGATCATGCCCATCGACCAGAGCGCGCCGCATCTTCCGAGGTCGGCGCCGATCGACGCGTATGGCAAGGGCGGTTTTGCCTTTGCCGGAATGTCGCATCGCGGCTCGCTGCTCTGCCTGCCCGACGCGGTCTGGGCCTGGGACGTCGAGCGGCCGCAACAGATCGACAGATATTCGCTTGTCCGTGTGTACGACGCCGCCAGTGCCGTCGACACGCTCATTATCGGCACGGGTACGGATGTCTGGATCCCGCCCGCGGAGTTGCGCGCGGCGTTCCGTTCCGTGAGGGTGGTGATCGACGCGATGCAGACGGGACCCGCGATCCGCACCTACAACGTGATGATCGGCGAGCGGCGACGGGTTGCGGCCGCGCTGATTGCGGTGCCATGAGTGAGCCAGCGACGTCGCGGGACGCGGTCGCCTTCTGCGCCGACCTCGTGCGCAGTCACGACTTTGCGCGCTATGCCGCAACCCTCTTTGTCCCGCCGCTGCAGCGGCGCGGGCTGCTGGCGCTCTACGCGTTCAACGTCGAAATTGCGCGCGTGCGCGAGTCCGTGAGCCAGCCGCTGCCAGGCGAAATCCGCCTGCAATGGTGGAGCGACATGCTCGCCGGCAAGGCCCATGGCGGTGTCGAGGGCAATCCGGTGGCGGCCGAACTTCTGGCCGCGATCCAGCATTGGGAGCTGCCGGTCGAGCCGCTCGCGCGCCTCGTCGACGAGCATCAGTTCGATCTCTACAACGATCCGATGCCGACCATGGCGGCGCTGGAGGGCTATGCCAATGATACATCGTCGGCCCTGTTTGCCCTGGCCGCGCAGATGCTCGGACCTCCGTCCGACGCGATTGACCATCTGGCGCGCCATGCCGGTCTCGCCGCGGCGTTCGCACAGGTGATCGCGAGCCTGCCGCGCGATGCGTCAAGGCGGCAATTGTTCGTGCCGCTGCAGCTGCTCTCCGGCCATGGCAGCTCCATGGAAGAGGTCTTTGCCGGCCGGCCGACGCCGGCGATGCGCGCAGCCCTGCTCGAATTGATCGGCGAAGCGGACCGGCATCTCGAGACGGCGATGCGATTGCTCGCGGAGGTGCCGCCGCAGGTGCGGCCGGCCTTTCTGCCGCTTGCACTGCTGCGGCGCGAGCTGAAGCGCATGTCGCGCGGGGAAGCCGATCCGTTCCAGCCCGTGGCCATCTCGCGCCTGCGCACGCTGTGGACGCTGTGGCGGGCGGCGCGGGACAAGCAGTTCGGCGGCTAGGGGCTGAACCAAACAGGCCGGTTCAGCCTGACGGAAGCTGCAGATCGCCGGCCTCGAAATTGAAGCGGTCGCGCAGGTTCTTGCGCTGCTCGATGATGTCCTTCAGGAACGCGCGGTCGGTATCGTTTTTCATCATCGGCTCGATCAGGTCGAGCTGGTTCATGGCGACGAGCTGCAGGATTTCGGTGCGCGGGTTGCCGTCGGCATCGCGCGGCAACGCATGCACGACCTGGATATGCTCCGGCGGTTTCGGCCCGTTGGCTGCGGCGAGCGCGTTGCGGAGCTGCGCCTCCAGGGCGGCCTGGTCGGCCTCGACGAACGCATAGAGGCCGACGCCGGTGCGGCGGTCGGCGAAGGCGACGATCGCGGTGTCGCGCACCGCGGGATTTTTGCGGATCAGCTCGATCAGGACAGGCGCATCGTTGACCAGCCTGCGGCCGCCACCCTCGCGATCGGTGAAGTTGAAGAGGCCGCGGGTGATGGCGCGGTAAACCTTTTTCCCGGTCATCAGCCAGAGGCTCGCGACCGCCGATTTGCGGGCGAGGATCTTGCGCTCGCTGGGCGTGAGCGCCTGCGGCGCGTAGCTGCGCTTGTGTTTCAACAGGTGCCGCAGGTCCTCATAGGCCGCGATCCGGAACAGCCGGCCGCGGCGCTTGAAACAGGCGGCGAGCTGGAAATCGGTCAGATAGGCGCGGCCGTCGCGGCCGACCAGCCAGTTCTGCTCCTTGGCGAGATCATTGTGGCAGATGCCGGCGCGGTGCAGCCGGTGCAGCGCCTGCTTGGCGGAGCGGAAATAGGCGACGTCGCCGTGCGGTTTTGCAAGATGCAGGGCGACGCCATCGATGAAGCCGCGCACCAGCGCGCGATCGCCCGCCCAGAGCAGTTTTGGGCCGACATTGAGGCCCTTTGCCAGACCGAGCGCCTTCTTCTCGCGTCCGAACAGATGCCGCGCGGGCACCAGCGACCACCACGGCACCTCGTCGAGCCGGCGCAGCACCGCATCGGCGCTCCCGCCATCGTCCTGGAAGCGTCCGCGCTCCACGGTCGAAAACACGTCGCGCTTGAGCAGCACGCCGTCGGTCCATCGCGCCTTCAGAAGCGCCGCATCATTCCTGGACAACCGCATGCTCACGCCGCTCGTGGAATGCGCAGGTGATCGGCAATCCAGCGGTCGAGATCGGCGAGCGCGCGGGCGCTGAGCGCCTGCCTCTTCGCGATCGTCTTTTCGTTGCCGCGCAGCCGCGTGCCGTCAGGTCTTTTGGTCGGAGCGCTGGCGAGTGGCGGGAACAGACCGAAATTGATGTTCATCGGCTGGAACGAGCGGCCGCCGGGCTCGATGGTTTCGAGATGGCCGCCGGTGATGTGGCCGAGCAGCGCGCCGAGCGCCGATGTCGGCGGCGGCGGGACGAGTGACATGCCCTGCGTATTGGCGGCGGCATAGAGGCCTGCGATCAGGCCGATGCTTGCCGACTCCACATAACCCTCGCAGCCCGTCATCTGTCCGGCAAAACGCAGCCGCGGCTCCGCGCGCAGTCGCAATTGCTCGTCCAGCAGCTTTGGCGAGTTCAGGAAGGTGTTGCGGTGCAGGCCGCCGAGCCGGGCGAACTCCGCCTTCTCCAACCCCGGAATGGTGCGAAAGATCTGCTGCTGGGGACCGTATTTCAGCTTGGTCTGAAAACCGACCATGTTGTAGAGCGTGCCGAGCCTGTTGTCCTGGCGCAGCTGCACGATCGCGTAAGGTTTTGTCGCCGGATCATGCGGATTGGTCAGGCCGACCGGCTTCATCGGCCCATGCCGCAGCGTTTCGTGCCCGCGCTCGGCCATCACCTCGATGGGAAGGCAGCCGTCGAAATAGGGCGTGCTCGTTTCCCAGTCCTTGAAGTCGGTCTTCTCGCCGCCCAGCAGCGCGGCGACGAACGCATCGTACTGCTGCTTCGACATCGGACAATTGATGTAGTCCGCACCCGTGCCGCCGGGGCCGGGCTTGTCGTAGCGCGACTGGAACCACGCCACCGACATGTCGATCGACTCCCGATGCACGATCGGGGCAATTGCATCGAAGAAGGCCAGCGCGTTTTCATCGGTGAGCGCGCGGACGGCATCCGCAAGCGGCGCCGAGGTCAGCGGGCCGGTCGCCACGATCACATTGTTCCATTCCGCAGGCGGCAAGCCCGCGATCTCGCCGCGGCGGATCTCGATGAGGGGATGATCGTTCAAGGCCTTGGTCACCGCGGCGGAAAAACCCTCCCGGTCGACTGCGAGCGCACCGCCGGCAGGAACCTGGTTGGCGTCGGCCGCGCGCATGATCAGCGAGCCGAGCCTGCGCATTTCCGCATGCAGCAGGCCAACGGCATTGTTGGCGGCGTCGTCGGAACGGAAGGAGTTGGAGCAGACGAGCTCGGCAAGACCATCGGTGCGATGGGCTTCGGTCATCCGCGCCGGACGCATCTCGTGCAGGATAACGGGAATACCGCACTGTGCGATCTGCCAGGCGGCTTCCGAGCCCGCGAGGCCGGCGCCGATCACATGCACTTGTGCTGAGGAGGTCCTTGTCATGCGGGACAGGTAGCGCCTTTTCCACGACAGTGGAATGCGCAATGACAAGGAGAGGCGGCAGAAACGGCAACGCCCGCAACGAGGCGGGCGTTATCGGTCGATGACGTTGGTTCGCTGGGGGATCAGCCGTTATAGGTACCGGCCGCAACGCGCGGAATGTCGGAACGGTCGAGGCCGATATCGGCGAGTTCGCGATCGCTCAGCTGGGACAGCTCGTTGACGTTGCGATGATACTCACGGAACGCCTGGATCATGCGGATGAGCGAGAGCAACATGGTAAGTCTCCTTGTAGTTCGTATTCAGCTCTTGGAGGAACATTTTGTTGAAATGAATATAGGACGATTTGATGCAGCGCAGAACCAAGAATGTTGCGATGCAGCTACGACAAGGACACATGGCTCCATAAGAGGTGGTTAAGCTTTCTCCGCTCTCGAAAAATTTTGAGGAAATCGTCGTCAGGATGTTGCAGAAAGCCCGTTAGAATGCGGACTTCTTGGAAGTTGATCAACTGCGGTCAGCCTGCGCCCGGGTTCCCCTGGCTGTGCCCGAAGAGAACGGGCCACGGTCGGGCTTAGGTTGGCAGGGCTCCGATTCGGCAAGTCTCACATGCGTGATTCGCATGCAACGATCGCTCTAAAATGAATATATGTTCATTTGTTGGATCCGGATCGGGGCGAGGTTCCGAAAGCGGAACCAGCAAGTTCCCTGGGATGGCTGAAAGAGCGTGGAGCGGGGTTTCGAGGAGCGCGCGCCTCCGGATCGCGCATGATCGGGTCAGGCGCGTATCCGGTGGGCCGGATCCAAGCCGGTCGGTCACAGACACCCGTGAGACCAATGGTTCGCTACGGATCGCGTCGTGCGGCCAGCCTGTGTTCGCCGACCCGAATCACCGAACTGCACCGACGCTACGGTATGAGGTGAACTGCCGCCGACCGATCGCACATGCGCGCGGCAACCGATCCGATAAGATCACAGGCGTCATTCAGGCTCGGTCGTGCGCCCGACAAATGCACGCAGAGAGCGATAATATTTTCTTTCTACCTCCGCGCGTTCGCTTGCTGCGATGCATCAGTTACCGACTTGTAATGAAAAAAGCAGAATCTGCATAAGCGTTCTGCAGCGCGCGTCGATCACATCTGTGTCGCGCGAAATTCATTCCCAATCTTTCAAGTGATCGGCAATCAATCGCTTTGCAGAGCGCGGCAATGACGCTGACTCTGCTTATGGACTGAAATGGGGAAGTCTCATGATCAAAACAATAATCGGAGCAGCGGCAATCGCTGCGGTGACTCTCGCAGTCGTTCCTGCGCAAGCCGCGAAGATGGGAGTCGGCTGCAGCAGTGCCAACCTGACGAAGACCGAGGCCTCGGTCGAGGCCATGGCCGACGGTGACAACAAGTGGGCGGCTGAGAAGGAAATGGCGGCCGCTCAGGATGCGATGCTCAACGGCAAGATGGGCGCCTGCGGCTCGCATCTGTCCAAAGCGGCCGCTGTCGCCAAGTAGTCGCCGAACTGTCTCGACAGGATTGTGAAGGGGCAGGGGGCCGGTCGCAGTCCGATCGGCCCTCTTCCTGTTCTCTCGATACGACGCTTCCTTATCAAGGCGCGTGCGCGAGTTGGGTCGCGAAGGTCGCGATGGTCTTCGCGTAGACCTCGCTCTTGTTCCACTGCTGCAGCACCTCGAAATTCGGACTGCTCGGCTCCCAGTCCTTGCCGCGCTTCCAGCCATAGCCGGCCAGATAATTGGCGGTCGAGGCCAGCACGTCGGGCACGCTATGCAGGAGGTCGCGCCGGCCGTTGCCGTCGAAATCCACGGCGTATTTGATCCAGGACGACGGCATGAACTGCGTCTGTCCGATCTCGCCGGCCCAGGCGCCGCGCATCTCCGATGGTGAAAGATCGCCGCGGTCGACGATGCGCAGTGCATCCATCAATTCGCCGCGAAACTCCTCCGCGCGCCGGCAGTCATAGGCCAGGGTCGCCAGCGAGCGGATGGTCGGAAACTTGCCGGTGTTGACACCGAAATCGGTCTCCAGGCCCCAGATCGCCACCAGCACTTCGCCGGGCACGCCATAGGTCTGTTCGATGCGTGACAGCACCGAGCCGTATTGCTTGAGCATGTTCGAGCCGCGCAGCAGCCGGGGCGGCACCATGCGGCCGGAAAACTCCTCAAAACTCTGGCTGAAGACTTTTTGCGAGCGGTCGCGCGTCAGCACGCCCTGATCCAGCGCCACGCCGTTCAGGCCGGCGGTGATGGCATTTTGCGAAATGCCTTTGGCAGCGGCCTCGGTCTTGAAGTCGCTGAGCCAGGCGTCAAAACTGCCGGAGCCGCAGGAGGCGGCGAGAGCGGACGTGCCGGACAGCGTCAACATCGCGAGGGCAACTGCTGGTAAGAAAAGACGGACGGTCATGTGTGTCTGCAAACCCATTCTTGATTCGTCGATTTCTTGATCCGTGGACGCTGCTTCCAGCCGGGCATGTTCGGATCACGCGCGGCCGCGACAAGGCTCGGGAGGCGGAACCTTAAGCAGCAATCGCGCCGCAGAACGAATCAAAAAAAGCTTAGAATGGCCTGATGTATGCCAGATGAATTGTATGCAAGATGAACCAAAGCGTCGCCGCCGGTCAAAGGCTTGACCGGCGGTTCCTCATTTCATTCGGGCCGTGCAGCGGTTGCTAGCCGCCGTCCTTGCGCCGCCACGGAAACAGGTTGGCGGGGAAGTCGGCCGCCGGCTTTCGCGCGCGCGGCGGACGCGGCGGGATCGGGCGCGCATTCGGATCGATCGCGATGACCTTGCGGTAGAGGTGCCAGGTGGCGTGGCCGAGCAGCGGAATGACGATGGCAAGGCCAAGGAAGAACGGCAGGGATCCGGCGACCAGCAGGGCCGCGACGATCAGGCCCCAGGCCGCCATCGGAACCGGATTTTGCCCGACGACGCGCAGCGACGTCACCATGGCCTCGAGCGCGCCGGCGTGACGGTCGAGCATCAGGGGAAACGACACGACGCTGATGCAGAGCACGGCGAGCGCGAACAGGAAGCCGACGCCGCAGCCGACCACCGTCAGCCACCAGCCTTCGGGCGTGGTGAAGACGCGCTGCATGAACTCCTGGAATCCCGTCGCTCCGCCATAGCCGAATAGCGCGATGTAGATGGCCTGCGCCGTTGCGACCCAGGTCACGAACAGAGCGAGCAGCAATGTGCCAAGACCGAGCATGGCGCCGAAGGAGGGCGAGCGGAGCACCTCGAACGCATCCCATGCAGAGGCTTCCGCGCCGCGCTCGCGCCGGCTGCTCAGTTCATAGAGGCCAAGTGCCGCGAACGGGCCGATCAGGGCAAAGCCTGCGGCGAGCGGGAACAGCAGCGGAATCACCGCATAGCCGAATACCGCACGCGCGAGCACCAGACCGAGCACAGGATAGATAACGCAGAGGATGATGGCATGGCTGGGTATCGCCATGAAATCATCCCAGCCGAGCCGCAGGGCCTCGCGCAGGTCGGAGAGGTTGATGGTTCGTATGGAATAGCCCGCGGCCGCATCCTGGCTCGGCTGGACCTGTGGAGAGACATTGCCTTGGTAAGACGTGGCCATGGTCGTTTGGCTCCCTTGCGTCGCCCCCAGCCAGCGCTGAACACTGGCGCCAGCGGCGCAGCTTGAAAACGCTCACGATCAGGCCAGACGCGAGATCCGGGCAAGGCCATGTCGCGAACTGATCATTTCAGCATACGCCGAAAGCTGCGCCGCGTCCCTCACGCCTCGGTGAAAAAACGTGCCGCAGCGCAAGCGGGATGAAGTCATTCCGCCGTCATTTTGCCGCGGCTAAGCTGGAGCCATGGGTCGTTGGCAAGCCGGGCTCGGCCCGCTAGCCTTTCGCGGCCGGTGGTCAGGACCTCGCCGGTTGGGCGCCAGGTCGGGCGCGACGGCGTGGAACCTGCCATGGGAACAAATACAACAGACGCGACGTTAGCATCTTTCACCGGAGCCTTTTTGGCCCATTGGGGAGCATTCGATGAGCATATTTGGCAAGATCATGGGCGCAATTTTTGGCAGCAAGGCTGATGCTGCGCCTGCGGGCGGAGGCAGTGCCGGCGGGGCGGCGCCGTCAGCGTCCGGATCGCCCCCGGCCGCCGCGCCGTCGGCCGCCCCAGTCGCTCCGCCCCAGAGCGTGGACGTCGCGGCGATCCTGGACAAGGCGGTCGCGGCCAAGAAAGAGAAGCTCGAGTGGCGTACCTCCATCGTCGATCTGATGAAGGCGCTCGACATCGATTCCAGCCTCGCTGCGCGCAAGGAGCTTGCCAAGGAGCTCGGCTATTCCGGCGACACCAATGATTCCGCAAGCATGAATGTCTGGCTGCACAAGCAGGTGATGGGCAAGCTCGCCGCCAACGGCGGCAAGCTTCCGCCGGAGATCAAGCACTAGCATTGGCTATCACGCGATCATGCAAGAGGCTCGCGTCGCGACGCGGGCTTTTTTGCGAATGAGGACCGGCAGTCGGGGTGAGCGCCGCGTCGTGCGGTCCGCGCGCTTCCAGGCTTCGGCATAGAGCTGGCTGCGAGTGCAGCCGATATCCGACAGCGTGCGGTCGTCGAGCTGGCCGATATGGCTCGCGAGTTCGTGGTAGCGGAAGTAGCGCCTGACCGCGCCGATCAAAATCCCCAACAGCATGACCGATACCCCTCCCGATTGCCCGCCGCGGTTGCGTCGGATGATTGATGCTCCTTCCCTCCCTCGATCGGGTTAACGAAGTTTTGCCGCGTGGCGTGAACCCGTAGCGCTACGGTGCGTGGCGAGCTGCGGCCGGTCGGGCCATGAGATCCCCGTCGTCCGGGTGCTTGCGCAGATAGTCGGCGACAAAGCCGCATCCTGCGATCACCTTGTGCCCGTCGGCACGGATCAATTCCAGCGCACCCCTGACAAGCTCGGACGCGATCCCGCGGCCGCGCAATGCGCGCGGCGTTTCGGTGTGGGTGATGATGACCGCCTGCGGCGTCAGGCGATAATTGGCAAAGGCGATGCCGCCTTCGACCGCGAGTTCGAAGCGATGCTGCGCCTTGTTGTCGATGACGTTACTCATTGGGTGTCTTCTGCAGATCTAGGTCTTCAGCGAGTCCGCAAGCATCGCGCGGATCGACCACGGCTCGCCGTCGCTTGCGCCCTTGATGTCGTCGATCTTCCAGCCCATGCCCTCGCGCACGAGGTCATAGCGGACGACCTGATCCGCGGCCTTCCGCGGCGCGCCGTGGCCTGTCATGGTGACGGCGATCGAGGCCTTCTCGGCTTCGAGCTTTTCGGCTTCCACCTTGAAGGATTTGACATCCGGCTCCTGCGAATTGGTGACCGGATCGAAGTCGACCGGTCCGACGTCGCCCTTTGGCGTATGCGCGTCGGCCTTCGCCCACAGTGCGACCAGCGACTTGGAGAGATACCTGGCCTTGGCCGCCTTGTTCTCGATCACAAAGCCGCCGCCATCCCCCTTGCCTTTGGCAGCGCGGCTATAGATGGCGGTGATGACCGCAACCGGATCGCCTGACGCGGGTGACTGGGCGCGCGCGCCGCCGAATTCCGTTGCGACCGAGAGGCCGGCCAAGGAGCAAAGAAGCAGACTACGGCGCGTGAGCATGAGCATCTCCGGACCATCAATGGTGACGACGTTTATAGAGCACAAGGGGATGCTCTTCGCGGCGAATCTTTTCTGGCACCGATCGAGCCGCCATGATCGATGTCGACACCAAGGCGCCTTGCCGGGTACGGCGTGCACACAAGCCGTGCGCACTTGCGGGATGTCGGCGGATGGCGATAAACAGGGCCAACACATAAGCCTCGCAACCGCTTGCTGTTCGAAAGAGGAATCCCCCATGAAGCTCGTGCTGACCGTGCTCGGCGTCATCCTGCTCGTGATCGCCGCCGTCTATTTTCTGGTTCCCGCCGACCAGTTGCCGAGCTTTCTTCCGGGCTATGAGGCCGGCGCGACGCGCGTTCACGTCAAGCACGGTGTCGCCTCCGGGGTGCTCGGTGTGGTGCTGATCGCCGTCGGCGTCTGGATGGGACGAAAATGAGCGGCGAGGCCGCGTCCACGACGCCCCTGCGCATGTCGCGCCGGGTCATGAACCTGGCTTACATGCTGACCCAGAACGCGCGCCGCCATGGCGACCGCCTGGGCTTTGTCTGGGGCGAGAAATCCTGGACCTGGCGCGAGATCGATGCCGAGGTCTCCGCGCTTGCGGCGGCGTTTTACGCGCGCGGCATCCGGAAGGGGGACCGCATCCTCGTTCATTCCAAGAATGGCGAGGAGATGTTCTGGTCGATGTTTGCGGCATTCCGGCTCGGCGCGGTGTGGGTGCCGACCAATTTTCGCCTGATGCCGGACGAGGTCACCTATCTTGCCACCGCTTCCGGCGCAAAGGCCTTTCTTTGCCATGGCGATTTCCCCGAGCATGCTGCGGCGGTGAAAAGCCCGTCGCTGGCCTTCCTTTGGCGCATGGGTGATGAGGGCGCGTTCGGCGAGACATCGGTGCGTGCGGCGATCGCGGCACATGCCGGCGCCAATATCGAGAACGCCGCGGTCGAGCACGACGATCCCTGCTGGTTCTTCTTCACCTCGGGCACCACCGGCCGCTCCAAGGCCGCCGTGCTGACCCATGGCCAGATGGGCTTTGTGATCACCAACCATCTCGCCGATCTCACGCCGGGCACCACCGAGCAGGATGCATCGCTGGTGGTCGCGCCGCTGTCGCATGGCGCCGGCGTGCATCAATTGATGCAGACCGCACGGGGCGCGACCACAGTGCTGCTGCCGAGCGAAAAATTCGACATTCCCGAGGCATTCCGCCTGATCGAGTCCCATCGCGTCAGCAATCTCTTCACCGTGCCGACCATCTTGAAGCTGATGGTCGAGCACCCCGCGGCAGACCGGTTCGATCATTCCTCGCTGCGCCATGTCATCTATGCCGGCGCTCCGATGTATCGGGAGGACCAGAAGGCGGCGCTGAACAAGCTCGGCAAGGTGATCGTGCAGTATTTTGGCCTCGGCGAGGTCACCGGCAACATCACGGTGCTGCCGGCGGCGCTGCACGAGGAGGAGGATGGGCCGCGCGCACGGATCGGCAGCTGCGGCTATGAGCGCACCGGCATGCAGGTGCAGATCCAGGACGACCAGGGCCGCGAGACAAGGCCGTTCGAGACCGGCGAGATCTGCGTGATCGGGCCGGCGGTGTTCGCGGGCTATTACGACAACCCCGAGGCCAATGCGAAGGCGTTTCGCGACGGCTGGTTCCGCACCGGCGATCTCGGCCACATGGATGACGAAGGCT
>Ga0070709_10001486_pt1 | contig 12661 bp, 10 predicted proteins | sample LARL51metaG_FD_65449 | JGI IMG/M metagenome (GOLD analysis project Ga0070709, IMG submission 65449) | Corn, switchgrass and miscanthus rhizosphere microbial communities from Kellogg Biological Station, Michigan, USA - LAR L5-1 metaG | ecosystem: Host-associated > Plants > Roots > Rhizosphere ...
TCGATCTCTACGAAGGCATGATCATCGGCGAAAACGCCAAAGACACCGACCTCGATGTCAACGCAGTCCGCGAAAAGAAACTCACCAATATGCGCGCTTCCACCGCCGACGAAGCCATCCGCCTCGTTCCGTTCAAACCGTTGAACCTTGAGCAGGCAATTGAGTTCATCGCCGACGACGAGTTCGTCGAGGTCACACCGAAATCACTCCGCCTCCGCAAAAAAGTTCTGCAAGCCAACAAGCGAAAGAAAAGCTCCATGGCAGTAGTGGAAGAAGCGTAGGCGAAGTCGAAGAAGCGCAGGCAGAGTCGTGGAAGGGGCGCGGCTCTAGACGCGCCGAAAGCGAATTATCGATTCGGCGGCTATAGCCGCTGAGGTTGGTCAGCTCATCGCCTGAATAACTGCATCGTGAAATCCCGCCCCAAACCCGCACACTCATCCAACGCAAAGAAAGACTTTCGCATGTTCCTGGTCCCCTGCAGCTGCGGCACCACCTTCGCCGTCGCCGAGAACTATGATCGTCAGGGAACCGCCTGGAGCCGCTACCTGATCTGCCCCGGCTGTGGCAAGCGCCACGACCCCAAGAACCGCCTCCTCCAGATGGGCTTTCATTCAGAAGGCTACTGGAAAGTCGATGGATGCTAACCCCTCGTCTGTCATCCTGAGCGCAGCGAAGGATCCCTTGCAGGCGATCATCGGCACTGACCTGTCAGGGAATTCCTATGAGTGGTTCTTTGCTCCTCGACAAGCCACGAGATGTCCCGTCCGCCCGGCACCCTCTCTAAATCCGCAATCCACCCAATCTGTAAATTGATTTTGAATTGACAAGCCATCCGGGGAAAACCTGCTATACTTCCCCGCGCATTCGACTGTTGCCAGCTCCGGTCTCGATTTTTTCAGGCCTTTCCGACCTGCCTAGTTCGTGAAACCGAGCTCGCACTTCCAACAGCTCAATGCAGGGGACGACGCGTGAAGAATATTTTTGTGGGGAATCTCAGCTTCAACACCAACGAAGATGAACTGCGGCAGGCATTCGAAGGCTATGGCCAGGTCGACCGCGTGAGCATCCTGACGGATCGCGATACGGGACGTTCTCGCGGCTTCGGTTTCGTTGAAATGGCAAACGACGAAGACGGCGAGAAGGCCATCACCGCACTGAACGGCAGTTCGATCGGCGGACGCACCATCAATGTCAACGAAGCCCGCCCAAAGGCGGAACGTGGCGGAGGCGGGGGAGGCGGCGGCTTTGGCGGTGGCGGAGGTCGCGGCCGCGGAGATCGGAATGGTCGCGGAGGCGGACGCCGGGAACGCTGGTAAAGCAGCTTCTCAGCCAGCGACACTATCCACACCGCACTCAGTTGCTCTGTCAGCCCGCTAGCGGACTTCTGCGCGCCACATTCTCAGTATTTGGTAACCAGTTCGACCACAGAATCACTGCAACCCAGGTTCGGCCGTAGCGATCTGAATCCGGCAACGTGTCATCGCGCGCGGCTTCACACCAAACGCACACAATTCTCCTGCTTTCACTTCTGGCAGAAAAAAAGGCATGCGGCCCTTCCGCATGCCCCAACTCGCACTTTAGACGGCTTCAACGAAACTAATCCAGCGGCGTTCCTGTTGAAGGATCGAGGAACACTCTACGAGCTTCGTGCCGGTGACTGAAATCGAACATCTGAGTAATGGAACTCGCGATGCCATCGAACGATCCCTGCCCGATGCGCTGTCCATTCAGCCAGTTATCTTCGATAAAGCGGATGATCGAGCTCTGATCGGTCACCGTGTGATCAACAAAATTCCGTCTCGCCCACCGCGAGATCACCAGCAGCGGCTGTCTCGGTCCGTACCCGCAACGGCCCATGGCGGGCGAACCGCTTACGCCCGGCAATACCATCGCTCCATTGCCGCAGCTGCCTTGCGCAGTGAGCGCGTCAGCCGGGCCAGTCGACGTGTTCACGATCGGTCCCATCTGGTGGTCGTACCACCCATCGGAGTCGTCATACAGCACTACAACCGCTGTACTGTTCCAGCTCGGAAGCGTCTGAAGAAAGTTGATCGTCTTCACTAGAAACACCTGCTCGTCCAGTGGATCCGAATATCCAGCATGTCCGTCCTGGTAAGCCGGCGCTTTCAGAAAACTCACTGCGGGAAGGTTTCCAACTGCCGCGGCGGCAAAGAAATCCTGCAGGTCGTATTGATGATTGGCCGCGCCATCATGGCCAATTTCCGCCAGCGACGCCGGACGCGCATGCGTCGGGTTCGCCGTGGAAGGCCAGTAATTGAAGAAGGAGTGGTGCGGGATATAGTCGCCCGTCGTGCCGGCAAGCCCGGCCGAACTGCGTTTGCACCCTGTCGTACCGTTCGCATTCACGGTGTTCAGGTTGAAGCCTCCCATAAACCCGCCCCAGGTCACTCCCGCAGCAGACAGCAGGTTTCCAATATTCTGCCCGCTCATCGAAACCTGATTGCGCGTTGGATTAGAGCACACGTCCCCAATCGGGTCCGGGTCGCCAATCACGGTCAGACCGCCGTTCCCGTCGGTCACCTCGTCGCCCGTTCCGTTCAAGGTCGCGGCAACGCCGTTGGTCTGGCCCGCCACCAGGTTCATCAATCCGGGCGTCGAGGGCCCGAATGTCGAACTGAAAGAGTTGTCGCTCATCGCAAAGTACTGCGCGTAGTTCCACAAAGCAGTCACGGTGTTTCCGTCGTAGTAACCCATCACTTCATTTCCGCCGGAACTGGTGTCCGCGGGAAATCGGTCCATCACGCCCCCGTCGAACGCCAACTGCTCCGCGGTGTAGTCGTGGTCTTGGTCCGGAGTCACTGCTTGAGAACGGTCCAGCCGGAACGGATTAGAGGCTCCGGCACCATTCGCAGGATTGAGATTCGGATTGAAGTTCAGCAGTGCATTATTGAAACCGTTTACCGCGGGCGTGCCCGGAGCCGCAAAGAATTTCGGCTCGCCGGCTGGGTTAGTGGCTGCGGGATACGTTCCGAAATAATGATCGAACGAAACGTTCTCCTGGAAGATCACCACTAGATGTTTGATCGGCGTGGCCGTAGAAGAATCCCCATGTGAAGCGGGCGCGGCAAATGTAGGTAGAGCAGTTGGCCCCAGCGCCGTGGCCAAAGCGAGCGCGGTGGCCATCATCTTCCGGGGAGCATCTTTCTTGAGCGAATAACGCATTCAATCCTCCTGGTGCTTCTTTTATTGCCGGTGTGCGAAGAGGTCGGCAGGGCGCCGCCAAACACCGGCCTTGATCGGGATCAGAAAAGCCTATTCGTGCCAGGTTTCACCCCGGTTGCGGGAGAATGAATGCCAAATTAAAAAAGATTCACAGAAACAATCCAAACTGGGTGCCCCACTTCTGGCTGGTGTTGCCAGAAGTGGGGATTTTAGTCAGCGTGCAGATTCGACTCATATAGGTGCGGACGCATTCGTCCTCCCTGCGATGGCAAGCCGAGTTCGCCGCCACGTCCCTTACGCTAGGAGACCTGAATTGAAGCCCTTCCTCCACCCATGTAGACTGTAATGGTCCGTGCGCCCGTAGCTCAGCTGGATAGAGCGGTTGCCTCCGGAGCAACAGGTCGGGAGTTCGAATCTCTCCGGGCGCACCATTCCTGCCTTTTCTGCCGTCGTTCCTTCCAAGAGTGTGTAAGAGACATGGGCTAGATCCCGCAGCGCCATTTCCGTCTCTGCGATCTCTCGCGCGAATCTTGCCAGCGTTCCTGAATAGGACTCATTACTTTCAGGACGAAATCTGTAACTCCTTACAGTCCTGATTCACCTTGCGCTCCAATATGTTTCTAGGTTCCGCGTCCCAGACGACGGAATCTGCCAGAAACTATGGGAGCAAGGATGTCAAAACAGCTCGAGGCACTGACGATCGGGCACAATGTCGATCACCTACCCCACTCCTGGCACCACGCATACATATCGGCGCTAAGAGAATCGGACCCCCACAAATTGCTTGGCCGCATTGAATATGCAATCAGCGCCATCGAAAGACGTTATGCTCAATGGGGAACCGATCCTGGATCAGCGGCTGAACTGACTGCAATCAAAAAGTGTATTTCCACGCTTAGGCGATTGATGAAAGAAGTGAATCAGGAGTTTGAACTTCCAGACAGAAGTAGCAGAACAGCACTCTCGAGCGGGCGGACTGCCCCACCCTGATCGGCAGGCCTCCGAAAATCGAAATCCAGCGCAATATGAGAAGGAAAGATTCCTTCCAACATTCCTCGCGAAATCTCACCTGCTAATCTCAGTGACTCTTTCAACACCCACCGGATCTCTCGCTAATTGACCCGCTTGCGATGCGCCGGCCATCTAGTACTAGACGAACACATACCCCTGCTCCATGTTCTCTCACCGCGAAAAACCGTGAACGCTGGTTCTGCATCGAATCAGAAACCTAAACCTCGGAGTTCATCATGCTCAAAACTAACAAGGCATTCAGCAGCTTTTCAGTGAATGACATTCAGAAGGCGAAGGACTTCTATGGCAAAGTCCTCGGGCTCGAAATTTCTAGCGGTCCTGAGGGTACCCTTGTCGTTCCACTTTCAAATGACACTAAAGCCTTGATGTACCCTAAACCTAACCATCAGCCGGCCACATTCACGGTACTGAATTTTCCCGTAGAAAGCGTCGAAAAAACTGTTGATGAACTGAGCCAGCGAGGCGTTCGATTTGAGGTTTATAACGAAACCAACTTGAAGACGGATTCGCGCGGTATTTCGCGCGGGAACGGGCCCACCATCGCATGGTTCAAAGACCCGGCGGGGAATATTCTGTCGGTACTGGAAGCAGCGTAGTACAAGTAATGCAGTTTTGCGGAGCCCCGCCTGACCAGCGGGGCTTCTGCTCGGGACGATCATTGGTGTGAACAATTTTTCACTAGCTTACGGGCTTAGAATCGTATCGCCGTGAAACCACTCCTCAAAGGAACGAGTCAGGTTCTGTTTACGATTGCTGGCCTATTGTTCTTGGTTGGCGGACGGGCAGTCAGCGAGTTCACCAAGGCTGATCGTCTCCTTGCTGAATGTTTAGGTATTGGTTTGGCTGTCGTCTTTCTTGTCTTGGGGTTTGTAGTGAAGAATGCCGCTGATGATGTCAACGACGAGAACTCAGCGGCTCAATGAATGAAATGGGGACGCTACGCCAACTGCGAAAAAGGGGGCTTTTCGGCCCCCGTTTACCGAGTCCAACGTTCTTTGCCCTTGCGTCCGATTTCGATTTACTTCGTCACTCTCACCGTGCCGCTCGTGATCGTGAACACCGTATGGCAGCCGCCACCACCGCGACCACCGCTACACCGATAAGCCTTTGTAATCGTGAAGGAATATGTGCCCGAGGTTGGATTGTTATTTACGTCGACGCCAGCGAATGAGCCAACTACATCCGACGGCGAACCCGTTAGCGGAATGCAAGGCTGAGCCACTCCATTCACCGTGAGGAAGATGAACCCGACTGGAGGCAACTTCTGCCCGGCGCACGCCGTATTCGCACCAACTTCCAACCAGTTCACTTCCGCACCATTTGACAGTGGGATACTGAAGGCCCGAAACGGCGACGAATAAACGCCAGATGTGGGAGCAGCCACGGTGTAGGTCGTAGTGGTCTGCGCGAACAACGCAGTAGACATCAGCAGGACCAACAGGGGGAGGGTCTTGTTCACGTTTTGTCCTTTCGAACGAAGAGCAAGGAAGATTCACCTTGTATCTTCGATCTGGTATGCCGCTGCGATTGTCGACGGGGTCTTAATCTCCGAGGAATCGACTTCTTTGTGTACAACCACTGACGTACGCCACCTCCCACATTTTCATGTGATTTTCAGGTTCCCTATGGCTCAATCTTGGATCAGATGATTGGTGTTGGCCGGAGTGCTTCGATCACATCCCTGGGTATGACAACGAAGAAGATGCGTTTGCAGGAGTTGTCTGGGATCTTGGGGTGGATGCGCGAATTGGTACGGCTGCTCAAGGCGGATCCTGAGCCGGAACAGTTCGTAGTGCTGTTATGCGAACTCTCCGGACTATTCAATGCGGCCGAGGGGCGTCTTAGGCAGTCGGTTGGATGAACGTCATTGGCACCGAAACCTCTTGAGCGGTCTGGGAGGCGCCGCTATTCGCTGCGTAGTGCAATCATCGGATCGACTTTGGAGGCGCGACGCGCCGGTATTGCGCAGGCCAACCCAGACACGAAGCCGAGAATTACGGTTCCGGCAAAAAGAATGGCGGGGTCGCGCGGGTTCCCTTGTGCCCACTTCGCAATGATTTGGTTTAGCGCTAACGAAAGAGCTATACCTGCCAGGATTCCGGCACCCAGGCTTACCGATGCCGACCTGAACACCATTCGCAGCACGTCCGCTCGCTGCGCGCCCAGCGCCATACGAATCCCGAACTCGTTGGTGCGTTGTGCCACTGTGTAGGACACGACGCTATGTAGCCCGACCGCAGCGAGAGCCAATGCGAGCCAGGCAAAAATGCCAAAAATCCAGGCCGCGACATGCTCCTGCTGCCACTCGGGTTCATAGGTGAGGAGAGTTTCGAGATCAAAGGTGCCACTGATCTGATCCGGGTTAACGGTCCTCAACTGCTCGCGCACGGCTTGTTGCAGCGTGAGAGGCGGAACCTCACAGCGAACCAGAATCTCCGTGCCCTCTCCCATGCTGAACGTATAGGGCACGTAGACGGATGGTCTGGGGATATTTCGGAGTCCATCATTGCGGGCGTCCCCGACGATGCCCACAATCTGGAACCAGGTAGCTCCGATATTGGGCGGCGACAGAACTGTGGCGGGATTGCCTTCGAGACCTGCCGATCTCAGCGAGTGTCCGATGGCATCGCCATTCGGAAAGTAGCGCTGCGCCAGCGCACGGCTGATCACCGCTACGTGTGCGCCCTTATTATTCTCGGCGTCGCTCCAGATCCGTCCTTGCAGCAAGGGAATGCGCAAAGCCGCAAAGTACTCCGGGCTAATCAGGTTGACCGATCCAATCTCCGCCCCACCTGAATCAGAAAGCGCCCCTGCACCTGGAGGCATAGGTTTGCCCAAAACTTCAAATCCCATAATCCATCCATTCCGCGGTGGCCTCGCATCGGTGGAAATGGCCGCCGTGATCACGCCCGGAGTCTCCGCGACTTTCTCTCGCAGTTGCTCAAGATAGGCTGCGCGCGTCGGCCAAGTGCCGTAGGAGCCTGCGCGCAAAGGAATCCATATCGCCATCACGTTGTGCGGGTCATAACCGAGCGGCTGGTGGATCAGTTGGGCGAACCCCTTCATTGAGGAGCCCGCAGCTGCGAGCAGTAATAGTGTCAGCGCAACCTGCGCGGTGATGAGCATGCTATGGGCCTTGCGTCCGCTGACGCTGCCCGCTAACCGGCGCGCGCCAGTCTGCATGATCTCCCCGATGTGCGTATGCGAAAGTTGCAGCGCCGGCCAAAGCCCGAACAGCACACTCGTTCCGAGCGCGACCGTGACGCTGAAAAGTAGAACCGGGAGGTTGATGCGAATCACGGCCTCGGAGGCGAACGTATTTTCTGGCACCAGACGCAACGTCAGCACCACAGCGCCGTAAGAAGCTAGAACTCCGAGCAACGCGCCAATCACCGAGAGAAGGAGTGACTCCGTGAGCAATTGGCGAATGATTCGGAAGCGGCCCGCGCCGATTGCCGTTCTCACAGCCAATTCATGTTGCCGCGCCGTACCCCGTGCTAGCAGCAGAATCGAGACATTCCCACATCCAATCACCAGCAGCAACATCACCGCGCCAAAAAGCAAGTACAGTGTCCCGCCCAACGAACTAACTACCCAGTCGTTCAGTCTATGCAGATGCACCCTGAAGACATCCGGTAAGTCGGTATGCCTGGAATTGGCGAATTGTTCGACGAGGGGCTGCAGCGCGGCTTCGGCTTTGGCGCGACGGACGCCGGGCCGCAGCAACAGATCGACGTTAGATGTGCGCCCCGGATCTCGCAACAGCTTCAGCGGAAGGTAGACGTCGCCGTCATACCAAGTGAATCGCGGTGCCGCAACGCCTACGATCTCAAAGTTCCTGTGATCAAGTTGCAGAGTACGGCCCACCACATCCGGGTTGGATAAGTAGTGTCGTCGCCAAAATCTGTAGGAAAGAACGACAACAGGTCGTGGCTCTTGGCCGTCCACCGCATCGGATGGCCAAAGTCCCCGACCCAGCAAAGCGGGCACGCCCAGATCCTGGAAACTCTTCGAGATGAGGCTAACGGCGAACACCGTCTCCGGAAGATCTTGCCCGGTCAGCATCAAGGCGCTCTTGTCCGAAGCCAGAACGCTTTCGACCACTGGTGATTGCCGCAAGGTCTGAATTTCCGCGCCATTTAGATAGACGGGGTCCCCGGAACCCGCTACGCTGTCGACCGTGAGTCGAACTATTCGATCGGCGGCAGGGTAGGGATAGGGATGCATCAAGACTGCATAAATCACGCTAAACACAGCGGTGGCCGCTCCAATGCCGAGCGCCAACGAGATTACTGCCGTCAGTGTGAACCCTGGACTTTTGATAAGCTGCCGCGCGGAATAGCGGAGGTCCTGAAGGAAAATGCTCAAGGCTCACTCCTGGCGGTGCCGGAGATGGGTAATGATCTCATGGGTAACTCGACGTGTCACACCCAAATCGGAAGTCAAATGTTGAAACCAAGGCGTTATCACAAGCTTGCACCTTGCATTCGCTTTTCCACAGGATGATGAGTTTGATCAAGAATGTACGCCAACTGCAGTTCTTCACTTGCCGAGCAAAGAACAGTCCGGCGAATTTCTGCCCACGCAATTTATCTGCTCGCGCTGCTTAACTCATGCGCCACTTTCCCGTTCTCATCGAAAAACTGAAGAACAGGCTCTCCATTCGGTCGTACTGTAACGGCGAGTCTCACGCGATCATTTTGATCTCGTAACTCAAGGCCCACCGACCCATCCCGGTTTCGACCGAGAGCAAGCCTCCTCACATCGTGACGATGACTCGCAAAGAACTTGTCCCACGCCGCCTCCTGCTCTTTCGGGGGTAACTTGTCGATCTCCTCATTCGCCTTCCTCTTCTCTTCGATAGGGTAATCTCCCTGATCGGTCATGGTGATCTGCGAAAACTTGTCCTTGCCTTCCTGTCCGGCATCAATGGCAAACACCTGATTCTCTTCATACTGATCGAAACTCCAGTGCGCATGGTTTTGAATGCTGCCATCCGGCAATTGGCTTGCTCCCCAGATAAATCCTCCTTGCTCCGATCCCTCCTCGCTCATAAACAGCATTCCAGCGGCCTCTCTGCGGTCTGGACGCGGATACTCTTTCCGCCGATTCCAAGCACCGGGGAAATCGGATCGATTAGAAATCGTCAGGCGAACGGTACCGTCAGGCTCGACAATATTGATTCTGCGGGCTGTAATCACTCCCCAAGTTGGGTTGCGGACCATTGCAGCACCACCCAGGACAACCGTGGCGAAGGCAACTGTTAGCACACCGGAATACGCTGCCAGGAAGCGGGGACTAGAGAGGAATTTCATTCGCAACCCCTTTCTCACAAGCCAGAAACACAAGCCTCATCAAGAAGTTCCGAGTAAGAACTGCGTTTCCCATCTACCCTGACTGCCCCAAGTGTCGCTTTCAGGCGTCAGCACAAGCTTGCGCCGTAAATTCGCCCGACCGCAGCGAGCACGACGTTCTCCGAACCTTAACCCTTTGAGATGTGTGATGGCGTTCGAGCACCACGTTTCCCCTCAAAAATCCTCCATTCGTGCTATTCCCTACAATCTCCAGGTTTCTGTACTCTACCCACGCTTCCGCGAGGTTGACGCGGCCAGAAGCTGGCTCATACCCGCACTCCCGGCTTCTTAGTTGTCGTTGAGCATTGGAATTCACGGCCGATGTAGCCGCGTCCCAGAAACACAAAAGCGGCTGTGTCGTGCCTGCTTCCCGTTTCGCTGCACAAAGGCTCGTCAACAACCCCAAGCGATTTGGCCATGCTGGTGGCCGGCAGGGTCGGAGTGTCGACATGAAACAGAGTCCCGGGATAGTTCTGTTCGTCTGTTCTCTGGTAGTTTCGCTCTCAACTCATTCCATGCACGCACAGTCACTCGACTCGCGGCAACCCCCGCAGCACGCCATAGAGCTAGGCGGGAAAATCGTTGACGCAAAAACAGGGGAAGGCATCGCCAAGGCGCTGGTATCAATTCGAGAACACTCCCTCAATACCGTCACCGATCAAAACGGGGCTTTCCACTTTGCCGCTGTGGCACCCGGAGAGATCGAGCTTTACGTCAGCACTGTCGGATACCAACTCCTCAAGCAGAGGCTGTCTATATCTGGCGACCGCGATCTCGAAGTCGAGATCCAACTCGGTCAAAAAGCCTCCCGGCCTGGTGAGATCGTTACCGTTAAGGCCGACGCCCTCGACCCCATTCAGCCCGGCATCGCCTCGTCGGAAACCCTCGACAACACAGAACTCAAAAACCTTGCGACCGTCATCGCCGACGACCCTCTCCGATCCGTCCAAACTCTGCCCGGCGTCGCGACCTCTGACGACTACAACGCCCAGTTCTCGTTGCGCGGTTCCGGCTTCTCGCATATCGGCATGTACGTCGACGGAGTCCTGATAAGCAGTCCCTTCCATGGCGCCGAAAACATTCAGCAAACCGGTTCCATTTCCATGTTTGGCAGTGATGTGATTGATTCCCTGGAGTTGATCAGCGGCGGATTTCCCGCCAAGTATGGCGAGCGCACAGGCGCAATCCTCGATTTACACACCCGCGAAGGAAATCAAGAACGCGTTGTTACGCGCGCCGATGTCAGCATGACCGCCCTGGAAGCCAGCAGCGGAGGCCCGATCCCTGGCACAAAGAAAGCTTCATGGCTCGTCTCTGCCCGCAAAAGCTACGTTGGTACTTTGTTGCGCGAGTGGGGCGCCGATTACCTCACTGTCGGATATACCGACTTACAGGCGAAGCTGGCCATGCACCCCACGCCTGCTCACCAAGTCACACTCACTTCCATGCTTGGGACGGGTTGGTTTCAACCCGGCGAAGACTCTCTTCATTACAGTCACATCCAGAGTGGACAGAACAACAATGCGGTGTTCAACCTGGGCTGGAACTGGATCCTGAGCCCGACGGCCCTTCTGCACACGCAACTTTCTTTCGTCGAGCAGAAATCGTGGAACCACGATCAGCAGGAAACCATTCCATTTGAATCCCGGGCCCACGACGCTACCGCCCAGCAGGAACTTGGTGTGCAACTCACTCCGCGCCACTTCTTGACTGGCGGATGGAATGTGCACCGCGCTCACGAAAACTTCTACGACAATTACTACGACCTTTATATCCCCAGTTTTCTGATCTCGGCCGCCTACCGCCGCTCGGCTTGGTACTCGGCCGCCTACCTGCAAGACACTTGGCAGGTTATTCCCGGGAGATTGCAGTTCAACTTCGGAGGCCGCACCGAGCACTTCACTCCCACTGGCCAGAATCTGTGGATGCCGCGCGCAAATCTGGCGCTGCACCTGACGCGCAACGATAAACTCACATTTGCATGGGGCGAGTATGGGCAGTTTCCCAATTTTCGAGAATTGTGGGGAGAGGTCTATAACCCGAACCTTCGCGCCGAACGTTCCAGCCAATACATCCTCGGATTCGAGCACCGTCTGAATGATCGGACGCGCATTCGAGTTGAAGCCTACGAAATAGGTTTGCGCGACGGCATCTTTACTCCCGACCAGGAATGGCGCGCACCTCGATCACTCGACTTTGCGAATGCAGCTCCAATGTTCAATGGAATTGTGCCACCGCGGCTCGGGCTCTATCAGCGCAATTCGCTCAACGGCCACACGCGAGGCATCGAGTTCATCCTGCAGCGACGCAGTGCCAATCGTCTTTCCGGATGGATCTCTTACGCATACGGATACTCCCGCTACAGCGACAATGCCGATCAACTTTCCTTCTGGGGAGACTACGATCAGCGTCACACCATCAACGCCTATGGAGGCTACCGTCTCAGCAAGACCGTTAGCGTGAGCGGCAAATACAGATTCGGGACCAACTTCCCGATTCCCGGTTTTTATCGCGCACAAGGAAATGGAATTTACATCACATCGCAGAGGAACGAATCTCGCCTGCCCTCCTATAGCCGGCTCGATCTCCGCGCAAGCAAGGCGGTGTATACCCAGCGCCGCAAGCTGACGGTTTATACCGAGGTCGGTAACGTGCTCAACCGCGAGAACCGTGCATGTCAGGTCCGTGAAATCATCCAGCTCCTCGCATCTTGCGACAAAGAATTCCCCATCCTGCCCTCAGCAGGCATGACGCTGGAATTCTGAGACTGAGCGATCAAGAAATCTCTCGCGAGGGACTCAAAGCAGGGCGGGCAATCCATTGATCGCGATCGAAGAGATGGATGGGTCGGACCGAGTTCCGCACCTGAAACTGATTGCGAGCGAGCCTTGGTTGAACAGCACTTCTTCAACTAGAGCGAAATGGCGCTCTTCACCAAGCGCTCGGCGCAGTGTGCTCGAAAACTGCTTGACACCGCCGACATTGTTAGAGATGGCGAGTAGAGTCGAGAACAGGCGCAGTGGCGTTAGTCTCCCGGTGGCTGTTGACTTGGCTTTCGCTTCGTCGCCTCAGTCCGGTTGGGCTTGACTCTG
>Ga0070709_10001487_pt1 | contig 12659 bp, 13 predicted proteins | sample LARL51metaG_FD_65449 | JGI IMG/M metagenome (GOLD analysis project Ga0070709, IMG submission 65449) | Corn, switchgrass and miscanthus rhizosphere microbial communities from Kellogg Biological Station, Michigan, USA - LAR L5-1 metaG | ecosystem: Host-associated > Plants > Roots > Rhizosphere ...
CGCCAGCGCGCCATCAACCACATCAAGGCGACCGAGTCAGGCCCACCGGACACCGCGAGCACAATCGCAGGCAGCGCCTTGAAGTCCGCGAACAGCGCTTTCGCATCCTGCACCGAGATCGGAGAATTGTCGTCATCCCGCATGGCGCCTGCCGGTCCACAGCGCTTTCAGATGAGCTTTAAGGCGAACTCACAGATGACTTGGCACCGGCGCGTCGATGCCGTCAACGGGCAATGATCGGAGCCGGCCTGGCCGAGCAGACTTCCCGACACCACCGGCCGATCCGGGTTGTCAGCACTTCACCCGTTTCTGCTCGCGGTCGACCGCCGATTTCACGCCGGCGGACGCGCGCGGATATTTGCGCGTCACCTCGCTGAAGGCGGCGCAGGCGGCCTCCTTCTCCTTCAAGGCAGCGAGCGACTGGCCGAGCCGCAAAAGCGCATCCGGCGCCTTTGTCGACTTGTCGTACTTGCTGGTGACGTTCAGGAACATTTCGGCGGACTCGCGATATTGCTGGCGCTGGAACAGGCTCTCGCCGAGCCAGTACTGGGAATCGCCGAGCATCGGATCGTTCGGATATTTCTGCGCGAAGTTGCGCATGGTCTGTTCGGCGAGCGCGTAATCCTTGCGCTGCATATAGCCGATGCCGAGATCATATTCGTCGCGGGGCGAGTTCGTCGGCGGCGCGGTCGCAAGCGCGCCGCCGCCGCCCTGATCGCCGGACGGCGCCACCGGTGGCTGCGCTCCGCCTTGCGGATAGCGCGCACCGCCGGGACTTGGGTTGGCGTTGGCATAGTCGCCACGCCCGCCCGGTGAATTGGACATCGGAAGCTGGCCGCCACCCAGCGCGCGCGGCGCTCCTGGCGCACTCGGATTTTGGTTCGGGTCGAAGGCATCGCCACGACGTCCCTGCGCTCCGGACGACGGCTCCTGGGCGATCGGCGCCGGCGGCTGGCCATAACCAGGTTGCGGCGACTGCTGCCCATATCCGCCCTGCTGCTGGCCATAGCCGCGTTGCGGCTGATCGGAACCGCCGCCATAACCACCCTGAGCCTGCTGCGGCGACTGGTTATAGTTCGGCGAGATCTGCATCGGCGGCGCGGCCGCGACGCTTGGCTGGGTGGCGGGGGCGGCGCCGGGCCCTGGCTGTGCCGCACCGCCCTGCAGCTGGCGGAGCCGCTCTTCAAGCTGGCGATTGCGGTACTGCAGTTCTTCGTTCTGGCCGGTGAGCTGGCGCAGCTGGTTTTCGAGCTGCTGGATGCGCATTTCCGGATCGCCGTCATCGGATTGCGCCCGCGCCTGAGACGGCAGTGCAAGAGACGACAATGCAAAAGACGAGACGGAAAGGCACGCGGCAAGCACCGCAACGCCGGTCAGTTGATGAAATCTGGATGACATTTTGCCCTGATGATCAGGTCGGCCCAACATCCGAAGCACCGTACGTTGAGGCAGGGACTACGCCAAAAATGTGTCTGATACAATCGGCGAACGCGCAAACAAAACCGGCGCCTGAAGGCGCCGGCAGATCTCGCGGAAACGTGACACGTGAACCTTAAGAGCTGGCGTTCAGCACCGTGACGGCACGGCGATTCTGCGACCAGCAGGAAATATCGTTACAAACCGCAACCGGGCGCTCCTTGCCGTAGGAGATCGTCCGCATACGGCTCGGATCGATACCCCGCGAGGAGAGGAAGGTTCGCACCGATTGCGCGCGCCGTGCGCCGAGCGCGATGTTGTATTCACGGGTGCCGCGCTCGTCGGCGTGGCCCTCGATGGTGAAGCTGTAGCGCGGATAGGTCTGCAGCCACTGCACCTGCTTCTCCAGGGTCGCGATCGCCTGCGGGTTCAACTCCGTCTGGTCGCTCTCGAAGAACACGCGGTCACCGACGTTGACCACGAAATCCTGCTGGCTGCCGGGAGTCGCGGCGCTCGCCATCGCATCGGTGCCAAGCGGGTTCTTGTTGGCGCAAGCGCCCATCGACAGTGCCACCGCAAGCACCGCGGCAAGCTTCAATCCCTGGAGGATACGCATCTGATATTTCATTCTTCCGGAGCCTCCACGCTCAGGTCCTTAATACTGTCATTCGGTCTACAGGGCGATGGTTAAGCGAACGTTCCGTCAACCTTGATGGAGAGTTGCCGCCCCCCATCAAATGCCCCCAAACGGCGAAAAGCGACCGCGATGGTTAATCAGTTGTAAATGTGGCGCGAGGGTGAAAGCAAGCCGACATCCCGCCGGGAACCCCGGGTTTTCGATGGATTTCCCGCTTGCGTGCCAAAATGGTCGCGCAGCGAATCGCCGATTTCGGAACCCGCAATCACTTAAGGCGCGTCCCTCTTGGAGATTCGTTTCCTCACCTTGAGCGCGGCGTCAGGCCTGCTGGCGGCCGGACGTCCGCTCGCACGAGGAAACGATACTGTCCGCCGACAATAAGGGCCGTTCACCCGGACGCTCGAACAGCATCCGCCGCTCGAACGCGCTCGATCGCATGAAGGGGAACCTCTGGAACACCCGCTCTCGTATCTCCGGATATTTCGCGGCCACGAGACCGACCGGCTTGATCAATCCCGGATATAGACGAGGCTCACCCCAAGGCTCCTGCAAAAACACCTTGCGATAGAACGCGCGGTGCTCGGGACGAACATTGGCAAGCCCGAGATCGGCATTGAAATTTGCGCAGGCGACGTAACCGAGTCTCACCGTGACATAGGGGAGTTCGGGACATATCCGGGCCTTGTCCGGATCGGCGACGAAGCGGGTCGGATCGATGATGACGGCCCCGCGCTCCAGTTCGGGATGCAAGAGATCTGCGAACATTTCCGATGAGGGAGATCCCCGCCATTCGGAGGTCAACACGCTGATCCTGATCGAACTATAGAGTTCGCCGCGGATATAGACGCCAAAGGTGAAATTGTTCGGCAGATCGTCGTAACGGTCTGTGACGCGTTCCGATTCCGATGGAAGGATCGCCCCTTCGCGCAGATAGGCGCGATAACGCAGGCGATAGATTTCGTCCTTTTGCTCGGGCGTGTCGGCCCGGCGATAGTCGACATGATCAAGAGGATCAACGCTGCGACCGGCAACGATGCCGGTAGCCTCGGCCGCAGACCTCATTCAGTGCCCCCTACGCAACTAGAAATATAAGCAACTCTTACGCGTATGAGTAATGCTTAACAGCTCCTTACAAGGATGCAAAGACATCGACGCAATAGGGTTAATCGCGCGCGATGACCTTCTCACGCCACCCGCAACTTTTGCGAGCATGAAGTTCTGTTAGGCGATCGATCGGGAGGACACCGCGATCCGCGGCTCTTTTCTCAAGCGCCGGCCGTGCGACGCGTTCAGCAACTGGCGAACCTGGACCGCAGGCACCGGCCGGCTGAACAGGTAGCCTTGCGCTTCGGTCACCGTGCCGTCGGCGCTGATCAATTCAAGCTGCTCATTGGTCTCGATGCCTTCGACCACGACCGACATGCCGAGGTCGGCTGACAGCCGCGCCACCCCGCGCAGCAGGGTCAGCGGCCGGTCGGTATCGATGCCTTCGAGGAAGGAACGATCGATCTTGACCTTCTGCAGGGGAAAGTTGTGCAGATAGCTCAGGCTCGAATAGCCGGTGCCGAAATCATCCAGCGAGATCCGGACGCCGAGGGCACGCAATTGGGACAGCACGTCGTGGGTCAGTTGTGTATTGCGCAGGAGCGACGATTCCGTGATTTCGATTTCGAGCCGGCCGGCCGGCAGGCCGGAGACCTCCAGCGCATAGCGAACCTCGCTCAGCACGTCACGCTGATGAAACTGCTGCGGCGAGAAGTTGACGGCGACGCTGACGGAGTCCGGCCATTTCTTGCATTCCATGCACGCCTTGCGCAGGATCCAGCGGCCGAGATCGACGATCAAGCCCATGTCTTCGGCGATCGGAATGATGTCGACCGGCGAGACCGTGCCACGCACGGGGTGATTCCAGCGCAGCAGCGCTTCGCAGGTCGAGATCTTGCCCGACTTGAGATTGACCAGCGGCTGGAAGAAAAGCTCGAACTCTTCGTTGGCCAGCGCCTTGCGGAGGTCCAGCTCCAGGACGCGCCGGGCTTCGACGGTCTGCGCGAGCTCCTCGCGGAAAAAGCAGAAGGTCCCGCGGCCATCCGCCTTTGCGCGATAGAGGGCCATGTCGGCGTTCTTGATCAGCGTGTCCGCGCTGATATCGGGCGACGTCATGGCGATGCCGACGCTCGCACCGATCTCGACCAGATGGTTGTCGATCTGGTAGCGTTCGCTGAGCTGATCGACGACCCGCCGCGCAAAACCTGCCGCGTCGTCATCGGACTGGATGTTCTGCTGGAACACCACGAATTCGTCGCCGCCAAAACGCGCCACGAAATCTTCCGGACGCAGCATGCCGCGCAGGCGGGCTGCGACCGCGCACAGCAACTGGTCGCCACAGGGATGACCGAGCGTGTCGTTGACCTGCTTGAACTGATCGAGATCGATGAACAGCAAAGCCGACATGTGGCCGGCGTTGCGCTGAACCTTCAACAGACGCTCGATCTCGTTGCGGAAATTGACCCGGTTGGGGAGTGCGGTGAGCTCGTCGTAGCGCGCGAGATGGCTGATCCGTGCTTCCGCATTGCGCCGCTCGGTGATGTCCTCGAGCAGCACGACTGCTCCGCCACCGTTCATCGGCTGGAACGTCCACGACAGCGAACGTCCCCTCTCGATATCGGGATCGGCCGTGACGATGTCCCCAGCTTGTGAATGCTGGATTTCGGAGAGAATGATCCTCCCGCTCGCCGGGGAGATCGAGCCGGCGCTCACGCTGGCCTCGACAATGTCGGCCACCGAAACGCCGCGCTGAACGATGTCGTCCGGCAGGTTCATCATTTCGCCGAAGCGGTGATTCATGACGGCAAGCTGGCCGTCGGCGCGGAACATGCAGAGGCCGTGCGGCATGTTGTTCAAGGCCGTGTCGAACTGGTTCGCGAGCGCAGACTCGCGTTCGCGCGCAAGCAGCGCACGCACGAAGATTTTCTGCAGGCTCATCGAGATGTGCTTCAGCGCCAGGAAGAACAGCACATTGAGCGCCGCCATTCCGACGTAATACGGGCTGCCATAGAGCAACAGCGCAAGGGTCAGCGGACCGATGGCCAGTGCCATCTGCACGTGGAAGATCCATGGCCGGCCGTAAGTGCGACCGCCGCCGGCTGCAACATAGCACAGCGTGACCGAGGTGCAGATCATGTGGGCCACGGCATCATTGCTGCCCAGGATCGCGACCAGGCACCACAATCCGAGCGCAGCCGCGTACAGCATCGCGCCGAGCTGATAGCGAACTTCCCAATGTGCGACGCTTTCCGCCGAGAGCGTCGCCTTGCTGCGTTGATATTGGCGGGTATCGATCGCGCGCACTGCGCCGGTCACGATCAGAAGCGCAACGATCGGCCAGAGCCACACATTGTCGGTCTTCAGCGCCGTCATGACAGCGGCGACGGCGGCGCAGAGCGCGCCGGCGAACAGCGGACCCGGATCCTGAAAAAGCGAATCGATGAGAGCCGCGTGAATCGACGGCGACATCTTCAATTCGGCGTCTGGCGTTTGGCCGGTCAACTGCATCGGGGCGCGGACGTCCTCTCAGGGTCCGTAGTTCTACCGTTCCCGGATGAAGTCTTTCTGAGTGAACATCGTTAGCGGAACATTGCTGCCGACTCGCGCATCTGAGAATCTGCTCGCGAAATCAGGCGGCTGGGCAAATCTGGCCGGGTTCGGCGTCCTCCGTAAGATACCGGGGGACGCCTCTATTTCACGAAAGAAGAGGCGACCAGGCCGGGTCCGACGCAAAGCCCGGCGTCGGCACCTTCTGTTCGTTGCGCCCGTTCACGTCGATGGTGAAGAGAGCCGGTCCGGCACCGATATCGCGGAAGAACATCACGACACGGCCATTGGGCGCAAAGGTCGGACCTTCATTATGGTAACCCGCGGTCAGGATACGCTCGCCGGAGCCGTCGGTTTTCATGATGCCGATCGCGAACTGGCCGCCGCCCTGCTTGGTGAACGCAATGAAGTCGCCGCGCGGCGACCAGACCGGCGTCGAATAGCTGCCGTCACCAAAGGATATGCGCTGCGCGGGTCCGCCCTGCGCCGACATGACATAGATCTGCGGCTTTCCGCCGCGGTCGGATTCGAAGCAAAGCTGCGAGCCGTCGGGCGAATAGGACGGCGAGGTATCGATCGCGGGCGTATCCGTGAGGCGTGTGGTCGATTTGGAGCGCAGGTCCATCACGAACAGGTTGGAGTTGCCGCCCTGCTGCAGGCTCATGATGATGCGCTGACCGTCCGGAGAGAAGCGCGGCGAAAACGACATGCCCGGAAAATTGCCGACGATTTCCCGCTGCCCGGTTTCGATGTTGTAGAGATAGACCCGCGGATCGCCCTGGCCGAACTCCATATAGGTGATTTCCTGGGTCGACGGCGAAAAGCGCGGCGTCAGCACGAGATCGGTGCCCTTGGTCAGGTAGTGCACATTCGCACCGTCCTGATCCATGATGGCGAGCCGCTTGACGCGCCGCTCCTTGGCGCCGGACTCGTCGACGAACACGACGCGGCTGTCGAAATAGCCCTTCTCGCCGGTCAGCCGTTGATAGATCTGGTCGGAGATGATGTGCGCGATGCGACGCCAGTATTCCGGCGAGGTGACATATTGCTGGCCGGCCAGTTGCTGGCCCGAGGCGACTTCCCAGAGCCGGAATTCGCCCTTCAGCCGGCCGTCGCCCTGCCGCGTGACACGTCCGGTGACGAGCGCCTGCGCATTGATCGTTTTCCAGCTCTGGAAATTCGGCTGCTGGTCGATATTCGTGATTCGCTCGATGAAGGCGGCGGGATCGATCGGCGCAAACAGGCCGGAGCGCTTCAGATTGTTGGTGATGACCTGCGACACGCCGGCGCTGACCTCGCCATCGGCCGGCGTCCCCGGCACGAAGTTCGGGATCGCGATCGGCAGCGGCTGAAATTCCTGCGGATCGATGCGCAGACGCTGCGCAAATGCGGATCGACTGCCAAGTGGACTGCCGAGTGCGGCAAACGTCAATCCGGTCGCCATCATAAACCGGCGTCGGTCAACAAAATGGGCCTTGCTCATTGGAATTGTCGCTTTCAGTTTCGCGCTACAGCAGTTCTTTCAGGCCGAACGTCATAGGGATGTATTTCCAGGTGTCATATTGGGCTTTCGGCAAGAACGCATAGGCTTGGCACTGCTCAACTGCTCGCTTTGCACTCTCTGCCATGGCCACACCGACCGACCTTGACGGTCCACGAACGGCGACGATCACCGGCGCCGACGCGACCGTTCCATCGATCCGCAACTGGATGTCGATGTCGACTTCGAATTTATCCGCATCCTGCCCATTATACGGGAAGTTGAAGCAGCGCCTGACGGCGCCGACGAAGGCGCTCTTCCAGGTCGCCAGGTTGGTGTCTGCGGTCCCGGTATGCATGCCGAGCGCAGACGTCGAATTGAGCGTCGCGCCGGCGATGGCCTGCCGCGCAGGATCGCGTTTGTCGAGCAGCGCCGCGATCTTCGACTGATCGAAGGCACGCTCCTGCTTCGGCTTCGGCGGTTGCGGGGGCGGAGGCGGCGCCTTGGCTTCCGGCTTGGGCGTCGGCTTCGGTTTCTTGGCCTCTTCCGATTTCAGAGCTTCCGCGATCGGATCGACCTTGGGCGGATCGGGCTTCTTCTCCTGCGGCTTCGGCTCTTCCTTCGGCTTCTCCGCGACCGGTTTCGGCGGGTCGGGCTTCTTCTCGACCGGCTTCTCCTCGGTCTTGGGTGGCGGCGGGGGAGCGGTGGAGGTGACGACCTCCTGCTTCTCGGTGATCTTGCCGACGGCGTCATCGACCGGCTTGGCCTCGGCGACCTTCTCCACCAGCGGCTTCGGCTTGTCCTTCTCGCCGGTCTTGAGGCCGGCGGTCATCTTGGCAAGCTGGTCGGTGGTGATGATGTCGACCGGCATCGCCTCAGGCGGCGCTTCGAGCGAGCGCGCTGAAAAGGAGACCAGTCCCCATCCCAGCACGAGGACGTGGAGTGCGGCCGACGCAACGAGGGTCTTGTCGACTTTCACCTTCTCGCTATCCCTGATCCACCTCGGTCACCAGCGCCACGCGGCGGAAGCCCGCGGCCGAAAGCCGTCCCATCACCTTCATGACAGTGCCGTAATCAACCTTCTTGTCCCCCCGGACAAAAATGCGTTCGTCCATCCCGCCCCGTGCATCCGTGATTGCCTTCAACTTCGGCACGAGATCGTCGATCGGGATTTCGGTCTCATTGAGAAAGACCTGTCCTTTCAAATTGACCGACAGCGTCAGCGGGTCCTTCTGCTGATCCAGGCTTTTCGCCTGTGTCTGCGGCAGGTCCAGCGGCACGCCCACGGTCAACAGCGGCGCCGAGACCATGAAGATGATCAACAGCACAAGCATCACGTCGACCATCGGCGTGACGTTGATCTCCGCCATCACCGCCTTGCGCCGGCCGTGGCGGCCTCTGCCGCCCGAAGAGCCTGCTGCGTTCATCGCCATATCTTGCTGCTCACGCTTCTTGCATTATACCGTTTATCACGCCCGCTCGTCGATCTGACGCGACAAGATGGCGGAAAATTCATCTGCGAAGCCTTCGAGGCGCTGCGCCTGTCTGTTCACCTCAGAGGTGAACTTGTTGTAGAAGATCGTCGCGGGAATGGCGGCAATCAGGCCGACCGCCGTCGCAAACAGTGCTTCCGCAATGCCGGGAGCCACGACCGCGAGCGAGGTGTTCTTCGATGCGGCAATCGACTGGAAGCTCGACATGATCCCCCAAACGGTCCCGAACAGGCCGATGAAGGGACCGGCCGAGCCGACCGTCGCAAGCACGAGGAGCCTTCGCTCCAGCCGCTCGATCTCGCGCGCGATCGACACGTTCATCACTTTCTCAATACGCATCTGCAGACCGGCGAAGGAGCGCGCGTGGCTTTCGAATGAACGCTTCCACTCGCGCATTGCCGCGACGAAGCAAGCCGCCATCGACTGCGTCGGTTTCGCCGACAGCGAACGATAAAGTTCCTCGATCGATTCTCCTGACCAGAAGGCCTGCTCGAAACGATCCATCGAACGGCGCGTGCGAGAGTAAAGAAAGATCTTGTCGATCGCGATCGCCCAGACCCAAACCGAGCATGACAACAAGCCGAGCATGACCCCCTTCACGATCCAGTGGGCCTGCCAGAACAATGCGATCAGCGATACATCGGCGGATGGTAGCGGCAGCGCCGCCTGAGCCACGTCGGCCGGATTCATATTCGGTATCCTCTCAACGCGAGTGTTCCAAAGTCTCGGGAAGCAAATGGCTACCCGGTTTCACAGTCGCGCCATCAGCGCGGCGGTAAGCCTGCACAAAGGACCTGGTCTCGTCGCATGGGAGGCCCGCCGAAGCCTTGGGCCTTGAATCCCCTGCCAACATGTCAAAACGAGGGCTATTTGCGCGACTTTACGTCCCTAACCAGACGCTAATCTTGGTTAAAACCCGGTTACCAAAGGGCAATTTGATCGGGCGAAAGGGAGGTCGGGCAATCCCTTAGGGTCTCTGCGCGGATTCAGGCCCGATGCGGGTAAAACGAAAACCGCCCGGCTGCGGGGGCGCAGACGGGCGGTTCCATCGCCATCAGGTTTGGGGGCATTAGGCCTGAGGCTAACTGTCGCGCGCAGATCTTTGCGTGCTGACCTCAGCTTTGCGGCTGGTCGCTCGGCGGGGTCGGCGGACGCTGCTTGTGCTGGTTCATGAACGCGTCGAACTCTTCCTTGTCCTTGGCGTGGCGCAGGCGGCTCAGGAACTCATGGAATTCGCGCTGCTCTTCCTCCAGGCGCCGCAACGTATCCGTGCGGTATTCGTCGAAAGCGCGGTTGCCGCTGGAGGGCGGACCGAAGCCGAAGCCGTGCCGCCCCATGCGGTCGCGCATCCGCTCCATCTTCCACTGCATCCGCTCCATCTTGTTCTGCCAGCGATCCTGGTGGCTCCAGCAACCCATTTTTCTGCTCCCGAGTGTGAAAAAGAGAAGGGCAAGTCCGATCGGCCACCAGATCAGGAAGCCGAGAATCGTCACGGCGATCCAACCGGGATGCCACGGGCTCTCGAGCATACGTGGGCGGTAGGATTCCTCGTTGGGATTGGGGCCGCGCCATCGATTGACATCTGCGGTGTAGGCCATTCGCCTCTCCATGACGGCATCACGCCGTTGTGAATGTAAATAACATTTACATACGTAGCCGATCCCAGGTTTTTGTCAAGCCGGGCAGATGACGCAGCCGCTGGATTATTTTTGGAATTTTATTTCGGCTTGCCCCAGGGACCGGATGCAGGGCCGGACGAAGGACCAGCGCCTGACGACGCGTCAGGGGGAATTGGCGGAGGTCCTGACGACTTGTTGCCTGCGCTCGCCGGCGCCCCGGCCCCGCGATCGGTCTGGAAGCCGAGACCGCGCAGATAGATCAACACTTCGGCTTCCAGCAATTCTTCAGGCGACATCGGCAGCTTGCGCCGCGCGGCATCGCCGCGCGCAAACAGCGACGCGACGCCGTGGGACATCGACCAGATATGCAGCGCCATCATCATCGCCGGCGGACGCGGCACGCCTGGAGGCGCGAGTGCTGCAAGACGCTCAGCCGCGGCGCGGATGACCGCGAAGGCTCGCTCGCCTGCGGCCATCAGCGTCGGATTGTCCTCGAGCGGAAGGCCTGACTCGAACATCGCCGAGTAGAACGAAGGCTCCTCACGCGCGAAGGCGAGATAGGCCTTGCCGACGCGCTCGAACGCCGTGACGGTGTCGGGCCGGCCGTCGTCCCAGGCGGTCGAGAGCGCGACCTCGAACTGCTCGAAGCCGCGCTGGGCGATCGAGGACAGCAGCTCATCGCGATCACGGAAATGCCGGTACGGCGCAGCCGGGCTCACACCGGCCATGCGCGCGGCGTCGGCGAAGGTGAAGCCGGCCGCACCCTTCTGCGCGATCAGGTCGAGCGCAGCCTGCAGCAGGGCCTCTTTCAGATTGCCGTGATGATAGCCGCGCTCGGCGCGGCGGCCTTCTTTGCGCCAGCTCATGTGAAAGACGTTTACATGAGCCGGCAGCTGGCTGACCAGCACTTTCGCGTTAACCAACAGAGCCGGCCCGGCCTGAAGGCTCAGACCGGGCGCGGGGCCGCTGACGAAACCGGCTAACCTGCCGGTATCGGGAGAACGGGCATGATTTCCACGGACTCACCCGGGAAGATCGCGTGATGCGGATGGCCCTCGAACATCTTCGCGGCAGCCTCGTGCGAGGAAGCACGAACGACCGTGAAGGCTCCCATCTGGTTACTGATGTCCTCGATGCCGCGCGCATCGACCCTCTTGGTCTTCCCGAGCGGCCCGCCCATCTCGAGGATCGCACCCTGATGCTTCTCGACCCAGGCCTTCCAGGCCGCGATCCCCTCTTTCTCCTTTGCACGCCGCTCCGTTTCGGGAAGAGCGTTCCATGCGGCCATTTTCGCGCCGGTCTTGCTGCCGAGGAAGACCGCGAGGAACGTGTTGTTCTCAGACATTGGATTTCCTTTCTGGTTGGTCGTTCTAGCGCCTGGCTGCGCGCGGCAGTTCAGAAAAGCCGGCTGCGGCCTTCTGAACGTCTTCGGGGAAATCAGCCATTTCCTGTACCTGGCGGATTTCGATGATCTCGTTCTCGGAGGCCGGGCACTTTTTCGCCCAGGCGATCGCCTCGCCGCGGGACGCGACATCGATCATCCAGTAGCCGCCGAGCACTTCCTTGGCCTCGGCAAAGGGACCGTCGGTGACGAGCGGCGTCCCGCCGGCGAACGAGACGCGTGCGCCCACCGACGGCGGATGCAGACCGTCGAGCGTGATCAGGACGCCGGCGTCCTTGAGCGCCTCGTTATATTTCATCATCGCTGCCACGCGCTCGGGATCGAGCTTCACATCCGGCGGCGCAGCCTCATAGCCCAAGGGGATCATCAGCATCATGAATCGCATCGTGGTTGTTCCTTGTTGTTTGCGGACGTCATTCCGGGTCGATGCAAAAACATCGAACCCGGAATCTCGAGATTCCGGGTCTGCTGCTAGCGCACCATCCCGGAATGACGGCGGACGAACGAGCTATTTCCTTGCGGTCTGGGCGCGCAGGCGCGCCTCCTGCTCGCGCAGTTCCGGCGTCAGCGCCTCGCCGAAATCCTCCGGCGAAAACACCTGGCGGATTTCGATCTCGGCGCCGCCATCGAATGGTGCGCGCTTCATCCAGTCGATCGCTTCATCGAGTGACTTGGCCTTGATCAGCCAGAAACCCGCCACGAGATCGCCCGTGAGATTAAATGGGCCACGCGTGACCTTGGCTTGCCCGCTCGCGTAGTTGACACGCGCGCCCTTCGCGCTCGGATGCAAGCCCTCGCCCGCTTCCATCATCCCTGCCTTCACCAGTTCCTCGTTGAACTTGCCCATTGCAGCGAGCAGGTCCGTACTCGGCATCAGGCCGGCCTCGGAATCCTTGGTGGCCTTCACAATCACCATGAACCGCATCGTCACTCTCCGTTTGATCTTGCTTCTCAAGGGGTCGAAACCGGGTCTCACCAGAAAGACGAACCGCCTTTTGTAGTCCCGACACGGCCTCTGAAA
>Ga0070709_10001488_pt1 | contig 12656 bp, 11 predicted proteins | sample LARL51metaG_FD_65449 | JGI IMG/M metagenome (GOLD analysis project Ga0070709, IMG submission 65449) | Corn, switchgrass and miscanthus rhizosphere microbial communities from Kellogg Biological Station, Michigan, USA - LAR L5-1 metaG | ecosystem: Host-associated > Plants > Roots > Rhizosphere ...
ATGGCATGACCTGGAGCTACCACAAAAAGAACCAGACATGCGACGGCGGCCAGACGAAGCACGCCTCGGGCCAGACGCGCCTGTTCATTCACGGTTAGGCGGGCAGCGATAACCACGCCGAATAGACTAGTTCCCAACAAGCTGACGGACCGCCTGAAAACCAAATCTGGCGTCTGCGCCCAAAGCGGCGAGACGAAAGCGAGTGCCAACAATCCGACTAACGCGGGCGAATGAAGCAGGAGCCAGGCGGTCCACCGGAATTGCGTCACCGCCAGCAGGACAACACCGCTGTACATAACGGCAAGAATCACTTGCGTGCGCGCATCTCCATCGAGTGTGGCATCGCCGCTCCCGCTAAACACACGCCATAGCGCGCCAGTGAGGACGAAAGCTACAATTCCCACGAATAATGCTTCCTTGGACTTTTCAAAAAGCATCGATTGATTCCGTTGATTCCACCTTCGGCTCCAGATTTGGCGTTACCGCGATCGAGGAAACGTGAAACTCCACTTCCCGCGAATCCGCAGTGACGCAGCGAGCACGATCATCATTGGCCCGAGAGAGGACCAGAACTGCAGTGCCAACGCCGAGCAACAGGACGGCGTCAGAAGCAATACTCGACCAAGCGGCACCTCGCCATGAGTACGCGGGGATGACCCATAGGTTTAGCAAGACATTGAAGACCGCAACGCCCGCCTGTACGGTGGTTCGAACTCCTTGATAACCGGCGCTGGTGAGCGTGTCCGAGAAAAAATAATGCAGGCCTTTCAGGACGGGTAAGATTGCCAACCAGCGCAGAGCTCTAGCGGTCGCGGCGTACTCCGGACCGAGGACATGCGGAACGATGCCGGATGACAGTAGCAAGACCGCGAAGATCGTCCCTGAATAAAACAATGCGCGCAGCATGAGCGGCTTGGCATACGCCAAGCTCGCGGATATTCCGTGAGCACCGGCGCGAAAGAAATTTGGATAAGCCGACGAAAGCGCGGCCGAAACGGGCACGAAACTTACATCAATCAGTCGATAGGCCGCACCATAGACTCCGGCGGCATCGAGCGTGCTCAGCCTTGCAAGCATCGTTTTGTCAATATCGTTATAGATCGTCTGGGAAGTTTGGCTCGCAGAAAAATAAAATCCTTCGCGAAGCTCGCCATGGATTGTGCGCCACTCGAATCGCGGCTTGGCCAGCCGTCTATGCACCAAAACCAGCGAAACCGCCGTGACCGCTGCCGTACAACCGAGATAAATGTATCCCCATTGAAAGGCCGACGGATGGTGGTAAATCGATACCAGAATCAGCGCGCCCGCAAGTCGACCGGCGCTCATCATTACATTAATCACCGCCGTCCACTGCAACTGCTCGAATGCCTGGAATGCCTGTCCTGCCTGCGTAATGATGTTGAGTCCGAGGACGTCCGAGACAGCAACCATCGCAACCAGCAGTGCGGGAATTTCTACAGGTAATACAAACCGCGAAATTGCAAGAACCACACCAATCAAAACGAAACCAAACGCCGTCGTAATCGCCAAGGCGCGACCCCAATACACCGGGAACAGAGAGCGATCCCGTGCGACGTTTTTCACCAGAAGATTCCCGCTGCCAAGTGATCCGAACGGATAGACAATTCCGACGAGCGCCACCACGCCGATGAATGCACCGTAGTTACGAACTCCCAACGACCTGGCTATTTCGACAAAATAGAACGCTTGAATGATCAGCCGGAATCCCTGTCCAAGGATCATCCAAGCTGTGTTCCGTGCCAAGGTTGTTCGAGGAAATCTCATGGTCATAGAACGTGACTCAGCCGAACAGCAACTCTCGCTTCGGCGGCTGGCCATCCGTGCGAAATTCGGAAAGGCCAAGGCGCTGTAGAGCGAGGAGAAAGAGGTAGGTAGGGTTCAAAAATAGATATCTCTGCCAGAGACGCCGCGGCTCCGCGCAAAGCCTGAAAAGCCATTCCAGGCCGGCGTTTTGCATCCACTCGGGCGCCTGCGGAATGGCACCGGCGATAAATGGAAACGCAGCGCCGACAGCCAGTATCGGCATATCCAGCAGGCCGCTGAATTCATAGACGAACACTTCCTGCCGGGGACAACCAAGCCCGATGAAAACAATCCCCGCCCCGGACGAACTGATCCGCCGGGCAACCTGTTGTTTTTCAAATGGGGACAACTGGCGAAATTTTGAAGGTTCCGCGCCCGCGATCATCAGTCCTGGAAATTGGGATGCAAGGTTCGATGTCATCGCGCGCAGCACATCCGGCGTACTTCCGTAAAAATAAACCGGCAGACCTTCTGCGGCCGCGCGTTCGCACAGTCGAATGGTGAGCCGAGGGCCGTACACCCGCTGTGAAAGCTCGACGCGATGCAGCCAGTTTAGGGCCCAGCGGACTGGCTGCCCGTCTGGTACCAGCAGGTCAAATTGATTGAGCCGGAATTTCTGCTCGTGATCAAACACTGCGGTCATCAAACCATGCACCGCGAGCGCTGAGACGCTCAGTGGCCGCTTGTCGCGTGCTGCGCGAATGACCGCTTCCTCGGCTCCTTCAGTGTCCACGGCATTAACTAAGACGCCGAGTATGCTTCGTTTTCCCGCGTTACGCATTCGCTCCCCCAACGTTCGATGTTCTGGTCGTGGATTTCCTGCAGAATTTTCGGAACCGTGTACTGTACTGCCCAGTTTTTATAGTGACTTTTAAACTTGGAGAGATCACTCACCCACCAAATATGGTCGCCGCGGCGGTTGTCTTCGTGGTATTCCCACAACAACCGCTTGCCAGCGATTTGCTCGCACATCGAGATTGCTTCGAGCATAGAGCAGTTGCTTCCCGCGCCTCCGCCCATGTTGTAAACTTCGCCAGAGCGCGGCTTCAAAAAGAATTCATGGAACGCGCGAATCAGGTCCGCGCTGTGAATGTTGTCGCGCACCTGTTTTCCCTTGTAGCCAAAAACCTTGTACGGCGTTTCTGTCGCCGCGCACTTCATCAAGTAGGCGAGAAAGCCATGGAGCTGAGTTCCGGAGTGATTTGGCCCGGTGAGGCATCCGCCACGAAAGCAGGCAGACTTCATGCCGAAATACCGGCCATATTCCTGGACCAACACATCCGCAGCGAGCTTGGAGACTCCAAACAAACTGTGCAGAGAATGATCAATCGACATCGTCTCCGGAATTCCATCCGCCGCATACGGATGGCTCTGGTCCAGCTCCCATCGCGTATCCTTCTCGACGAGCGGCAACAGGTTCGGTTGATCTCCGTATACCTTGTTTGTTGACATGTAGATGAAAACGGCATTTGGCGCGAACCGGCGCGCAGCCTCCAGCAGAACTGAAGTGCCGTTGGCGTTCACAGTGAAATCGACCGGCGGATTCGTGGCTGCCCAGTCGTGCGAAGGCTGCGCCGCGGCGTGAATGATCAGGGAAATGTCGTTCGCATATTTCGCAAAAATCCGCGACATTTTTGCGGAGTCGCGGATATCGGCGGAATAGTGGCGATAGCCGAGTACCTCCGCTAGCAGGCGACTGCGAATCCACTCGGTCGAAGCGTCCGAGCCAAAAAAGGCTGCACGCATTCCGTTATCGATTCCAACGACTTGCATTCCGAGCGCAGCAAAGTATCGCGCAGCTTCAGAACCGACCAGGCCTGCCGCGCCCGTTATGATCGCCACACTCATGAATTCTTCTCCTTAAGCAATTAGGCTTTCTTACTACTAGTGATGGTTTGAAGCGGTTCAATTCGTGGCAGCGTGCGCAATTGCCTTTTCATAAATTTGCAGCAGCCGTTTGTAATTTGTTTCTGCCGTGTATAGTTGCTCGAAGTCCTGCCGGGCGGCGCGCCCCATGGCCGCGAGCGCCGCGGGTTGGCTCCACGCCCACTCGACTTTGCTAGCCAAATCACCTGCATCGCCCGTCTGAAAGTGCAAACCGTTGTGCCCATCCTTTACAATCTCTCGCACGCCACCCAGGTTGGACCCGAGTACCGGCGTGCCACACGCAAATGCCTCTACGAGAGTCATTGGGAATCCTTCGTAGCAAACGCTCGGAACAATCAGGATCGAAGCGTTCTTGAGGGCAGCGAAGATTTCGGCTCTGCTGCGCCATCCAGCGAAAGTGATATTCGAGAGACTCTTCGCAGCGGCTTCCGCTTCGAGCGCTGGCCGAAGTGGCCCATCGCCGACAATCACGAGTGGGATGGAATGAGCGAGTTGCTGCCACGCTTTGAGTAGGACGTCGATGCCTTTCTCGGCAGACAACCGTCCGACAAAGAGCATCGACCGGCCCGCTGATGATCGCTCACCGGGATCAGACTCCAAAAAATTGGGCTTCACGTGGATCGTCGAGGCCGGCAATCCACCCTGGATGAATTTGTCGCGGGCAAAATTCGTAAGCGCAACATAACCGTTCACCGCATGTTCCCAGGTTCTCTTGGATCGGTGCACCTGCAGCATCAGAGCGACTGCGGCGCTCATGAGTCTCGAACCCCGATAGCAGCCATGCCATACGCTACGCCATAGGCCATCATCGATGCATTCCTCACAAACGTTGCCGTTCCGCGAAAGCGACCAGCCAGGGCATAGCAACCTGTAGTTGTGGAGCGTCTGCACCACCGGAATGGCTGCATCTCGACACGCTTCGTAAACGGAGGGCGAGATCATCATGAAGGTGTTATGAACGTGAACGACGTCAGGCTTTTCGGCACGGAGCAATACGTAAAGGTCCTGTTTGCTTTTTTCTGAGTGAATGATGTTCTTTACCAAAAATAGCTGTTCCGGTCTGGACAACGCCTGAATCTCATCGTTGCTTCGCGAATAACGAATGACTTTGTGGCCATTTCGTTCGAGAAGTGTGCTTTCCGCCGTTACCACTACGTCTTCTCCGCCGCATTGCTGATAGGTGTTATGAACGAGAGCGATTTTCATGAATTTGGTCAACTTTTGAGACTTCCGACGGTACGACCTCGGACGAACCAGTCAGAAGTTGGTTCGTCAAACCGCTCCGAAGCCTTTGACCACTGCTGGAATGGTCATCGCCAGAATCTTCAGATCCAGCCACAAGGACCATTCATCCAGATACTTCAGGTCAAGCTCCATCCATTGCTCGAAGCCGATTGCGCTGCGGCCCTGCACTTGCCATAAACAGGTGATGCCAGGTCGTACACTGAACCTCCTGCGCTGCCAGTCTTCGCTGAACCCATGGAAATCCCGCACTGGCAACGGTCGTGGTCCCACCAGGCTCATATCCCCTTTCAGAACATTGATGAGCTGTGGCAATTCATCAATGCTGCTGCGACGCATCCATTTCCCGATTCGAGTAATTCTCGGATCGTCTTTGATCTTGAACACCGGACCCGAAACCTCATTCTTTGCTTCGAGCTGCGGCATCAGCGATTCCGCATCGGCCACCATAGTCCGGAACTTCCAAATACGAAATCGCCTCTTATTGGTTCCGATTCGTTCCTGAAGAAAAAAAACTGGACCGGGAGAAGTGAGTTTGATTAAACCCGCCACGATTACGAGGACTGGCAGGAAAAGAAGCAGCAGGGCGAAAGAACTGCAAATATCGAACAGACGTTTGAGAACGAAAGCCCATCCGTCGCGATGCTCGCGAGAATTCGCAAAATAGGGATCCGCATCAAAATCTTCTGCTGGAGTCCGCTTGGTACTTACTCCGAAAACATCGGAATCGTAACGGACAGTAATACCGTGCTGTTCGCACAATGCCGCTACGGCTGACGCCTGCGCGTGAAGCGACCGCAGTGGAAGATAGATAGCGACTTCATCCACAATATTGTTTCTTAGAAACTGGGATAGGCCGTCAAAATCACTTACGAGAGAGTTTCCAGTGCGATAAAAATCAGTCAGGCCGCTCCACGGTTCATCCACAAAGCCAAGATTGCGGTAGCCCCATTCAGGTTTGGCACGCAGCAGTCGGGCAAATTCCAGAGCTCTCGAGTTGGTACCCAGGATTAGGGTGTAACGCAGATTGCGGCCGTACTTGCGGATTTCGCCGAGCAATCGACGCAGCAGAGCGCGACTCGCCAACAGTGCAAGGGAGTTGATTGCCCAAAATAGAATGAGGAAAGGAAACGTAATCATCCTGATCTTGAACAGCGCGGCGATCACCAGCAAACATGCGGCTGCTAGCCCAGTCGCTTTCAAGATTTCCAGCATCACTTCTCTGGCGGTATAGAGTCGCTTGGTTTCATAGAGGTGACAGACTGAATAGATCAGGTGCCAAGCGAGCAACGCGACTCCAAAAACCAGGAAGTTGCCCAACTTAATCCGCATTGAAAGAAAGCCGGAGAACGTGGGTCCGGTTGCGAAGTTCACAAGCAAAAAGCTTGCGAGTCCATACGCCAGTGTGGCCAGTAACAGATCTCCGACCTTGAGAGAAACCAGCAGAATTTTGCGATGCAATGCGTGCATTTCCTCACTCGATGTTTGGATTTCCTGCGACGTGACAGAATTTTTGAGCGACTATCTTTGGGCTGCGCGCGGGACCGGGACGGTCTCGTTCGACTGAAGAACAGGCTCGACCGTATAGCCTGAGATCGTCATGGCTAGAGACCTTTGGATCAGTTCAACGGAAACGACCAGGCTTTCGTCGCCCTTGACGGATTGCAGAATGCCTTCGAGTCCATCAAGTGACCCACCGCGAATCCGCACTCGCTTTCCCACCGTTATGAACGGGTGCGATTCAAACGGCGTACGGGCTTCCAGAATTTTGTGAATGGAATTGATTTCTGTCTCAGGGATTGGTATGCCAACTCCGCGAACGCCCACCAGACCAACAACACCACTGGTACGAAGCAGAGCGATTCTGGCGGTAGAGTCAGTCACCAAACGCGCGAACACGTATCCGGCGAACAACGGTTCTACGATGATTTGTTTTCTATCGCTCCATTGCCTCAGCTTAGATACTGTTGGCAAAAAACAGCCGATATCCTTGGCTGCCAACTCTGATGACACTTTCTTTTCATGACGCGGCACGGTCTGCACCGCGTACCAGCGCGCATCAGGACAAACTAGGCCGGTATTGATTACAGGCTGAAAATCTCGAGGCAGGTTTTCAATCACCAGGCAAAGCTCCGCCCTTCTAAGTCACAACCGTCAAATTAGCTGGGGAAACTTGGTACCCTGCCGCGATCAACTGCATAGGCAGGGCTCCGCCGATCTGAGTCACAACCGAAAACTCAGGTTAGAGTCATTGGGGTCTGGGCGAAACCTTGTGCCGTCTATTTCGTTACAGCCGGCGATACAGCAAATCCGGAATCGGAAACGTCCGCTTATTCAGAACGGCCCCTAAAATGTTCACTTGCATCGCGTGCAATCGTTCCGCGATCCTTGCGGTTGCGTCGCGACGAGTCGAGTTCGCTTCTAGCACTAACACCAAGCCATTCGCGAACTGCCCGAGTGCTACACCTTCGGAATACGCATTAAGTGGAGGAGCATCAATCAACACATAGTCAAATTCCTGCCGCAAATCGGCGATCCGCTTTTTCACCAGATCTGAATGCAAAAACCCAACCGACTGATCGACTCCCGATCCACAGGAGACTAGCCACAAATTCTCACCGTGCACCCTTCTTGCATATTCGCGGATAGGTTCAGATGTCTTCAACGCATCCGACAGACCGTGGTGATTCGTTGATCCAAATGCAGTCGCCAACGCTGGTTCACGAAAATTTGCATCAACCAGGCAGACCGAGCCCGGTACACATTCCGCCAAAATCTGCGCGGTTTGCGAGCAAACCCGACTACATCCACTGCGTGAATCCACCGCCGCAAACACCACCACTCGTCCACTTGCGCTCTCGCCTTGCAAAAGGAAAACGCTCTGCACCAGCCTGAGAATCTCTTCGCGTGCTGCTCGATCCAAATCCGCCGGCCGCAAAGACGCCACAAAAGCGCGATCCTTCCCCTTCGCGCGTGCGCTGGCGCGCACATTTCCGCCGAACGGTATTTCCACGCCTCCGGGTCCACCACCCCCTGGAACTCCGAGCCCTGCTTGCTGCAGTAGCTCAAAATTTCTGCTCATCGCTTATCTCCAGGGTTGGTTTTTGACAGTGAAAATTCACGACTCTTTGTTCTGGGCGCTTCCAACGGCACGCGAATGGGTTGACCTGCCTGAAGCTGATTCGCGTTGTGCAGCCAGGGATTCAGACGTTGAATTTCCCTTAGCGCTCCAGCATCACACGTGACCACATTCCGAGCACAGAGTTGATACAAAGTTTCATGTTGAGAAGCTTTCACAAGCCTCACCCGCTCCTGTTTTGCGATCGGTGCGTTGTCTTCTACAGCCGCTTGCAGGTCTCGGGCTTGTACGCTCCGTAATTCGGGCTTGGAGTCAGGAATTGATTCAGCGTCCGACTTCGCCAACGTGTCAGGCATCGAAACCGGTGCTGTAGTCTGCGTGGCAGATTCCAGCGGTAGAGCCGTAGGCGACGCGACGCTCGAGCGCCTCGATGAATTCAGGTGCTGATTGGCTAACACACCGGCCACGCAAAGCACTGCTGCAAATGAAATTACACCGGCAGTCAGGTGCAGTCCGCGACCGGGGGATGGCATCGCTGGAGAATGCACGGACATAAATCCGATTTGAGGAGTATTCGATGATGGCCGGCTCGCTTTGGTCGGACTTACGGAAGTATCTGCCGGGTTTAAATCGTGAAATACTTCACTGACAATCTCGCGCCCGATGCTCGATTTTTTGAGTGCACACCCCAGTGACATCGCGTTAAAGCAATAGTTATTGATGTTGCGGGGAATTCCGCCGGAATACTCCGCAATCAACTCGCATGCAGCAGTTGTAAAAAGCGGCTGCGCAGACTGATGGCCTGCTACTCGCAAGCGGTGCTCAATGTATTCACGAGTTTCTTGCGCGTTCAGCGGCCGCAGAACAGCCATGATCGAGATTCGCTGCCGCAGTTGTTCGATCGCCGGTGAGAACAGCATGTCAGCAAGCTGTGGTTGACCGGACAAAATAATGTGAATCAGCTTTTCCTGGCTCGTTTCAAAATTGGACAGCATTCGGAGCACTTCCAGCACCGGCTCGCAAGAATTCTGAGCTTCGTCAACGACGACAACAATTCGCTTTCCTTGTTTCGCTTCCCGCAGAATGGCCTGATTCAACTTTTCCTGCATGCCAACAAAGCTTTCGCCGTCATCGGGAATCTCAAGCTCCGCAAGAAGGTTACGCAGCAAACCTTCCGGGCTCGGCTGGAATTGGAACAGGAAAATGGTTCGCATGGACTCGCCACATCTTTGCAGGAGATCAAATAGCAGCGTCGTTTTCCCCATACCCGGGGGCGCGATCAGAGCACCAAACCCGCGATTCTCCATGACTCCATAGAAGATGCTGGCCATCGCCTCGCGGTGTGTAGGCGTCAAATACAGATAACGCGGATTCGGCGTCACACCGAACGGCTGCTCCATCAATTTGTAATATTCAACAAACACGATTCAAACCGCCTGCCTTGGCAACGATGCCAGCACTGGAACGTGCAGTGTGTCGCTTACTTCAGCCGGTGTTCGGAACGACGGGTCAATTCTTTCTGCGATGAACCCTGCGCCGATCCCGGCTAACACGGCAAGCACAAACCCTCCAATACCTGCAAGTAATGGATTGATTGCTGGCAGCGCTGGTGGGACCGCAGGAACGGCAATCGATACGTCAGCAATACTCCTCGCATCGAGCGCGTCTGCCGCTCGCTCCTGCTCGCGCTTGTTCAGATAGAGCAGATAGTTCGCTTCATTAGCCTTCTGTTCTCGAATCAAAGCACCTTGTCTTAGTGATTGCGCATCCAGTGAAACCGATTGATCGTGCATTCTATTGATGTTGGCCTTAGTAGCTGTGGCGGTCGCCTTCTGCGAAGCCAGGTCGGCTTGGGTTTTCGCGTAGTCCTCGTGGAGGAATTCGAAGGTCGGGTTTTGATCGGTGGTCTGGTTTAAATAATTGAAAGACTTTGCCTTCTCGATAGCCTTCTGAGTGGTCGCGATCTCTTCGTCTGTCTGCACAACGAGAGGGTAGGATGGATCATACTTCGTCAGCAATTCACGGCGTTTCACCTGCGCTGCCAGCAAGCTTGCCTCGAGCTGTTGCAGGAGCGTCATTGCGGAATTTGAGATTTGTTGCGTAGTGATTCTTTCTGGGGTGCTACCCATCTGCCTTTGCAGGTCCTTCAAACGATTTTCATCGGCCGCGATCGCTTGCTGAGTGTTGTTCAGAGAAGCCATGGCGACCGAGAGCTGTTGCGCCAGATCAGTCCTCAACACATCGGGCGCCGCAACTCTTTCGTCATGGCTAAACCGTGCCAGCCGACCCTCCACGTCAGCGAGTTCCTTTCCGTACTTATCTGTTTGCTCTGCGAAGAATTCCGAGGAACCCGGCGGCCGCTGCAGTTGTAGTCTCTTCTGTAGATAGAGTTTCCCCAGATTCTGCACGGCGCAAGCCGGCGTTTGCGGATCACCGACCCTGCCGTAGCGAACATCAATTACGTCGGAAACCTTGGCCGCCTCCACCTTGAGTCCTTTGCCCAACGATGAAGCTGCCCTTTCGAATCGCGCGGCCTTAAGGCGTTCTGGATCGCGCGGGAAAAATAGTTCAGAAATGGAAAATTTGCCGTCCGTGTTTGCCAGGCCGCAGGTATCAACAACTGACCTCAGCATGTCCTCACCGCGCAGAATTGCCATTTCCGAACTGATTTGGTCGGGCGAGACCCCACGGTTGGTATTCATGATGGCGCCGGTTTGTCCGGCTGAAATCGACGGATCCGAACGGTGCTGTTGCACGACTATCTGCATGCTCGCAACGTAGTATTTCGAGACAGTCGACCAAACCACATAAATCGAAATAGCAAACACCGCGCTAAACACAAAAAGCACGACGCCTATGTGCCGGAACAAAGGTGTCAGCAAGTCGCGAGCCGTCCACGCTGGCAACACCACGTTCAATCTAGACTTAAAGTTAGTCCTGTTCATACACCTGTTCCTGACTTGTCATTTTCCTGACTTCTGATCTTCCTAACTTGTGAATAGACTTGGCTCAGTAGTTGACCGGCGATGGACTCAAGGGGACGCCTACTCCATACGGAATGTACTTGCGGACTTTCGTTATGGTTTTTTCCGGAACAAAGATCATATCCCCGGGGCGAATCTCTACGTCTTCGGCAATGTTCTTCCCGTGAAGAAAATCTTTCAGTTTTAACTCCCTCGCTTGCACCCAGCCTTCGGCTGAACGGTGGTAGAGATACACTTGCGTTTTTGCTGTCGGCATGAAACCACCAGCAATGGCGATTGCTTCAGAGGCGGTCAGGTCGTATCGCAGATCGTACTGCCCGGGCTTCGTCACTTGCCCGGTCACAATAAAATACGCCTTCTGAAAATCCTTCAGATCTACATCGATGATCGGCTCGTGCAGCACCTTCGCGTACGCCTTTCTGATGGCCTCGCTTGTTTCCGGCACAGTCATTCCCAAAATGCAGATGCTTCCTGCGACCTGGAGTGTGATGTATCCATCAGGCTGAACGGTTACCGTTTGATTGAATTCTGGCGACAAAGGGAAAGTAAGATTCAAAACGTCGCTTCGATTGATGCGGTATCGGGGATTTCGCTGGGCCAGCTGAGGACGATCGCGATCGATCGTTGCCGATGCCATCATCGAATTTTGGTTTACTGATTGCCCGCTGGAAGGCGTCTGTCCATTTATGAATGTCCCAAACATTCCGTACAACAACGTGAACAACGACAGTGTACTCACGCGCGTTATGGCCACTTCACTTGTCTCCCGGGGCCGGGCCAAAACGGCACTGACGCTTCATGGGTATGACTCGTCAGCTCTTCGAGATGATAACCGCGACTCCGATTACCAGCAATGCAAATTCACTGAGTAAACAAAATTTTAACAAATTTAACAGTCGTATACTCGTGAAAGAGGCGACTTTGAAGGTTTCGAAAACGGGAAGGTTTCAAAATCCGTAAGTATGAATTCGGAGAACGCAACGATGCGAGAAAGGTCGCAAGCGACTCATTCTGCGATCTTCGACTTAAATGGCCATTATTAATAGGGACCATCGCTAGAATCCACTGGCAATGCATGTCATGGTCTACCTGATCAACGTCAATGTGTATTCGATTAAATCCACATGAACGTATATATGACTGGCAGATTTGTCCCCGGGAACTAAAAGCTGTCCCAAGATTCAAGCTTCTAAAAATGGGCCTAGTGCGAGATCGTCTGGTCATGAGCGCTTCCGTGCGGGGCATTTCGCGCTCGATACCGCAGCGCATCAGATTGCGCAGCTCGTCCGTGGCTTCATGAAGTAGCGGTGGCGAAAGGTGCTGTAACCAATTCCGTAGACTCAGAAGAAGGCTCCGTTGGTACCATCCGCGTTCCGCTTCCGCCAAGAGGGAATCCGGGGGGAAAATTTTGCGGCACGAGCGTCACCGCGGGCACGGCGTCAGGAAGTGCACTGACGCAGCTACCGCTGGCGTCCGACGTTGACAATAGCCTGTCTTTTGATAACGGCTTGGAACTAAGTGGCATGTCCTGACAAGTTAGGCCTTGCGGCTTCCGAGCATGCGATCTAGGTTGAACGCCGCGCTGATCAGCGCGAGATGCGTAAAGGCTTGCGGAAAATTACCCAGAGCCTCGCCTTGGT
>Ga0070709_10001490_pt1 | contig 12646 bp, 10 predicted proteins | sample LARL51metaG_FD_65449 | JGI IMG/M metagenome (GOLD analysis project Ga0070709, IMG submission 65449) | Corn, switchgrass and miscanthus rhizosphere microbial communities from Kellogg Biological Station, Michigan, USA - LAR L5-1 metaG | ecosystem: Host-associated > Plants > Roots > Rhizosphere ...
CCAGCAGTAGGCCTGCCCACCGCCGGTGAGCGCGCACGTGTGGAGGCCCCCGGCCGCGATCTCGGCGAAGCTCAATCCTCCGCTCACCGCCGTCGGGAAGGGCGTCGCAGACACCGCGGATCCCAGCTCACCCCAGAAGTTGTCCCCCCAACAGTAGGCGGCTCCCCCCGCCAATCCGCACGTCTGGGGCGCACCGGCGCTGATCGCAGAGAACGACAAGCCGCCTTGCACCAGCACCGGCACGGTGTCGGCCTGAAGTCCCAGGGTGTCTCCGGTGGAGCCGCCGAACGCGTTTCCCCAGCAGTAGACGGCTCCTCCGCTGGTCAAGCCGCACGCGTGCTGACTCCCGGCCGTGATGGCGGTGAAGGCGTGACCACCCAGAACCGCGGCCGGCACCAGGGTCGTGTCCCGCGAGCCGATGCCCAGCTGGCCGCCCGAATTGTCTCCCCAGCAATACGCCGCCCCGGAGACGAGACCGCAGGCGTAGCCCCCGCCGACGCTGAGCGCCGAGAAGGCCAGACCGCCATGCACCTGGTGAGGAATGGAGTCGGGGGAAGTTGTGCTGTCGCCGAACGCGCCGTAGTAGTTCGCCCCCCAGCAGTAGGCGGCACCTCCCGCCACCAGGCCGCAAGCGTCGTTCTGGCCGACCGCGAGCGCGGTCAGCGTGAGGGCGCCCGAAGCAAGCGCCGGCACTTGGTCGATGGTGAAGGTCGTTTGTCCCCAACAGTAGGCGGAGCCGGCCGGGGTTCGGCCGCAGGTCATCTGCTCTCCGGCGGCGATCTGACCCATGGTCTGGCCGGGGGCCACGAGCCGCGGTACGGAATCACCCAGGAGCGTCCCGTCGCCGAGCTGACCCTGGTTGCCCGTCCCCCAGCAGAACACTGCTACCGCTGACGGCGTGGTGGCACACGTATGATCCAATCCCGCGACGAGATCCTTGAAGTTGAGGTGCTGACGGAACCGGACCGAGCGCCCGACGATAGCGCCCTGTTGCCGGGCGCGGATCTGAAAGAGGCCGGGGCTCGAGTACCGCACCGCGGCGAAGGTCGCCTGCCCGCCCACGGGAACCGCTGACACTTGCCCGACCAGATGGCCATTCCACTGCGCGCTGTCCACATCGAGCGTGATCGAGTCCGTCGCGTTGTAGGCGAAGTTGCTGAAGCGGTAGAAGAGGGACACCGAGAGCGGCGAGATGGGGCTGCCGTTCAGGACCGAGTCGGGCACGCCGATCGTCACGTGGTCCACGGGTCCGGGAGCGACCAGGAACGGGGATGTCGTGTCGGGGACGACCGCCGAGGCGGTCGCCACGAGACGGTACTGGCTGTCCGCCTTTTCGATGTACAGACCGGAAAACGTGGCAACGCCACCGACCGCGTTGACGCTGGTCGATCCCTTGAGAATGGCGCCCGCCGGTGGATTCACCAGCGCGAGAGTCACGAGGGCCCGGCTGTCGGCCACCAGCCCTCCGAGCGAGTCCTGAACCTCCACCTGCACGGCTCGACTGAAGGGATCACCCGCCAGCGAGTTCGGGGGCACACTGTTCATGAAGAGGCGTCGCGCCACCTGATTGACCGAAAATGCGGCGTTCCCAGGTATCCCGCGGGCCGCCGCCGTGATGGTCGTCTGCCCGCTCTTCTGCGCCATGGCCTTCCCGGTGGTATCGACGATCGCCACCGATGGGTCGGACGAGATCCAGAGCATCGTGATCCCATTCACGGTGGCGCCTCCCGAATCTTTCGCGACCGCGGTGAACTGGGTGGTCGCGCCCACGGTCGTCACGGTGGCACTCGGCGGGCTCACCTGCACCGTCGCCACCGCCTGGGACACCGCTACGATCGCGTCGCCGTTGATGCCCGACGCCGTGGCCCGCACGATGGCGAGTCCGTTGCCGACCGCGGTCACCAGGCCCGTCACACTGTCGACGGTCACCACCGACGAATTGGTCGAATGCCAGCGGATGGTCGCTCCGGGCACCGGATCGCCGTTGTGATCAGTGGCGGTGGCCGAGAACACCCTGGTGCGACCGAGGGTGGCGAGCGTGTCGCCACCCGGGGTGACAGTGATGCTGGCGACCACGGGAGGGGCGGTCGGGCTCTCTTTCCCGCCGCACGACAAGACCATCCAGCTGGAGGCGAGCCCGATGGCTACGGCGGCGCGGCGCCTCATTGAAGCACCCGCACCGGCACGTACGACCCGAGGGTACTTCCATTTCCGAGCTCGCCGGCCGACTGGTAGCCCCAGCAATAGAGGCCGTGCTGGCTCGAAAGTCCGCAGGTGTGGTGGGCTCCGGCGCGGATGTGGTCGAAGACGATGCTTCCATTCACCTTCCCTCCGCCGGTGCCACCGTTTCCGAACTGGCCAACGCCGTTGTCACCCACGCAGGTATTGTCGGCTCCGCTGGTGAAACAGAGGTAGTTCCCGAGGGAGCCCGCGATTTCACCGAATCCTCCGAGACCTCCGATTCTCTTCGGGGTCGCGCTAGTGCCTACGAAGAACATCTCCCCGTAGGAGTCGTCCCCCCAGCAGTAAACCGACGTCCCACCGGCGCTGTCGGCACAGGTGGTCTGGTCGGAGGCGGCGATCTCACGCACCGACAGGGGGCCGGAGACCTGATGCGGCGCGCTGTCTGGGGTCACGGTGCCATTCCCCAACTGGCCCTTGGCGTTGGCCCCCCAGCAGTACACGGCGCTGTCGGTGGCGGACGCCGCACAGGTGTGGGACCCACCGGCCGCCAGCGCGACGAAGGTCAGCCCACCAGCCACCAGCGTGGGAGACGAGCGGTTGGTCGTCGTACTGTCCCCCAGCTGACCGCTCGAATTCAGACCCCAGCAGTAGGCCGCTCCGCCCACCGCGAGGGCGCATGTGTGGTGATGCCCAGCCACGACCTGAATGAAGGTCAATCCGCCCGCCACCTTGGTCGGTGAGGGGACGGTACCGCCTGCCGCACCAGTCCCGGTCTCCCCCGAAGGGTTCTCTCCCCAGCACCACACCGTCCCGTCGGCTTTGAGACCACATGAGTGGTAGTCGCCCGCCGTCAGGGAATCGAAGAACGGGCGTCCGGAAAGGGGGGCGGGAACAGAGTCGAACGGATACCCCCAGCAGTAAGCCCCGCCGTCAGTCTCACCACACGTTTGGAAGAGTCCCGTGGACATCGCAGTGAAATGCAGCGTGACCGCGAACGGGTGACTTTCGAACGGCAGCAATGAGGTGAAGCCCTGGGAGACGTTCGCCACCAGCGTGTATCCGGACCCCGGCCGGTCGATGGTCACGGAGTCGAACACGGCGACGCCGTTGGAGGTGGGGAGGGAAGTGTTCCCCCCGAGCACCGCCTGCGCCCAGGGAGCGCTCCCGAAATTCACGGAAACGGTGGCGTCCGTCGGATTGCCGTACGCGTCGTTCACGTTCACCTGAAATGGCGGCAGGGGCAGATTCCCCTGCCCACCGGTCGGGGGCTGCTGGAAGTAGGCGACACTGGGAGGACCCGGACTCACGGAGAACGATGAGCTCGTGTCTTTCGTGACGAGCCCCGCGGCACTCGCGATCAGGCGGTTCCCAGCCCCCGTGCGGTCGACCCAGAGGCCCGAGAAGCTCGCACGCCCACCCACGGCGGCCACCGTCGACGTGCCGTGCAAGGTTCCGGTCCCGGACAGTGCCAGGGTGACGAGCGCCTGTGAATTGCCGACGGGGTGGCCGTTGCCGTCCCGGATCTCGACCGTCAACGCCGGACTGAATGCGTCACCGGCGGTGACGCTCCCCGGTTGGGTCGTGATGACCAGGGACGCCGCCGCCTGGTTCACCGTGAGGGTCGCGCTGCCCGGAACTCCCCGCCCCGCGGCGATCGCGAACGCCTGCCCCGTTCCTTTGGTCGTGACCAGACCCGCCGTATCCACCGTGGCAACGTTGGCGTCGGACGAGACCCACAGAAACGGCACTCCCTGAACGAGGGCCCCCGACGAATCCTTGGCGACGGCGGTCAGCCGCTGCGTGTCCCCCACCGCCGTGAATGCTGCCGAGGGCGGCGAGATCACGACGTGGGCGACCACCTGGGCCACGGCCATGGTCCCCTGCCCCGAGACGTTTCCGACGTGCGCCGAGATGACGGCTGAGCCATTGGTCACCGCGGTCGCGAGCCCCGTAGCGCTGTCGACGGTCACCACGGACGGATTCGACGAGCGCCAGACGACGGTCGCGGTGACCGGCGACCCGTTCGCGTCGACTGGCTGGGCCACAAAGGTCACGGTGCGACCGAGGGTGCCGACCGTATCGGTGCCCGGCGTCACGTGGATCGCCGCTACTGCCGGACTGGGGGAGGTGCTGTCCTTGGAGCAGGATCCAAGGGCCAGGAAGGCCGCGAGGGAGGCGGCGGTCAGCCGGACGGGACGCATACAGGGGGGCTCCTTGAAGGCAGGTTTCACCTTGAGCACCTTAGGGGTGTGGCGTCCCCACAGCGTTCCCTGAGCGTTCCCTGGCCTCGATGATCGAGCTCTTCACCCTCGGGGGCATCGATCTCAAGGAGCAAGGGCGCGACCTGTCAGAGGCCCTGGTCCAGCCCAAGCGCTTCGCCCTTCTCGCCTACCTCGCCGTCGCCCAACCGTTCGGCTTTCACCGGCGCGACCGTCTGGTCGCGCTCTTCTGGCCCGAGCTCGATCAAGAGCATGCCCGCACGGCCCTGCGAAAAGCGGTGCACGGGCTCCGAGCGGTCCTCGGCGACGACGCCATCATGGGACGGGGTGCGGAAGAGCTGGGACTCAACCCCGATCGTTGGTGGGTGGACGTGCGCGCCTTCGACGAAGCCGATGTCGACGAGGGACTGCGGCTCTACCGGGGAGACCTCCTCGACGGGTTCTTCATCTCCGGCGCACCCGAGTTTGAGCGGTGGCTCGACGCCGAGCGGGATCGTCTCCGAGCGCGAGCCGCGGGTGGCGTGCACGCGGGGGACCCCACGGCTCAGCGCGCCGCCATCTCTACCAAGCGGGAGGGACTCCCGGGCGGGCCGGCGCGCCAGTCGAAACGCCGCTCCCGGGGCGCGCTGGCCGCCGTGATCATCGCCTTGGCGAGCTGGGGCCTATGGCACTGGGGACGCACCCCCGCCCTCGGAGTGACGACCGCATCACACGCAGCGTATCAGGTCTTTGCCGAAGGGCTGACCAGTTTCCAGCGGGGAGACTTCGCGGTGGCCGAAAGCCTGATGATCCGCGCCACCGACCTCGATTCGACCTTCGCCCTCGCGGCGTACTACGCGGCCTTTGCCGCCCAGGGCCGCTTCGACGACCCGGTTTACCGGAAATACTCAGCCCAGGCCGTACGGCAATCGGGACACGTGACGGAGCGGGAGCGGCTCCTCATCCGGGCCGAGTTCGCCGAGCAGCTGGGAACACCCGACGCGCTCCCCCTGGCAGACTCCCTGGTCCGCCGGCACCCGGAGGAGCGGGCCGGTCATCGCCTCCTCGGTCTCGCCTTGCTGGACGAGGGCGACTTCCTGGGCGCCATCCCGCACCTGGCACTGGCCCGGACCGATACCGTCCAGGGGCGGGTCGCGTTGCAAGCGATGGTCTATGCGTACAGCATGGCCGATTCCCTCGACGCGGCGATCCGCACCGCCCGCGAGTGGACCCGCGCCGAGCCGGGCTCAGCGGAGGGGTGGCACCAGTTGGCCGGGGCGCTGGAGTTCGCGGATCGCGTGGACGAAGCCCTGGTCGCCAACCGCAACGCCGCCCGGTTGCGTCAGGGGGACGCCGAGGACGCGGTCCTGCCGGGTGTGCTCGCCCTACAGTCGGGGCGCTTTGAAGAAGCCGACCGGACCTTCCGCAATCCCTCGGGCGCCGGGGCGCGCGGCCAGAACCGCGGGCGTTGGGACCTCGTGATCAGTCTTCGGAACCAGGGGCGCTTGCGGGAAGCACTGGTCGAGGCACGCCGGTATCGCGGAGGCGAGGATTTCGGCCCGACCACCTTGCCGGGGGCCATGCCCGAAGCCCAGGTCAAGTTCGAAATGGGGGAGTTCCGCACCGCGCGCGCCCTCTTTGATTCAATCGCTCAGGTGCCTCCCTCGCCGGAGTCACCCGCGCGGGCCGCCCGAAACCGGGTCTGGTACCTGACGCATGCCGCGAGCGCGATGGCGGCCGCCGGTGACACCGCGTCCCTCACCACGCTCGCCGACAGCGTGGAGCGGATCGGGCGGGAGAGCGCGTACGGGCGGGACCACCTGCTGCACTACCACATCCGCGGACTCCTCGCCTCGGCCCGCGGCCGCACCGCCGACGCCGCGGCGCTCTTTGCGCGGGCGAACTACTCCCTGACCGGCGGATTCTCGCGGAACAACCTCGAGTGGGGGCGGGCCCTGGTCGCCTTGAACCGGCCCACCGAAGCGGTGCCTATTCTCCGGGGCGCCTTGAATGGCCCCCCCGATGCGTCGGGGCTGTACGCGACGTTCGCGGATTTCCATGAAATGCTGGGGAAGGCGTTCGAGCTGGCCGGTGAGGCCGACAGCGCCGCCGTGCACTACCGGTGGGTGGAGAAGGCGTGGCGGAATGCTGATGCGGCGTTCGTTCCAAGGCGAGCTGCAGTGCAAGCGAGGCTACGGGCGCTGAATCGGTAAGGGCACGAGCCTCGCCCGCGGCGGAATCCCGGGCTCGAGCTCCATGATCCCCACCGAAGGCGCCGGACGGTCGAAGCGCTTGGGCCCCGCACTCCCCGGATTCATGACCGTCACCGTCCTGTCCACCAGCTCGAGCACCGGCGTGTGCGTGTGCCCGTACACAATGATCTCGGCTCTCGGAAACGCTTCGTGCAGGAGCTGGGGAGTCGGACGGCCGAGCTGGTCGCCATGCGTCACGACGATATCGAAGCCGTCGAGCTGGACCTGCGCCACCTTGGGGAGCCGGCTCCGCATCTTCGAGCCGTCGGTGTTGCCGAACACCGCCGTCACGGGGGCGACAGCCTCGAGCTGAATGAGAATGTCCACATCGCCGACATCGCCACCATGCAGGATGTGATCGACCTGCGAAAAGACTTCGAGCACCTCGGGCCGCAACAGGTTGTGCGTATCGGAGATGATCCCGAGCCTCATCCCCCCCACCTCGGCGCCAGCTGAATCTCGAGACCCAGGTGATCCACGATCCGCTGGACGATGAAATCCACCAGATCGCTCACCTTCTCAGGTCGATGATAGAACCCGGGCGCGGCGGGAAGCACCAGCGCCCCCGCTTCGGTGGCCAGGGTGAGGTTGCGGAGATGAACGAGGGACAGAGGGGTTTCCCGCGGCACCAGAATCAGGGGACGCCGCTCCTTGAGTGCCACGTCCGCGGAGCGCTCGATCAGGGACCGGCTGGTCCCGTGCGCCACCGCCGCCACCGTCCCCATGGAGCAGGGGCAGATGACCATCCCGGCGCTCTGCACCGATCCGGACGCCGGCAGCGCCCCCCGGTCCTTGTCGTCGAAGACCTTGACCGACGACCAGTCGCCGCCGGTGGCCTTGGTCAGCTCCCGGTCGTCCCTCACCCCGCATTCCTCGGTCAGCAGACGCCAGCCATGCGAGGAAATGAGCAACCAAGTCGGCACGTGATTGGTCGCGAGGACCTGGAGCAACCGCACTGCATAGGGCGCGCCCGAGGCGCCCGTGATCGCGAGTGTGACGGGCAGATTCCCCTTCTTCATACTATCCGATCCACCAGCGCACCTAGGAACACTGTGATAGAGATGACGCCGTTCATGGTGAAGAACGCCGCGTTGAGCTTCGAGAGATCCCCCGGTTTCACCAACTGGTGCTCCCAGGCGATCAGCGCGGCTCCGATCCCCACGCCGGCAAAGAACGGCAGGTGGAATCCGGCGCCGACACCGAAGGCGACGAGCGCGAGAATGGCGAGCCCGTGCAGCGTCTTGGCGAGGAAAATCGCCGGGGCCGCGCCGAAGCGGACCACCGCCGAATGGAGTCCTTCCTGGCGGTCGAATTCCTCGTCCTGGAGCGCGTAGAAAATGTCGAACCCCCCCACCCAGGCCGTCACCACCAGCGCGAGCACCGGCAGCACCCACCAGGGCTCACTCCACCGCCCCGTGATCGCGAGGTAGCCCGCCGGCCCGGAGATCGCGTCGGCCAGCCCCAGCCACAGGTGCGAGGACCAGGTGAAGCGCTTCGTGTAGCTGTAGCCGGTAATGGCGACGAGCGCGATGGGCGAGAGCGCAAAGCACAGAGGATTCAGGGCCCAGGCGGAGGCTTCGAACACCAGGGCGGCGAGGGTGACGGACACCCACGCTTCGGACACACTGATCCGGCCCTGCGGGATGTCGCGCGAGCGAGTCCGCGGGTTCTTCGCGTCCAAGTCGCGGTCGGCGATCCGGTTGAACCCCATCGCCACGAACCGGGCCGCCGTGAAGGCGATGACGACCAGCACCACCTGACGCCACGACACGGGAGCGGTCCAGGAGGCGGCCACGGCGCCGATCAGGGCGAACGGCAGCGCAAAGACGGTGTGGGGGAGCCGGACGAAGTTCGCGTACCGGACGATCAGCGAATCGCCGCCCAGGGTCTGCCCCTCACGGGATGGAGATGCCAAGCTCCCTCCACATGGCATCCACCTTCGCCTTGGTGGACGCGTCCATCACGATCGGGTCAGGCCACTCGCGGTGGAATCCTTCTTCCTTCCATTTCCGCGTCCCGTCGATCCCCATCTTCGAGCCGTACGTGAACTCCCGGCTCGCGTGATCGAGCACGTCGATGGGACCCATGGAAAACCGGACGTCCCGCTCCGGGTCGATGTGATTCAACGCCACCCACCAGGCTTCCTTGGGGTCGCGCACGTTCACGTCCTTGTCCACCACGACGATCACCTTGGCGAGCGACATCAACCCCTGCCCCCAGAGTCCATTCATCACTTTATACGCCTGCCCTGGGAACTGCTTGTCGATGCTCACGAAAACCAGATTGTGAAAAATCCCCTCGGCGGGCATGTGCATGTCCACCACCTCGGGGAGCGTCAGCTTGAGCAAAGGCAGGAAGATCCGTTCGGTGGCGTGCCCGAGCCAGAAGTCCTCCATGGGAGGGCGTCCGACGATGGTGTGCGGCCAGATCGGATCCTTGCGGTGCGTGACGGCCGTGATCTGGACGCGCGGATACAGGTCGGCCAGCGAATAGAACCCGGTGTGGTCGCCGAAGGGGCCCTCCATCACCAGGGGCTCCCGGGGATCGATCATGCCCTCGATCACGAGCTCGGCCTCTGACGGAACCTCGAGATCCGACGTGACACACGGAGAGAGCCGGACCGGCTCCCGGCGCAGGAATCCGGCGAAGAGATACTCGTCGATTCCCGGAGGGAGCGGGGCCGACGCCGAGTAGATGCTCGCGGGGTCGCCGCCGAGGACGATGGCGACGGGCATGGTCTCGCTGCGCGCCGCCATCTCGCGCCAGTGCGCCGCCCCGACCTTGTGCCGCTGCCAGTGCATGGCGAGCGCATCCCGCCCGATCACCTGCACCCGGTACATCCCGACGTTACGCGCCCCGGTCCCGGGATCGCGGGTGACGACCTGGGGCAGCGTGAGGTACGGTCCGCCATCCTGGGGCCAGCAGATCGGCACCGGGAGACGGCCCATGTCGATGTCCGACCCACGAAGTACCACGTCCTGGCACGCCGGCCGGCCGCCGCCGCTGCGGGGCGGGAACTTGGTCAGCTCAGCGAGCTTGGGGAGCATGGCGAGCTTGCCGAGGAGCCCGTCGGGGACCTTGAGGTTGACCAGCTCCGACACCCGGTCTCCGATCTCATCCAGCCGCGACACGCCCAGCGCCAGGCACATCCGCTTCTCGGAGCCGAAGAGATTGACGGCCACCGGGTGAGGCGAGGGGGCCCCGGACGTCAGCACCGGCTGTTCGAAGAGCAGGGCGGGACCGCCTCCGGGCGACTTCATGCACCGGTCGGCGACCTCGGTGATCTCGCGGTCCACGGACACGGGGCGGCGCACGCGTACCAGCTCGCCCGCCGTCTCGAGCGCCTCCAGAAAGTCCCGCAGGTTATCGAGTGCCATGGTGTATGGCGCAGATGCCGCCGGTCAGGAGTTCGTAGTGCACGTTCGTGAAGCCTCGGGCTTCCAGACGTCGGGAAAGCGCGTCGGGATCGGGAAAATTGAGCACCGACTCTGGCAGGTAGGTATAGGCGTCCGTATGTTTCGACACCGCGCGGCCGATCAGCGGCAGCAGCCGCCGGAAGTAGAACAAGTAGGCGGCCCGGAGGGGCGCGAAGCGCGGCGTGGTGAACTCGAGAATGACCAGCCGGGCTCCGGGCTTGAGCACCCGGCGGGCTTCGGAGAGTCCGAGATCCAGATCCGCCAGATTGCGCACCCCGAAGCCCACCAGCGCGCCGTCGAATCCTCCGTCGGGGAACGGCAGCTCCAGGGCGTCGGCGCCGACGGGACGGACGGCGAGGGACTTGCCACGCCCGCGCTGCAGCATGGGAATCACGAAGTCGGCCCCGACAATCCGCCCGCGGAAGCCGTCGGCGGAGGCCAGGGCCGCCGCAAGATCGAGGGTGCCGGCGCAGAGGTCCAGATAGAGTCCGTCGGGACGGCGCTCCCAGCCCAGCCGGGCCACGGCGCGGCGGCGCCAGCGGCGATCGATGTTGAGGCTGAGCAGGTGATTGAGGAAGTCGTATCGGGGGGCGATCGCGGTGAAGGCCGCACGGACGTACGTGCGCTTGCCTTCTCCCCCCTCCCCCACCCCCGCGCGCATCACGTTCGACTGAGGAGGCGGCGCCATAGGCGCAAAAGATAGGCCGAACGACCTGACGGGCGCCAGCGACCAGGACGTGGTGCGCTGGGCTCGCGACGGCTATGAGCCCGCCTTCCGCGAATTGGTCCACCGGTACGAGCGACCGGTGTTTTCACTCATTTACCGCATGGTGCGCGACCGCGCGCTGGCCGAGGACCTGGCTCAGGAGACGTTCCTCAAGGTCCTGAACGCCATCAAGAGCTACAAACCCGAATACAAGTTTTCGTCGTGGATTTTCAAGATCGCCAACAACGCGGCCATCGATCACCTCCGCCGCCGCCAGATCGACACGCTGTCCCTCGACGGCTCGCCCAGCGCCCGGTCACCGGAAGAAATGCACGCGAGCGCCCCGCAGCTGGGTGACCAGACCGAGAGCCCGCTCGACGAAGTGGAGTCCCGCGAGCTCGGGGGCGCCATCGAACGGGCCATCGCGCGTCTCCGGCCGGAATACCGGTCGTGCATTCTGCTACGTCACGTGGAAGGCCATTCCTACGAAGAAATCGCCAAGATGCTGGATCTTCCGCTGGGTACGGTAAAGACGTATATCCACCGGGCGCGTAACGAGTTGCGGGTCTATTTGGAGGACGCCCGAGGGTGAAACCGGCGTTTCTGGGCCCCCGTATGGAGACCGTATGAACGAGCGACTGCAGACCCATCTGACCCCGGAGGAAGTCGAGCTCTGGGCCACCGGCCTCCTGAGCGCGGCCCGCACATTCCATCTGACGGATTGTGCCGAGTGCCTCGCCGTGGCGGAGCGCGAGCGCAAGCTGCTGGTCGAGCTGGCGCAGCTCGTGCGGTTCGCCCCCTCGGCGGATTTTGCCGAGAAGGTGCTGGCACAGGTCCGGATTCCGACGCCGTCCGGCAGCCATCACGGCTGACCTGACGGACTGACCGCACCAGGGTCCTGAAACTCGCGAGGGCGGCCGTGATAGCCGCCCTCGTGTGTTTCTAAGCCCTTACCTCCGCCCCGACTCCGGCCCCGAGGAGCCTCGCCGCGCTGCCACCGCGTACGGCGATCTCCACTTCGCCGCCGGAGCCTTGGTACGCCACCAGCTGCCCGGGCTCTACGTCCCCGAACGTCCGGCGCAACGGCCCGACCTCCCTGCCTTCCACCGTGATCCGCACCCCGGCATCCACATCCTCGGCCCTGATGTTCGAGACGAGCGTGCCGAAGCGGTCGACATAGATGACCTCTCCAAGGAGGGCGACGCCGTCGGCCCGCGGCTCGGGGAGGGGAGACCGGCGTGCGTCCTCGATGAGGTCACCCAGCTCGTCGAGAGACACCCCCATCGCGAGCCGGGCCGCCGCGGGGGCAAACACGTCCCGCCCATGAAAGGTCGGTGCGGCCGAGGGCGGCACCGGCAGCGAGACGAACTCCGCGTCCTCAGGGAGTGACGTGAGCAATCCGTTGTCGGGGGCGACGAAGAAGTGCCCCGCCGCCTCGGCGGCGAGCGCCCGGCGGGTCGTGCCGACCCCGGGGTCGACCACCACCAGGTGGACGGTCCCGGCCGGAAACCGCCGCCAGCTGCGCGTGAAGAGGAATTGCGCGGCCCGGACGTCGCCGGGAGCCACCTGGTGGGTCACGTCGACCAGCGTCGCGTCCGGCACGGCCGTAAGGAGTACGCCCTTCACCTCGGCCACATAGCTGTCGGTGACGCCGTAGTCGGTCAACAGGGTAATCAGCGAGCTCATGCGGTACCCAGCCGTCCCGGCTGCCGGGGCCGCCAGGCGCCCGACAACCAGAGAATCGTCATCGCGACGCCACGCAGAGTGGCGGTGAGCGAGATGGCCCACCAGATCCCGGTCACACCCCAGATGCCGGACCACCACGCGGCGAGCGGAATCCGCGCGAACGTCAGGCTCGAGCTCCAGACCATGGGCCAGAATGTATAGCCC
>Ga0070709_10001491_pt1 | contig 12644 bp, 11 predicted proteins | sample LARL51metaG_FD_65449 | JGI IMG/M metagenome (GOLD analysis project Ga0070709, IMG submission 65449) | Corn, switchgrass and miscanthus rhizosphere microbial communities from Kellogg Biological Station, Michigan, USA - LAR L5-1 metaG | ecosystem: Host-associated > Plants > Roots > Rhizosphere ...
GACCCTCGGTCCTTCATCCCTTGGCGGCTGTCCGGCCTCTTGTCCGGATACCTACCGACTGACACACGACCACAGGCACGTGCGAAATTGGGCAAAGACGCAAATAATCTTTTTGATCTTGCTTCGCAAGATTTTTTTTAGGCTGAGAACTGATTTCACTAACGTGTGCTTACATCAGACGCACAGCGAGCGCGATGACGCGAGATTTCTGAACGGATGTTAAGTTTGCTTAAGGATGCGTAATCGATTTCGCGCCTGTGCCGCAGCGGTTTCCCGCACGCGTGCTTGGTCACGCGCGCGTCGTGAACGGCTCGATGCGCTGCGCGGCGCGGATGAACGCCACCATCACGAACACGCCGATCGCGAACAGCACCGCCTGCACGATGTGTGCGCCGGTGTCGCCGAGGTCGAACAGGATCGCGAGCGCCCAGCCGCCAGCGAACGCCGCGCCGAACACTTCGGCGCCGATCAGGATTGCCGCTGAGATGACAGTGACGACACTTCTCCAGGCGATCTGGCGGGAGGCGGTCGGGGCGGTATCTGGGCTCATGGCGATCGGGTCCTGTGGAGGGGCGCAATCTTCCCGAAAAGGGCCGTGCTATCAAGCTCAAAAGACCTAAAAAAGCCCGACCGCGTGATATACATAAGCCGGTAATTTCCGGGACAAATTGCCAGACAAGACGGACGATTGTGATGTCAGAAACCCAGCAAGAGACCAGCGGCGCGCCCGCGCCCGAGAATCCGCTCCTGAAGGGTTGGGAGACGCCGCGCCAGACGCCGCCTTTCAACGAGATCGCGCCGGAACATTTCATCCCGGCCTTCGAGCAGGCCTTCGTCGATCACACGGCCGAGATCGTCGCGATCACGCATGATCCGACGGCTCCGGACTTCGACAACACCATCACCGCGCTGGAGCGTTCGGGCAAGCTGCTCGCCAAGGTGTCCGCCGTCTTCTACGACTTGGTGTCGGCGCACTCCAACCCGGCGATTCTCGAGATCGACAAGGACGTGTCGCTGCGGATGGCGCGGCACTGGAACCCGATCATGATGAACGCCGTGCTGTTTGGCCGCATCGCGCTGCTGCACGAAAATCGCGCTAAACTCGATCTGACAACCGAGCAGACGCGGCTTCTGGAGCGCACCTATACGCGTTTCCACCGCGCCGGCGCGGGGCTCACCGAGGACGCCAAGATCCGGATGGCGCAGATCAATGAGCGCCTCGCCCAGCTCGGCACCACCTTCAGCCATCACGTGCTTGGCGACGAGCAGGACTGGTTCATGGAATTGTCCGCCGCCGACCATGCCGGGCTGTCCGACACCTTCCTTGCGGCGGCGAGATCCGCGGCCGAGGACCGCGGCATGGCCGGCAAGGCGATCGTGACGCTGTCGCGCTCGACTGTGGAGCAGCTCCTGAAGAGCTCCGACAAGCGCGAGCTGCGCGAGAAGGTCTTCAAGGCCTTCATCGCGCGCGGCGACAACGGCAATGACCACGACAACAACGCCGTCATCACCGAGATCCTGGCGCTGCGCGAGGAAAGCGCGAAGATCATGGGGTTTCCGAATTACGCGGCCTATCGGCTCGAGGATTCCATGGCGAAGACGCCGGAGGCGGTCCGCAGCCTCCTGGAGCGGGTCTGGAAGCCAGCGCGGGAGCGGGCACTTGCCGACCGCGACGAGCTGCAGGCACTGATCGCGCAGGAGGGCAGCAACTTCGCGCTGGCGCCGTGGGACTGGCGCTACTACGCCGAGAAGCTCAGGCAGCGCCGCGCCAATTTCGATGACGGCGCGATCAAGCCCTATCTGGTGCTCGATCATATGATCGAAGCCGCTTTCGACTGCGCCACGCGCCTGTTCGGCATCACCTTCACCGAACGGAACGATGTCCCGGTCTGGCACCCGGATGTTCGGGTCTGGGAGGTCAGCGATCGCGACGGCAAGCACAAGGCGCTCTTTTATGGCGATTATTTCGCCAGGCCCTCGAAGCGCTCCGGCGCCTGGATGACCTCGCTGCGCGACCAGCAGAAGCTCGACGGCGAAGTCGCGCCGCTCGTCATCAATGTCTGCAATTTCGCCAAGGGCGCCGACGGCCAGCCCTCGCTGCTGTCGCCGGATGACGCGCGCACGCTGTTCCACGAATTTGGCCACGGCCTGCATGGCATGCTCTCCAACGTGACATATCCGTCGCTGTCGGGGACCAGCGTGTTCACCGACTTCGTCGAGCTGCCGTCTCAGCTCTACGAGCACTGGCAGGAGCGGCCGGAGGTGCTGCAGAAGTTCGCGCGACATTACGAGACCGGCGAGCCGCTGCCGGAGGACCTGCTGCAGCGGTTCCTCGCCGCGCGGAAGTTCAACCAGAGCTTCGCGACCATCGAGTTCGTCTCCTCGGCGCTGATCGACCTGGAATTCCACACCCAGCCGGCGTCGGCGAGCCGCGACGTACGGGCGTTCGAGCGCGCCGAGATGGCGAAGATCGGCATGCCCGAGGAAATCGTGCTGCGGCACCGGCCTCAGCAATTCGCCCACATCTTCTCCGGCGATCACTATGCGTCGGGCTATTACAGCTACATGTGGTCGGAGGTGATGGATGCCGATGCGTTCGGCGCGTTCGAGGAGGCCGGCGACATCTTCGATCCCGCGGTCGCCAAGCGTCTGCATGACGACATCTACGCCTCGGGCGGCTCGGTCGATCCGGAGGCGGCGTACATCGCCTTCCGGGGCCGCGAGCCCGAGCCGGACGCGTTGCTGCGCCGCCGCGGGCTGCTGGAAACGTCCAAGGCCGCCTGAGCGAGCATGGCTGCCTGTGTGAGGGGCTGCCCGACGAGGCAGCCCAAGGGGGCCGCGCGGCGGCCGATCATGATGGACTGCCGGTGAAGTATTTCTCTCTCATGCTTGGATTGATGATGTGCGTCGTTGTGGCCATCATCATGATTACCCTCGACAGCGCCGCGCATCTCTTGATGGCGCAGGCCGCGTTTGGCGGCTCGGGCTCTGCCGTGAAATCGGAGATCGGCGGCTTCATCGGCTGGCTGGCGGACCGCCAGTCCGAATTCTACCGCGAGATATCCACAGTGCTCCGCGCCGCCAAGGCCGACGGCTCCGAGGCTTGGTCGCTGCTCGTGGTGTCCTTTGCCTACGGCATCCTTCACGCCGCCGGACCCGGTAGCGGCAAGGTGCTGATCGCGTCCTTTCTCGCCACCGATCGGGAGACGGCGCTGCGCGCGGTCGTGCTGTCGTTCGCTTCGGCGCTGCTGCGGACCTTGGTTGCGATCGCGATCGTTGCGGCCTGCGCCTGGCTCCTGAGCCTCGGCGCGAAAACGGGGTGTGGTGGGCGGAAGGCGATCGAGATCGGCAGCTACGCGCTGATCGCGGCCTTCGGAGCCAGCCTGGTCTGGACCAAGGGCGGCGCTTTCATCGGGGCGCTGCAGGCTACGCGACCCGAGCCCGCCATGGCGCTGGCCGCCGATCATGCGCGCCGTGGGGGGCCTCATCACGGTCATGATCGCGGTCATGTTCACGGCCCCGAGTTCGCCGGCCAGGATGGCTGGCGGCGCGGGCTGGCCGCCTCTGTCTCTGCCGGCATCCGGCCTTCCATCGGCGCGATCCTGGTGCTCGTGTTCGCGCTGGCGCAGGGCCTGTTCTGGACCGGCATCGCCGCGGCCTTCGTGATGGGTTTCGGCGCCGCATTCGCGGTGGCGGCGATTGCCATCGTCGCGACGTCCGCCGGCGATCTGGCGCGCCGCCTGAGCGAAGCGGGCGACGGCAATTGCGGGCTGATCATGCGTGGGATCGAGTTCGGCGCGGCGGGGCTCGTGCTGCTGTTCGGCTCAGGTCTTCTGTTCGGCTATATCGCCGCCGAGCGCGTGACCTGCATTTAGGCGACTGCCGCTCAGCGCGGCAGATAAAGCCGGATCAGCGGCAGGAAGAAAATCGCGACATTGATGACAAATCCGATGCTCCACGAGATCGATCGCAGCCGCGGGCGGTTGCCGATATAGGTCAGCACATAGGCCGTGCGCACGATCAGGAACAGGATTGCCAATTCATTGATCAGGTTTTGCGGCGCGGCGCGAAATTCCGCGAGCAGCACGGCCACGGCGAAAAACGGAAAGGTCTCGATGCCGTTCTGATGGGCACCCAGCGCGCGGGCGCGGAGCTCATCCTGGTAAAAGGTGGGGTCGCGCGGATTGGCATTGTCATAGCTGCGAAATCCGATCCATTTGACCGATCCGATCGTCAGCAGATAGAGAATGACGCTTCCAAATATGCACCATTCGGCGACCGTCATGTTGTTTCCCCGATGCGGTAATTTACGACAGTAACGAACCCGCTATCGGCTTGACAAGGATTGGGCGACGCGCCAAGCCACGGCCAATATGACCGCTGTTCTTCCCATCGAGAGCGCGATGCCTGCAGCCGGCGTCAGGCCGTCCTGCACCGGCGTGCTGCTGGTCAATCTCGGCACGCCCGACACGGCCGATGCCAGGGGGGTGCGGGTCTACCTGAAGGAGTTCCTGTCCGATCCGCGCGTGATCGAGAATCAGGGGCTGGTCTGGAAGCTCGTGCTGAACGGCATCATCCTTCGCACGCGACCGCGAACGAAGGCGCGCGACTACCGCAAGATCTGGAATACCGAGCGCAACGAATCGCCACTGAAGACCATCACGCGCGCGCAGTCGGAGAAACTCGCGCGCAGCATCGCGGGCCTCGACCATGTCGAGGTGGATTGGGCGATGCGCTACGGCAACCCGTCGATCCGCGCCGGCATCGAGTCGCTGATGACGCGGGGCTGCGATCGCGTCCTGGTGCTACCGCTCTATCCGCAATATTCCGCGGCAACGTCCGCGACCGTCTGTGACGAGGTGTTCCGCGTGCTGACCTCGCTGCGCGCGCAGCCGACGCTGCGGGTCTCGCCGCCCTATTACGACGATCCCGATTACATCGAGGCGCTCGCGACCTCGATCGAGGCTCATCTGGCGACGTTGAACTTCAAGCCGGAGCTGATCATCGCCTCGTTCCACGGCATGCCGAAGGAATATGTCGATAACGGCGATCCGTATCAGGCGCAGTGTATCGCGACCACGGACGCGCTGCGCGAACGTCTGGGGCCGGCTGCTCCGACGCTGCTGCTCACCTTCCAGTCGCGCTTCGGCAATGCCGAGTGGCTGCAGCCCTATACCGACAAGACGGTCGAACGGCTTGCGAAGGACGGCGTGCGCCGGATCGCGGTGGTGATGCCGGGCTTCGCCGCCGACTGCCTGGAAACCTTGGAAGAGATTGCGCAAGAGAACGCAGAAATCTTCAGGCACAATGGCGGCGAATCCTTTGCCGCGATTCCCTGCCTCAATGACAGCGACGCCGGCATGAAAGTCATTCACACGCTGGTGCTGCGCGAATTGCAAGGTTGGATCTAAACGAGGCTGGATCTAACGAGCCTGGATCTAACGAGCCAGCATTTGACAATTTGGTGAAGGTTGGCGGTTCCTCAACCGAAAAGCTGCCTGCTGCACGCCAACGCGATAGCTCTGGCCGCCGCCGAAATCCCTCTATAGCTTTTGGTCCGAGAGCGCCGGCCTGAACCGGCGCTGCCGCCGCACAGACAAAATCAGGCGGCATGCGTGCGACCCATGTTGCAAAGTTCGCGTGGACACGCGTCCCGTGTCCTGTTCTGGAGGGAATATGTCCGGTTTCGATGTTTTCGCGATTGTGTTTGTTCTGCTCGTCATCATCACCCTGGCGTCGGGAATCAAGACGGTACCGCAGGGTTACGACTGGACCATCGAGCGGTTCGGCAAATACACCCAGACACTGTCGCCGGGGCTCAACCTGATCGTGCCTTATTTTGACCGCGTCGGGCGCAAGATGAACATGATGGAGCAGGTGATCAACATTCCCGAGCAGGAGGTCATCAGCAAGGACAACGCGACGGTCACGGTCGACGGCGTCGCCTTTTTCCAGGTGTTCGATGCCGCGAAGGCGAGCTACGAGGTCGCGAACCTCGCGCAGGCAATCATCATGCTGACCATGACCAACATCCGCTCGGTGATGGGCTCGATGGATCTCGACCAGGTGCTGTCGCATCGCGACGAGATCAACGAGCGGCTGCTGCGCGTGGTCGATGCCGCGGTTTCGCCCTGGGGCGTCAAGGTCAATCGCATCGAGATCAAGGACATCGTGCCGCCGGCCGACCTCGTCGAGGCGATGGGCCGGCAGATGAAAGCCGAGCGCGTCAAACGCGCCGATATTCTGCAGGCGGAAGGCCAGCGGCAGTCCGACATCCTGCGCGCGGAAGGCGCCAAGCAGAGCCAGATCCTGCAGGCCGAGGGTCGCCGTGAGGCCGCGTTCCGTGATGCCGAGGCGCGCGAGCGCGCGGCGCAGGCCGAGGCGAAGGCGACGCAAGTGGTGTCCGAAGCCATCGCCCAGGGCGATGTCGCCGCGCTCAACTATTTCATCGCCGACAAATACATCAAGGCGTTCGGCCAGCTTGCGAGCGCGCCGAACCAGAAGGTGGTGATGCTGCCCATCGAGGCGACGAGTTTGCTGGGTTCGCTTGCGGGTATCGGCGAGATCGCGAAGGCGACCTTTGGCGACAGCGAGGGCTACGCTGGAGCTGGCACGCGCCGCACCGCCTCGGTGCCGGCTTCCGGGCCGACCCCGCCGCCGGTGCCGCCGTCCGAGCAGCAATAGGCAATCGAGAGGTCGTGTCATGACCGAGATGTTCTCCACACTGGGCACCTGGAACTGGCTGATCTTCGGCTTCGTCTTGATGGCGCTGGAGGTCGTTGCGCCCGGCGTCTTCCTGTTCTGGCTCGGCCTCGCGGCCCTGCTGGTCGGGCTGTTGTCATTCGTGGTGCATCCGTCCTGGCAGGTGCAGCTGCTGATGTTCGCGGTGTTTGCCGCCGCCGCCGTGCCGGTCTGGCGACGTCTGGCGCGCGGTAGCAGCGCGGCGAGTGTGACCAACCCGTTTCTCAACAGGCGCGCCGCTGGACTGGTCGGCCGCGTCTTCACGCTGGAGAAGCCGATCGTCGATGGCTGGGGCACGGTGCGGATCGACGACACGGTCTGGCGCATCGCCGGCCCCGACACGCCCGCCGGCAGCCGCGTCCGCATCGTGCGCGCCGATGGCGCGAACTTGACTGTGGCGGCGGTGTGAGACTCCGTCATTGCGAGGAGCATCCCGACGGAGCAATCCAGACTGTCTGTAGGGAAGCAATTCTGGATTGCTTCGCTTGCACTCGCAACGCCGCGAAGGAGCGCCTAAAGCGCGATGAGATCAGGTTGAATCGTCATCGCGCTTTAGGCCTTTGATTAAGCATGATCTTTTCGGAAAACCGCTACACACTTTTTCGGATCATGCATTAGCGCTGTAACTGCCCTTTCCATCGTTCCGCGAAGCGATGCAGCGGCAGGACGTTTTCCGACAGCTCCTGCCCGAGCGGGGTGAGGCTGTAGCCGCCGCCGTCGGCGAGCGCGACGAAGCCGGCTTCGCGTAGATCCGTCAGCCGCGCCTGCAGCACGGTGGGCGAGGCCTCGTCGCAGGCGGTGCGCAACGCGCGCGAGGTCAGCGCGCCGTGGCGCAGCTCCCAGAGAATTCGCAAAGTCCAGCGCCGGCCGAGCAGGTCGAGCAGCACCATGATCGGCCGGCCCGTGTGCGAGCCGCGGACCGCGTGTGGCTTCCCTTGTGTCAGCTTGGGCATCGCAATTCCCCGCTTGCCTGTTGCTACGGATAATGTAGCATAGAGCTACGATAATTGTAGCATGGGAGAAAACCGTGTCACGCATCGCGCCGCTTGAACCGCCTTATGCGCCCGAGATCAAAGAACAGTTCGATCGCATCATGCGCGGCGCGCCGCCGCTGATGCTGTTCCGCGTCATGGCCGGCCATGCGCGGGCGTGGGAGAAGTTCCGCGCGGGAAGCCTGCTGGACAAAGGCCCGCTGAATCTGCGGGCGCGGGAGATCGTCATCGACCGCACCTGCGCGCTGAACAAATGCGAATATGAGTGGGGCGTACATGTCGCGATCTTCGCGCAGGCCGCGGGCCTGACCGGCGAGCAGGTCCGCGCCACCCTGCGCGAGGACTCCGACGCGCCGTGCTGGCCGGAGGTGGAGCGGGCGCTGATCGCGGCGGTGGATGCCTTGCACCATCGCGCGACGTGGAACGATGCCGAGTTCGCGGCGCTGGCGGCGCATTTTGACGAGGAACAGATCGTCGAGATCATCATGCTCTGCGGCTTCTATCGCACCGTGTCGTATCTGGCGAACGGCCTCGCGCTGCCGCTAGAGGAGACGGCGGCGCGGTTTCCGTCTGCCGTCTCCATGTAACCTGCTGTCATTCCGGGGCGCCCGAAGGGCGAGCCCGGACTCTCGAGGTTCCGGGTCTGGGTCCTTCGGACCATCCCGGAATGACGTCGCATAACTTCACGCGACCCCCGCTCGCAGCAGGTCGTGCAGATGCAGGATGCCGACGGGCCTGCCGGCCTCGACCACGACCAGCATCGTGATCTTCGCGGAGTTGAGCATCTCGACCGCCTCGGAGGCCAGCGAGTCGCGGCCGATCGTCCGCGGCTGCTTCGTCATGATGTCGTCGACCGATGCGGTCAGAAGATCGGGCCGCATCTGGCGGCGCAGGTCGCCGTCGGTGATGATGCCGGCGAGCTGGCCGCGCGCGTCGACGATGCAGACGCAGCCAAAGCCCTTGGCCGACATCTCGACCAGCGCGTCAGACATCTTGGTGCCGAGCGGCTTCACCGGCAGCGCGTCGCCGCCTTGCATGAGGTCGCTGGTGTGCTTGAGCATCGCGCCGAGCTTGCCGCCCGGATGGAAGTTCGCAAACTGCAGCGCCGTGAAGCCGCGGCTTTCCAGAAGCGCGATCGCGAGCGCATCGCCGATCGCGGCCTGCATCAGTGTCGAGGTGGTCGGCGCCAGGTTGTGCGGGCAGGCCTCGCGCGCTTTCGGCAATTCCAGCACGATCCGCGCCGCCGCGCCGAGAGAGGAGGCCGCGTTCGAGGTGATTGCGATCATCGGGATCGCGAAGCGCGCCGAGTAGTTGACGACGTTCTTGAACTCCGCCTGCTCGCCGGACCATGACAGCGCAACGATCACGTCGTCCGCCGTGATCATGCCGAGATCGCCATGGCCGGCTTCCGCCGCGTGCACGAAAAAGGCGGGCGTGCCGGTCGAGGCCAGCGTGGCCGCGAGCTTGCGCGCCATGTGGCCGGACTTGCCGAGACCGGTGACGATCGCGCGGCCCTTGGCGTCCTTGATCAGCGTGACGGCCGCGGCGAAAGCCGGGCCCAGCGGTCCCTGCAGCGCGGTGGCGATCGCGGCGATGCCGCTGCCGCCGGCCTCGAGCGTGCGCAGCGCCGACTGCACGGCGGTGCTGGCCTCGGCCGATGATGTCGCCATCAGGGGTTTTTGACTTGGCATGTTTCAATCCAGGAGGAGGGGGCCGCGCCCCCGCGCCCACCAGGCCTCCTTAGCATGATTTGGGCCGGCGAGGCGACGTGTCAGGCGGCTTCTCAACGGCCCATTAACCATACCCGTTTTACTTCTGTTAACGGACTTTTTCCGCAGAGCCTTGTTCTGTGTGGGCGGGAACCGGCCAATGAAGCGTATGATCTTGTTGAGGTATTTTCGATCGTGCCGTGGGGGCCATCGAGGCGCCGGAAGGCTTGCGCGTGGGCTTACCGCGCCGCCTCGCCATGGCTTGCGCTGATCGCCCTTCAAGCCGCCCCCGCTGGCGCGCAGCAATTGACGCCGTCGCTGTTCAGCCCCGCGCGCGGCGGCTTCGTCGCCCCGCAGGACCGCCCGCTGCAGCGGATCGCTGATGACGCCGACACTGCGCCCGCCGATCCCGGCAGCCGTGACAGGGCGTCTTCGCGGATCGGCCGAACGCCGACCTATGTCCAGCCGGCCGCCAGCGGCGCGAGCGACTCCGGCTTTGACTCGCTCAATCGCAAGCGGAGGCCCGCGAAATATTATCCCGCCCAGGCGCGGCCGAAGCTGCCGCCGGGTCCGGGCACGCCGCCGCCCGCGGTCAATGCCGCCACCCAGTCCGCGCCGGCGCTGCCGCCGTCGGCGACCGCCAACAAACCGCCAATCCCGCCGGCGATGGCCGGCACCGTGCCGGGCCAGCCGGCGCGCAAGCGGCTCAAGGCCGACGATGATCCGTTCGGCGCGGTCGGCGATTATGCCGGCGGCTTCCTGGTCAAGTCGGCGCTCGAGGTCTCGGCCGGCTATGACAGCAATCCCGGCCGCACGTTCCAGCCGAAGGGCCTGCCCAGTTACGTCATCGCGCCGGAATTCCTCGCGGTGTCGGACTGGGAGCGTCACGCGCTGGTCGCCGATCTGCGCGGCTCGTTCACCGGCTATGGCGGCAGCCTGCCGCAGACCATCGACGGCGCGGTCAATTCGGCGCCGACCAATGTCGATCGTCCCGATTTCACCGGCCATGTCGACGGCCGGCTCGATGTCTCGCGCGATGCGGATATCGCCGCGCAGCTTCGGCTTCGCGTCGCGACCGACAATCCCGGCAGCCCGAACATCCAGGCGGGCCTTGCGAAATATCCGATCGCGACCACGCTCGGCGGAACGGTCGGCTTCGACCAGCGGTTCAACCGCCTGCAGTTTTCCGGCGGCGCCACCATCGACCGCACATCCTACCAGAACTCGACGCTGACGGACGGTTCGACGTCGAGCAACGACGATCGCAACTTCAACCAGTATGGCGGTGTCGCGCGCATCTCCTATGAGCTGACGCCGGCCGTGAAACCGTTCGCCGAGATCGAGGGCGACACCCGCGTGCACGATCTTCAGTTCGATCGCTCCGGCTTCGAACGCGATTCCAACGGCGGCTATGCCAAAGCCGGCACGTCCTTTGAATTTTCCAGGCTGCTCATCGGCGAAGTCTCGATCGGCTATTCGGCGCGCAACTATGTCGATCCCAGGCTGGATCCTCTTGCTGGCCTGCTTGCTAGCGCCTCGCTGGTCTGGACCGCGACGCCGCTGACGACGGCGAGGTTCAACGCCGACACGCAGATCGCCGAGACCACGCTGCCCGGCACCTCCGGCGTGCTGGTGCACACTTACACCTTCGAGGTCGATCACGACTTCCGCCGCTGGCTGACCGCGATCGGCAGGTTCACCTACGGCACGCTCGACTATCAGGGCGACAGCCGCACCGACAAGACCTACTCGCTCGAAGGCAATTTGATCTACAAGCTCACGCGCAGTCTGTGGCTCAAAGCCACGCTGCGCCATGACATCCTCGATTCCAGTGCCCCGCTGTCGAGCTCGAACGCGACGATCGTGATGCTCGGGGTGCGAGTGCAGAATTAGCTGTGTAGCGCCGGTCATACGCCATGCTGTCCTGTCGCCCCACACCTGTCACTCCGGGGCGATGCGTCAGCATCGAACTATGGTGCGCAATTGCGCACCTGAGAATCTCGAGGTTCCGGGTTCGCTCGTTTCACGAGCGCCCGGAACGACGCGGCGGGCAGCGCTCGTCTCGCGCCAAACTAGTTCCCGGGGCATCCAGTACGCGGCCTTTCCGCATTTCACATTCGTCTCTGGAATACTGGATCACCGCTTTCGCGGGTGATGACAGCGGAGAAAACGACAGCACGCACACCTCCGTATTCCCGCGACGCATTGCGCCCGGGTGATGGTTTCGCACGTGACGCGTCCATCGCATTCCCTGTCCAACGTTCGTGACGACGCGTACGCCGGCGCTCGAAGCTATCAAATCTCTGGCAGTGCGATAAACAGATAGACTGCGCGCTCCACTTCGTCTTGTGTCTTGCTACGCTAAGGCTGCCACTGCTGATTGAGTGCGCGGCGGCAACGTCGGTTGATCCGCCACTAACGCCAAAATAACTTCATAGACAGGATCCACCAACGGGCGGTCGCAGTGAACCAGAAACAGCAAAAACACCTCTCCGAGATGTGCCGATGCGGCAAGGTGAAATTAGAGGCAATCGGCCGGCCGATTCTGACCGCCTCCTGCTATTGCGCGAGTTGCCAAGAAGCCGGAAGTCGCTTCGAGCAGCTGCCTTCCGCGCCACCCGTCCTCAATTCCGACGGTGGAACAGACTACGTCCTATATCGAAAGGATAGAGTGCAATGCGTGACGGGGCAGGAGTATCTTGAAGAGCACCGGCTCAAGCCTGACTCTCCGACCCGGCGGGTCATTGCGACATGTTGCAATTCGGGAATGTTCCTCGACTTTACCAAGGGACATTGGCTGACGATGTACCGGAACCGCTTTCCGGCAGGTGCGCCGCCTCTTGAAATGCGGGTCATGACACAAGACCGACGCGACGGCGTCGCGCTTGCTGATGACATACCGAATTATGATGGTCATTCCGGCAAGTTCATGTTGAGGCTTATCGCCGCGTGGATTCAGATGGGTTTTCGCAGGCCAAAAATCAGCTTGGGATCAGTGCGCAGCTCGGAATAGCCACGGCCGGTCTTATCGCCGACACTGCAGCTCGCACGGCCAGCCAAGGGCCAAAGCCGGATATCAGTGCCCGCATGCGGGGGATGTGGCGATAGAACCTGCCGCAGCCTAAAACCGACGCACCGTCGTCGAGGAGGCATTAAACTGCTTGTCAAGCCATCGACATAACGCAGCGCCAGAATAGATAGG